>Ga0315553_10002931_pt1 | contig 13493 bp, 8 predicted proteins | sample SalMarSW160140MG_FD_203099 | JGI IMG/M metagenome (GOLD analysis project Ga0315553, IMG submission 203099) | Salt marsh sediment microbial communities from the Plum Island Ecosystem LTER, Massachusetts, United States - Salt Marsh Sediment SW1601-40 ... | reverse complement strand
AAGGAGTATTATAGCTGTTGAGATTAGCGTATTTATAAGGAGTACAAGCAGGTCAGAACCTAACAGAGGAGTTAGTACCGGACTTAAAAGCTTTGAGAAAAAGAGACCATAAATAACCAGTGCAATGTTGTTTCCTATAAGCATGGTGGCGATGTACTGGCCTGGATGTTTTGCAAATACCCTGAGTATACCCGACCCGAACATACCCTGCTTAATATCAAGTTCCAGCCGCAGTTTGTTTGAGGAAACAAATGCGATCTCGAGACCCGAAAAAAATGCAGAAAAGAGAATTGCCAGGAGTATGATAATGATGGCGTTCATACTATAAAGTTAACCTTTTTTTCGCTCTCTGTGCCGAAGCCATGCAAAGACAAAAGAGATAATTGCCATCAGGGGAAAGAGAAAGAACATTTTCCCGCTATCCCTTATTATGTACCTTATACCGGCTGCAACACATAATATCCCGGTAATGATCCAGATTATTTCCAGTATAAGGAGGTATTTTTTACTCATCGTGCAGATAAATTGTGGCAGTAACATTTTTTATTTTCCGCCTGGTAAGATTCGGATCAGATTCGAAGCCCGTACCCATAACTGTCTGATCTTCATTTGTTATTTTTACAAACCGATCGGTAAAGATCAGTTCTTTATCCTGGTCCCAGAATAATTGTTCGGTTTCAAGTTTATCACCCGATTTGTTAACAACTACAACAGAATCATTAAGTTCCCACAGCTTTTGCTTATCAACATATTTTGCATATTTTGCAACTACGTTGGCAACAGGCTCTTTATTACCATCATAGAATTCAATTTCCATACCGTGCCTGAATTCTGTATATGGGGAACCAAAGTTATCCCATGTTTCCATTATCGGTGCCGACATTATCAGCTGTACCTTTCCTGAGTCGGTGAATACAGTATTAATATTCCTCCCTGACAGAGAAGGAAGCGTAAGTATGTCAAAGCTGTCTATTTTTTCAATTTTTGCTTCACACGAAAATAATAGCAATGCAGCAAATAATAATACTGATAAAAATGGAAAATTTCTATTTGAGATTATGATTTTTTTCAAAGATATACTGATGATAATGATTTAATATTCAAACAATAATAAGAATAATTAATCATATTTAGGCTTTAAAAACCAGAAATCATACATATTCAGGCTTAATCCTATGGTGAATTGATTCTCAATATGGAACAGCGATGCATCAGAACCGTATCTTTTTGTATAATCGAAGAAGATGTTGGTTTTAGATACAGTACGCCTCATCGGTATTCCAAAGCCGAGGCTTAACCCTATCTCTTTAATCTGTTCTCCATCAATCTTAAGATAATTATCTTCTATATGTCCTCCAATACGATATTCTACCCTCTTCAGGAAACTGTAATTGGAATATTTTTCAGGAATATATTCCGCACCGAATTTGTACGAACGGGTATCTGCGTAATAACCTCCTATACCTTTGATGGTTGCCTTCGACCATTTTGTTTCAGTATAATCAAATCCGGTTATAAACTTGTTTTTCTTTCCAAAAGAGATTCCTGTGCGGAGTGTTCCGGGAAGAAATGCTTTTGTCCCGTCTGTAATGTATGATAAGGTGTCAACTGACCCGTAGGCTGAAAATAAATAAGTGAAATTCTCATAATCCGAATTATACTTCATTCCCGGAGTTAACGATATGCCGGCATTGACAAAGTAATCATCACCAAAAGGCATCATAAACTGGGTCCCATATTCAAAATTAATACCTGAAAGATGCAGCTTCTCTGAAGTATTATCGTGGAAAACATAATAATAATCCCCAAATATAATCTTGTTTGTTCTGGCAATATCTCCGAATATTACGGTCATGTTTGCCCCAACAGACAAGTATTTCGTAATATTCAGACCGGCGCCAAGAAATAATTTTGAAAATCCACCTTCCCCGGTATGGAGAGACATGTATTCCCCTGTTTGTTCATCATACCCGGGATCCAGTTCAGTAACCTCTTCAGTTATTTTATAATAACCATTACTGAAAGGAATTAATCCGGCAGTAATTCCGAATCCTTTAGTTATGGGAAATCCAAGCAGGATGTGATCAAAGTTCATGTCATCCGAAAAATAACTGGATGAGCCTTCAGTCAGAAAATCCATTCCATAATCAATGCCAAAATCAAAAACAAATGAATTTGTATCAATGCTGCTGTATGACGCCGGGTTCATATAATAAATGGAGCTGTTATCCCTCACAGCAGTTCCGATGCCTCCCATGCCTATGCTTCTGAATGAACCTGCCGGCTCGAGTGACCCTATATTAAAACGTGAATATGGAGAATTAATGAGTTTTTGCCCGGAAACTGAAAAAGAAAAGAATAATATGTTAACTAAAATTATTGTCGCCCGTAAGTTATGCATTGTGCTCCAAAATGTAATTTAATCCTTCAATAACAATATCAGGCATATAAGTGGCTTTATGCTTAATTCTGTTTTTCAGGTATCCTGAGTCGCCACCTGTAAGAACCACTTTAATGCCTTTATGTGTTTCTTCAAACGTGCGAATATACTCATTTATTTCATATATGACCCCGTTTATAACACCAGCAGTGATTGCTTCGATAGTATTCCTGCCCGGTGATTTGAATTTCTCTGTTGTGGCAGCCAGGGGAAGCTTTTGTGTGAATTTATTCAGGGCTTTAAACCTCATACTGATACCTGGTGAGATATTTCCCCCCCTGAAAGTCTTTCCTGAAACAAGATCATAAGTGATGGCACTGCCTGCATCTATAATAAGTACCTTTTTCCCCGGAAACAGTAAACAGGCTCCTGCAATAGCTGCAATTCTGTCAGGCCCAAAAGTTTCGGGTGTCTCATATTGAATTTTAAAAGGAAGCTTCGACTTGTACGAAAGAACATGAACATAAGGAATATCAAGAGTGGCAAGGTCGATTATGAATTCAGGGGTTTCCCTGACAGAAGATATTATAGCTCTTTCAATAACATAGGGGGCAAATATATTTTTTAGTTTATCCCAGCTGTATTGTTTGGTCCTGAGAGAGGTAACCTTCTTAAGACCATCAAATAATGCCACCTTGGTGCTGGTGTTGCCTATGTCAAATATCAGATTCATGGTAAATAATTATGATACAAAGGTAAGAAAGAAGTTTGGACTACTTTAGGCACTCTAAACTCTAGTCACTTCTGTTGCAATCCTCAATAATCCCGTTAAGTATTGAAATTGCTGATTTAACTGATCTGATGTCTGAAATGGTCAGGCTGAGTTTTGATTCTTTTTGCTTGACAGTCATGAGTTTATGATGCCTGTTGACATGATTCATGATTGATATAAACAGCCGGCTCCTGTAGAAGGGTGAATTTTGATCTGAGATAAAATTAGCTATCAGAAGGTTATTTTTCAGAAGTATTTTTTCGATGCCAAGACTCAAGGCAATCCATTTAATCCTCACAATATCCAGAAGTTCCGAAGTAGCTGAAGGCACAGGACCAAACCTGTCAATGAGCCTGCTTTCATATCTTTGGAGCGACTCTTCGTTTTCTATCTCATTCAGTTCTTTATATAATCTGATTCGTTCAGAGATGTTTGAGACATATTCATCGGGAAACATTATCTCAAGATCTGTATCAATAGAAAAGTCAGAAACATATGATTGTTTTTTCTTTTCACCGGCCAGCCTGTCTTCATCTCTCCCTTCAATTTCCCGGCTGGTTTTATCTGATTCTCTCAGCTCTGCCATGGCTTCGTTAAGGATCCTCTGGTATGTTTCAAAACCGACATCCGCAATAAAGCCGCTCTGTTCTCCTCCGAGAAGATTTCCTGAACCCCTGATGTCAAGGTCCTGCATGGCAATGTTGAATCCGCTCCCGAGTTCAGAAAATTCTTCTATGGCCTTAAGCCTTCGCCTTGCCTCGTGTGTAAGTGATTCCAGAGGTGGTGTAAGGAGATAGCAAAATGCTTTTTTGTTTGACCTGCCCACTCTGCCCCTGAGCTGATGAAGCTCAGAGAGCCCGAAATGATGAGCCTCATGGACAAAAATAGTATTGGCATTCGGAATGTCAAGCCCCGATTCAATGATAGTAGTTGCAATCAGTACATCATAGTCACCCTGGATAAAACCGAACATAACATCTTCAATATCTTTTCCTGTCATTTTCCCATGGACGATAGCGGTTTTAACCCTGGGACAGATCCTGCGGATTATTGCTTCGACCTCTTTTATATTTTCAACACGGTTGTGGATTATAAAGACCTGGCCATTTCTTGCAACTTCATATTCAATACCTTCCCTTATTATATCCTCATTAAAACTGTGCAGCTCAGTAACAATGGGCATTCTGTTCGGAGGGGGAGTGTTTATTATTGAAAGATCCCTGGCCCCCATGAGTGAAAATTGCAGGGTACGGGGTATCGGGGTAGCTGTTAGAGTAAGAGTATCAACATTTGTCTTCAGTTTCTTTAGTTTTTCTTTTACGGAGACCCCAAATCTCTGCTCTTCATCAATGATCAGCAATCCGAGATCCCTGAAATTAATGCCCTGCCCTACCAGCTTATGTGTCCCGATGATTATATCTATCTTTCCTTCAGCCAGTTGTGAAACGATTCTTTTCTGTTCTGCAGGTTTTTTATGACGTGTCAGGTATTCAATATTACATGGGAACTCCTTTAGGCGTTCAGAAAATGTTTTATAGTGCTGAAGTGCCAGGATGGTCGTGGGTACAAGTATTGCTGTTTGTTTGCTGTCTGTAGCCGATTTGAATGCTGCTCTTACAGCAACTTCGGTCTTTCCAAAACCGACATCACCGCAAACCAGGCGATCCATAGGATGCGAAGCCTCCATGTCCTCTTTTATAGCAACCGTGGTCGAAAGCTGATCGGGTGTATCTTCATAAATAAATGAAGCTTCCAGTTCCCGCTGCAGGTAAGAATCAGGGGAGAAGGAGAACCCACCTGATGCCATCCTTGCAGCATAGAGCCGGATAAGATCTTTTGCTATGTCTTTTACTCTGCTCTTGGTGCTCTGCTTAAGCTTTTGCCATGCTCCGGATCCCAGTTTATAGATCTTGGGCTCTGAACTGTCCTTCCCTTTGTATTTTGAGATCCGGTGAAGCGAATGGATCCCGACATAAAGAGTGTCGTTATCCCTGTAAACGAGCTTTATTGCCTCCTGTATCTTGCCGTTGACCTCAATTTTCTCAAGTCCCCCGAATTTGCCGATTCCATGATCAATATGGACAACATAATCACCGGGGTTAAGTCCTGTTAACTCTTTAACGGACAGGCTTTCTTTACGGGTGAAATATCCCCTTATCCTGAACTTATGGTACCTGTCAAATATCTGGTGGTCAGTAAATAACGAGATCCTCAGGTCATGATCCGTGAAACCGGCATGAAGGTTCAGCAGCAAAGGTTTGAACTGAACCCCCGGATTGATTTCGGTAAAAATATCCTGAAGCCTTTCTATCTGTGACTGACTTTCAGAAACAATATATGTACAGTATCCGTCCCGGGTGTTCGACACCAGCTTATCGGTGAGAAGTTCAAAGTTCTTATTGAAGACCGGTTGAGGTTCTGTATGAAATGAAAATCGGGAGTCAGTGTTAAAGATTCCGGTTTTACCAAATTCAGCAATCTTGAATCCTGCACATTCCTCAAGAAAACGTGCTCCGGTCATTATCAGCTCTTTCTTCCCGGCAATTTGTCCCGATTCCTCCCTTTGTACAGTCTGATCATAGATATTATTGATCTTTTCTTTTACAAGAGCGGCATCTTCTAACCATATTACTGTTGAGGGAGGGAGAAATCCTGTGAAGGAATCATTTGTCTCTTCAATCGAGATATCCTGGATATTCGGTATTATTGATATTTTTTCCTGAATGGCAACTGAAAGCTGATCATCCGGATTGAAGGTCCTTATTGAATCAACCTCTTCGCCAAAAAAATCTATGCGGCAGGGGAGCTCTGCAGAATAGGAGAAGAGGTCAGCGATACTTCCTCTTATAGCGTACTGCCCGGGTTCATAGACAAAATCGACTCTTTCAAAATTATATTCATGGAGAACCTCCTCGAGAAATTCAAGCGAAAGCCTGTCACCCTTAGTAATATTTAAAGTGTTCTTTTTCAGATTCCTGCGGCTGATAACCTTTTCCATCACCGATTCGGGATAAGTAACTATTATACCTTTCTGTTTTCCTGAAACAAGATGATTGAGCACTTCAGTCCGGAGAACAATATTAGCCGGCTCGGTTTGTTCGTAAAGGACAGAACGTTTATATGTTGATGGGAAAAAGAATACCGAATCTTCTCCGGCAAGTGAAACAAGGTCATTATAAAAATATGCAGCATCCTCTTTTTCCGGGAGAATAACCAAATGAATTAACCGGGTTTTCAGGAAGATCTTTGCAATAGCAATAGCTTTTGCCGATCCTGATAACCCCGAAATACTGAACCTTCTTCCTTCGGATGTTGTTATTGCCTCTGTAAGTTCTGTGAGAACCGGGTGGTCATTGAAATGACTGGTTAATTCATTTTCTTTCATCTGCCTTAATGTGCGGCAAATTTAACATCTATTTCCCTGAAATCATTTCAATTATGAAAACTCATGCAAAATACTGTTTCTTTATCAGGGATTGACCTGACCTTCAGAGTTCCTCCATGAGCCCCCATTATCTGTTTCGAAATGCTGAGTCCAATACCGGATCCTTTTTCTCTTGTTGTAAAAAAGGGAATAAAAACCTCTTCAAGATTCTCTTTGCTGATCCCGGGTCCGTTATCGGAAACACAAATCTCAGGTTTATCATTTGAATCAATACCTGCAAAGATTTCTATTTTACATTCCGGATTTTTTTCATTGGCTTCAATAGCATTTTTTACCAGGTTGATCATTACCAGTGATACCAGATTCTCATCAGCAAAAATCTCAAGATCAGAATTATCAATAATGAAAGAAATTTCGGTTTTCTCCCCTTTTTCAATAGAATCGGCAAGGAGCTTCACTCTTGAAAAGAGCTCTGATACTTTAAAGAATTTCATTTCCGGTTTAGGGATGCGTGTCAGCTTCCGGTACGAATCAACAAATTCCATCAAACCCTTACCCTGTTCTTTAATTACATTTAAACCCTGAAGGGTCGTTGCTATGGTTTTTTCCGTTATATCCTGAGGTGTCACCGGTTTCTCCCCCGGCTGGTAAATGTTTGAAAGAGATCTTGATAGCGAGGTTATCGGCGTGATAGAATTCATTATCTCGTGCATTAAAACCCTGATAAGTTTCATCCATGAATCAACCTCTTTTTCGTCAAGTTCATGTTTTATATCCTGGATTGATAAAATTATCAGTTCATTTTCATCAGACCCGAAAGATGTTGATTTCAATGATAATTGTATTTCTCCCTGTTTTGTATTAACAGCAACCAGATGTCTTTCAAAAGGTTTAAGGGTTTTTATTATTCGAAGCAGTTTTTTGTCTATCCTTTCTATCTGCTGCAGATGAGTCAGCACATCTATTGACAAAAGTCTCTTTGCTGCTGAATTTGCATGAAGAATAAATCCTTTATGATTATAAGTAATGATCCCGGCAGCCAGATGTTCCAGTATTTTCTGAAAATATTGTTCCTGTTGGGCATTCTCTATTTTCAAATGCTGTATCTGCTGATTTACACTATTCATGCTTTGGTGAAGCTCCTTCAGGCTTCCGCTTTTATTATCAACAGGGAAGGCAAGATTTGAATCATCGTTCCTGACTGAATCGAAAAAGAACCTGATATTTCTGTTTGTTCTGTTCAGGTATGTAATCAGGCTTACCGTGAGTATTATGATCGTTGCGAAGCAGATTATTGAAAAGCGTACTGACTGCTCCATAAATACAAGGTAACCCAGCAGAAGGGCCAGTGCAACAATTAGTGTGATTCTTATCAAAATGTTTATATAGAGTCTTTTACTTATCATCTTGTTTGTTTTTTTTAAGTCTGTTATATAAGGTTTGTCTTGTTATTCCAAGCTGTTCTGCAGCAGCAGTGAAGTTGCCGTTGTTTTTCTCCACTGCCAGTTGCATCATTTTTTCTTCCATCTCTTCCAGAGAGATAAAAGATTCTATGTCTTTTATCTCACTGGCTGGTCGCAAATAGAGGTCATCAGGTTTTATTACTGCTGTTTCACAGAGGATGACAGCTTTTTCAATAGTGTTTTGTAATTCCCTTACATTTCCCGGCCATGAGTAGCTCATAAGCTTGTCAAGAGCCTGTTTATTGATTTTCAAGTCGGGTTTATCATACTTCCTGATACATTTTCCCAGGAAGAATTCGGACAGGGTAATAATATCGTTCCCTCTTTCCCTGAGGGGAGGCATTTCGATTTGTATTGTGTTAATACGGTAGAGAAGATCTTCCCTGAAAAGACCTTCTCTGACCATGTTGCCAAGATCTCTATTTGTAGCACAGATAAGTTTGATATTTACTGGTATCAGGTCGTTGGATCCTATTCTTGTTATCTGCCTGTTTTCTATAGCTGCAAGTAATTTAGCCTGGAGATGAAATGAAAGGTTACCTATTTCATCAAGGAAAAGAGTCCCTTTATGTGCTACTTCAAATTTACCCTGCCTGTTTTCATGGGCATCTGTAAATGCACCTTTTACATGCCCGAACAGCTCACTTTCAAAAAGGGATTCTGTTATAGAACCCATATCTACACTTACCATCAGTTCGTTTGCCCTGTCTGATAAACGGTGTATCTCCTGGGCCACCAGCTCCTTACCGGTTCCGTTTTCACCAGTGATCAGCAAGTTTGCATTTGTCCTGGCAACCTTTCTGATAATATCCAGGATCTTCATTATCTGTGGTGATGAACCTATTATAGGTCTGTGTTCACGGTTTATCTCTTTCTTGAGCTCACGCTCCCTTACCTTCAGGTTTTTAACCTCTCTCTTTGAGATATTAAGTTGAATGGCTAGTCTGAGAGTCGCCAGCAGCTTTTCATTATCCCATGGCTTAATAATAAAATCCGATGCTCCCGCTTTCAGGGCTCTGACAGCTGTATCAACATCACCATAAGCTGTGATCATTACAACCGAGACATCAGGATTTGTCTCTTTGATCTTTCCCAGCCAGTAAATTCCCTCATTCCCGGTATTGACTCCTGATGTGAAATTCATATCAAGAACCACAAGATTGTAATCCTTTTTCCTCAGTTCGGATGGTATCTGGTTGGGATTTGAAATAGATGTTACCTCGCCGAAATCAGGAGCAAGCAGTATCTCCAGGGCACTCAGTATACTTTTATTATCATCAACAATTAATATGTTCCCCTTTTGAACCGGCATAATGTTTTTTAACCTCTTAAAAATACCCCCGGCCCCGCTGAAGCGGAGCCTGCCCCCTGAAGGGGGCCTGAAACCCCAATTAAAATATAATTACTTATAGGTTTTAGCCCCCCTTTAGAGCCTGTCCCGATAGCTTGAGCGAAGTGAAAGCGTATCGGGAGGGGAAAGGGGGGTGTTTTCAATGGTAAAGATATAATATTTTTATTAAGGTGTAAATATATTTTACGCAAAAACGTAAAAAATATTTACGATATGTAATTATTATGAATCGCAAGTGTCTGTAATACAGCTATATAAATTAATGGTATAATATTAGATGCTAATATAAAAACAACTACCATGTTAAAATCTGATATTAAATCGGCATTCAGGAGTATTCTAAGGCATAAAATACCTTCAGCTATAAGTATTCTTGGTCTGGGTATTGGTCTTGGATGTATTATAGTATTAACGGCTCTGATAATTCACGAAAGATCTTTCGACAAATTCATTCCCGATCATAATAATGTTTACAGAGTAATTCTGGGTAATTCATGCCAGACACAGTATCCTCTTGCTGTGACAATGGCAGAGGAGTTCCCGGAGGTAAAGGATTATTTCAGGTACTACCAGGGAGGATCACTTCAGGTAAGGAATTCAAAAAATGAGATTGTCAGGGAGGATAACCTTGGGTTTGCTGATAAATCGATATACAGGGTTTTGGGAATTGAATTTATTTCAGGTACACCGGCTGTTATTCAGAGTGAGATTGCCATCTCCGAAGAATCGGCTAAAAAGTATTTTGGTGAGATATCTCCAATAGGAAAGGTAATACAAGTCAAATTTACTGATGGTTTTGCCGCACTGTCGGTTTCCGGAGTCTACAAGGATTTCCCTGCAAATTCCACCCTTCATCCATCAATGATTGCCGATATAAAACTATCGGAAAAGATGTTTATCGAGTTTCAGAGATCGCTGGGAGATTATGGCAATGAACAAAATTCAGAATTAGGCTGGATACATTCCGACTTCTATTCCTGTCTTGTTCTTCAAAAGAATGCCGACCTTGATAAAATTACCCGAAGCATGGAGAAGTATAAAGAGTTCCTGACCGTTGAAAACAAGGATGAACTCCATTACAGATTACAGCCTGTTGCAGATATCTATCTTGGCTCGGAAGATATAGCAGGTAATTATTTCCTTCGTCGTGGAAATCCTGAAGATCTGAAATATTATGAAGTAATATCAATACTTATATTGGTAATTTCAATTGCAAACTATATACTTCTTGCACGGGCCGGTATTTCTGAAAGAGCACATGAGATAGGAACCAGGAAGGTGTTTGGGGCTTCATTCGGTAATATCAGGAAACTCATACTTGTTGAATCAAACCTGATTGTTATCCTGAGTCTGATCCCTGCTGTTTTTATCATTGATTTTGGTATGAACTTCATAAACACCACATTGCATAAGACAATGTCGGGCCAGGTTTTTCTCAATCCTGTTCTATGGTGCCTGCTGGTTCTTATAATAGTCTTTTCAGGTACTATTTCAGGATGGCTGATTGGATTTAATTATTCAAGGATCCCGGTACTGAAGCTTATTACAGCACTAAACATAAGCTCAGGGAGGTCCGGCAGGTGGAATTATTCTTTCCTGATTTTACATTTCGCCATATACATGATACTTGTATCATCTGTAATGACAGTTTCGAAACAAATAAATTATTCATTAACAGGCTATCAGGGATACAATCCGAAGAATATTCTGGTAGCTGATCTTAATACTGATGAGCTTAAGAATAGCTTTCAGTCGATATCTGGAGAATTAAAAAAGATTCCGGGTGTTATTAATGTGGCAGGGGGAACATTTATACCGCCCTTTAACGCTTTCCTGCCTGTAAATCTTGCCACACCTGATGGTGAAAGGGTACGTCTTGATGGATTAATAATGGGAGAGGGGATGCCCGAACTTCTTGGCATGGAGGTTATCGAAGGATCTTCATTCGGGCCTTATAAACCAGGTCCCCCTGAAGTCCTGCTCAATGAATCGGCGGCAAAAGAACATAATGTAAAGGCAGGAGAAAGATTACTGGCATTTAATGTCAGGGGAATTTTACGTGATTTTCATGCCCATTCGATGCATTCACTTATCAGGCCAATGGTAATCCTTCCGCAGAATCCCGAGAGAATGGGACTTATTGCAATCAAAACCGCCGGTAATAACGATGAAGCTGTTATCAGCAGGCTCAGGGAACTCTATACAACGATCTCTCCCGATGAGATATTTGAAACAAGATATTTAACCGATGATCTTGATCTTTTTTACCGGAGCGAACAAGATCAGTTGAAAATAATCGGAGCATTTACACTTATCGCCATAATTCTGTCGATAATGGGATTATTTGGGATCTCTCTCATGAGTATTTCAAAAAGATTTAAAGAGATAGGCATCAGGAAAGTAAACGGTGCTTCGATAAGTGAAATATTACAGATGCTGAATGTTCAGTTTATAAAATGGGTTCTCGTGTCGACTGTTATTTCGATTCCGGTTTCAATTTGGCTTATTTCAAAATGGATGGAAAGATTTGCATATAAAACAGAAGTAAGCTGGTGGATCTTTGCCGCTGCAGCATTTTCGGCGGTCATTATTGCTGTCTTAACCATCAGCTGGCAAAGCTGGAGGGCCGCGACAAGAAATCCTGTTGAGGCTCTCCGATACGAATAGTGAGGAGAGAGCCGAAATGCTGACCGGCAGCGTCGGTATTGAAGCACTACGGTATGAATAATTCATGTTGCCTGAAAATCCGAATGACTCTTCCATGTTAGCAATAACGAAAAAACCGGAGTTAATGATTTTGTGAATAAAAAATGAGTGAATAAATCGAATTTGCATATTCTTAAATCATGAAAACAAATATTGTATTAGCATTTCGTAATATTATTAAGAACAGAGTTAATTCTTGTATTACGGTTGCAGGATTGTCAGTAGCTTTTGCATGTATGTTATTAATTTATTTGTATGTCTTCCAGGAATTCAGGTATAATAACTTTCATGAAAAGAAAGACAAGATATATAGGATCAATTATTCAGTTATTATGGCAGATGGCACTGAAGGATCTGATGTTCTTCTTGAATCCGTTCTATCGAAAATATTAAAAGAGAAAATTCCATATGTAATAAGAAGTACTGCTTTTCGTGGAGCCAGTGAACCAACATTGATATTTGAAAATATCAATTTTGAAGAAAAATTATGTATTACTGAATCTGATTTCTTTAGCATGTTCAGTTTTAATTTATTAGCAGGGAATAAAGATGAACTGTTTAAAAATCCGGATGAGATAGTCATTACATCAAAACTGGCTAAAAAGTTACAGACAGTTGATTCGTGCAGAATTGAAGAACTGTTAGGGGGAAAAGTCTTTTTTATGAATACTGGTGACCAACCTTTTATAATCACCGGTATCATGGAAGATGTACCTGAAAACTCAAGTATTCAATTTGATGCATTAATCCCTTATGAATATGAAAATAGATTTTCCCAATCAAATAACTCCTTAGGGAATTCGACAATTTTTTATGAAATCAACGATAAAGATAATAGATATTTGGCTGAAAAGGAGGTCATTAAAATAATCAAAGAACATTATAAAAGCTTGATCGACAGGCTTCATAATCTAAAAATTCTGGCTGAAATGTCTGATAGTTTTATACTATCTGTTTCGTCTCTGAATAATATATATCTTGATAAAATAACTTCAGACTATGAACGGAATAATAATAAAACAAGTTTATATATTCTATCGGTCATTGGATTTCTAATTTCAATAACAGCATGCAGTAATTTTATTATACTTTCTTTGGGGCAGTCATTTAACAGAACTGGCGAAGTAGGTATTAGAAAGGCTTTGGGAGCCAAAAAAAGAGATGTATTTATCCTTTTCTTTACGGAGGGTATTATTCTGACAATTATTTCCGTAGTTTTAGGAACTCTTCTTTGTTCTTACCTCATTCCTGTCTTCAACCAGTTAGCTCATAATGAGATATATACGGATCTGATTAATATTCCCTGGATCTTAGTGTTTACAATTACCTGTATTCTGCTTATTGTTGCATTTACAAGTGTGGTTCCAATCACTAAACTAGTAAATATTAATCCCAATGTTTTGGTATCCAAATACTTATTTACTGAAAAGAATAAA
>Ga0315553_10002930_pt1 | contig 13500 bp, 13 predicted proteins | sample SalMarSW160140MG_FD_203099 | JGI IMG/M metagenome (GOLD analysis project Ga0315553, IMG submission 203099) | Salt marsh sediment microbial communities from the Plum Island Ecosystem LTER, Massachusetts, United States - Salt Marsh Sediment SW1601-40 ... | reverse complement strand
TGCGGTGGATACTGGACAACCATTCAAAGTCTACTCCTGGGCCAAAACCTCATCGGCTGGCTTTCTGTAATGCTACTCTCCACCATCCTTGGGTCTTTTATAGCAGCTAAGATTGCTGGTGAAGCTAAGTTACGGGCACCAGCACCAAAAGTGTTAATCCAGACATTCTTCGGTGGTTGTTTGATGGGCTTCGGAGCGGCGCTCGGCGGAGGTTGTAATATCACCCATATCCTGACCGGAGTACCCCAGCTTGCCTTAAGTTCCATACTGAACGGAGCCTTTATCATCTTCGGATGTTGGGCATTAGCGTACTTCTGGTTCGTCAGACCCATGCGGAACTTATGAGGAACTGGCATGTATAAAGAATTATAGTAATTGATATAGGGGAGAATGAGTGGTGCAATGAAGATGATGGCTTCAATTGTCCTTCATTCATTCCCCACAGGAAAACTGCGAAGAATAATGATTTTGTAGAGGTATGGCAGGACTGATAAGGAGTTAATATGGTTGTTACTCAAAAAGGGGCGATCTTAGCGGCAGAGGAGGGTACGGAAAAAGGTATCCTCAATTTTATAAAGCAGGCATTGAGTCAGGGTTGCTTTGACGCTGTCCTTATTCCCGCTAGAGTGCCAACGGGCGACTCGTTTGCTTACTTTTTGGTTCAAAATGAGTCATTTCTTGAAGGAGCGTCTCCGTTGTCCCCAATTATGCCAGTCCAGGGAGCTAGAGCTATTTCCAGCCTTACAAGACGTGGGAAAGGGAAGAAAAAAATAGCTGCTATCATGCGGCCCTGCGAGGCGAGGGCGACAATCGAGCTAGCTAAACTCGGGCAAGTAGACCTCGAAAATATGACACTTATAACTGTGGATTGCCCCGGTGTGATACCTCTGTCTGATTATTTCAAAGATCCAACAAAGGGTGATGAAGTATTTAGAGATGCCTCTCAAAATTGGAACAGCAAGCCCATGCGGCCGGTGTGCCGAATATGTGATAAGTTTTCCGCCTGCGGTGGAGAGGACATACATGTAGGAACACTAGAAACAAGTAGCGGCAATATTCTCCTTATTCCCCATGGCGCCAAAGGTGAAGATATCTTGAACAAACTAGGCATCCCGCTTGAAGAGGATATATCTGATTGGGAAGCTAAGGTGAAAAGGTTGACTGAAGAGAGAAAGAAGGAAAGAAAGCAGACTGACGAAGCATTGAGGGCTGATATTGAAGGAATAGACAGACTGGCAGAAGCCTTCAGCGCATGCATAAATTGCCATAACTGTATGAGGGTCTGCCCTATATGCTACTGCCAACAGTGTAATTTCGATTCGGATAAGATGAAATTCACTTTTGGAGATTACATTACGAGAGCAAAAGCAAGAGGTAGTCTGATGGTTCCTACTGATACTTTACTGTTTCACATCGGACGGATGCTGCATATGTCACTCTCTTGTGTATCATGCGGCATGTGTGAAGACGCCTGTCCTATGGCTATTCCGGTAGCGCAAATCTTCACTCTAGTTGGTGACAGAAATCAAGAAGCGTTTGATTATGTCCCTGGTAGGAGTGTAGCTGAACCCCTACCATTGACAACTTTTGAGGAGCACGAATTTCAAGAGGTGGAACAGTCTTATGCAGGAGTCTCTGCTAGACAGGAGAGACAGGATGACTAAGGTATTAAGGATAAATAAAAGCGCAGAGAAAGGGCTGAAAGAGCTACTCAAGTTTCTTTTAGAAAACGGCAAGGTAAAAGGTGTCGTCACTCTCCGAAAGACCGGTGAAGATGGTGCCATATCTTATTCACTCATTACCAATGCTGATCATATCGAGTCTACCTTGCCTTTATTCCCTTTGATGCCAGTGAATTTGGGTAAACAGCTCTCACTTCTCACACTAATGGAACCTGCTACTGACCCTATCGCTGTGGTTTTAAGACCTTGCGAACTGAGGGCATTTGTAGAACTTGTGAAACGAAATCAAGGTAGCCTGGAGAACTTTCTGTTCATAAGTTCAACCTGCGGTGGAGTCTATCCACTGGAAATGGCTGTGGCGGGGGATATCGAGGAACAGCTAGCTCAATATTGGAAAGCAGTTGAACAAGGTGAAGCTATTCCTGATGTAAGGCCTGCCTGCAAAGCTTGTACGTATTTTGTGCCCTACACCGCCGACATTACCTTATCACTACTCGGAAATAAGGAAATCGACAAACAGACCGTACTATTCTTGAACACCGATAAAGGACAGAGCTTCGTCGAGGGTATATCGGGACAGCTCAGCGAAGAAGAACCTGACTCGGCGACGATGGAGCAGATAAGGAAGGAGCGGGAAGCTGAGAAGCAGAAACTTTCTAACGAGGTTGAAACGAAAACCCTGGGTATTGACGACCTGACAAAGACGTTTAGTAGATGTATAGACTGCCATAATTGCAGCAAGGTCTGTCCCATTTGTTATTGCCACGTATGCTTTTTCGATAGTAAGGACAGCGAACATGGGCCGGTTTATTATGAAACAGCGCTAGAGAAAAAGGGATGTGTGAGCATGCTTTCCGAAACGACATTCTACCACTTGGTAAGGTTATTCCATGTAAGCGCATCTTGTGTAGGATGTGGCTTATGCGCAGATGTATGTCCCGCCAATATACCACTCTGGGCTGTTTCCTTAAAAGCGGGAGAGGCAGTGCAGAAGGCCTTTGATTACCTCCCGGGTAGGGATATAGAAGAAGGGATTCCTATTACCACTTTTAAGCCAGAAGAATTTGCCGGAGTTGAATAGTAGGATTGCAAAAAGCTCTGGTAAGCTACGAAACATCACATAGCCAGGTATGTTAGGTCTCTTGTTTTGGGTTCTGCCCTGAATAAGATGGTATAGACATTTAAAAATGTTTTTTTAAATGATGAGCCTGTAGCTGAGAGTACTCATTCGTGATTTTGTATAAATTGCTAAAAGAGGGTGTGTTAACTGGAACTATTAGATAGTCCGCCAAAGGTTGCCCTTAAAATAGATGAGGAATCATGTAGTAGCTGTGCTATATGTTTCTCCGCCTGTCCTTTCGAAGCGATAAAGAGAGACCCTGAAACAGGTAAATTGTTTCTGGAGATAGAAAAGTGCCAGGTGTGTGCGATTTGCTACTCTAGTTGCCCTGCTAAAGCAATTGATATCATCTACTATGATATAAATTCCCTGACTAAATATCTCGAAAACGCAAAAGAGGAATATAGGTCTGATTCGTTAGTTATTTTGTGTAAAGGAAGTGCCCCCGACTTCCAAGATGTAGAGACGCTGTTCGGAATTTCGGAATTTATTCCCTTATCTGTCCCCTGTGTCGGGCGTATCCCCCCGGAGCTTCTTCTAAAAGCCTTATCCCACATGGGAATAAATAAAATCTATATTCTCGCCTGCGATGAGGATTACTGCCGATTTGAAAGAGGCAGCTCGATTACCGAGCATAGAATCACAGCGCTCAATGTTTTCCTGGAACAATTTGACTACGGTAAGGAGCTAATCAAGCTTGAGCGAAATAGTCTGAAGGTCAAAGCAGATAGGAATAAATGTATTAATTGCGGCAACTGTGTATTCTACTGCCCCTACGATGCTGCTAAACTGGAGCATGGAGCAGCTAGCTTTGACTTGGAATTATGCCGTGGCTGTGGTTTGTGTGTAACCTTATGTCCCGCCTTTGCTTTGGATTTAGAACACTGGGAAGAGGACCGGATATCAGCCTTAATATCTGACTTATCCAAGGAGAAGAAAAAAACAGATATTTTAGTGTTGCGCTGTCAGTGGTCCGTTTTCCCAAAACTTGATGAAGAATTTGATTCCAATGTTCATATCATGGATATGCCCTGTGCTGCCAGAGTTGACCCTCTTCACATCTTGGAAGCTTTCCGTCAAGGAATAGAAGGCATTTTAATAGCCGCCTGCCCCGAAGAAGACTGTAAATCGAAAACAGGAAGTAAGGAGGCTAAGAGGTCGGCCACAGCGTTAAAGAAGACTTTGAGCCAAGTTGGGCTTGAAGAAAGGTTTCATTTCTGCTCCGTATCCCCAAGATATCCTGAAGCTTTCCGCGAAGAGCTAAAGCAATTCAAGGTAAGGATAGAAAGTGCCTGTTCAAAGGAGGTCAGACAGTGATAGTAACAGCTCAGAAACCTTTGGATGAAATTCTGGATTTCTTATCCCCCTACAATTCTATTCTAATTGCCGGCTGTGATGGCTGTACCCAACCACCAAGAGGCTTGAGAGAAGCCAGAACTCTGGCTCAATTGCTTGAGCTCGGCGGAAAGTTAAGAAGTAAAAATTTCAACCTGAGGGTAACTACATTGCCCAAGCAATGCGACTCTTACCTAACATTAACTACGCTTAAGACCCAAATAGCAGACATAGAAGCTATTCTATCGTTAGCTTGTGGTTTGGGAGTGCAAACCATCACTCAAGTCCTACCCGATTGCCCTGCATTCCCATCTCAAAACACTCTCTTTATCGGGGCAGAGATTAGAGAAGACAGCACTCTGGAGGAAAGATGTGCTGCTTGCGGAGACTGCATGCTTGCCATAACCGGAGGTATTTGTCCCATCGCCAGATGCGCCAAATCTTTGCTTAATGGTCCCTGCGGAGGCTCACAACAGGGCAAATGCGAGATTGACCCTGAGAAGGACTGCGCTTGGGATTTGGTTATTAAACGTCTGGAAAAACTAGGCAGGGTGTCTGCCTTAGAGGAGATCCGTGCTCCTAGGAATTTTGGCCAGGTGGTCAGACCTGGAAGGATTATAGGATAGATTTCTGATAGGAAAGACCTTTACCAAAAGAGTGATTCCAAATGTATTTCCCTCTGTAGAATTGCACCGTTTGACATTTCCCAATGCGAATGACACGGAGAATAATCATCCCCAACTTGAAACTTAATGTGATAAAAATGCTAAAGCATACCGTTTGGTGAAAATCGCGTAAAAGCTTCAATTTCATGGGGGAAAATCCCATTACCTCCGAACCTGCCTTGACAAGACATATTATTTCAGACTAAATTATATGCTTTAATGTGCATATGGTTTAATTTCCTCACACGCAGAATGCACTGAAGTTATTTAAGGTTCTCTCAGATTAAAAGAGGCTCAGAATTATAGACTTACTTCTAGGGCGGGAATGCTGTATTTGCGAAGTAATGCAAGCAATGAAGATATCAAAGCCATGGGCCTCCAGGGACTTGACTACTCCGCACAGTACTGGCATTTTAAAAGCATAGCGTGATGGCCTATGGGTGCTATACTCAAATTGATGTGGAGGGGGCATAGAAAAATCCTATGACTGTCTTCCCGAGCTTGTAAGAAGCGTCCTTAAGAGTAATGAATTTGCAGACCTTGATCGAGAGCGATTAAAGGGCGTAATAAGAGAGAGTCCCTGTGTGGAACGTGCGCAACTTCTGGGCTGTTAACTGCTGAAGAAATAGATGATAATATCAGGCTAATAAAATCTGACGGAGGTGATAATGAATAATTTCGAACCCAAAATTGTTGGCTTTCTTTGCAATTGGTGTTCTTACAGGGGTGCTGATCTGGCGGGCACGACTAGGATGAAATGTGCTCCCAATGTACGAATTATCAGGGTAATGTGCAGTGGTCGAGTAGAGCCAGCCTTCATTATCAAGGCCTTTCAACTAGGGGCCGACGGTGTTTTAGTTTTAGGCTGCCACCCCGGTGATTGCCACTACGTAGAGGGGAATTATAAAACAATACGCCGCATGTCATTATTGCAGAAGATGCTGCCTCAGCTAGGAATCGAAAATGATCGTGTTCGCCTTGATTGGGTTTCAGCTTCTGAAGGTGACCGTTTTGTCTCGATAGTCGATGATATGACGCAGAAAGTTAGAGCCTTAGGTCCTTTTACAAACAATTCCAAATCAAGGAATCAGATTCAGAGGTAAAGGTCTGGATATTGCACCGAGACCTCATGACTTATGGCGTGGATTTTGAGACCTATTATCGAAAAGCCATGGAGATAGGGTTAGATTCATTAGATACAGCTTGGAAAGACCTCCCGAGGTTGTCGGCGATGAAAAGATTGAAAACATAAAGGTATACCATGAATTATGGAGAAAGGAAATAGAACTTCCCTGTGATATGCTTGTTCTAACTACTCCTCTTATTCCTGCCGGGGATAACCAAAGTATATCCAAAATGCTTAAAGTATCCTTAGACGAGTTTGGCTTCCTCTTGGAAGCACACTTGAAGCTCCGCCCTGTAGAGTTTGCTATGGACGGAATTTATATCTGTGGCTCAGCACGCTGGCCTACAGATGTAACTGAAGGAATTTCTCAAGCCTATGCGGCTGCTTCAAAAGCAGCCGGTTCCCTGAGAATGGGATATGTAAAAGCTGAGGCGATAAATGCAGTGGTCAATGAAGATGAATGCTCAGGCTGTGGTGTTTGTGAAGTATTATGTCCCTTTCAGGCTATTGAGCTTCAACCTAGAGATGATAAGAGAGTGTCCCATATCAATGAAGCACTATGCAAGGGCTGTGGCACCTGCAGTGCTGCCTGTCCCTCGGGAGCTATTGCCATGCATCACTTCATAGATGAGCAAATTCTAGCTCAGGTAGGAGCTTTGTTTGGCTAAGTTAATTCAAAATGGTTCGCCAAATGCTTAACAGTATGGCATTCAGTGCCGAAATAACGTCTGGAGGAAACGAATGGTAGTACAAGAGATATCACCGATAACGTTACGGGATGAGCTGTGCTCCCGATGCACTGTCTGTCTTTCTGCCTGTCCGTTTGAAGCTATTTCTCGTCATGAAGACCAAATAGTCATAGATCTGGACAAGTGTACTTTATGCGGCATCTGTGCCAGTGTCTGTCCCTCGGGCGCGATCGTGCCATATTACTATGGCTCTCATACATTGATTGAGGGGATTGGGGCAAAAAGCGTAGAGGAGGGCGTAAGCCTTGTGGTGGCTTGCCGCGGTAGCACCCCTCCTGATGACGAACTTCTGGAAACCGTTGAAGGACTGAATATAGAGCGGGCAATCCTAATGAGGATTCCTTGTGTGGGTCGTCTGCCCTCGTTGTTTTATATTAGTGCCTTATCTATGGGCATTAAGCAGATTGTCGTCATTCAGTGTAAGCAGGACTTCTGTCGCTTCGATAAAGGTAGCGTGATGAATCAACGCCGCGTGACTATGCTGCGAAATCTGCTCAAACCTTTCGGTTATACGAATAACACCATCACAGTTATCGAAAGGGCAAAGCAAGTAGAATACGATACGGCAAAGTGCGTTGGCTGCGATAAGTGTATAAATATTTGTCCATATGGCGCAATAGAAGCACAACCACTGGCTACACCCAAGGTAGACTATACCAAGTGTACAGGTTGTGGTGCATGCGTTGTTGTTTGCCCGCATGTGGCCCTTGAGATACATGGTCATGAATGCGCGCGCTTTGCAGAGTTAATTATGGAATATGCCGACAGGATGAAGAAGATAAGGGCTCAATCACCAGCGATACTGGTTCTTTGCTGCCAGTGGGCGGAATTTGCCGGTCTTGACCAGAACCACGGCGGCGCCGACAGACCTAATGCAGCAATCCTCGAAATACCTTGTTTCAGCAAACTTGACCCGATAAATGTCTTTCAGGCACTTCTCTATGGCTTTGACGGCGTGCTTGTTGTTGCTTGTTCTGATGATGATTGTAGGTCTAAAGAATCAAGGCTGGCAACTGAGAACAACATGAAAGTGCTCCGGACTGGCCTGAGGATGATGGGACTTGAAAACAGATTTAGGATACACAAGACCTCGCCCAAGAATTTGGGCGACTTCAAACATGAAATCGACTCTTTTACCAATGAGATCCTAGCCTTGAAAGGAGGACAGGAAGCTAGACATGAATGAGATAGTAGTAAAAAAGGAATTAGCTCCCAAGATAAAGGTTATCGAATTCGTGAACCATGATATTGCCCGTAAGACAAAGCCTGGACAGTTCGTCGTTGTGCAGATGGGCACGAAAGGCGAAAGATTTCCCATAACTATCAGCGGCACCAACCCGGACAAGGGTACGGTGAAACTGACATTTAATGAAGTAGGTAGAAGCTCCCAAAAGCTCGGGACTTTAAACAAAGGAGAGGTGATCGACAATGTAGCTGGCCCGCTTGGGACTCCAACGGAGATAACGAAATTTGGTACCGTTCTTTGTTTTGGTGGAGGAGTAATGAGTGGACCGATTTCCTACGAGGTAGCTGCCTTAAAAGAGGTGGGTAACAGAGTAATCACTGCGATTGGGGCCAGAAACAAGGACCTACTCATTCTCAAGAATGAAATACAAGCCCTGAGTGATGATTTTCATATTTCGACAGATGACGGCTCTGAAGGCTATAAAGGACTGGACTTCCTACGGACGATCTTTGAGAAAGAGAAGGTTGATCGCGTGATTGCTATGAGTGTTGCGACCGTTACTTTGAGAACAATAAGCGAACTCACTAAAACTCACGGTATTAAAACTATAGTGTCCCTGGCCCCTATCATGCTTGACGGAACTGGAATGTGTGGTTGCTGCCGAGTCTCTGTGGGCGGTGAGACGAAATTCGCGTGTTGCGATGGCCCGGAATTTGACGGGCACTTGGTAGACTGGGATTTGCTTGAATCACGAAAGAGAGTCTATTCCCACGAAGAGAGACTCTCGGCTCTTTTTGATGAGGACCAGCGAAAAGGTTTTTCCTCATCTATGTGCAGGAGGTAAAGAATCATGGCTGAGAAACTGAAACTAAATCGTGTTCCTATGGATAAGCAAGCACCAGAGATTCGTAGGCAAAATCCTAACGAAGTGGCATCTGGCTACACATACGAACAAGCAGTCGGAGAAGCTAAACGCTGCATTCAATGCAAGAAGCCAGGTTGTGTTCCTAACTGCCCCGTTAATATAGATATCCCGGGTTTCATCGAAGCCATGGCCGAAGGAGACTTACCCGGGGCGGCTAAGATTCTTTATGCAACAAACAGCCTTCCTGCTATTTGTGGGCGAGTTTGCCCCCAGGAGACGCAGTGCGAACAAACCTGTGCACTGGGCAAAAAGGGTGATCCCGTAGCTATAGGTAGGCTGGAAAGGTTTATGGCTGATTGGGCTCGAGAAAATCAGGAAGAATCCGGTGTCGGTAAGATTAGCCTGCCCAAAACTACAGGTAAGAAAGTGGCTGTTATAGGATCAGGTCCTGCTGGGCTCACCTGTGCAGCTGACTTAGCTAAAGCTGGACATAATGTCGTTATGTATGAGGCTCTACACCTCCCTGGTGGTGTAACTGCATATGGAATACCCGAGTTCAGACTACCTAAAAACATTGTCCAAGCTGAGGTCGACTATTTGGTCAACGTACTCGGTGTAGAACTTCGGCTCAACCAGGTGATCGGAAGGGGAGCGACGCTTGACGAATTATTATCAGATGGTTATAACGCCATGTTTCTGGGCATTGGCGCTGGCGCACCGATGTTTCTTAATATACCCGGGGAGAACTTAAACATGGTTTATTCGGCTAATGAGTTTCTTGTTCGGCTCAATCTAATGAAAGCATACCTCTTTCCTGAATATGACACACCTGTGAAAATTGGTAAAAAAGTTGCTGTCGTTGGCGCCGGTAATGTGGCTATGGATGCGGCTAGGTGGGCAGTGAGGCTTGGTGCTGAGCACGTCTACATTGTCTATAGGCGCACTGAAGCTGAGATGCCAGCTAGAATGGAAGAAAGGGAAAATGCCAAGGAAGAAGGGGTCATCTTTAAATTACTTACGCTTCCTACAGCAATAATACCTGATGACCACGCCTCGGTGAAAGCTATGCAGTGTGTTGAAATGGAGCTCGGGGAACCGGACGATAGCGGCAGGCGACGTCCGATAGTTAAGCCGGGGAGCGAGTTTATTTTGGACGTGGATATGGTAATACCTGCCTTAGGCACTCGTCCCAATCCCATTGTTGCTAGAACAACTCCTGATTTGGAGACAACCAGGTATGGTACGGTTGTGGCTGATGAGACTACTGGTAAAACTAAAAAAGACAAGGTTTGGGCAGGTGGGGATATAGTTACTGGTGCTGCTACGGTAATAAGCGCTATGGGAGCAGCCCGGAGGGCAGCTACTGATATGGATGCCTGGCTGAGAAATTGTAGCTGACATGGATATTTGGAGGTTTGTTTTTTTGGAGCAGGCGTGCTACTATTATGGGCTTGTGTTATTGGGTTGGTAGGTAAGGGGAAGCAGGGCAACCCTTTTTGTTTAATCAGGATATAGATGGACAACTTTGAACCCAAAATAATAGCTTTTTGTTGTAACTGGTGTTCCTATGCCGGTGCTGACTTGGCTGGCACTTCCAGGATACAGTACTCTCCCAATATAAGGGTAATCAGAGTGATGTGTAGCGGCAGGGTAAATCCCCTCTTTGTCCTTAAGGCACTCAGCATTGGTGCTGATGGCGTGTTAATCCTTGGTTGCCATCCCGGTGATTGCCATTATATCGAAGGGAATTACAAGACAATGCGCCGCATCCCGCTGCTTAAGAAGATGTTGAAGCAGCTTGGCGTAGAGGAAGAAAGAGTTCGGCTGGAGTGGGTTTCTGCGTCTGAAGGAGCAAAATTTGCTGAGGTAACTAATAGTTTTACTCAATCCATAAAAAACCTTGGGCCAAGTTCATTGGGCCATTTAAAGCGGAGTTCTAAGGAGGTAAAACATGGCTAAACTTAAGATAGCTCTTTATTGGGGTGCCAGCTGTGGTGGATGTGAGATTGCGACTCTGGCTATACACGAAAAGATACTGAAGCTAGCTGAGGTTGCCGACATCGTGTTCTGGCCGGTAGGCATGGATTTCAAGTATGCTGACGTCGAGAATATGGCAGATAAGAGTGTAGATGTCTGTCTTTTCAACGGAGCTATTCGGAATGAAGAGAACGAGCACATGGCCAAACTTTTGCGAGCCAAATCTAAGATAATGATAGCCTATGGCTCTTGCGCTTACGAAGGCTGTATACCCGGGCTGTCCAATTTCTACAACCGACAATTGACGTTCGACCGGGTCTACATTGAAACGCCGTCTACTGAGAATCCTAAGAAAATTTTCCCTCAGACGAAAGTCAAGGTGCCCGAGGGTGAACTTGAAATTCCTGAGTTCTACGATACGGTTAAGACTCTAGCCCAAACCGTGGATGTCGATTATTTCGTTCCCGGTTGCCCCCCGGAAGAAAAGACTACCTGGCTTGCGCTTGAAGCTTTGATTACAGGCAAGTTACCGCCGAAAGGCGCCGTAATAAGCCACTCAGTAAAGGCTGTTTGCGATGAGTGTCCCCGTAAGAAAGAGGAGAAGAAAATCAAAAAATTCTATCGACCTTACGAAATAATCCCCGACCCGGAGAAATGTTTGCTTGAACAAGGATTATTGTGTTATGGCATAGCTACTCGGGGTGGCTGTGGTGCTCTCTGCCCTCAGGCTAACATGCCCTGCACAGGCTGTTATGGACCAGTGGAAGGGGTAATTGACCAGGGGGCTCATTTTTTGAGTGCTCTTTCGTCTATCATTGACTCCAACGACCCTGAGGAAATTCAAAAGGTAATTGATGATATTCCTGACCCGGCAGGCACTTTCTACCGTTACAGTCTGCCAGATTCACTATTTAGGAGGGCAAGAATAAAATGAAGAGGATAACGATTGATCCCATTACCCGCCTTGAAGGCCATGGCAAGATTACCATTTTCCTCAATGATGATGGCAGTGTAGCCAATGTTTATTTCCAGGTTCCCGAACTCAGGGGATTTGAGAAATTTTCTGAAGGCCGCCCGGCTGAGGACATGCCCCAGATAACTCAGCGTATCTGCGGCGTCTGCCCTGAAGCCCACCACATGGCAGCAACCAAAGCCTTAGATGAGTTGTTTCATGTCGAACCAACCAGCACTGCCAGAAAGCTGCGTGAGCTCCTTTACAGCGCTTTCTACGTAACTGACCACACCACCCACTTTTACATCCTTGCCGCCCCTGATTTCGTTATGGGACCAGATGCTCCACCTGCGGAACGCAATATCCTTGGAGTAATCGCCAAGGTAGGATTGGAGCTAGGTGGTGCTGTAATCAATACCCGTAAACAAAATCACTGGATTATCCAGACAGTTGGTGGGCGTCCAATACACCCCTGTTTTGGACTGCCTGGCGGTGTGAGCAGGGCCATAAATGAGGAGGAAAGAGCGCAAATTGAAGAGATAGCCAAACAGTCAGTAGAGTTCGGTAAGTTATCGCTTAAAGTCTTCGACGACGTTGTTCTCCAAAATAAAGAATACCTGGACATGGTACTGAGCGATACCTTTACCCAAAAGTCCTATAATATGGGCTTGGTCGATGAAAACAATAAGGTCAACTTTTATGATGGTAAAGTACGAGTAGTTGGCCCTGATGGCAAAGAGTTCTGCAAGTATGCTCCCCATGAATACCTGGAACATATAGCTGAACGAGTTGAGCCCTGGACATATCTCAAGTTTCCTTATCTCAAGAAAATTGGCTGGAAGGGTTTTGTTGACGGCAAGGATAGTGGAGTTTATCGAGCCACACCTTTGTCCCGGCTGAATGCTGCCGATGGTATGGCAACTCCCCAGGCCCAGGAAGCATATGACAAGATGTACTCCACTCTTGGGGGCAAGCCAGCCAATTTCACCCTGGCAACCCACTGGGCACGCCTCGTTGAACTTCTTTATGCTGCTGAAAGGTTGCTGGAGCTCAGTAAAGACCCGGAGATAACCAGCCCGAATATTCGCAACATACCGACGGCAAAGCCCGATGAAGGAATAGGTATTGTTGAAGCCCCGAGGGGCACTCTCACCCATCATTACATAACCGACGAAAGAGGGGTGATAAAGAAGTGTAACCTGATCGTGGGCACTACCAATAACTATGCTCCTTTGTTTATGTCAATTAAGAAAGCAGCTGAAGACTTCATAAAGCCTGGAGTAAAGATAACTGAAGGATTGCTTAACCGTATTGAGATGGCATGGCGCCCCTATGACCCCTGCTTGTCCTGTGCTACACACGCTTTGCCCGGGCAGCTACCCTTGGAAGTGACCATCTATGATGCCCAGGGCAACGAGCTTGAGAAACTGAGCCGAGGCATTTAATAGCAAGTTTTCGCAAATCAAAATGAAAACCCTGGTTTTAGGGCTAGGGAATCCTATTTTGTCTGATGATGGTGTGGGGATTAAGGTGGTGCATGAGGTGGCGAACCAATCCAACAGCCCGCAAGTAACTGTAGCTGAAACAAGTACAGCTGGCCTCAGCCTTTTAGATTCTATTGTAGGCTATGATAAAGTTATTATCATTGATGCCGTTCAAACCAGGGAAGGGCATGCCGGCCAGATATATCGTATGGGGCTCCAGGATTTCTCCTCCGCCAAACACTTTTCCTCACCTCATCAAATAAACCTGGTTACCGCCTTGGAATTAGGAAAGATGCTTGACTTAGCAATGCCCCAAGAAATCACTATATTCGCTGTAGAAGCCAAGGACATTACTAACT
>Ga0315553_10002929_pt1 | contig 13500 bp, 11 predicted proteins | sample SalMarSW160140MG_FD_203099 | JGI IMG/M metagenome (GOLD analysis project Ga0315553, IMG submission 203099) | Salt marsh sediment microbial communities from the Plum Island Ecosystem LTER, Massachusetts, United States - Salt Marsh Sediment SW1601-40 ... | reverse complement strand
CTCGCCGGCGCTGACCAGGGCGTCGCCGGCGGCCAACAGCGCCGGCGCGGCCAGATCGCGCTGGTCGGCATAGTGGATCGGCACGCGCATCAGCACCAGGGCTGCCTCCGGCCAGCGCTGTTGCCGGGCCAACGCCCGTCCGAGCACCAGATACGGGCCGGCACGCAGCGCGGTGGGCATTTGCTCAATATGCTGCTGCCAGAGGTCGGTTTGTCGCTGGTCGGCCGTCACTAGCTGCGATCGCCAAAGTTGTGCCGCCGCCATCAGGGCAATGCGCGGATCGGTGTGCGTGGTGAGTCGCTCCAAGTGGCGGACCGCGGCCGCCCGCCGGTCACTCGACATGAGGTGACTGGCCCCCAGCAGCACGGCGGCGGGCGTGTCCGTGCGGCTCATCCACTCGTCGGCCGTGTCGCGCGGCACCACTTCGCCCGGCATCCACGCCAGCGGAATGCAATCGAAATAGGGCGTGTCGGAATCGCTGTCGACCAACAGTAGAAAGGCGTCGCCCGCGTCTTCCATCTGATCGAGCGCACGATGGCAGCGGACGATCTGGGCCAGGATGATGCGGCGGACCCACTCGCGCGTCTCGGCGCGGTGGGCCTGATCGTAGCTGGCCAGCGCCTGACGAAAATCGCCGCGATCCCTCGCCCGGTCGGCCGCCTCGTGCGGCGGTGTCCATTGGCTGTCGATTCGCACGACGCGGTCGGCGGGAATGATCTGTCGCCCACCGTTGCCGGTGCTCAGCGTCAGTGCGCGTCCGTCGTAATCAACGATCTGACCCGTGACGCGCGCCTTCCCCATCGATCCGGCAGACGAATTGAGCCAAACGACGTCCTCGGCCTCCGCCACGCAGGTGAAAGCTAAGATTGTGAGCACCAGTGCAACCTCAACTGCCGAGTGAAACCAACAAGAATTACCACGAAGAGCACGAAGGCGCAAGTTGCCAGTTGTCGGTTGTCGGTTGCCAGTTAGCATTGACCGGGCGAGACTGGCAACTGGTAACTGGCAACCGGCAACTAAACTCATCATGGCAAAATGAGATCGTTTCGTCATTCGCAGAACCCACTGACCGGCTTTTGTTTCAGCGTCTGTCCGCCAGACCCGCGGTGTCGACGTAAACGTAGCGACCGCCGTTTTGTCGCGCCAGGCTCACCAGATGTTGGCTGTTGCCGCTGGCCGGGCCGAAGCCGAACTCCACCACGTTGATCGAGGCCCGGCCATTGTTCTTGCGCACGATGGCATCGAGCTGGGCGGCCGAGAGCGCGTCTTCCGCGTCGGTCAGCAGAAAGATGACGTCCGGGCGCATGGCGACGGCCGCGCTGAGGGCCGAGGCGGTTTCGGTGCCCCCGTCGGCCGTAATCGAGTCGACAAACTTGGCGGCGTTGGCCTTGTTTTCGTCGGTGGCAAAGGCCACGCGATGTTGCCCCCCGGTCAAATCGAAGATCTGCAAGCGGTGATTGAAGAAAATGATCTGGAATTGATGCGTGCTCTCCAGTGGCTGGAGACTGGCAATCAGCTGGCGTTTGGCGCTGGCCAACGGGCGGCCGCTCATACTCTCCGATCGATCGAGCACGTAGACGAAGCGACTCCCCTCCCCTTCCAGATCGTAGAACCGCACCCGCGCGCGACCGCCGCGGGCGGACCGCGGTTGGGCGGCGCCGCCGGTGGCCTCCAAAGCATCGCCCACGCCGCCGCCCGGTCGTGAACCTGGTCCGATGGGCGGCACATCGGGCAGCGCGTCGGTCAGTTCGCTCTGGGCATCGGCGGCCGGCAGCGCGGCCAGCACCTTCTCCGGCACCTCGTCGGACGATGGCTCTTCGACCGACTGGTCGGTCGTCTGATCTTCTTCGCCCTCATACAGCTCGCCCTCGTCGGTCACGTGGCGTAGTACGATGCCGCCGCTGCGCTCCGGCTGATGGGCCGCTCCACGCGGCTCGTCCGACAGCGCGAACAAGAGCAGCAGCAACAGCACGGCATGGACCGCCGCCGAGGCCAACCATGATGGCAGAGTGCGCTGAGCGTCCAGTCGCGGCGATGGGGACATGCGGGAACCGTGTCGGAAGCGAGAAGCGGTGTTCACTCTCTGGCGGCGTGCTCTCGCTCGTTCCCAAGCCGCAGCTTGGTAACGAGGCGAATCAGGAGCTTGGTAACGAGGTGTAACTACTACTATCAAGTATAGCCGCCGGTCGGCCTTTTATTCAAACGCGAACGAGAGCTTGGTAACCACACGTAAGACACCTATAATTGTTTTTTGACCAACGTCGCCGTTGAGGTGGAACCTTGCAGATCGTTCAATATCCCCATCCGACACTCCGCCACCGATCGAAGCCGCTCAAGCGGGTGGATGCCGAGCTGCGCCGCATTGTGGAGGAAATGTTCGAACTGATGTACGAAAATGAGGGCGTGGGTCTGGCCGCCAACCAGGTCGATCTGCCCTATCGGTTCTTTGTCATGAACCCCGAGAGCGACGCCAAAGCGAAAGAGATGGAACTGGTGCTGATCAACCCGGTGCTCGGCGGGACCAAGGGTTCGGACGAAGCGGAAGAGGGTTGCTTGAGCATTCCCGGTGTGCACGGCCCGGTGACGCGAGCGGAAAAGATCCAGGTGCAGGCGTACAGTCTGGCGGGCGAGGAGATCACGGTCGAGATGACCGGGCTGCCGGCCCGCATCGTGCAGCATGAGACCGATCACTTGGACGGCGTCCTGTTCATCGACCGACTCAGCGCAACGGCCAAGATGGCGGTCAATGAAGCGCTCGAGGAATTCGAACTCGACTACCAGAGCCGCCGCGAGACCGGCGAGCAAGCCGACGATGCGGCGATCGCCTCGCGACTGGCCGAACTGGAACGGTTGAGAACCTAAACGGAGGCCAACAGGACAACACAAAATGTGGCCGCAATCAAACAAGATTTCACGCAGAGGCGCAAAGGCGCAGAGAAGGACTCCATCACCGAAACACAAATATCAAACAAGTTCCAGCCGCTAAGTTCCAAAAACAATGTGGCGCACAGACGATGCCAGCTACCGCGACAGATCGAGAAACAACTTCTTTGACGTTTGTGATTTGAGTTTTGTTTGAGATTTGTTGTTTGGAACTTGATCTTTGCGTTTCTGCGTGAGATCTATACTGAGTCGTAGCATCAGCCCACGACCTTGGGCTACAACGCTAAACGACTCGGGGGCACGTTCATGCGACTGGTAATGATGGGCACGGGGCCGTTTGCGGTGCCGACGTTCGAAGCGCTGTGCGACTCGGCGCACGAGGTCGCCGTCGTCGTCGCCCGACCGCCGCGCGGACGCCGGTCGCCGCCCAGCCCGATGCTCGCGGCGGCCGAGGCCCGCGACACGCCCATCTGGACGCCCGAGACCGTGAATGCGCCCGCGGCGCGGGCGAAGCTGACCAAGTATCGAGCCGACCTGTTGGTGGTCTGCGACTACGGCGAGATCCTGCGGCCCGAGACGCTCGCCGTCGCCCGATTGGGAGGGGTCAATCTGCACGGGTCGCTGTTGCCCAAGTATCGTGGGGCAGCACCGGTCCAATGGGCCGTTTACCACGGTGAGAAGGAAACCGGTGCTACGGTGATCCAAATGACGCCGCGATTGGACGCGGGGCCCTGCATCGGGCAGGTGCGTACGCCCATCGACCCCGACGAAACAGCCGGCGAGTTGGAAACTCGCCTGGCCCGACTCGGTGCGACACTGACGTGCCGGGTGATCGGCGACCTGGCAGCTGGCCGAGCGACCGTAATCCAACAGGATCCACGATCGGCGTCGAAAGCACCGCGGCTGAAAAAGTCGGACGGCCGCGTCGACTGGTCGCGCGCTGCCGCGGCGATCCGCAACCAAGTGCGGGCCATGCAGCCCTGGCCGGGCAGCTACACTTGGTGGCATCACCAGGATCGCGAGCCACTGCGGTTGATCCTGCGGCGCGTGGAGGTTGTCCAACAGCCGCCGCACGTCGACACCGGCCACCAAATGCCATCGCCCGGCATTGTGCTATCGGCCGATGAGCGGTTCACAGTGGCCTGCGGCGACGGCGCACTGGATATCGTCGAACTGCAGCCGGCAGGCCGACGCGTTCAGTCGGCCGCCGAATTCCTTCGCGGCCACGCGGTCGCGCCGGGCGACGTACTGGGCGACGCCGAGTGAACGCGCGGCAAACGAATGCTAGCAGTCAAACCGCTCTCGCACGATTCGTGCGCCGCACGTTAAGATGGCGGATTCTTGGATGATTACCATCCCTCTTCTATTGTTCTATTGCGCGAAACCTTTTTCACTTGCGGCTCGTTCACATCGACAGGAGGTCGACGCTCATGTTCAACATGGACCGTTGGGATGTCATGCTGCTGGCCGTGGGCGGCTACCTAGCAGTCGTAACCCTCTCGCGTTTGCTGGCGCGTCACCGCGACCGGCTGGTCGTTGACCTGGAGCGGCAGGCAACCGCCGAGAGCCGGCGGCAACAGACCACGCAGCGGACCGGACCACCCCACAGGCAAGCTGAAGAACAATCTCAAGAAAAAGAACAAAAAGCAGCGTGAGCTGGTCGGCACTCTCGGATCCCGTAACTCGACATTCGAATTCACGAGTTTACGATGACGGTCGATTCGCCGTTCCGCTCCAGACGCCTCGTTCTCGGCGCTTCAGCAATGGGCCCGCAGCAGCTATACTGACCTGCTGTCATATCAACCGGCAACTCGCTACTGCCGACAGCTGACAGCCAATCGCCGCTAGCCTCTCCATGACCAAGAAACTCTACATCGAAACGGTCGGCTGCCAGATGAATATGCTCGACAGCGAGCTGGTGGTGGCCAGTCTGCGCAGAGAGGGCTACGAGCTGACGGCCAATAAGAAAGAGGCAGACGCCATTCTGCTGAACACGTGCAGCGTGCGGCAGCACGCCGAGGACAAGACGTACAGCGAACTGGGCCGGCTGAAACACGCCAAAGCGCACAACCCGCACAAGGTCATCGGCGTGCTCGGCTGCATGGCACAAAAGGATCAACATCTGATCTTCAAGCGGGCGCCGTACGTCGACCTGGTCGTCGGCCCGGGCCAACTGCACCAGGTGCCCCAGCTCATTCGCCAGATCGTCGCGGGCGGCGGGCCGCGCATCGAAGTGAGCCTGGATCGCACCGCCGGCAGCAACGAGCAGATCAAGCGGAGCCACGAGAGCTTCGATCCCTTGCGCGATCCGGCGATGCGGCCCACGCCGTACCAGGCCTACGTGCGGATCATGATCGGCTGCGACAAGTTTTGTACGTACTGTATCGTGCCGAGCGTCCGCGGCCCGGAACAGAGCCGCCCGGCGGCCGACATCGTCGCCGAAGCTCGCCAGTTGGCCGGCGAAGGCTGCCGCGAAATCACGCTCTTGGGACAAACCGTCAACAGTTACCGATATCGAGCGGGTGACGTGACCACGCGGCTGGCCGACCTGTTGGCACAACTGCATGACATCGACGGCATTGCCCGGCTGAAATTCGTCACCAACTATCCGAAGGACATGACGGACGATCTGCTGCGTGCGGTGCGCGATCTGCCTAAGGTCTCGCCCTATCTGCATGTGCCGGCCCAGAGCGGTTCGAACCGCGTGCTGGAGCGGATGAAGCGCGGCTACACGGTGGAAGAATACCGCGACATGCTGCAGTGCACCCGCGAGACAGTCCCCGACGCAGCCGTCACCAGCGATTTCATCGTCGGATTCTGCGGCGAGACGGAAGAAGATTTTCAGGCGACGTGCGACCTGGTCCGCGAGTCGCGTTTCAAAAACAGCTTCATTTTCAAATACAGCGAGCGGCCCGGCACCAAGGGTGCCGCACGCTACCCGGACGATATTCCCGACGACGAAAAGAAGCGCCGCAACAACGAGCTGCTGGGCATTCAAAATGCCATCAGCCACGAGGACAATCAGTCGCAGATCGGCCGCCAGTTCGAGGTGCTGGTCGAAGGCCCCAGCAAGACGAGCCAGAAACAGGGTGAGACCGGCACAGTCATTCAACTGACCGGCCGCACGCACTGCGATCGGATCGTGGTCTTCGAGGGCACCGAGCGGCAGATCGGCCAACTGCTCCCCGTCACCATCTACGACGCTAGCGCGTTTACCTTGTTCGGACACGTGGTAACGCACGAAGCAGGTCCCGAGCTCTACGAATTAGTAGCAAGTAGCAAGTAGAGAGCCAAGCAAATGCGGAATTCGGATTGCGGATTGCGGAATCTGGGTCACGGACAAGATTTCGCCAACATTGAACCTTGAACCTTGAACTTCTTCCCCAGCCTCTTCGCATTTCGGCATTCCACTTTCGCCTTTCCCTCGCTCCCCACGACGCCGCTGCCTCGATTTCGTATATTATTGGCCCTTGGCTAAACAACTATTCCAGGCAGACCAACGGAAGGCCGGTTTTAGCGGGCTGCAACGCTGGCGCGACCTATTGGCTTTCAAGTCAAGACTCAATTAAGCCCATGAATGCGGAACGAACCGCCCAGTTGCTCGACGACGCGGACGCCTGCCGCGCGTGGCTCAAGTCGCTCACGGTGCGCGACGCCGACCACGGCCACGCCGACCTGGTGCGGATGGCCAAAACCGGCGTCACGCTCGATCTGTTGGGTTCGATATTCGACCAGTTGGCCGAGACCTTGCCCGCGCTGAGCGACGCGGACATGGCGCTCAACAATCTCGAGCGATTCGTCGGCGGCGCTCGCAGCCCGCTCTCGATCGGAGCACTCTTCGAGCGCGACCGCACTGCCCTGCCCACGCTCTTGCAGATCTTTTCCACCAGCCAGGATCTCAGCGACCTGTTAGTCAACGAACCGGAGAACTACGATATCCTCCGCATGACCGACGGTCGGCCCGTCACCCGCGGCCGCCTGGTCGAAGAACTCGACGCCGAGGTGAGCGCGCTGGACGACCCCGATTCCGTGATGGCGGTACTGCGTCGTTTCAAACGACGAGAGACGTTGCGGATCGCCTACGGCGACATCGTCCACGGTCAGAAACTCGACACGCTCGCACGGCAGATTTCCTACCTGGCCGATGCGATCATTTCGGCCGCCGTGCGGTACGCACGACGCCAGCTCGAGGCCCAGCGTGGCACGCCCCGCACCACCAGTGGCAAGATGGCCCGGCTGGTCGTGCTCGCCCTCGGCAAGCTCGGGGGCGAGGAACTCAATTATTCGAGTGACGTCGATCTCATCTTCCTCTACGACGGGGAGGGGCAGACCGACGGACGGCGCAGCGTTACCAATCGCGAGTTCTTCGAACGACTCGTTCCCGAGATTGTCCGCCTGCTGACCGAGCAGACCAGCCGGGGCGCCACGTACCGCGTCGATCTTCGCCTGCGGCCAGAAGGATCGCGTGGGCCGGTCGTCTGCAGCATCGAGAGCGCGCTGCACTATTACGACGTAAAGGGACGTACCTGGGAACGGCAGGCCATGATCAAGGCCCGACCGATCGCCGGCGATCTGGAACTTGGAGACGCATTTCTCAAGCGGCTCGAACCGTGGATTTATCGCCGGTTTCTCAGCCGCGCCGACATCACCGGCATCATCTCGCTCAAACGCCGCATCGAATCCCGCGCCAAGACCGAAGGCGCCGATCTGCGCGACGTGAAAACCGGGCACGGCGGCATCCGTGACGTCGAGTTTGTCATTCAGTTCCTCCAATTGATCAACGCAGGCGATCTGCCCGCGCTCCGCACCGGCAACACGCTCGAAGCGATCACCGAACTGGAACAGGCAGGTTGCCTCACGCTGCAAGAAAGCTCCATTCTCACGGAGAACTATTGCATTCTGCGAAAGATCGAACACCGCTTGCAACTCATGTTCGATTTGCAAACCCATCGGCTGCCGACCCACGACGACGACGTGCGGAAATTGGCGATCCGCATGGGTTGGAGCGACTCGCCCGAACGATCCGCGCTCGACGTGTTTCGGTCGGACTATCGTCAGCGGACGGAGTTGAACCGAAAGATTCTGGATCACCTGATGCACGATGCGTTCGGATCGGCTGGCCAAAGCGATCCGGAGGTCGACCTGGTGAACGATCCCGACCCACCCGCTGAGCGCATTGAGGAAGTACTGGGCCAATACGATTTCGCCGACTTGGGAGCCGCCTACCGCAATTTGATGACGCTGGCCGACGAAAAGATTCGCTTTCTCTCCACGCGGCGGTGCCGCTATTTTCTCGCCTCCATCGCGCCGCGGCTGCTGCGAGCCATCGCCGAAACGCCCGACCCCGACGCCACGCTGGTCAATCTGAGCCAGGTGAGCGATTCGCTCGGCGGCAAGGGCGCCCTGTGGGAATTGCTCAGCTTCAGTCGCCCGTCGCTCGATCTCTACGTGACGCTCTGCGCCGCCTGCCCCTATCTGGCGGGCATTTTGACCAGCAACCCGGGCATGGTCGACGAGTTGATGGATAGTCTTTTGCTGCGGTCGCTGCCGACGCTGGACATGCTGGAAGAGAATCTGGCCGAATTGTGTCGCAAGGCCGAGGACCTCGATCCGATCTTGCACAGTTTCAAAGACTCGCAGCATCTCCGCGTCGGCGTGCGCGACATCTTGAACAAGGACGACGTTCGCGACGCGCACGCGGCGCTGGCCGACGTCGCCGAGGCCTGTCTCAAACAGATCACCTACTACGAATTCGACCGCCTGGTGCGCAAATACGGCGTGCCCACCATCGGCGAAGACGCCGATCTGCCCGGCAAAGTACCCGGCGACCCCTGCGAGATGGTGATCCTGGCCCTCGGCAAGCTGGGCGGACGCGAGCCGAACTATCACAGCGATCTGGACATCGTTTTTCTTTACGAGGCCGACGGCTCCACCTCGCGCGACGGCCAGCGGACCGCCCGCTCCAACCCCACCAACAACAGCCACTTCTTCAGCGAACTGGGCCAGCGAATCATCAAGGTGGCCAATCGCATTGGTCCCTACGGCCGGCTCTATGAAGTCGACCCGCGTCTGCGACCGACTGGACGCAGCGGTGTGCTGGCGGTGCCGATCGACGAATTTCGCCGCTACTTTGCCTCCGGGGCCGGCCAGCTTTGGGAGCGGCAGGCGCTCTGCAAGGGTCGCGTCATCTACGGCAGCCCCCAGGCGACGACGTGCATCATGCAGGCCGTGACCGAGGCCGCCTACGGGCCCACGTGGCATCAGGGCGACGCCGACGCGATTCTCCAGATGCGGCTGCGATTGGAAGAGACCGCCTCGTCGCGTAATCTCAAGCGCGGTCCCGGCGGCACCGTCGACGTCGAGTTCCTCGTGCAGATGCTCCAGCTACGCCACGGGCACGATCATCCGGCGATTCGCCTGCCCGGCACGTTCGACGCGCTCGACGCGCTGCACGAAAAAGGTTTTCTGGAAACGGCGGACTACGAGAAGCTCAGCCACGGCTACCGCTTCCAACGCAGCGTAGAGGCCCGCATCCGCCTGATGAACGCGGCCGGCCGCCACGAACTGCCCAAGGATCCCACGGAGCTAAAGAAGCTGGCCTTTCTCCTCGGCTACGAGAGCCCCGAGGCCCTGGAGCAAGAAGCCCTGACCGTGTTCCGCGAAAACCGTGCTTGCTTTGAACGCATCTTTGACAAGAACGCGTAGGGTCCGTCTAAGTAGGGTCCGCTGTGCGGACCCTGCATGGCTTTGTTGGCCCTACCAGGCTAGATTTACCAGAATTATAATGTGCGAATGAAAGAAGCAAAGCAGCGGATCGGCAAGATTAGAGGAGATCCTATGTTCACACTGCAACGTGTGGACGAGACACACGATTCGCGGCGCGTATGATACTTCATGGAGCGACGATGAGCGCGGAATATGGGGTAATGCAAAGCATGACCTTTTGTCCTGTAATGGTTGTAATACAGTTACATATCGGATGATTGATTGGTTCTCGGAAGACCCAGAGGAATCAACCACTCTTATGCCACCGAGAGGTGGTCCAGCTATTCGGTTGCCCAAGAATTATGAACGCAATCCACAATCAGGCCCACTCATAGACGCCTACATCGAAACCATTACTTCTTACAATCAGCAACTTGCAACGCTTACGGGAGCCGGTGTTCGATTTCTGATCGAGGGAATTTGTAACAATCAAGGCATCACCGGCGGGAACGTAGAGAACGCTGAGGGTGTTAGCAGTTTTAAGGAAAACCTTCAGGGAAAGATTAATGGAATGGTCGAACATGGCCTGATCGGCACAAACCAAGCTGAGATTCTTCACGAAATCAGACTCTTGGGTAATGATGCAGCTCACGAACTTGTTCAACCAGCCCGAAATTTGCTGGACGCGAGCCTCGATATCATCGAACATCTTTTAGACCAACTCTATAAACATCCTGAACACGCCAGGACTCTCGCATCGCGCAACCGAGCAGGTCAACGTTAATTGATTTTCGCTAAGCTCGACCCGCCGTAAACGGCGGGCCTACGACCGCTGTCGCGGAAAGGACCGTGAGCGGCCCTCGGTCGAACGTTTCAGTTCCGCCTGACTCGGCTAAATGGTTCCTGTCTTTCACCGACCGGGGGGCCGTCTATGTATAGCCAGCCCCGTTTACGGGGCTTTCCGTTGTGGCGGTAGTAGCCCCGTCGTTTACGACGGGGTGTGTGGTTGCGATGAACAATACAGATAGCGACAATTCGGCCGGGAGCCCGGTTTACCGGGCTTCTCGCCGTGGCGGCTTGAGCCATGCAAACTCATGCCTCGTGTCGCTCATCCCGCACCTTCAGCCACAACTCGGAGCCGACCCATGTCTCGCAACTACTACAGCGAAATCCATCTGCACATGGTCTGGCACACCAAGCTCAGCCGGCCGCTGCTGACCGAGCAGATCGAACCGCTGGCCCACCGTGCGCTGCGGCACAAAATCGTCGACTGGCCCGGTGTGTTCGTGCATGAAATTGGCGGGACCGCAACGCACGTCCATCTCGCCGTGACTATTACACCCACCCTCACCGTCAGCGAGTTCATTGGCCAGCTCAAAGGAGGCTCGTCTCACGACGTAAACCAACAGGCGGGTCACGGCTCGAAGGTACTTGAGTGGCAACCCGGCTATGGCGTGGTGAGTTTTGGTTCCAAAGATCTGGACTGGGTGAAGGCGTACATTGCCAAACAGAAAGAGCACCATGCAACCGGACAAGTCTACGAACGACTGGAACGCATCACATGTGATGACATGGATTGATGCCAGTGCGATTGGTGCGCAAATCTGTGGAAGAGGCTCAAGCCAGACAACGGGAAGACCCGTGAACGGGACTGAGATGATAGTTTCGCGCCTCCTCACCCCGCCGTAAACGGCGGGGCTATTACCGCTTCGCGGAGTGCCCGGTGAACCGGGCCACGGCACGTCCGAATTCGATGTAGCGACTATTCGTAGCTGAGGAGCGCAAGAATTCAGTACCAAAGCGATACCTGCCGTAAACGGCGGGGCTATTACCGCTTCGCGGATCGCCCGGTGAACCGGGCTCCAGTCGGTAGTCGAAATCCTCTCTACCTGGTCTGCGACAATTGCTATGGCCGCGACGCTACGTCGCCGACCATATCGGCATAGTAATGCCGAAAGCAGGTTACACGTCGAGCGGCGTGGGCGGCGACTGGGCCGGCAGCAGCATGATTTTGCCGTCGCCCATGCGGCCGGTGCGGGCGATCTCCACCACTTTGCGGAGCACCTCGTCGGCCCGCGCCTCGTCGACCCAGATGCAAATCTCGACCTTCGAGAGAAAGGCCAGCGAGTACTCACTCTCGGTGTATTGGTCGAGATAACTCTTCTGCCGGCCGTAGCCTTTTACTTCGCGGACCGTGCACGCTTCGAGCGGGGCGCGGCGGAGGCCGTCGAGAATCCGCTCGACGAGAAAAGGTCGGACGACGGCGACGATCTGCTTCACGTCGATTCCATCCCCGCAAGGGTGCTGATCTTCGCGTGACGACGTTCGCGCGCGGCGGCCGCACGCGAAGTCACCATACCGCGAAGATCAACTGAAAAAGTTTTCGCCGAACAGATCAACCGGCGGACCGGTCTCGACCTCGACGTCGCCGTGGACCACGGTCTGGCAGGAGAGCCGCATCGTGTCCTCGTTGCCAATAAACGACAGGCACGGCAACACCGGATCGAGAAACGCGCCCGGTGTGACCGGCGTCGGCAGTGGGCAGCGAAAGCGCGCTTTCTCCACGATGTTCATCTTGCTGACGTTTTCCATGCCCTTGACGATGCGAACCTTACAGGTGCCGCACTGCCCGAGGCCGTGGCAGTTCATGTAACGGTTGATCCGGGCGCCAAAGCCGTTGAGTCCCTGGTGCACGTTGATGCCCGCCGCCATGGCAGCTTTGCGCAGATTGGTGCCGGTGGGCACTTCGATTTCCTTTTTTTCGTTGATGAACTTAATGACGGGCATCGTGATTCTCGCAAAGGTCTTTACGTGTCGTTTATTTCGTTGTAGCCGAGTTCGCAAGAAATCGGAAATCTTTCGGTCTCATGCCGATAGAGCATTTTCGAAGTCGATGTAGCGGGTGCCTGGGGTGGAGCGCCAGCGACCCCCCAGTGAATCTGGGGGCCCACATCGTTCGACCCCAGCCACCCACCGCTACACTGAATTCGAAAATGCTCAAGACGTCGGAACTCTGACGACTTCAGCTACCGGGCCAAAGGTGCCGATTGTAGCCGAACTTGGCGTGTCCGGCTACCGCACCGACATTTGACCATGCCACTGCCAAGGGAACCCACCGACGATCGCTCTATCGCGGCAATGGGTGGGTCAACGATCTCGAGTTTGCTTTTCAACTTGCTCATCAGCTTGCTCATCTGTCGGAACGCGGCCGGTGAGCAGGACGAACTGAGCCGGGCCCACGAGCCGCAAGATCACCAGGTACACCGCGCCGCCAATGCACAGCGGAACACACGCGGCCACGAGGCGGCTCGTCATATCGCCGCCCGCCGGCATGCGACCGATGGCGACCCACAGCGTGAGCGCCATCGCGGTGCAGGCAGCCCCAGCGACCGCCACGGTGCCAGCGAGCGATCGCCCGAGGAGCGGACTGCCATGACGGGAAAACAGCATGGCCAGCACGACAACCTGAACCGCCGCCGAGATCGCCGTGCTGACGGCCAGCCCCTGCTCGGCCAGCGGCCAGATGAGCGTGAGATTCAACAGCAGATTGAGCGCCACAGCGGCGGCCGCCACAGCGACCGGCGTGGTCTGCATGCCCAGCGCATAATAGCCACGCACCATCACCGGCAACGCGCAGTACGCCCATACGCCCAGGCCGTAGCCGGCGATCATGCCGGCCGTCCGCTGAGCATCGCCGGGCGTGAACTGGCCATGTTGAAACAACAGCCGGGCGATCGGCTCGGCCAACATCACCAATCCAACACAGGCCGGCAGCGCCAATAGCAATACCAGTCGCAGGCCGGCCGTCAGATCGTGACCGATCCGATCGTGCAAACCGCGAGTCGCGTGACGCGCCAGCAGCGGAAAGATGACCGTTGCCACGCTCACACCAATCAACCCCATGGGAAACTG
>Ga0315553_10002928_pt1 | contig 13503 bp, 15 predicted proteins | sample SalMarSW160140MG_FD_203099 | JGI IMG/M metagenome (GOLD analysis project Ga0315553, IMG submission 203099) | Salt marsh sediment microbial communities from the Plum Island Ecosystem LTER, Massachusetts, United States - Salt Marsh Sediment SW1601-40 ... | reverse complement strand
AGTCGCCTCGCCTCACTCGCGCCTCCAAGGATGTGCTGGCCGACGGCATGGTGTTCACCATCGAGCCGGGTATCTACGTCAGCGGCTGGGGTGGCGTCCGCATCGAGGACATGGTGGTGCTGGAGGACGGGCGGGCGCGGGTGCTGACCAGAGCGCCCAAACTGGGTGTCGCCGCTGGTGCGCAGGAGGGCGGGAGCTGAGACCAATGTCTTGTGTTGCTGGCATGACCCTTTGGCAGGAGGATTTGGTACGATGACAGACTCTCTTGATAGCCATAACGCCGCTGGCGGCCTGCCGAAGCAGGCGGCAGTGCCTCGCGGCCCTAAGGCCTGGCTGCTGGCCACGCGCCCCTGGTCCTTCCCGGCGTCCGTCGTGCCCATGCTGATCGGAGGCGCTCTGGCCTATCGGGCCGACTTCTGGAACTGGCCTCTCTTCTTGCTCACCCTGGTGGGCGGCCTTTTCTTCCACATCGGCGCTAACCTCACCAACACCTACTTCGACTTCCAACGAGGCGCCGATACCGTGGAGCACGCCGATGACAGGACGCTGGTGGATAACATGCTGCGGCCCAGAGACGTCCTCTTGCTGACAGGGTTCTTCTTCCTGGCGGGCGTGGCGATCGGTGGCTATCTGACCTCCCAGAGCGGCTGGGAGCTCCTGGCGCTGGGCGGCGCTGGTCTATTCCTGGGCCTCTTCTACACGGCCGACCCCCTGGGCTACAAGTATCGGGTCCTGGGGGATGTAGGCATATTCATCTCCTTCGGGCCGTTGCTAGTGCTGGGTTCCTACTTCGTGCAAGCGGAGAAGCTGGATCTGTTGCCCCTGCTCTTCTCTCTACCCCTGGGGCTGCTCATCGTTGCCATCGTCCACGCCAACAACTATCGCGATGCCCAGGCCGATCGCAGGGCTGGCGCCAGGACTTTGGCCCAGGTCCTGGGCGAGCGCGGCTCGCGGTTCGTCTATTACTTCCTGGTGCTGACTCCTTACGCCTTCGTGATAGCCTTCGGGGCAGCCGTTACCCCCTGGGTCTTGCTTGCCCTTCCGACAGTCGTGCTGCCCCTGAGGATGATCCGTCAGTTGAACGCTGTCGATGAGGAGCTGGGGCGGGCACTGGCCTTCCTGCCACAGCAGACGGCCAATCTCATCGTCGTCTTCGGGGGGTTGATGGCCCTTGGTATTCTGGGAAGCGAGCTCGTATGACAGGCTGCGGCTGCCTGAGGGCAGACAGACTCGAGTAGAAGTGGGGTGAGGCAGCGATGATCGACAGTGGCGACCTCCGCAAGGGGACAACCGTCGAGGTGGACGGCGTGCTGTATCAGGTGTTGGACTTTCAGCACATCAAGATGGGGCGAGGCTCCGCCCAGGTGCGCCTAAAGCTCAAAGACGTCCGCGCCGGTCACATCACCGAGCGAGTGGTGCAGGCCGGCACCAAGTTTTCGCAGGCGCGGGTGGAGCGCCAGCCAGCCCAGTACCTCTACGCCGACGGTGACCTGCACCACTTCATGAACACCGAGACCTACGACCAGATTGCCCTCAACACAGAGCGGCTAGGCGATGCCCTTCAGTATCTCAGCGAGAACGCTACCTGCCAGCTCCTCACCTACGGCGATGAGGCCATCGGTATCGAGTTGGCGGCGGCGGTCGAGCTGAAGGTGGCCCAGACGGACCCCTGGGTTCGCGGCGATACGGCTCAGGGCGGCAACAAGCCTGCCCGTTTGGAGACGGGCCTGATGGTGCAGGTGCCCCTGTTCATCAACACCGGCGATGTGGTAAAGGTGGACACCCGCAGCGGCGAGTATCTGGAGAGGGCCAGCGGTCGATGATGGAAGTCTATTCGGTGGCCCAGGTCGCCACCTACGTTCGTGAGCTCCTGGAGACCGATGTCCATCTAGCGGACCTCTGGATAGAGGGGGAGGTCTCTAACCTCTCTCGCTCGGCGGCCGGCCATACCTACTTCACCCTCAAGGACGAGTCGGCTCAGGTTCGCTGCGTGATGTTTCGCCGTCAGCACGCCGGCACGCCTCTTGAGGACGGCACGCAGGTGACGGCCCACGGCCGCATCTCCTTCTTCGAGCGGCGGGGCGAACTGCAACTGAACGTCGATTTCGTCCAGCCGGCGGGTGTCGGCATCTGGCAGGCCCAGCTCGAACGCCTGAAGGCTCAGCTCGAGGAGGAGGGGCTGTTCGAGCCCTCGCGCAAGCGGCCGCTTCCCGCCTTCCCACGGCGTATCGGCGTGGTCACCTCCCCCGCTGGCGCCGTCTTCCACGACATCTGCAACATTGTCGGACGGCGTTGGCCCCTGACCGAGATCGTGCTGGCACCTACCCCCGTGCAGGGGGACGAGGCAGCGCCAGCCATCGTGGAGGCGCTATCCGCGCTGAACAGTGAGCCAGATATCGACGTAATCATTGTCGGCCGCGGCGGCGGCTCGCTGGAGGAGCTCTGGCCCTTCAACGAGGAAGCCGTGGCGCGGGCCATCTACGCCAGCCGCATACCTATAGTGTCGGCGGTGGGACACGAGACCGATTACACCATCGCCGACTACGTGGCCGACCTGAGGGCTCCCACCCCCTCGGCGGCAGCCGAGCTGGTGGTGCCGGATCGAGGCGAGGTCTCGCGCCAGATCAGGGGCGCCATAGTCACGATGGAGGGGTGGATGGCCGGCCAGGTGGCCCGTCATCGAGCCGGAGCGGAGCAACTCCTGCACCGCCTGCGTCGCAGCGTTCCCAACGTGGAGATGGAGAGGCAGCGACTAACTCTCCTTCTGAACGGCGCTCAATCAGCGATGGCTCGGAGCCTGAACGTCCACAGGGAGCGCCTGAAGGCCTATGCTCTGCAGCTTCGCTCCCTCGAGCCGAGGGGCACGCTCGCTCGCGGCTACGCTCTCGTGCAGCGGCGGGCCGATGGGCAGGTGGTGCGCAGCGTGAGCCAGGTCAAGGGCCGCGAGCGCCTGGACGTGCAGGTGGCCGATGGCAGCTTCCCGGCGGAGGTATCGAAGCAGTATGGCTTCTAAGACCAGCGAGAACTTCGAGGAGGCCTTCCGCCGTCTGGAGGAGACGGTGGCCAAGCTGGAGGAGGGCGGTCTGCCTTTGGAGGAGGCCCTGGCCCTCTACGAGGAGGGCATGCGCTTGGCCCAGAGCTGTCAGGAGCTCCTCGACAAGGCGGAGCTCCGTATCACTCGTCTGCAGGAAGCGTTCGCCGCCTACCGGGAGGAGGCCTCGAGAGGGCTGCACGAGGATGAGCCCACCTACGCTCCCGGGGACGAGGAGGACGAGCCCCTTGCTGAAGGCTGACCTCCACACGCACACCTACTTCTCGCCCGACTCCATCACATCGCCTGAGAAATACGTGCAGACCTGCCTCGAGCGGAGCATCAACTGCGTGGCCGTCACCGATCACAGCAGTATCGGTGGTGCTCTCGCCGTCGAGAAGTTGGCGTCCTTCAGGGTGATCATGGGGGAGGAGGTCGAGAGCTCGGAGGGTGAGATCATCGGTTTCTTCCTTCAGGAGGAGGTCCCGGCTGGACTCAGCGCTGAGGAGACGGTGCAGCGCATCAAGGAACAGGGCGGGTTGGTCTGCATACCGCACCCGTTCGACCGGTTCCGCGGCGAGCACCTGGCTGAAGCCGCCCTCATGCGCATCCTGCCCCAGGTGGACATCATCGAGGCGTTCAACGCACGCACCATCTTCCGGCGCGACAACGAGCGCGCGGCTCGCTTCGCTCAGGAGCACGGCCTGGCAATGTCGGCGGGCAGCGATGCCCACTCGACGCGAGAGCTGGGGCGGGCCTGCGTGGAGATGCCCGAGTTCGAGGGGCCGCGGCAGTTCCTGGCGGCTCTCAAAGAGGGGCGCATCGTGGGGAGGTTGTCCAGCCCATTGGTGCACCTTTATAGTCGCTGGGCTTGGCTGCGACGCCGCCTTCGCTGGCGGCCAACAGAGTAAGGGGGCGATCATGCTGCATATCGGCTGGTTCTCCACCGGGCGCGATGAGGCCGCCTGCCAGCTTCTCGAGGCGGCCTGGCAGGCCATCCAGGTGGACGAACTGGACGCCCGCATCGCCTTCGTGTTCAGCAATCGCGAGCGGGGGGAGAATCCGGCCAGCGATCGCTTCTTCGATCTGGTGGAAGGCTACGGCATACCCCTGGTCTGTCTGTCATCCAAACGCTTTCGCCAGGAGCGAGGCGGGGAGATCGCCCGTGCTGGCGAGCCGCTGCCCGCCTGGCGGGCGGAGTACGACCGGGCGGTGATCCGCCTGCTGGAGGCGCATCCCTTCGAGCTGGGCGTCCTCGCTGGCTACATGCTTATCTTCACGGAGGAGGCCTGTCAGCGGTACAATCTTCTCAACCTCCATCCGGCGCAGCCGGGCGGGCCGGCTGGCACCTGGCAGGAGGTCATCTGGCAGCTTATGGAGCAGAGGGCATCGACGGCGGGGGTGATGATGCATCTGGCCACCGAGGAGCTTGATCAGGGGCCGCCCGTCACCTACTGCACTTATAGCATTAGTGGGCCTGCCTTCGATCGGCTGTGGGCGCAGGTGGTGGGGAGGAGCGTGGCCGAGGTGCAGGCCAGCGAAGGCGAGGAGAATCAACTGTTCAGGGAGATCCGCCGTCAGGGGGTGATGCGTGAGCTTCCCCTGGTGGTGGCCACGCTGCGGGCCTTCGCCGACGAGAAGGTGCGCATCGCAGATAGGCGAGTGGTGGATGCTGACGGTCTCCCCATCGATGCATATGACCTGACCCAGGAGATCGATCGACTGGTAGGCTTAGCATGACCAAAGAATCGACTCGCTGTGTTGCCTTTGACATGGAGGGGCCTCTCACCTCCCAGGACGCTGCCTTCGAGCTCATGGGCCTGGTGCCGGGGGGCCACGAGGTATTTCGGGCCATCAGCCGCTACGACGACATCCTAGCCCTGTCCGGCAGGCCCGACTACGAGCCCGGCGATACGTTAGCCCTTATCGTTCCCTTCCTTCTCTACCATCGCCTGGGTCGCTTCCATGTTGAGCGGTTGGCCGATTCGGCTGCCTTGGTGGAGGGGGCGGCAGACACTATTGCTCAACTGGCGGGTGAGGGCTATCAGGTATTCTGCATCACCACCACCTATGAGCAGTACGCCCGGCGGCTGGCCCAGCGCTTGGGGCTGGCGGCCGACCGGATGGCCTGCACCAGCTTCCCCTTGGAAGAACTGGCCGCTCGTCTGACTTGGGACGATATCGGAGCGGTTACCCGCGTCGAGCTGGCCCTGCGCCAGCGGGAAGTCCAGGAGGACGACGCACGCCTTCAGGCTCTTCTCGACGCCTTCTATTGGAAGGAGTTGGTTGGCACGCCTCTGGGGGATGCAGTGGCATCGGTCAAGCCCGTCGGTGGCAGGCGCAAGGCTGAGGCGCTGCATAGGTTCGCCGCCAGCGCGCAACCGGAGACCCCCCGCTGGGTGGTGGTCGGCGATAGCATCACTGACAACGCCATGCTCACCACCGTTCGCGATGCTGGCGGCCTGGCCGTGGTCTTCAACGGCAACCAGTACGCTCTGGAGTGCGGGACGGTGGGAGTGGCGTCCATGTCTCTCGCCGCCATTCTGCCTCTGCTGAGGGTCTGGGAGAGCGGCGGACTGGAGAGCGCGCGCGGTTTCGTGTCGCAGTTGGCCAAGGACGCCGAAGCGCCCGGTGCTCATTATCACTGGCTGGCTGGCGTCGACATCGCCGAGGCGCTGGCGGTGCACACCCGCCTGCGTCGCCTGGTGCGCCAGCAGGCGGCGGCGCTGGGGTAAGCCATGCCTGAATTCGACGTCATCGGCCTGGGCGCCCTGAATGTGGATCGCATCTACTCTGTGCCCCAAGTCGTCACCGACGGCGCCCAACTGATCGACGAGGTTACGGTGGATGCCGGCGGCTGCTCGGCCAACACCGCCTATGCCCTGGCCAAGCTGGGTCTCCACTGCGGCTTTCTGGGCGCGATAGGCGACGACGCCGATGCCCAGATCGTCCTTCGTTCCTTCGGCGAGGTGGCGGTGGATACCGGTCACATCGTGCGCAAGGCGGGGGTCGCCACCGGCTCGGTGCTCGCCTTTGCCGACGAAGAGGGCAACCGGGCGATGTACGCCGAACCGGGGGCGAACGCCCTCTTCGAGCCAAAGGACCTGGACGCGGCCTACCTCGCCGACGCCCGGCTCGTCCTTTTTGCCTCCTTCGGTGGTAACATTCCCTTGGCTGTGCAGAGAGCCGCCGTCGGGGCTCTGCCGCCGACCGCCGCTATAGGACTATCTATTGATTCGCTGCTGGCTCATGGCGGACTGGATGCCCTGGCAGAGCTGGTCAGCCATTGTACCATCGTCTTCGCCAACGCTGACGAGCTCAAGGAGCTGACAGGGCTGGAGCTTCCCACCGCCGCTGAGGCTCTTCTGGACTTGGGCTGCCAGACGGTTGTGGTGACCTTCGGGCGGGGGATCGCGCACCAACGTTGGATGGGGACGGAGGCAGTCGAAGGGGAGCGAGGGGAACTGCCCATCGTCTGCTGGCTGATCAATGAGGACAGCCGCTGGGCGCTGCCTGCGTTGCCTACCCACGAAGGCCCTGTCATCGATGCCACCGGCGCCGGCGACGCCTTTGCTGCCGGATTCTCCTGGGGTTTTCTGGCGGGGGAACCTCTGCCTCGTTGCGCCTCGCTTGGGCACGTGGCTGCCGGGTTCTGCCTCACCAGCATGGGCTGTCGATCTGGCATGCCCACGCGAGAGGCGTTGCTGGCCCGTCATACTCACCACTTCGGTTAGCGGGTGTGACTGGATCATTCTTGGTGGGTAGGGGTTTTCGGATCATCCCGCAGGGTTAGGGAGTTCACCCACCGTGGTGAACCAGCTACTGAGGGGCCCCGTCGTTGTCGTTTGCTTTCGAGGGCTGCTATAATGGGGCCGGCTTGGGGTCCCCGGGCTAAGGAGGCAGGTCATGCGTTGCTCCAACTGCGGTAATCTCTGCTCCCTGGACGATAACTTCTGTCGAAAGTGTGGCGCCTCCTTGCGCAGCGTGCGGGTGCCGGCCACCCGCAATGGCTCTCAGCTCCCTGTCGCCTGGCGAGGCGCAATGCCGGTCGTGGCTCGAGGGGCAGCCGTCTTCGCTCTGGGCGCTGTCATCCAGATGCTGGTGCGGATAGTAGGCAGGCGGGCTGTTAGTGTGCCTGCCGCGTTGGTGAAGCGGCGGCCAGCCAAGAAAAAGGGCAACCGCCTTCCGGCCAAGAAAGATGGGGAGGATCAGCCCGAAGGGTCCTACGCCGTTCAGGAGACGCTGTTCCTGAGAAGGATCATCCTGCGTCGCTGAGGAGCCGATTAGCACCGCGAGGGATATGTGCGAGGGGGCGTGGCTGACTGGCTGCGCCTTCGTCTTAGAGTGAGGTCGGGCCGATGGCCAACGTGGTGCTGGTGGTGGACATGCTGCGCGGCTTCTGCGAGAAGGGCTATCCCCTCTACGTAGGGGAGACTATCCGCCAGATCATCCCCAAGATTTGCCGCCTGCTGGAGGCGGAGAAGGCCAAGGGGTCGCGCATCGTCTTCCTCTGCGATAGCCACGACCCCGACGACAAGGAGTTCGAGATGTTTCCGCCGCACTGCGTTCGCGGTACAGAGGAGGCGGAGATCATCCCCGAGCTGCAGCAGTTCGCCGATGAGGTCATCGCCAAGACTCGTTTCAGTGGCTTCTACGGCACCAACCTGGACGAGCGACTGCGCGAGCTGAAGCCCGACAAGATCATCGTCGTGGGCGATTGCACCGATATCTGCGTGATGCACACGGTGGCCGACGCCCGCAATCGGGACTACTCGGTGGAGGTGCCCGCCGACTGCGTGGCCACCTTCGATCAAGAGGCTCATCGCTATGCCCTGCAGCACATGGAGAAGATCCTGGGAGCCAAGGTGGTAGGCCTGCCCGCTGGAGAGACGGGAGTGCGATGACAGAAGAGCAGCCCGTGAGCGAGACCCCCTTCCTCCTACCTCCCCATGTCCTGGCCGGCGACACCTCCGACGTCTACTTCCTACGCACTCATCGCGTCATGGAACTGGAGGGGGTCAACCCCCGTGTGACTATGGAGTTCTTCCCCAGCGGCGGTGGCATCCTCTGCGGCATGAAGGAGGTGCTGGCTCTCCTTGGCCAGGCCCTTCCATCCGACGGCGAGGTCTGGGCACTGGAAGAGGGTAAGCCCTTCCGCGTCAAGGAGGTCGCCCTGCGGGTCATCGCCCCTTATCTCTCCTTCGGCGTCTATGAGACGGCGATCCTGGGTATCCTGGCCCACGAAAGTGGTTGGGCCACCGCCGCCCGCGAGTGCGTGGAGGCCGCCCAGGGAGTGCCGATAGTGAGCTTTGGCGCCCGCCACGTTCATCCGACAGTGGCAGGGGCAATGGAGTACGCTGCCATCGTGGGCGGCTGCGTCTCCTGCTCGACTCTCGCGGGCGCCCAACTGGCGGGGGTGACACCTTCGGGGACTATGCCTCACGCTATGATGCTCTGCTTCGGCGACACAGTGCGGGCCACCGTAGCCTTCGACAAGCACATGCCGCCCGAGGTGCCGCGCATCGTTCTGGTGGACACCTTCCATGACGAGCCGGAGGAGGCCCTGCAGGTCGCCAAAGCCCTGAGGGATCGCCTCTACGGCGTGCGCCTGGACACCCCCGGCGAGCGCGGGGGCGTTACTCCCGACCTGGTGATAGAGGCGCGGGCCCGCCTGGATCAGGCTGGCTTTCAACACGTGAAGCTGGTGGTCAGCGGCGGCATAACCCCGACCCGCATTCGCCAGTTCCTGGAGGCGGGCGCCCCGGTGGACAGCTTCGGCGTGGGCAGCTACATCAGCGGCGGTCGCCCCATCGATTTCACCGCCGATATCAAAGAGGTGGAGGGCAAGCCGGTGGCCAAGCGCGGCCGCATCCCCGGCATCATCGCCAACCCCCGCCTTCATCGAGCGATCTAACGACCCCGTTCGCTCTCCTTATTGACTGTTAGCCGTTCCCTTCTAAAATAGGGCTGCTGTGCCTGTCGTGGCAGGGCGAAAGGTAGCCCCACTATGGGACGACGGAAGGCCTGGGCGCTTGCCTGGCTCCTGGCAGCGACCCTATCGGCGCTGCTCCTCCAGGCGCCCTCCGCTCGGGGTGACGAACTCCTCGTCAACGGGGGGTTTGAGGACGGCGCTGCGGATCCCTGGAAGACGCGGGGTGGAGAGTTGGAGGTAGAGGCTGGTTTGGGGCGCGGCGGTTCGGCGGCGGGCGTCTTCACGAGTGGGCCTGCGCCCACACAACATCAAGTGAGCCAATGCGTCAGTGCTTGGCCAGGGAGTGAATACACGTTTAGTGGCTACCTGGCGTGGGCCGATGGCGACGAGCCACCATCAGTCTACCTGTGGATATCTGCGTATGAGCAAACGGACTGCTTTGGCCCAGAGCTCCCGTCGCCGTGGAATGACTGGGACACCGTTTCTCTTGAGCAGGCTGGCTCTTGGTACCGATTGGCCACGGTCGCCGCTGAATCGCCCCCGGCCACCCGTTCAGCTCGTGTTCGGATCGTAATTGTGCAAAGTGCTGCTACCGTCTACCTGGATGACTTCAGCTTCACAGGCCCGCCTGCGCCCTCTCCCACCCCAAGCCCCACCCCGCCGCAAACGCAGACGCCTTCGCCCACCGCCAGCCCGTCGCCTTCGCCTAGGCCGATCGCATCGCCCACGCCTGTAGCCAGCCCTTCGCCCACCGCCGTTCCCACCGCGACGGAGGTGCCGTCCACCCCGACGCCCACGCGGACCCCAGCCGCTGTGCTGGCGAACGCTGGCTTTGAGGAGGCCGATGGTGAGGGAAGGCCCCTTGACTGGCAGAAGTACGGCGGCGAGTTGCGGCGGAGCGCCGTCGCTAAGCAGGAGGGGTGGTTCGCCGCTGCCTTCACCAGCCGAACGACCTCCACCAAGTGGGCTTTCCAGACCGTGACCGTCGAAGGGGGCGAGGCCTATGTTCTCAGTGGCTATGCTCTGAAGAACGATGCCAACGTCCAGGGCGCGTATCTGCGCCTCTCCTGGTATGCCAGCCCCGACGGGAGCGGCACGGCCATCGACAATGTCGATTCCACGACCCGCTTGGCAGATGACTCCCCCGACTTTCGCTTTCTTACCACCGATCCCGTGGAGGCCCCCAGCGAGGCTGCCAGCGCCAAGGTGCGCCTGATGCTCGACCCCGTCTCGGAAGCGGAGGGTAAGGTCTACTTTGACGACATCAGCCTTGAGGAGACCGTCATGCCGCCCCCCACGCAGACGGCTGTGCCGTCACCCCCCTCAGCGGCCACGCAGATGCCTCTCGCGCTTCCCTCTGATGCCCCGCAGGGTCTCCCACTGCTGGCTGTGACGCCTATGCCACCGGCCGAGGAGCCCCCGTCGCCCACGGTGCTGGGCGCCACGCTGGGCGACTCCGAGACCGTCGCCTCCAGCCGAAATGGATTTTCTCAGAGCGGGGCGGAGCCAGAGGAGACGCCCTCGCGGACACCGGTCGTTCTGCACAGAGAGAGGAGATCTGCCCAGTCTGTCCGGTCTGCCCGGGCGGAGAGAGGCGTCGCCGCAGCGGCCGGCGAGGGCGATGGTCTCTGGCTCAGCGCGCTGATTTTGGCCGCGGCGGCGACAGCGGCTACCACCGCAGCAGCGGCCTTCTTTGTTTGGCGGCGATTGAAGAAGAGGGCTCGCCCTCCTTAGGGGATTTAGGGTAATCTATAGGCGTGACAGAGGCAGGCCGACAGGGGCCAACGGCTCAAGGTCGGATGGCAATGACAGGCAAAGGGGGGCGAAGGCTTCCCCGAACCATCGCCATCGATGGCCCCAGCGCCTCAGGCAAGAGCAGCGTCGGATATCTGGTAGCCGAAAGGCTCGGCTATCTCTTCCTGGACACTGGTGCCACCTACCGTGCCCTGACCTGGCTGGCGCTCCAGCGGGGAGTCCATCTGGAGGACGAGGAGGGATTGGTCCGGTTGGCCGCTCAGGTGGACATGAATCTGGGCCCGCCAGCAGCCGGATCCAGCGAGCGTTGCACGATTTGGATCGATGGTGAGGACCTGACCGGTGTCCTGAGGCAGCCGGAGGTGGAGAGGGGGGTGTCGCTGGTTTCCCGCGTGCCCCAGGTACGGCGGGCCTTGGTGGCTGTTCAGCGGCGTCTTGCTAGTCGGCGTAGGGTGGTGATGGCCGGCCGCGACATCGGCACAGTGGTTCTGCCCAATGCCGACCTGAAGGTCTATCTGGATGCATCCGTGGAGGAGCGAGCGCGGCGGCGGCACGAGGAACTGGTCGCTCTGGGCAGACCTTTCACTGAGAGCGACGTTCGCCAGCAGATTCTGCGCCGAGACGCCATCGATTCGCAGAGGGAGGATTCGCCCTTGATGGCGGCTGAGGACGCCATCGTCATCGGTACCGACGGCTTGAACCAGGAGCAGGTGGTGAAGAAGATTGTGGCCCTGGTGGAGGGCAAGTCGTGAGGACCGTGGCGGTTGCTCTGTTCTACCGGTTCGCTAAGTTGATGATTGGCCTCGCCCTGCTTGTGTGGACGCGCAAGGAAGTGGTGGGCCTAAAGAACGTCCCGAAGCGGGGCCCCGTCATTCTCGCCTCCAATCATGTGAACCTGCTCGACCCGCCTCTTCTCGCCATCGTGCTGCCCAGACGTATCGTCTACATGGGCAAGATCGAGCTGTGGAAGACGCCTGTCATCGGGCCTCTGTACACGCTGGTTGGGTTCATTCCGGTGCGGCGATTCGAGGGCGATCTGGCAGCCCTCCGCAAGGCGGAGAAGGCCCTGCGGCAGAACCAGGTGCTGGGCATGTTCCCCGAGGGCACTCGCAGTCGCAAGCCAGGTCTGGGCAAAGGACAGCCGGGCACAGCCATCATAGCTCTGCGCAGCGGTGCGCCGATCGTGCCGGTGGCGGTCACTGGCACCGAGGGGGTGGCCGTGCCTCGCTCCTTCTTTCGCCTTACGCGAGTGCGCGTGGTCTTCGGCAAACCCTTTGAGCTACCCAAGGACCGCCGCCTCAGCACCGAACTGGTCGAACAATGTACCGAGCGGATCATGAAGGAGATCGCCGCGCTTCTCCCCGAGGAGTACCGCGGCGTGTACGCTGGGTCGGCAGCCAGTCAACCCAAAGAGCAACCTGAGGGCATTGGTCTAATTTAGAGAGCGGGTGCGATTGTGGAGATACTGCTAGCGAAGGAGATGGGCTTCTGCTGGGGCGTGCGGCGGGCCGTCAGCATGATGGAGAAGGCCGCCAGCGAGCGCGGGTCGGTCATCAGCCTGGGGCCTATCGTCCATAATCCCCAGGTGGTGGCTGCTCTGGCCGAGAAGGGCGTTCAGGTGACCAGCAGCATCGATGGGGTAAGCGGAGTCCCGTTGGCCATCGCCGCCCATGGTGTGGGGCCGAAGGTGCTGGAGGAGGCGAAGTCCAAGGGCTTGGAGATCATCGACACCACCTGTCCTATCGTCACCCGCTCCCAGCGGTGGGCCAAGAGGATGGCCGAGGACGGGTTCACCGTCATTGTCTACGGCGACGCCGATCACCGTGAGATAAAGGGTGTCCTGAGCTGGGCTCAGGGGAAAGGCGTCGCTCTGACCGAGGCGGATCTTGATTCCTTGCCCCAGGAGCTTTCATCGCGAGTGGCCATCATTCCCCAGACTACCCAAAGTCCGGCCCGCTTCGCCGCCTTCATCGGCCGCCTCCTGCGCGAGCGCCTGGCTCAGATCAGCGAGCTGCAAGTGGTCAATACGCTCTGCAATGTGACCGCTAGCCAGCAGGCGGCGGCCCGAGATCTGGCCCAGAAGGTCGAACTGGTGTTGGTGATCGGTGGCCACAACAGCGCCAACAGCAGCCACCTGGCGGAGGCGTGCCGCGAGGCAGGCACGGAGACCCATCACATCGAGACGGTGGCCGAACTGGAAGCGCAGTGGCTGACTGGCCGAGAGCGGGTGGGCATAACGGCAGGTGCCTCCACCCCCGACTGGGCGGTGGAGGAGGTCGTCCGTGGCATGCGTGGGTTGGTCCCAAAGTGATAGCCTTCGATCGGATGGATTTCGCCTTCGTGCTTTGCCCTCAGCGCTTGCATTGTCGTTGTATTCTATGATCGGCTTCCTGTGAGTCCAATCTGGAGGAGACTGACGGCATGTGCGGCATCATAGGCTACGTTGGCAACAGATCGGCCGTTCCCCTTCTCCTTGAAGGGCTGCAACGGCTGCAGTATCGGGGATACGACAGCGCCGGACTGGCCGTGCTGGCCGAGAACGGTGAACTGTGCGTCGAGAAGAGCGTGGGTAAGCTGGCCACGCTGGCTTCCGGCATGCGCGGCCGCTGGCCCAGCAGCCGTCTTGGTATCGGCCACACCCGCTGGGCCACCCATGGCCGCCCCAGCAACATCAACGCCCACCCCCATCGCGACTGCCAAGGCCGGGTGGTGGTCATCCACAACGGCATAGTGGAGAACTACCTGGCTCTGAAGGAGAGGCTGATCGATCAGGGCCACACTTTCG
>Ga0315553_10002927_pt1 | contig 13504 bp, 9 predicted proteins | sample SalMarSW160140MG_FD_203099 | JGI IMG/M metagenome (GOLD analysis project Ga0315553, IMG submission 203099) | Salt marsh sediment microbial communities from the Plum Island Ecosystem LTER, Massachusetts, United States - Salt Marsh Sediment SW1601-40 ... | reverse complement strand
GGGTGGGTCTTGCCGGTCGTTGGCGGTTGTCGCTGGAAAGGCATCGAGGTCGAGACCGCAGGGCACGAGATGGATTTTGTCGGCGGCCTGGGGTCCTGCGGCCTGGATGGCCTGCTGGCGGCCGTAGTCGCAGACGCAGCAGACAAAGCGAGCATTGTGGATCTTTTGGGCCAGGCGCGTGGCGGACGGTCGTCCGAAGTCGGCCTGACCGTGCAGGGTCATGCTCCAAGTGGTGCCGGTGAGCCTTGCGGCAATCATGGCCAGGCCGGCGGCAACGTTGGCGAAGTGGGCGTGCAAATGGTCGATGCGGCGGCTGGAGAGCCGGCTGGAGAGCAGTGCTGCCTCGGCGAAGTAGAAGCCCCCCCAGAGCAGCCCGCGAACACCGGGCGGCCTGACGTGGAAGGCGACTTTGAGAGCAGCTAGATAGCGTAACGGGTGCTGAAAGAACCACCGCGTGTGGGCGGCCAGAAGCCTGAGCGGACCGGCGGGCAGTATGTACGAGGTTTGTGCTCTTTCGCGCTTTTCGAGCTCGGTTAACACTTCGCGATCGTCCGGGCGGCGTACGCTGAAGGTACAGACATTTATCCCCAAGGCGCGCAGGGCCTGTATCTCCCGCAGGATGAACGTGTGCGAGACGTAGGGGTATCGGCTTGTGATGTACGCGACGGTCATGAGGAGGCGGTGGCGGCCTTGGGCCTGATAATTCTGTCCTTCAAACCGGTCAACTGCACGCTCATGATGGCTGGGGAGAACGTGCCGTCGGGCCGGGTGAGCCGGTCCTGCTGAATGAAGTAGCGCCCGATGGTATGGGCGTCACAGCCGGGGCGATTGGGTGTGGGATCGGACGTTACGGCGCAGAGGTAGTCGGCCTGCCGGACGGCCTGGACGGTTTGCTGGTTGAAGTCGCCGTTGGGGTAGCAGAAGGACTCGACCGGGGCGTCGAGCCGTCGCTGGAGTTCGGTGCGAGCGGTGACGATTTCGCGTTGCAGGTTTTCGCCGTCGAGTTGGGAGAGCAGCTCGTGACTGTAGCCGTGGGCACCGATCTCGTGGCCGGCGCTGATGAGGCTCTTGAGTTGCGACGTGTTCATGATGCGATCGTGCCCGCTGGCTCGAGCCAGGTCGTCGCCGAGCAGTGAGGTGAGACGTTCGAGAAGCTGCTGGCGTTCGGCCGGGTCAAAGGTCTTTACCGTGGCGACGGCCGTTCGGGCATCTTGGGCGGGATCGGATTGACGGAAGGAGAGTCGCTGACCGCCTGGTCCGGTGAGTGGGCCGTCGGCCTGTGTCAGCCAATGGGCACGGTTCTGTTCGTAGAGCCGGACAACGCCTTGGGCGAGGGTGTCGTACCAGGGCCGTCTGAACGTGTCTACCAATCCGACGATCGGGAAGAAAGTGGCAGTCAGGTCGGCCTGTTGAAGGACGGGTGCAGCAAGGGCCGCGTTGTCGCGATAGCCGTCATCAAAGGTGATGGCGGCGATGGGGCGCCCGCTTGCGGTACCGTCTTGCCAGGCGCGCAGGGCACGTGCAAGCGGCAGGACGTGGTAGTGTCGGGCAAGGAATCGACAGTGATCAGCCAAGGCCTCGGGTGTGACAACGAGATCGGGAGCGAAGTAACGTCGACGGAGCGCGTCAGGCAGGACGCGATGGTAAGAGAGGACCAATAGATGACGTCGGACACGGAGCCGATAGAGCGCAAGCAGTCCGGAGAGCTGCCCCAGCCGCGCGAACCCATAGCGTATGAAGGCTTTCATCAGGAAGGGGGGATCTGCTCACGTTGGCCAATGGACCGTGCGGGCGAGCCCGCCCAGATCTGCCCGGGGGGCACGTTCTTGGTGACGACGCTGTTGGCGCCGATGACGGCGCCGGCGCCGATGGAGACGCCTTTGAGGATACAGCAGCCGCGTCCAATCCACGCGTCGCGGCCAATCATCACGGTTGCGGTGGTAAAGCCCGACTCACGGATGGGTTGAGGAATCTGGAGTTCGTGGTCCTGGTCACGGATGCTGGTGTACTCGCCGACCATGACGTAGGGTTCGATCGTCACGCACTGGTGAGCCACGATGACGACGCCCGGTGAGAGCACGACGTTGTCGCCGATGGTGATCCGGCCGTAGTCACGGGTTTCGAGGCGGACGCGCTTGTAGATGCGGCAGTTGCGGCCAAGCCGGATTTGGCGTGTGCCGTCGAAGTCGATGAGGCCGAGGATCTGGTTGTCGGCAGGTACGGCTGCGGCGCCGAGGTGGGCGCGGGCCCAGGCGAGGCAGAAGCATCGCCACAGCCATCCGGCGCATGCACGGGCCAACATGGCCGACGGCCAGCAGAGCGCGACAACGATATCCTTGGCGAGCGATCTCATGGTTTTACGACAGCCGACCGGTCGGCTGGACGCTGGAGGAGATTGTGCTCGGGCGCGCCGGGTTCGTCCAGGAGGAAACGATGCCATAGTTCGAGGCTGATCAAGCGGCCGAGCAGGGCGAGTTGGTCGGTGCGGCCTGCGATTTGGCCTTCGACGAGGGTGCGGACCTGGGCGGGCTCGAAGTAGCCGCGTTGGGCGTGGCGCGGGCCAAGCAGCAGATCGCGGACGAAGTCTTTGAGGGCTGGGTCGGTGAGAAGCCACCGTCGGTAATCGATGGCCACGCCGCGTCGGGGCGTGTGGGACGGCCGCCGGGGTGAGAACCGGCTGCGAGCCTTACGTTCGGCGTAGCGGGCCAGGATTCGCAACATGCCGGCGTGGGGGGGCAGTTCGGTGCGTTCCCAGGGCACGTCGTCGAGCTGTGGGGCGAGGCGGTGCAGAAGTTTTCGTAGAAGGGGCTTTTCCTTGACGCGCCATCGGGGTGGGCATTGGGTGACGAGGCTGAAGACGTCGGGATGGAAGAATGGCTGGAGAGTCGGGCGATACGCTCGGAGCAGGACGGAACCAACGAGGTTGAAGCGGCGTATTCGCTGGGTGAGGTCTGTGTAGTCGAAGCGGTCGAAGACGGATGGTCCGGCTTCGGGCGTGTCGTCGCGGATCTGGCTGAGCGATGCGGCAAGATGCTCGGCTACGGCGGGCCGGTGGTGCTGGGCGAACAGGGGCGGTGGAGCCGGCGCGGGGTGTGCGGGGTCGACGATGGGACCGATGAAAAGATGGCGGGGCAATCGGCGGGCGATGCACCGCGGCGCGAGGCGGTTTGCGGCGACCTCGAATCGACTGTAGAGGCCGTCGCAACTGGCCACACCATCGAGGACGGCCTGGGTGTCGGCGGGGAGCCGCCGGGCGACGCAGAGGATGTGGGTGTCGAAAGCGCCGAGCGTGCCGTCGGTGAGGCGGACGCCCTCCTCGACCCAGCCGAGAAAGTCTCGCGGTGAGACGGTCCACGTATCGTGAGCGAAGTCGAGCCTTTTGGCGACGATCTCGGCCAGTGTCAGATCGGCAGCGCCGTCGCTGCCGATGGTGAGGGCGTGGACTCGACGTCCGCACCGGTGGAGGGCAGCCGCAATACAGCGAGAGTCGAGTCCGCCGCTTAGCGGGAGGGCGTAGCAGCCGGGCTGAGCCGTTTGCTCACGAACGGCGGCGAGAAAGCGGTCGCTCATCTGCTCGGCGCAGCGATTGAGGTCGGGCGTTTGCGAGGCGTTTGCGCCGTATTGGATGCGCCGGTATCGATGTATCGTGGCGCGGCCACGCTCGACGCTGACGACCGAACCGGGTGGGACGAGATGTACGTCGGCGAGCAGCGTTCTATCGTGAAGGGGGAAGCCGAGGGCGATAAACTCGCACAAGGTCTGCATGTTGACGCGACGGGGCACGTCCGGCTCGGCCAAGAGTGCGGCGGCGCTTGAGGCGAAGAAGGCGTGGTGTTGGGTGAGGGCGTAGTACAAAGGTCGAATACCGACGGGGTCGGTGGCAAGCAGCAGGCGTTGCCGGGAATTATCCCAGAGGGCCAGGGCGAAACATCCCTCAATCTGCTCAACGAACGCGGGTCCGCGATCGCGGTAAAGTTGGAGTATGGACCGTGCGAGGGCGGCGGCGGGCTCGGTGTGGTGCGGCGCCTGCGGGCTTTCGGGTTGTGTAAGGTATCCGTCGCCGACGGTGAGCACGTCTTGCTCGGGGCCGGCGGCGATTTGTGGTTTGCCAGCGGCGGCGCAGGCGAGACAGCCATTGCCTGCGACGGCCAGGGCGCACTCGGGCGGCTGGGGGCCGAGGGGCAGGCGGCGTGCGATGCCTTCGACGCGACCGGCCAGAGCGGGGTCGGCTTGAAACGCGATGGCTCCTGCGATTGGCGGCATGGGAGTGCTAAGCCTTGTTTAAAAACCAGGTCTGGCGGACCGTGCATCGTGCAAGCACTGGCTGACAAGCAGCCAGTGGCACCGGAGGGCACCTCACTCGAACACTCATACAGAAGCTAGGGAGTCTTATACTCGAGAAGTTGCGGCTGCGTACGGGCCCACGTGTGTTTGAGTGCAAGCAGGTGGCCGATCGAAAGAGGGATTCGCGAGAACTGGCAATGGGCAGCGTAGGCGAGGCACTGCGTGAGGGGCGCGCGGCGACCGAGACGGGCCCGCGCAGCGATCCATAAGATTCGAGCGGCGACGATTGCGGGCAGGACCAAGGCGATGGCCGGCGACCTTAGCACGATGGCGCATGCGATGATGGCGATCCACAGGCCCACTTCGGTCAGGTTGAGCAGTGTCTCGCGGAGCCACATTTTCTCCGGTTGACGACGGAAACGCAGGGCGATCATCCCGTAGCTGAGTCCGGTGCGGACGATGCGGCGCCAGTACTGGCGGAAGCGTCGGATGGCCAGGTCGTGGCGGACCATGGGCTCGCCGGTTTGAAGGATTTGCCATCCGTCCCGGCGGAGTCGGTAGCAAAGGTCGGCCTCCTCGCCGGCGACCAGGCCTTCGTCGTAGCCGCCGTGGCGGCGGACGACGTCGGCACGGATGAGCACATTGCCGCCGGCCATTCGCCAGAAGCCCGGGGGGATGTGCCAGTCGAATGACGAGACAAGCATGTAGATGTTGGCATGCGGGTCGATCTCCTCGACGATGCCGGTCACGCAGGCGACGGAGGGATGGGCATGCATTTGGTCGACTGCGTGCCGGAGCCAGAGGGAGTCGATGACGGTATCGGCATCGAAGAAATGCAGCAACTCGTGACGGGCAAGACGTAGACCGACGTTGCGGGCGCGGGCGGCGCTGAACGGGCCGGTGGCGATCGGTTCGGTGCGAGCGCCGAGTTGGTCGGCGACGGCGAGACTGTCGTCGGTGGAGCCGGAATCGACGTAGATCAGCTCGATACGGTCGGCGGGGTAGTCGGCTGAGCGGATCGCTTCGAGGCAGCGGCGCAGGCGCGGTCCCTCGTTGCGGCCGATGACGACGATGGACAGGTTGGGCGTGGTTTCTTGTGCGGAGTCGGTCATTCCTGAACTTGAGAGCGGCGAGGGTTCCGCAAGCAGGCAAGGGCCTGGCGTGCGGCGGCGGCTCGCTGTCGCGAGGCGGCGTCGGATCGGCGGCGAAGGCGCAGCCAATCGAAGGCGTTACCGGCCATATCCACGGCTTCGGTGAACCACATACCCGTCAGGCCGTGATGCCGGCGCATGTATCGCCGTCGGCTTTCGAGCCAATACCGCGGGTGGTTGCCATCGAAGGGCTGGGCGGCGTTTCTGTCGGGGTTGATGCTGGCGCCCAACAGATGCGTGGCGCGTGCGGCGGGTACGAGCCACCCTTGCCAACCGGCGGCATGCATCCGCCGGCACCAGTCGGTCTCTTCGAAGTAGAGGAAGAAACCTTCGTCCATCGGGCCGACCTGCTCGATGGTGCTTCTGCGTACGAGCAGGCAGGCGCCGCTGATCCAGTCGGCGGGGATGGGTGTCGCAGGCGGCGTCTGTTGGCCGTGGATGTCGAAGCCGTGTTCTGCGCCCGTCAATCGCGCTAGCGGTCGGACTCTGGTCGCGAGGAATCGCACGGGCGTGGGGAATCGCCGAGCGGAGGGCTGAACCGTTCCATCCTCGTTGAGAAGCACGGCACCGCAGAATCCGGCCTGTGGCCGGGAGCGTATGAACCGCAAGAGTGTCGGGGTGGCGCCGGGGTGCACGAACGCATCGGGGTTGAGCAGGAGAACGAACTGGCCGGACGCGTGGCGTATGGCTTGATTGTTGGCGGCGGCAAAGCCGACGTTTCGCTCGTTGGCAATGAGGTTCACGTGAGGATAGCGTTGGGCAACGATCCGGGGCGAGCCGTCCGTGCTGGCGTTATCGACGACGAAAATCTCGGCCGTCAACGACTGGGTGTCGGCGCATGCGGCGTCGAGGCAGCGCTGAAGCAGCTGCTCGGTGTTGAAGCTGACGATGACGATTGACAGGTCCACGTTTGTCGTGCGTTTTGCAGGGGTTTCGCGGCAGCGTCACGGCGTTTTGGCTTGCGGCGAGCCGACAGGGCGCTGGACGACAGCCTTGGGCGAGACAGCATGGCGGCGTCTCCGAACGCGGCCCGCTTGGATGCGGCGGGCGTCGGCGGTAGCGGCCGAGACGGCGCATACGCCGCCGGCCCCAATAATCACGGCTGGATTCGGGAAGCCGTTGACCAGGAAATCGACGGCGAGCAGACCCGATAGCGTGGCCCAGAGTGCAGCGACCTGCCGGACGTCGGGCGCCCAGTGGGGCGCATGGCGCCAGGCATCAACGATATTACCCATCCACCATATCATAAACGAGATCAGTCCGAGCAGGCCGTAGGTGGAGGCCAGGATCATCCACAGCGCGTCGGCGGCGAGGCCCTCGACGTTGGCGCGGCCCCAGGCGCCCAAGCCGAACAGCCTGTTCTGGCTGGCCTTGGTCAGATAGGCCTGCTCGGCGACGAGGCGGTATTCGATCGATTCGGCACGTTCGGCGGAGATCCACCGGACCTTGTCGACGACGAACTCGTCGTCGATCCATCCCACATAGCGAAAGGCCATCCAGAACGTGGCCAGCGCGAGGGGTATGAACAGAGCCGAACGGAGTTGCAGGCGCTGCCAGAGGAACCACACGGCCAGGCCCAGGGCAAAAGCCAGGTAGCCGGAGAAAGTCATGGTGGCCACCAAGGCGACGACCGAGGCGGCTGCGACGAGTTTGGCAGGCACGCCCCAGAAGTTGGGCAGCAGTCGGGCGCGCAACAGCCAGAGGGCGGCCAACGAGGTGGCGGCGAAGAAGAACGAGAGCGGCAGGGCATGGGGGAAGCAGATGATCGGCCGCCAGAAGCCCCAGCGGTAGTGCTGGCGCCACGCATGCTGGAAGAAGCCGTAGAACGTTTGGTGGATATGGGGACTCATTCGCCATTCCCACAGGGCGGGGATGGCGTAGACGGCACCGCACAGTGCGAAGGTTGTGGCGGCGTCGAGCAGGTCTTGCCGCGTCTGAAGATGGACGCGTGCCAGCCAGAAGGGAAGAGCATAGCGGAGTACCTGGAGCAGGGACGCACTGACGCCGTCGTAGATGCCAAGCTGGTTCACCACCGACGTCAGGGCGGAACCGATGATGAAGATGATGAGCGGGACGTCGGTCCAGTGGAAGCGCCAGCGGGTCAGGGCGTGAGGGCGAAACAGCACGGTACCCAGCACGGCGGCAATCCCGCAGACGGCCCACTTGTCGAGATCGGGCAGTCCGGAGATTTGAATGCTTGTCTCGGGCAGAATCATCTGTCCGAGCAGATAGGTGAGGATCAGGGCTCGACCGGGGCGGGCGACGGCAAAGATCACGAGCCCGGCAATGGGCCAGGCAAGAAGGAAAGGCGCTGCGGAGGAACTCACGAAGGACATCTAGAGCTTTCCTGGTTGGGCGGCAGGCGTGCCAGGCCGTCAGAAGTGGTATCCCCACCTGTCGGGTGCGTCGCCGAGCAACTCGGCGCAGCGGGAGCGGTCCAGGGGCGGTCGTGCGAGTTGGACGCGTGTATCGAGGATGGTTTGATAGGCCCGGCGCACTCGCGAGGTGAACCGGAGTCCGGCGAGTGTGCACATATCTCGCAGCGCCGAATCGGGATTCAACTGGACATCCTCGAAGCGGAAGATGCCATACTGGTGGGGGAACGCACGCTGAAGACGTTCACCTTCCTCGATGTAGATGCGCCATTCGAACAGATACCATTCTGCCGTGGTCTGAACGGTGGCCAGCAGATCGGCGTACTGGGGAAACAGTCGGTTAAAGAGGTTCCTGCGCACGGCGATTCCCGGGACCTGCCTGTCGTCGATGCAGGGCCAGTGTTGGCTCTTTGAGGCCGTGGTGCTGAACGGGTCGCGCACCATGTGGAGGAAGGTGGCGTCGGGCCATATCGCGTGCAGCCAGCGGACACGGAACAGGTTGGCCGGAAACTTTTCGAAGAGTCGTTTTTTCCCGGCGAGGGTCAACTGGATGCCGAACTCACGTGTGAGCACGGCTTGGTGCTGGAGTGTGGCGTCGTCCTGGTCGAGGTACATGCGTCCGACGATTTCATCGCCTTCCCAATGGTAATGTTCCTCGGCGATATCGGGGACGGCCATGTACCAGATGGGCCTCGCCTCGCTGAGAAGCCGCAAGTCGCGGTGTCGGCCGAGCACTTTGGCGACGGCGGTTGTGCCGCTGCGCGGCGAACCCACCAGGAACATCGGCGCAACCACGGGCCTGGGTGCGCGCCAGCGGGTGAGTGACCGCACGGCGCTGCCTTCGGGGCAGGAGGCGCCCCTTGTGACGACTTTGTTGACGGCCCCCACCGCTCGCCACATGCCTCTGTGGAAGCGTTCGCGCAACCGGTCGGCCCAGGCGTCGAGGGTGGCCGCGGCCTGGACGATCATGCCCGGGTAATTGTGCACATGGGCGATCAACGTAGGCGGGCAAGTGGACCCACCGTAGTCGCTGCGATCGGCGGCAGCGAACGGCCGATCGACACGGGGGGTCGGCCCTTGCCCGACGGGCGGCGGCTGCAAGCGGCATACGTCATCGTTTGAAGCTGCGCTCATATGTATTGCTCGGAGTCGGATGGGTCTGGGCGTGTTCGCAGCAGTTTCATCGCGTCTCGGAGTGTCTGTCGATTCAGGGGAGCCAACAGCCACGCCTTCAGGAGGTGACGAAGGGCCGAGTGCGTGCGGCCCTGCTCGCGAAGGAGCTGCGCTTCCGCGAAGTACAGATGATAGAGTATGTGGTGAATGTTTTTGCGCGTAGGCAGCGGCCGGCCATTGGCTTTGTAGGGTTGAATGGGCACGCCTCGCTGGAGGCGGTCGCAGCCGCTGTCTCGCCGTTCGGACGCCAGCTCGTAGGCTATGCGATGATAGTAGAGTCCCGGCCGGGGGTCGCGGTGGCTGGCGCCTTCCATGTTCATGCGATAGCGGTAGAGCACGTCGGGAACGTTGTCGATGCGGTACTGTTGCGCCATGCGCAGCATGAAGTCGACGTCCTCTCGTTGCTTGAAGAAGCTGCGGAACAGGCCGACGTCCACGGCCGGCCGGCGGCGAACCATGAGCGAGCTGCCATAGCTGCAAAACTTCTCCTGAAGAATCCGTCGTCGACACCGCGCCGGTCCGGTCGGTACATGCTGTGTGAACACGGGCCGACCCGTCTGATCCATAATGCGGGTGGAGCAGCCCACCGCCGCAACATCGGGATGGGCGACCAGGAACGCGTGTTGCACGGCCAATCGAGTCTTCTCAGAGACGTCGTCGGCATCCATAAAAGCGACGAACTCGGTGTCGGCGGCTCGCACGCCGGTATTGCGGGCACCGGCGGGGCCCTGACGGTCCTGACGGAGCAACTCGATGCGCGGGTCTCGGTACGATCTGACGAGCTGGCCCGAGCCATCCGTGGAACCGTCGTCCACAACGATGAAGCGGAAGTCGGGGAAGGTCTGGCTGAGGATGCTATCGACAGCCTGGGCCAGCCAGGATCGCCCATTGTAGACGCACAGAACGACAGCGAGGTCCGGACGATCCTGTTTCGGCGCACTCATGACAGGCTCAGATGGATGATTAGGGCGGTTAGGGCGGCCGATCCGGTTACCAAGGCGGTCCACGTGCGATAGCCGACGCGCCGCGTGCCCCATCGGCCTCGAAATCGCTTCAGCCATGCGTTCCGTACGGCGTGCGCGGTCAGGACGATGCCAGCGGATGCACAGACTGCCGCGACGGCGTGGCGGGTCCAGCCGGGACTGATCCGTACGATGGCAAGGGCGCCGAAGGCCACAGCCGTCATCCAGATCAGGCAGCCCAGAACCAGCAGCACCTTGAGCGCGAGGCTCACTCGCATCGCCGCGGGCTCGGGCAGAAGGACGGCTGCATAGGGAAGCAACGTTTTTTGTGCGTACCGGCCCAGAAGAGGCAGGTCGTATAGCGCTTCGCGGTGATCGAACAGGTCTACGGCGCGCTGCACGCGACCATCCAGACCAGAAGTCACCCGAGACGGGATTTGCCGGATGGGTACGACTTCGAGGTCGAGTTTTTGGATAGCGCGATCGATCAGAGGCACGAACTCATGCAGGTCGAGATATCCGGCGTGTGGATCCGCGATGCGGAAGTCGGGCGCATGCACCAGCAGCACCATCACGGATCCGGGCGGGATGGTCTGCTCGGCGTCGAGCATCTGCTGAAGGTGAACGGCTTCAATCGTCGCGGGGACCATCGCGATATCGGTTGGATTGGCCACGGGCTCCAACAAGCCGGCTGAGATCACTTCGAAGCCCGCCTGCCTGGCGGCGCGGACCGTTGCCTGGTCGAAGCTGTTCCAGGGGGGTACGAAGACCGGCGTGGCCCGGCCGACGAGTTGCTCGACTTGATCCTTCGCCTCCCGGAGGATGTGGTACTGCTTGTCCTGCGGCAGGCCCGCGAACTCGGTTCCGAACCTGGGTAGCTGCTTCCAAGTGTGGTGAGTCAGGCCATGAACTGCGGGCTCAAAGCATCCGTCGTCAACGACCTCGCGCAGCAGAGCCATACGATCGGGGTCGTTCTTCAGCGGAACGCGGCCGGCCTCGTCGGCGTTGTGCGTGTGCACGCTCTGAAGTGGCGTAATGGCGCAAAGCCAAGGCCAGCTTCGCGCAGCCATTTCGCGGGCCAGCATTTGCTCGATCTGGAGGCGAGCGGCGCACTGGGGCGAATAGGCGGCAGCGAAGTCATCGTAGCGGATGACCAGGTAGCTGGGGTTATGCGTGGAGGGCATCAACCGTTCCGCAGCAAGGGTAGCAGACAACCGATCATGATGCGTGGTCGCCAGGCTGGACCGGGGGTTTGAGCAATCGTTGTCGGACTCGCTCGGGCAGGACGGCAGGGCAATGCCGGGCGAGCGGGCTTAGGACGACCCGCCCGGCTCGGCGCAGGGCACGATAGCCGTCGTCTACAGTGCGGCGGATCCGTGCCACCCGTTCACCGTATTCCCAGAAGTTCACCCACGCACCGCGGGCAGACCGGCGCACGGCGTGGATTTGGACCGTACGTCTGGCCGACGAGGCCCAGATGCGTTTGTGCGGGGCATCGCCGCGTTTGAGGTCCCAGACGCGTGCGCCTTCATCGATGGCTGCCTGGTACATGTGGGCGCTGAGAAGAAAACCCACTCCGAAACGTCCGCAATCGGGATGGTAGGCTTCGGCCTGTGTGAACATGCGACCCGCGAAGGCAAAGCACAGGCTGATACAGGCCGGCTGACTATCCACCCACAGGACCCAAAGCCGCAACTGACCCTTACGCAGAGCGGTGATCGCCTGCTCGGTCCAGGCTACATAGTCGTAGTCGAACTGATGGCCGTACTTGGCCTGCTTATACTCGATCATGGTGCGGATCCGCTCGGCGACCTGCCGCTCATCAGCGACATACTCGAAGCGAACGTCGCTGAACCGTTTGCGGAGGACGTTCAGCTTATGTCGCATATTGTTGCGGGTGCTTTTGCCCAACCCTTTGCGGAACTGATCCTGAGTGGGCGGCAGGTCGAGATAGGGACAGACGGAGGAGGGCCGTCTGTGGATCCAGAACCGATGGGGCAACGATCGGGTTTCGAGCAGGCTGATGGTGTTCGAATCATCGAGGATATAATCGAGATAGACCACGTCCCAGCGGACTTGTTCGCGTTCGAGACAGCGGAAGGTCTCGCCGAGGACAGCCTGCCGCCAGCCGGGACGCGCAAGGATGTCGAGATAGTCGGCACCGCTTTCGGGGCTGCCAAGCAAGGCGAGTCGGCGGTGTCGGCTGAGCCAGCGGCCGGTGGTTTCGGCATAAAAGGGGGCGGCGCCCACGAGTTCGCCGTCCGCATCGTGTACGAGCACAACGGCCAACTCACGCTGTTTGCCGTACCCATGCCAGAACGGCACGTTACAGGTTGAGGAACTGAAGAAGGCCTGCGGTGTATCGCTTTCTGCCAGTAACGCGTCCCACTGCTGGGAGATTGCTTCGAGCGTTTTGAGGTCGCGTACAAGGGTGCTGGTAAGTTGGCGGCGGACCGTGCGGGCGCTGGACGGTTGATCGCCACTGCGGGGGCGGGTCACTGAGCCATTGCCTGGACCCACCAGGGCTCTGCGCAGGGCGGCTTTAGGGGAATCGACGCGGGCAAATGGGAACAGGGCCGCAGCCAGCGTGTGGCCGAGGAATTTCAGTTGCCAAGGGTCGGCTGGGTTGATGCGCCAACTCGTAGCGGCCGACCGCAGCGCCGGGCCCCATCGACTTTCGTGGGCGAGCCGCCGACTGCGCTCGGCGTGGTACCAGGCCATGGCTCGGCGGTAGGATGTATTGCCGGGCTCTTCGGCGAGCGTGGTGGGGACCTGGATTTGGATGCCGCGGTCGAGCCGGTCGGTTCGGCCGACGACGCGTTCGTGTTGCAGGTCGACGACCACCTGACGCGCGAAGTGAACGCGAGCCTTGCGTGAATGGCTGGTCGCCTGCGGATGCTGCCGATAGATGTAGAGACGCTCGGGCAGGCAGGCCACGTCGAAGCGTTCGGTAACCCGCATCCACATGTCGAGGTCGTGACAGGGATCGATTGCCGGGCGGAATCGGCCGACCGCGTCGAACACTTCGGCGCGGATCATCACGCTCATGCCGTTGAGTCCCATTCGGCCTTCGGCGTAAGCGCGTCGGATCTGTTCGGGTTCACACGGCTGTGTGGGGTAGGCCAGCGGATTGCCGTCCTGATCGACGACGACCTCCCAGGTTCCCACGCCATGGATGTTGGGGTTGGCCTTCAGGGCCGCCAGTTGCTTCTCGACGCGTGTGGGATCGCAGAGGTCATCGGCATCGAGGAAAGTGATGAACTCGCCGCGGGCGGCTTCCAGGCCGGTGTTCAGGCCGCTGGCATGACCGGCATTGTCCTGGCGGAGGAGCACCAGGCGCGGATCATCGATCTCGCTGAGGATCTGTGGCGTTTCGTCGGTGGAGCCGTCGTCAACCACCACGAGCTCGAGGTCTCGGAAGGTCTGGGCGAGAACGCTGTCTACAGCGGCGCGGATGAAGGGCGCAGCGTTGTAGGCGCTCATCACCACACTGACGACGGGTTTGCTCATGGACATCCGTGTCGTTGCGTAGGGACCTAGCTGTAATCCCAGGTCCATT
>Ga0315553_10002925_pt1 | contig 13511 bp, 11 predicted proteins | sample SalMarSW160140MG_FD_203099 | JGI IMG/M metagenome (GOLD analysis project Ga0315553, IMG submission 203099) | Salt marsh sediment microbial communities from the Plum Island Ecosystem LTER, Massachusetts, United States - Salt Marsh Sediment SW1601-40 ... | reverse complement strand
TAAAACTTGCCCTCCCTAAAGGCAGGTTCCTATCGCCTACCGCTAGTTTGCTTACCGAGATAGGCCTGGGATTCCAGGATTATAGCGATAAAACAAAGCAATATCGCCTTCGCTCGGCAAGGTTGCCCAGTCTTTCCGCTAAAATACTTCAGGAAAAAGATATTTCCATACAGGTGGCTGTAGGGAATTACGACCTGGGTATTTGTGGTTCGGATTGGATTGAAGAATTCCTGGTGAAATATCCAGCAGGAGCTCTGGTAAAAATATCGAGTCTAAATTATGGTGAAGGCAGTATACACGTGGTTGCCAGTGCTGAAGCGGGGATAGCTAATCTCAATGAGTTATCAGCCGGGAGCAATGACTATCGTATAGTAACTGAGTATCCTAATCTGGCTGAGGCTTTTGCCTTAAATCTCAGAATGAGAAGGTTCAGAATTTTTCCGGTGTGGGGAGCTGCTGAAGCTTATCCCCCGGAAAATGCCGACCTGGCGGTGCTCTGGGGAAAGAGTGGAGCAGATATAGAAACTCAAGGCTTAATTCCCCTCAAGAGATTACTCCCCGTTACTGCCTTTCTAATAGCCAATCGGGAAAGCCTGGAGAACAAGGATTTGAGCCAGATATTGGTGTGTTTTAGCTCCAAGCTTACCGCTGAGCCGCAGACATCAATAGAAAATGAGCTTGACATCTCTGAAGAACTAAAGGGGACTCGTACCTTGTGGCAGGCAAAGGAAATCGACCTGGCTTTGCCTGATGGGCACCAGCAAGCACCTACTGCGCAATTTTTGAAGCGAGCCGGGCTGGCACTTCAGGGGTATTCTGAAGAGGTAGTGAATCGCCGACCCTCCGCTGATTTAGACTGGCTGGGCATTAAAGTAATCAGGCCCCAGGATATGCCTCTGCAAGTGGCTAATGGCAATTTCGACTTAGCCATAACCGGTGAGGATTGGCTGCTGGAACTGCTCTATCGCTTCCCCTCAAGCCCGGTGAAGAAATTGTTTACTCTCGGCTTTGGCACCGTCAAAATTGTCGCTGCCGTGAGCCAGGAAATGCCTGTGGCCGACATTGATGAATTGAGGTCACTTGTTCAAAGCAGCAAGTTCGCTCCTCTAAAAGTAGCCTCGGAGTACATAAATATTGCCGACAAGTACCTTCGGGACAATCACATTAACCCATATAAGCTAATTCCGACATGGGGGGCGAGCGAGGCTTTTTTGCCCGAGGACGCCGATATGCTTATTGATAATGTCCAGACAGGGAAGACCCTCAAGCAGCACAAATTAAAGATTATTGATGTGCTCTTCCGGTCCTCGGCTTGTCTGATTGCCAACAAAAATAGTCTTGCATCTTCCGATAAAAAAGAGAAAATGGAGTTCCTTACACAGAAATTGCGAGCGGGGCTAGAGTAGATTAAAAATTAAAATGCAAAAGGCAAGAATACAGAGCAAAAATAAAAAATTTTACAGTTTAATTTGTCATTTTGAATTTTTATTTTTGACTTTTGATTTTTAGTTGATATGAAAAGAGTCAAAGGATTTAATAAAGCCAGCCAATTACTGACCAGGGAAAATTTCTGGGAGAATTTCACCACGCCACCGGGACTAACAGCTCAAATAAAACAAGTCTTTGGCGAAGAGCTTTCAGTCCAAGAAGTGGTCGACCGTATCATCGACGAGGTTCGGGGCAAAGGTGATAAAGCCCTCTTGGATTACACCGAAAAACTGGATGGAGTCCGACTGGATTCTCTGGAAGTAGACAGACAGGAAGTTGTTGCCGCTTATGACACGATAGACAAGAAACTTGTCTCGGCTCTTGAATTCGCAGCCAGAAGAATACGGGACTTTCATCTTGCCTGTGGACACAAAGCCGGCCTGATTCCCATCGCCAAGCACCTAAGGCAACAGGTTCTGCCATTACAAAGGGTCGGCCTGTATGTGCCTGGCGGCACCGCTGCCTATCCATCCACAGTGCTGATGATGGCTATACCAGCCAAAGTGGCCGGTGTTGGGGAAATCATCATGGTTTCGCCGCCTGCTAAGGATGGCAGGATTCCTGCATCCACGTTGGTAGCCGCCGACATTGCCAAGGTCAACCGCATTTTTAAACTTGGCGGCGCTCAGGCTATTGCTGCATTAGCTTTTGGTACCCAGTCGATACCCAAAGTGGATAAGATTTGCGGTCCGGGGAATATCTTTGTGACCCTGGCTAAGAAAATGGTTTATGGCACAGTGGACCTCGATGGGCTCGAAGGTCCCAGCGAGATAATAATTGTAGCCGATGAGAAAGCCGACCCCGCCCTTTGTGCCGCCGACCTTCTGGCCCAGGCTGAGCATGACCCTCTGGCTTCAGTAATTTTAATCACTACTTCGGCTGACCTGGCTGACCAGGTAGACAAGGAGATTGAGATACAACTGGGAAAATTAAAGCGGCGCTCCGCTGCCGGAACAGCTGTTGATGCCGGAATGCTTGTGCTTGTCGACGACATGGCCCAGGCGGTGGAGTTGGTCAATCTCTTTGCTCCGGAGCACCTCTCCATTATGGCATCCGACGCTTCAACTTTAATCCCAAAAATTCGCAATGCCGGCTGTATTTTCATAGGCAATAACTCGCCTGTCGTTCTAGGTGATTATGTTGCCGGTCCCAGCCACGTATTGCCCACCGGAGGCAGTGCTCGTTTCGGTTCTCCTCTGGGTGTTGTGGACTTCCTCAAGGTTACCAATATCATCGCCCTGGATGAGCCTGCCATGCGAGAATTGAGCCAGGCCGCTGTGGTAATAGCTAAAGCTGAAGGGCTCGATGCCCATGCCCAGGCAATAGAAAAAAGGATGAGGGCTAAATAAAAGATTAAAATGCAAAAGGCAAGAATACAGAGCAAAAATAAAAAAGTTTTGCATTTTGACTTGTCACTTTGATTTCTTATTTTTGACTTTTGGTTTTAGTTGAAATGAACATCGAAAAACTTATAAGGCCTGAGCTCGTGACCATGAAGGGTTACGTCCCTATCGAGCCTACAGAAGTTTTGAGCCAACGAGCTGAATTGCCTTCGAGCAGAGTAATAAAGCTTGATGGTAACGAGAATCCTTATGGATGTTCCCCAAAGGTCTATCAAGCTCTAGCCACTTATCCCTATTATCATAATTACCCCGACCCGGAGCAAAGAGAGCTACGGAAGGCTTTAGAGAAATATACTGGCCTGGGTCGCCAGCACATTGTTTGCGGCATGGGCAGCGATGAACTTATTGACCTTATCCTCAGGCTTTTCCTCAAGCCCGGAGACGAAGTTATCAATTGTCCACCGACATTCGGTATGTACCCCTTTAGCACCGATGTTTGTGGAGGCAGGGTGGTTGATGTGCCCCGAACCGAAGATTTTGCCCTTGATATGGTCGGTATAAAGAGAGCATTGACCGGAAAAACAAAGGCCATCTTTGTTGCCTCGCCCAATAATCCCACCGGCGACACCGCCACCGAGAAGGAAATTATGGAGCTTGTTGGGGCTGGAAAAATTGTTGTCGTGGATGAAGCCTATTTTGAATTCAGTAATGTGACAATGGCGAATCTGGTGCCCTCTTACCCTAACTTGATAGTTTTGCGCACCTTCAGCAAATGGGCGGGGCTAGCCGGCTTAAGGATAGGCTACGGCTTTTTCCCCATAGAAATTGCTGGTTACCTGATGAAGATTAAGCAGCCCTATAATGCCAATGCCGCAGCCCAGGCTGCGGTGCATGCTTCCCTGGCCGATATAGAGTATCTTCGTGCTAATGTTGCCAGGATAGTTATGGAACGGGAGCGGTTATTCGACAAGTTGAAGGAACTGGATTGGCTAAAGCCGTACCCCTCCCAGGGAAACTTTATCCTCTGTTCTCTACCTGAAGGAAAGGCCAAAGAAATCTGGCAACAACTACGCAATAAGGGAATTTTTGTACGCTACTTCGATACTTCTAGCTTGAAAGACTGCCTGCGAATTAGCGTGGGCAAGCCTGAGGATACCGATGCTCTGGTTCAGGCATTAAAGGAGGTTAAATATGACTGAAAGAAAAGCAACAGTTGCCCGTGAGACTGCCGAAACGAATGTTAGGGTGGAGCTCAACATCGACGGCAGCGGACAATTTCAAATCACCACTGGCATAAGGATGTTCGACCACCTCCTTAGCCATCTAGCTCAGCATGGAGTATTTGACATAAAAATCTCAGCCTCGGGTCCCGACCAGCACCACGTAGTGGAGGATGTGGCTATTTCACTGGGCAAGGCTTTTAACCAGGCACTGGGGAAAAAGCAGGGCATTGTTCGTATGGCCCATGCTATCGTGCCTATGGATGAAGCTCTGGCAGAGGTAGCTGTGGATATCGGAGGCAGGGTCTACAGTGTAATCGAGGCAGACTTTAACGAAGCCAGCATAGGCGACCTGGACGCTGATTTAGTCCGCCATTTCCTGGTCTCCCTTGCTTCCGAAGCTAAAATTAACCTCCACGCCAAAGTGCTCAGCGGCATCAATGACCACCACAAAGCCGAAGCCCTGTTCAAAGCCCTGGCCCGAGCCCTGGATACAGCCACCCGGATTGACGAACGAATCCTGGGCCGAGTCCCCAGCACCAAAGAGGTTATTGAAGGGTAGGAAGACATCTGATTCAGTCTCAAGGCTCTTAAGGAGTGCGGCTATACAGCAGGCTCCATTATGTTTAAAATAATACAGAGTTAATCTATGTAGAAAGTGTAGAACAACGGAGGTAGCAAATGCCGGAATTGAGTTGGGCCACCGTAGTCACATGGTTGATAGACCATGGCATCCGCATCCTTATCATAGTAGCAGTAGGAGCTGTGCTATGGTTCGCCTTAAATAAGTTTCTCCCGCCTATTGTGGGCCGTCTCATGGTGACGACCAAGGGTGAAAGCAAGGAAGGCATCAAGAAAAGGAAAGACACGCTTGTAGGTGTCCTGGCTGGGTTGGGGCGGGTATTCATTGTCATAGTTGCCATAATGATGATCCTAGACGAAGCGGGCGTACCTATTGCATCAGCCCTGGTTGGCCTCGGCATCGCCGGCTTCGCCCTCGGCTTCGGCGCTCAGTACTTGATAAGAGACCTCATTGCCGGCATGTTCATTATCATGGAGAACCAGTACAGGGTGGGTGATGTAGCCAGGGTAGCCGATGTTGCCGGGCTGGTGGAGAAAGTAACTTTGAGAAAGACTGTTCTCCGTGACCTGGATGGCATAGTCCACCATATACCCAATGGTGAGATAAGAGTAGCCAGCAACTTCACCAGACACTTTGCCAGGGTCAATCTCGATGTCTCGGTAGCATATGACACCGACCTCGACCACGCCATAAGCGTGATAAACCGAGTGGGCAAAGCACTCGCTGAGGATGCAAAATGGCGTAAAGTAATCAAAAGTCCTCCTCAGGCGCTGAGGGTTAATAATCTGGGCGACTCCGGGATAGATATCAAGATTTTGGGCGATGTTAAAGCTATGGAGCAGTGGGCAGTAATGGGTGAGTTGAGGCTTCGTATTAAGAAGGCCTTTGATGCTGAGGGCATAGAAATACCCTGGCCCCATACCAAAGTGTATTTTGGCAATCCTTTACCCGATTTTCCCAAGAAGGAGGATTAGTCTCACGAAGTATTCCCAGCCTGCTGCTTTTTGTAAAAATTCCCGACACAAAACGCTTTCCCTGGCTCAGGAATGAATGGACAAGCTATTCAGAATGTAGAGGCAAACTTCAATGACTTTATCTTAAACGGGAACTCCGCCTTCATGATATTTGGGACGCCGGGAGTAAGGTAATATCCATGAGTCGTATCTCTATAATATTCGTTTTGGGACTCTCTGTATTGCTGGTAGTCGCTTCTGGTTTCTCCTGCTCAGATAATTCGGAATCTCCAATTCCCGGCAATTCAGATGCCATTATCTACACTTATAATGTAGTCAATACTTATCCCCATGACCGTACTGCTTTCACCCAGGGATTGGTTTTCGAGGATGACGTTCTATATGAGGGAACAGGGCAATATGGATACTCTACTTTGCGTAGGGTGGAATTGGAAACCGGAGACATCTTACAAATACGAGAACTATCAGAGCAGTTCTTCGGTGAGGGCATAACCATTTATGGAGATGAGATCATCCAGCTGACCTGGCAATCCAATATCGGGTTTGTCTACGATAAGGAGAGTTTTGAGTTACTACAAGAGTTCAATTATTCAACTGAAGGCTGGGGTATTACGCATGATGGAACACGCTTAATCATGAGTGATGGTACGTCAACATTGCATTTCTTAGACCCGCAGACCTTTGAGGAAATCGGTCAACTTGAGGTACTTGACAATGATACACCCATAGCCAGACTCAATGAGTTGGAATACATCCAGGGGGAAATCTATGCCAATGTCTGGCAAGAAGACTGGGTTGTCAGGATTGCACCTCAGACGGGTCAAGTGGTTGGGTGGATAGAACTGAGAGGACTACTAACCGCAGAAGACCGTAGTGAGCCGGTCGATGTTCTTAACGGCATTGCGTATGATGCAATGACTGAGCGCTTGTTTGTGACCGGAAAGTTGTGGCCTAAACTCTTCGAGATTGAACTGATTTCTCCAGGGTAATTGACAATTCCATCTTTCGAGCTAAGTCACTGCCTGACCAGTGTTAGCACTACAAAATTCTTCGGTCGCTTTCCCTTTGGTATGCCCAGGGCTTCGGCTTAGGCGCTTCTCACAATGACAAAAAGAGCTATAGAGAAGACTTACTCTGTTTCCCAAACTACTCCTCCAATAATCCATTATCTTGCCAGCAATGTTTCTCAGTGAAAAACTTCGCGACACACTTGACAATAAATATTGACCAGTTTATAATGCAAAATACCTAGTAATGCGATGTAGTTTTAGAAAACCGAGGATTACCCGGAGCCGATGAATGATTGGGAACTGTGGAGGGGACACGGCTCTTAAAGGTAATTCGAGGACAATACTGGATGAAAGAGCCGCATACGGTGCGTCGCTTGGGAGACCTGGCCCGAGCCATCGCTTATCGCCAGGCGTTAATCAAACATGAGTGCTGGCCCCGCGCCAGGCTTGAGGAATTACAGCAGCGCCAGCTAGCCAAGCTTCTTGATTGGGTAACTCAACGCTCTCCCTTTTACCGCGAGTTATGCAGCAAATACCGGGTGAGTCAACCCTATAGTCTCCAAGACTTCCCTATCATGGACAAAAAAACCTACATGAAACACTTCGACGAAATTGTCACTGACCCTCGGTTGCGCCTCTCCCAACTACAGGAACATATGGCCCATGTTTCCGGGGATGAGTATTACCTGAACGAGTATCGTGTGCTTACTACGGCGGGTAGCTCCGGGCATAAAACGGTGGTAGTATTCAATCGAAAAGAGTGGAGTATTCAGGAGGCGGCAAGTATGCGGATTGCAGCCATGATGGGAGTGGTTCCCTTCTCAAGGAGACGCCCCACGATTGTTACCATCGGCTCTCCCAGTCCTCTGCACGATAGTTATCGCCTCCCCCTGAGCATGGATATCGGCCTTTACCGTTATTACGTGCTACCGGCTACTGCTCCTATCGAAGAGCTGGTTCAGCGGTTAAATTCCCTTCAACCGCACATGCTTCGAGGTTTTCCATCCATGCTTGGACTGCTTGTGACAGAACAACTTCAAGGGCGCTTGAATATCAATCCCTCTATTATCGCCGGCGGTGGCGAACCGCTGCCCAGCGAATTGAGGAAGCAACTCCAGACTGCATGGCAAAGTTCTGTCTTTGACATCTATGGCACTCAGGAGGGACTCCGCGCTATGGAATGCAACCCTGGCCAGGGGATGCACATCTTCGAAGATTTGGGTGTTGTTGAGGTGGTGGATGAGGACAACCGCCCTGTGCCCGACGGGACTCTGGGACACAAGATTCTTTTCACCAGTCTCTTCGGCTTCACTCAGCCCGTCATCCGCTACGAAATATCCGATATGATGGTACTGGCTCCGGAGCCGTGCTCGTGTGGCCAGCCATTCCGACGTATTCTTGCCATCAACGGCAGGAATGACGATGTTCTCTACCTTCAAGGTCAAGCGGGGAGACAGGTTGCCGTTCATCCTGTCCATTTTTGGAACGTTCTGGAAAGCTTCGCGGATATACGGCAATACCAGGTGGTCCATGAATCGGACGGCATCTGCTTGCGGCTGATGTTCGAGGAAGGGAATGGAAATACAGCTCGCAGCGTTAGGGAACAACTGGCACGGAAGTTAGATACCCTGGGCGTTGATTGCCCGTCTATTCGTGTTGAACTGGTGACCACGCTGGAAGACCGCTCCCGTCATATGGGGAAGTGGAAGAACATTATCTCCAACGTAAACCAGTCAATGCAATAGCCGCGGATTATTAGGCGGCCAGACTGCCGGGCGTTCCAGCGAGTTATGCCTGCAGATGCTGCGTGATTAGGTGGTGAAAATGAGTTCCCGAGGTGATACATGGCATCTTCTTTATTAAGAACTATTATACGGGCCATATTGCCCGTCATAAACAAAGTCCACGCAATAGCTCTCGGTATCAAGCCTCTCGAAAGAAACAGCATCATCTGCGTTGAGGTAAGACGTCACAGGGGCTGTTCAATCAAGCTGGAGGACGGTTGTGAGGTTAAGCCTGGCGACCCTGTCATCAAGCTGCACTTCAATAATGCGTGGATTACCGAGAGACGGCGGTCAAGCTCAGGGTCAGGGATGAGAGGCTTCCCGCGGGGACTCTTCTACTACTTCAAGGACGGCTTGCAACTCCTGGCCACAGAAGTAGCCGATGGAAAGTATGGTGGCATCGTTGCAGTGTATGGATGGACTGTCTTTCATGCTCACGCTAGACGGTTGGGATTTCAGGTCATTGATCTGCCGAATACCCTGAGGATAAAGCTGGCCCGGCTCCACATCGCCGCACTAATGCAGTCTCATCATGTCCCCTGGTTTAAGAGGCATATCACCTCTCGTAAATCCGTGAAGGTTAAGGCGGTTTGGCTCTCCCGAGCCGGACTCTTGAGAATACACGGCTCAGTCTCGTGATGTGTTTTCACCTGCTCCTACTTTCATAACACTATCGGGCAGGATATGTAGCCTGTATGCTCTTGGTCAGCTTAAAATTCACTCGAGTCTTGAACTATAGTTAACCGCATAATCTCGTATAAAATTCCTCTCCCTTGATGGGAGAGGATTAAGGTGAGGGTGAAATCCCCCTCCCTCTAACTCCCTCCCGCCAGGGGAGGGAGAATTACAAGGAGTTTTGCAATTGACTATAATAAGGAAGGAAACTACTTGGTCGATATTCAGGATGTTTCTGTCTTAATGACGCGAAGGCTAGGGGCGGACCTGACCGGTGCCCTGAATAATCCACTTGTAGCTGGTGAGCTCTTTTAAAGCCATAGGACCCCGGGCGTGAAATTTCTGTGTGCTTATGCCTATCTCAGCACCTAATCCAAACTGCCCGCCATCGGTGAAGCGAGTGCTGGCATTGGCATAGACACAGGCGGCGTCCACTTCGTTGAGGAAGCGCATTGCTGCCGAATGGTCTTCGGTAACGATAGCTTCGGAATGCCCTGAGCCATATTTATCAATATGCTCTAAAGCTTCGTCCAGCGAGTTAACCACCTTGATAGCAGCTTTTAGCGACAGGTATTCCTTCCCCCAGTCCTCATCGACAGCCGGGACTAGCTTCAGGGATGGAATGGTCTTAAGTATAGCCATAGCTCGCTCGTCGCAGTGCATTTCCACCCCGGCTTTAGCCCATTCTTTGGCAACAGCCGGCAGGTAAGCTTGAGCAAGCTGATTATGGACCAGGATGCAATCAAGGGCGTTGCATACGGTGGGACGCTGAACCTTAGCATTATAGGCAATGGCTACCGCCTTATCCAGGTCGGCACTCTTATCCACGTAGGTATGGCAAACGCCTATCCCGCCGGTAAGTACCGGCATAGCAGCATTCTCCGAGACAAGCTTTATCAAACCAGCACCGCCACGGGGAATCATCAGGTCAATGATTCCCTTCATCTGAAGCATATGGTTGACCAAAGTCCGCTCTGTGGATTCAATAAGTTCGATGGCTCCCTGGGGTACTCCGGCCCGGTTGCAGGCCTCCTGGGCTACCTTGGCTAAGGCAGTGTTGGAATTTATGGCTTCCTTGCCACCCCGAAGGATGACGGCATTGCCTGATTTAAGGCACAGGCTTGATATGTCTATGGTGACGTTGGGGCGGCTCTCATATATCGCACCGATAACTCCCAAAGGGACTCGCCTCTTGCTTATCTGTAGACCATTGGGCAGAGTTCGCGTCTCAAGTACCTCGCCCACGGGGTCGGGCAGTGTCGCCACGGTTTTAGTGTCCTGGGCTATACCTTCGAGGCGGGATGGCGACAGCATAAGCCTGTCGAGCATGGCCTCGCCCATCTCGGAAGCCTTCGCTTCCTCGTAGTCAATCTTGTTGGCAGCCAGAATTTCATCCTTTCTAGAAATAAGAGCTTCAGCGATATTGACCAGAGCCTTATTCTTAACTTCGGTGGAAAGAAAAGCCAGCTTCCTCGAAGCTGCCTTAGCAGCCTTCCCCTTTTCCTCCAGTTCTCTTACGGCTGATTCCATATTCCTACTCCATTTGTAATCAATTACAAATATGCTCCTCTAAGTTTCTTTTTATTCTGTTCACACTATCACCATATTATTCCTGTGAACCGCCTCGTCGCCATAATCGTAGCCGAGGAGGCTGAGGATTTTATCGGAGTGCTTCCCTCCGATGATAGCTAAATCAGAAGAGCTATAGTTGGAAATACCACAGCCAATGCGTTTGCCCTTCTCGTCCAGGATATCCACAATATCGCCGCGGTGAAACTCGCCCTCCGCCTTCATAATCCCCGCAGGGAGCAGGCTCTTATTTTGCTCCTTGAGGGCTAAGACAGCGCCTTTGTCCACCATGACCTTGCCTTTGGAAGCCAGCCCGCTGAGCATCCACCTCTTTTTACTCTCCATCTTATTTACCGGCGCAGGAAAGAAAGTGCCTGTGTCTTCTCCCTGACTAATCCGCACCAGTATGTCGGGTTCTCGCCCATCGGCAATGATTACGTTTACCCCTGAAGAGGTAGCTAGCCTGGCTGCCTCAATCTTGGTTGCCATGCCGCCAGTTCCCTGGCGACCGGCAGTGTCACTAGGCATGCGTTCGATTTCGGCGTCAATCTTGTCCACCCGGCAAATAAGTTGAGCTTGGGGATTGTAGCATGGGTCGGCAGTGTACAAGCCGTCGATATCGGTGAGCAGCGCTAGAAGGTCAGCATCAACTAGGTTGGCCACCATGGCGGAAAGATTATCGTTATCCCCGAATTTGAGCCCTTCAATCTCGTCAATGGCGACAATGTCATTCTCATTGACAATACAGATTATGCCAAGCTCGATAAGAGCCAGTAAGGTATTACGGGCATTAAGATAGCCACTGCGGTCAGAGAGGTCTTCCTTCGTGAGCAATGCCTGGGCTACGGTTATATCATACTGGCTGAAAAGTTGTTCATAGGTATACATGAGGTGGCTTTGGCCCACCGAAGCCAGGACTTGTCTAAAAGGGGTGTTCTTGCGTTCTGGAACTTTTTTAAGCCTCTGTCTTCCCGAGGCAATAGCTCCGGAAGAGATTATTACTATCTCCTTCCCCTGGCCATGGAGTTGGGCTATCTGCTCCACCAAACTTGACATAACTTGCAGGTTGAGGTGGTCAGCACCCGAGGTAAGGAGGCTTGTGCCGAATTTAGCCACTATTCGATGGTAAGACATTGGCATAAATCTAGCAGTTTTCACTCATACTGACAACTCAGGCAAGGAAAAAGAAAGACATTCAGGCAATCGAAAAGGGAGAATTAATAGTCCGTCAGAATGTGCAATCAGATTATTGCCGCATCACCTCAGCATATTAAGTTTATGACAATGAAAATCTGATCCTCTGATTTTGCTTACTCACCCAATATCTGCATAGCGAGCTTTCGGGATCTTGGGCGGTTGTCAAAATCAACGAAAACTATCTGCTGCCAGGTGCCCAGAGTTAACCGCTTATTCACAAAAGGTATTATTAGTGAAGCTCCAAGCGTGGAAGCACGCACGTGAGAATGACCATTCCCATCCCCCCAAGTTTTATTATGCTCATAAGGAATATTCTGGGGTATCACTCTGTCCCACATATTCTTAAAATCGGAAACTAGATTTGGCTCGTACTCTATGGTGGTTATTCCGGCTGTTGAACCGACTATAAACAAAGTGACTATTCCGCTATTAATCCCAGATTCCTCTACATTCTTTGCCACTTGAGAGGTTATATCGATAATGTCGCAATTACCTTTTGATTGAATGGCTATATCCTTGGTTACTACGGTCATATTCTCACCTCCTGCCATATGATATCGTCTAATTCAAATACAGGTCCATCACGGCATACCTGTTTTAAGCCTTTCTTGGTATTTATAGTGCAGCTATAGCAAGCTCCAAAACCACACCCCATCCTCACCTCAAGGGAAACCTGACATTTTCTTAGTTTGGGATTACTTTGCTTCGCTTGCCGTGACGTCTCTGCCATTGCCTTATACATATCTACTGGACCACAGGCATACACCTGGTCAGCCCGGTCTAAGAAATCAGGCAGAATATCCGTGGCCATGCCTTTCTTGCCCATGCTGCCATCCTCGGTGACAGGAACAAATTGGACTCCTTTTGGTGAAGGCGAGAGTTTGCTTCGCTTCTTGCCCGCAGAAGAAGGGCCTATCTTGGGCATAGCCGAGGGATAGAGCTGAACAGCAGTGCTCGCCCCATGAATTAAAGTTATCTGGTGCTGTGACGAAGCATGCTGCATCAATAAAACAAGCGGAGCGATGCCAATTCCTCCAGCTACCAGCAGCAAGTTCCTTGATTCCGGTTCGATACTAAACCCCTTGCCTAAGGGGCCAAGAATATCTAATCGGTCACCTGTCTGTTGCTGGGACAGCCAGAGGGTGCCTTTGCCCGCTACTTTGAACAGGAGGGCAATCTCACCCTCACCTGAATCCTCTCCCGTCAAGGGAGAGGATTGATGGACGCTGAGAGGGCGACGTAATGTAAAATCTCCACACCGCACTGTGATGAATTGCCCCGGCTGAGCCGCCACTGCTATATCTGGCGCCTCAATCCACATGAGGTGTATGCCGGGCATGACCTCCACGTTAGAAGCTACGGAGCACAAGGTTTGTTTCTTTGCATTTTTCATTTTGCGTTATTTTTCCTCTTTAGATACTCCCTGAGTGGTTGAACGTTAAAGATTTGGCTGCTATCTGCCAGCGCTCCTATAGCTACCCGGGCAGTATCTAATGAGGTGAAGCATGGTATCCTCTTTTCTGCCGCAGCACGCCTGATATCTAACCCATCTTTCAGCGGAATGCGCCCTCCAGTGATAGTATTAATCACTCCGCTCACAGAATTATCTTGAATAACATCAACAACGTTAGGATGCCCCTCGCTTAGCTTCTTGGTCACCAATTTTAC
>Ga0315553_10002924_pt1 | contig 13512 bp, 10 predicted proteins | sample SalMarSW160140MG_FD_203099 | JGI IMG/M metagenome (GOLD analysis project Ga0315553, IMG submission 203099) | Salt marsh sediment microbial communities from the Plum Island Ecosystem LTER, Massachusetts, United States - Salt Marsh Sediment SW1601-40 ... | reverse complement strand
CGGCGGAGAGGAGAGAAAGTCTTCGCGGGGAACTAGTAAATATGGTATAATATCAGCGAGGTAGGAAATCCATCATATTTGGAAGGAAAGGGAGAAAATACTCCACCGAATTGCTGTCATAAAGGCAAAGATGCGAGCTATTCATTATGGTTTTTCCTATGGAGATGAAGGGCCTGAAATTGCTGACTTCGACCAGATTATCAAAGGTCTTGGTCAGGAATAAATTAAAATAGTCTAACTAATCAACTTCTGCAAACAATGGGAAAGACACCGCCTGTTAGTACTGCGTTATGTTGATAGACTAAATTGCCAGCAAAGAGTGTTGTATGTGATTATAGTGGGTAAGAAAAGAAAACATAATCTTCGAAAAGTTAAACATTTGGAGGCCGGAAAATGGAAGATATTCAAATCTTCACTACACAGATTTTAGACGGGATGGTTTCGGTGTTCGTATCTCGTATCTAGTATCTCGCAGAAGAAAGAACACAGAATACAGGAGACAGAAGACAGAATAAGATAGATTAAAAATCAAATATCAATCCGTCTTCGTCCTATGGACTACGCCGTGACGCTAACGCGAATCCTAAACAAATACTAGAAGTCATCCCAAAACCCTCCGAAGGAGGATAACAATACAACCGAGCTGAATCATACCAAGAAAGTTTTTAAGATGGCGTTCGTAACGAATCACAAGACGACGGAAGTTCTGAAGCCAGGCAAAAAGCCTTTCAACCTTCCATCGCTTCTTATACCGACGAAGCACTCGGCCATCCTGCGTAGGTTGCTTACGCCGATTGCTCTTATGTGGAGCAATCATTTCAATATTGCGTTCTTTGACCAAACGCTTATCAAGTTTGTCACTGTCATAGGCTTTATCACCAACCAAACGCTCAGGCAGTTCTTCCATAAAACAGGCATCCAGCGTATCATCGACAAGCGTTACTTCATGTGGGCTAGCACTGGTTGCGTCAACGGCGATAGGAAGGCCGCCAGCGTCTGTAAGGCCCATAATTTTGGTTCCTTTGCCCCTTTTGGTCTTGCCCACACCATCGCCCCTTTTTTTGCCGGAGCAAATGTTCCATCGATAAAACCTTCGCTTAAGTCGATGCCGCCACGCTCTTTCAGGTCCTTGGCTAACGCCGTCAAAATCTTGGCGAAGACTCCCGATTCGGTCCATTCCTGGAAGCGCCGATGGCAAGTGCTTTTGGGCGGATACCGTTCGGGTAGGTCGGCCCAAGGTGCCCCGGTTCGCAAAATCCAAAGGATACCGTTGAGGACGGCTCGCAGGTCTTGGGGTGGTCGTCCCGATTTTCCGGACTGGGCTCTGGGTTTCGGAATATACTGTTTGATTCTTTGCCACTGTTCGTTTGTAAGGTCCATAGACCTTAATTCGGTTCATAAAACAACTTAGCATTAGGTTTTGGGATAGGTTCTAGGAAGATGGGTATCTAATCAACGCCAAAGTTATAGAAATAAAAAATTGTCCGATGTTCGAATCCGCTCTCTGGAGAAAGTGCCAGGATGGACATGGGTTGCGGGAAAAAGACGTATTAAAAATAATGACTGAACATCAAGTTGAAAACCTCCAAGTGTGTATCACCTGGCCTTTCAAATAAAACAGACTACAGAAGTTTACCCGCCCCTATTCCTGAAATTTCACTTGAAAATTAAGCCGTTTTTGGGTATAATATACATCGAACTAATGGACGTTCACTTGTGCCAGCGAAAGCTGGTATAGTTCGTTGTTCATAGCCAATATTAAAAATCCCGATAAATCGGGTTCCATTCAGGGGGGAAAATCACGACTACCCAACCATCTGTATTTGTTTCGGATTTCGATATTCGAATTTCGGATTTCTTTTTCCTTCTGTTTTTATGCAAAACAAACCCAATTTACGAAAAGAACCAAATGAACATAACCTCTTATAAACAAAGGGCTATGAACAATGAACCATGAACAACGAACCGATAAAAAACAAAGCCAATCAAAGCCAATTAAACTACCCCCCGGCGAGAAATCCAGACCTGTAGAAATGGCGAATTTTTCAGGCTTTCCGGTATTTTCGCAGCATATCGAGCAGCTTTTGCATATCTTCAGGCAGAGGGGTCTCGAACTTCATTACCTCGCTTGTCGTCGGGTGCCTGAACTCCAGCGTCGAGGCGTGGAGAGCACAGCGGGTAATAACCGGGTCCTGCGGGGCCTGGTCGGCATCCTGCAACTGCCAAGGATACACAAGTTTGCCGCCATACATATCATCAGCGACAATCGGGTGCTTTATATATGCAAGGTGAACTCGTATCTGATGGGTCCGGCCGGTCTTGGGCCTGAGTTTCAGCAAAGAGAAACCTCGAAAGGATTCGATAACTTCGTAAAAAGTGATAGCCTCTTTGCCATGTTCGGGCCTTATTGCGTATTTTTCCCTTACTTTTGGGTTAATACCCAGAGGAGCGTTTATTCGGTCATTGGTCAGCTCAGGGCTGCCATGGACAATAGCCATATAGCTCTTTTTTATCTGGCGGTTCTCGAACTGTTTGGCGATTTTCCACTGGGCGCTGTCGTTCTTGGTTACGACCATAATACCCGTTGTGTTTCTGTCCAGCCGATGGACAATGCCGGGTCGAAACTCACCCAGGCCGCTCGACAGCTCATCCGAATAAAAAGCAAGGGCATTTACAAGCGTGCCGTGGGTGTTGCCGCGTGCCGGATGAACTATCATATCAGCCTGCTTGTTCAGAATGATTATATCAGAGTCTTCGTGAATAATATCCAACGGGATGTTCTCAGGCAGAATCTCTTTGCTCGGCGGCTCAGGAATTGTCAGGTCGATTCTGTCACCGGGGCTAAGTTTAAAGCTAGGTTTGACAATTTTACCGTTAACTGTAACAGCACCCTGTTTGATTATGTTTTGGACCATGACCCGGCTGAATTCCGACAATTCGGGCCGGCCGTGGAGGTGTTTGTCGAGCCTGCGCTCTTTGATTGAGTGTCCAACGTAAAGCGTTAACGGATTAAAACTGGCGTCTGGCGACTGAACCATTTTGCTTGGTAAGTTATCCGCCGGGCTCATTGAAATCGAGAGGAATATCCATCTCTTCGAATATATCTGCCTCAGCGGGCATATCTGCCTCAGCGGGCATATCTGCCTCAGCAGGGAGATTCGTATCAATATGTGTTATTTCCACCGGCAACATCGAAGCAGCAGGCTGTGCCGGCACAACCTTAGCCGGGGATGCCTTGAAGACCACTTTCGCTTCGTAATCGGCCATCGTTTTAAGGCGGTTCTTTGCAGCGGCCTGAGCTACGGTAGCATCGAGGTCAGGGCTTGCAGAGATGTCGCGATATATTTGCTGTGCCTTATCAAAGTTACCTAGTTCTTCCTCGCACAGCCCAATGCCGAATTTAGCAGCAGCCTGCAACGACGGACTGGCCGAAGCCCTTTTGAGTGCTTCGGCGTAACTGGTCCTTGCGCGATTTATCTGCTCTGTCACTTCCTGCTCGCTCACAGCCCCTATACGATAATGCAATTCCATTCGCAGTGCTTCGGCTCTTTTGATAAGCGCCAATGCAGCCATCCCGTCATTGCTCGTACTTCTCGCAAAGGCCTCAAGATCCACAGCAGGCTGAAGGAGTGCAAAGGAAATATCCCTGCCCTGGGAATGGGCCCGAAGGATTTCCCTCTCGTTGTACGGCAACTGGCTGATAAGACCTGTAAACTTTAGCTGCTCTCGACCCGAGGCCATGTTTTTCATGTAGATCTTCCAGAAGTAAAGGGACCCAACTACAACAATAATTATTAATGCGCCGATAATCGTCGTGAGGTTCTTTTTGGCCCATTGCGGCAAGTGGGTTAGCCAATCGGCTAATTCATTAGTTTTTAGTTCGTGATGACGTTCAGATTTCATTTTTTTCTCTGTTTCCCATTCAATACTATTATTTCCCAATTCCAACGGCGTTCAATTGTAAACCGAATTCGGCATTGTAGCAAAATTTCTTTTGCCTTGCAATGGGAACATTTACCGGTTAGAATTTTTAGGGATAATCAATCGAAAGGGCTTCTATGCTAATAGTAAGGGCAAAAGTGGTAACCCGAAGACTACTGATTATTTCTTTTTGTCTTTCTGTGCTTTGGGCAGGTTCTCTCTGTCAGGCAAATGAGCAATCAGATAAAAAAATCGATATTCCAAAGTCATTAGAAGGCATCTGGGAACCGGATAGATATATCGGCCTTGATGAAATCGAGCCTGGGATGGAGGCGTATTGCCTTACAGAGTATGGGGTTGCCGGCATTGAGCAGTTTAGTCTGAAAGTCGTAGATGTAGTGCGTAATATAGACCCCGGCATGGATGCGATTTTGGTCGAGGGTACTGATGAGCGTTTTATTCATACAGGTCCTGTGGCAGGTTGCAGCGGCTCACCGGTCTATATCGACGGCAGATTAGCCGGGGCACTGGCCTTTGCATGGACTTACAGCAAGGACCCGCTTTACGGTGTAACACCAATCGAGGAAATGCTCAAAGTAGGGCGGGGACCACAAGCCGGCCATTCCGGACAAACCACCCCTGCCGCTTCGTTCTCACAAAGCAAAATGGCAGAGGAAATATGGTCTGCATTTGATTTTACCAAGCCAATTGATTTCGCCGAGATTGACAAACAATTTAGAAATGGACTTTCCAGGAGAAGTCATAATCCTGGCGGTGTTAATCCTTTGCCATGTCCTCTGATTATCTCCGGTTTGCCAAGCGAAGCTTGTGAACAACTGAGCGAATTGGTTGAACCTTTCGGACTGATGGTCGTTGCAGGTGGGAGTGGCGGTAGTCAATCCACCGCCGTTGGCAAAAAGGCGCAATTAGTCCCCGGAGGCTGTCTTGTCGTGCCGTTGGTAAGCGGTGATATATCAATGACCGCAGTTGGGACTGTAACCGAAGTTATAGACGACAAAGTGTACGGATTCGGGCATCATATGCTTGGTTATGGGCAGGTAGATTTGCCAATGGCCACAGGTAAAGTGCACACGGTAGTATCAACTGTATCTCGCTCTTTTAAGTTTGCCAGTCCGGTAGAAACAGTCGGTGCCCTAACAGCGGACGAGTCGAAGGCGGTCCTAGGGCGGATTGGCGCAAAGGCCAAAATGATACCATTGACGATACGGATAGACCGCTACAATGACATAGAACCCCGAGTTTACAACTGTGACGTTGCTTACAATCGGTCGTTTACTCCGAGGTTGTTTGGTCTGGCCGCAAGTGGAGCAGCATTGCAACTCGGCACTTTGCCGCCGGACCACATGATTGAGTATGAAGTTACTATTGGCGTGGAGGGCTTTGAACCTATTACGTTTGAAAACGTCTCGACATCGCGCGGCCTAACCGAGATGCTGGCGGAAAGTATCGGCTCAATTGAGCTGCTTATGAATAATCCGTTCAAGAAGGTTGACATAAAGTCAGTTGATTTTGACATCCGAATAGAGCCTAAAAATATCATCTCACATATCTGGCTGGTTGATGTGTCAGATTCAAAGGTCAAGGCCGGTCAGGAAATCAGGATCGAAACAGTTCTGGAATCTTTCCTGGCGGAAAAGAAAAAATACCAGTTCAGCTTGAAAGTACCCGACGAATTAACACCAGGAAAATATAACTTGATTGTGTGCGGCTCATCCGAATATGAACGATTTCTTAGAAAAGCCGTTCCATACAGGTTCATTGCACAGGATACGAAGAGTCTGGTTAAGGCATTAAAGGATGCTTTGAGCTTCAAGCGGGACAAATTGTATTGCCTCATGGTTTTACCGCCCAGTGGCGTCACGGTAGAAAAGGCTGAGCTGCCTGACCTGCCGGCGACAAAGGCGTTGGTCCTGCAGAACGACAAAAGGGCACTGAAAACCCTGCCATATCAACATTGGCTCGAAAAGAGCCTGGAAACCGGAACAGTCGTTATCGACAAAAAGATCATTAATATAACCGTAGAAAAACAATAGCAAAAACAAAGATGCAGATATGAGAATGCGAATATCGATGCTTGATTCTCGATTTTCATAATTTGGTTAAGTAGTTACCTGGTTAATGAGCTGCTCACACCAATTGTTTAACTACTTACTGTTTTCATGAGTATCCGACATCTCGTTTTGGGCTGTTGAAGTTTGATTCTTTATCATAGGAGTTGTTATGAGAGACAAATGTCGCCTCGGAAAGAGAACAAGTGTAATTATAACTTTGGTGTTGGTTGTTACTTTCGTTTGTCCGGGCTGGGCGGTTAGTAGTAAAGTTACCCGGCAGACGGACAGTTCGGATTTATTGAAGGGCCAGATTGAGAATGTTGTCATTGGCTCACGAGGTACGATTCAGCTCGGACGTGCAGCCGAGGTCCTTGTTGCAGAATTCGAAGACGTATGGTCAATAAACAGTATTGTCGTAAGTGGAGGGACGGTTTACATCGGTACAAGTCCTAACGGCGCTATTTACAAATACAGTCTCGGCGAACTGACAAAGATTTACCAGATGGAAAGCTCCCCTGCCCTGGAGGGCAACAAAGAAGGAACAATATCACAGAAAACTGTAAACGGCCAACAGATTAACCAACTAAGCGACGTAAACGAGCTGGTCCCCGATTCAACCGAGGATGTTAATACGGTCGAGACTGCACAGTATCTGTCGAACGAACATATATTTGCGATGGCAACTGATGTAGCCGGCAGGCTTTTAGCCGGTATAAGCGGCAACAAATGCAAACTGTTCCGGTTCGAGGCAGATGAGGTTGAAATCATTTTTGAGCCGAACGATGCCAAATATATCTTCGCAATAGCCACCGACGGCGCAGGCAACATTTACTTAGGTACCGGCCCGGAAGGCAAGGTTTATAGGCTTGATTCCTTTGGTAAGAAAGCACAGCTTATTTACGACAGTCACGACAAGAACATACTTTCACTGGCCATCGCACAAGACGGCTTTATTTATGCGGGAAGTGACAGCCGAGGACTGGTATATAAGATAAACCCGCGTACCAAGACTGCAACGGTTTTATATGACAGCGACCAGCCGGAGATTACCGCTCTATTATTTGCAGGAACCTCATCCTCTGAAGCCGGTGATTTGTATGCAGCGGCAACATCGGCAGATGTTGTCCAGGCCGAGGCGACGTTTGCCACACAATTGCCTATGGCGGGTCGGCCCGAATCTCCCCCGCAAAAACCGGAAAGTGTCGACGAGGATGGACAAAAGCTACAGATTGCGAATACCAAAGAAAGAAGCAATGACAAACCGGATGCAGGACCGGCCCCGCCACGCAAAAGAGCCAAGCCGGGCAAAGCCAGCTACATATACAAGATAACTAAAGATGGTTACGTGACCGATGTGTTCAGTGAGAATGCTGTTTTCTTTTGTCTGGCCCAGCAAGACAAAACGTTGCTGGTCGGGACCGGAAACAATGCGCAGCTCTTTAGCGTAGAGCCGGTCTCAGAGCAGGATACGATTATCTATGAGGACCAACAGGCGTCACAGGTAACAGCAGTAGCTGTGTCCGCTGATGTTGTATATCTTGGTACAGCCAATCCAGCAAAGTTGATACAGTTAGGCGACAGCTTAGCTTCCGAGGGGACTTACACTTCTGACCTTATAGATGCGGGCCAGCCAGCCAGGTGGGGTAAGCTGCAAATCGAAGGTGACATCCCGCAAGGGTGCAGGGTTTTGGCGGCTTCCCGCAGTGGAAATGTTAAAGATATAAACGACCCGACTTTTTCGCAGTGGACCGAGCCAACAGAAGTGACAAAGCCGGTACAACTGAGTTGTCCGCTCGGCAGATTCTGTCAATATAAACTCGTGTTACAAAGCGAAGACGGCCATAAAAGTCCGCTTATAAGAGAGATTGCCGTTGCCAGTACCGTGCCGAACTTGGCACCGAAAGTCGAATCAGTCGATGTCAGTCGAATCCAAGCGCCCGACAAAACAGGAATGTTCAAAATCAGCTATAAGGCCGAAGACGACAATGGTGACGACCTGATTTACAGGATAGATTTCAGGAAACTCGGAAGGACAAGCTGGATTGAATTGGAAGATGAACTCGAAACAGACAGCTTCGAATGGAATGGAAAAACTGTTGAAGATGGTCGATACGAAATAAGAATAACTGTGGACGACCAGAGAAGCAACAGCTCCGCGACAAAATTAACTGGTAGTAGAATAAGCGACCCCGTGATAGTTGATACCACCGGACCGGTCATACAGGCATACTCGATTGAGCAAGGTGACAAAGCTGTTACACTGAGACTGCGTATAACCGATCAATTGAGCGCTATCGGCAAGCTGGATTATACTATTGACAGCAACGCCAAATGGAAAGGTGCTGTTCCGGATGACCTGGTTAACGATACCACAGATGAGAGCTTTACCATTTTGATTGAAGAGTTAGAAGCCGGCGAGCATATAATCGCAGTCAGAATCAGCGACGACGTCGACAATGTGACATATAAAACTTTCGAGCTTAACTCACAAGGCCAGTAAAGGAATTAGCCTTATTTACCGTGCGTTACATCGATTTTGAAAAGGTCGTTGAGACGGTCGAATCCCTGTGTATAGCAGCTGCCTATGAGCTGCCCGAAGATGTTTTAGCCGCTCTTAAACTAGCAGCGAAAAATGAATCCAACCCGGCTGCGGCAAAAATATTGAATCAGCTTATCGAAAATGCACGCATAGCGACCGAGGAAAAAATACCACTCTGTCAGGATACCGGACTTGCAGTAGTCTTTGTCGGGCAGGGTGCGGATGTTGCTCTCAAGCCTGGTGCCGGCGAGGAACAGGCGAATTTGTTTGACGCTGTCAATGCCGGCGTTAAGGCCGGTTACCAAAAAGGTCATCTGCGAAAAAGCGTTGTCGCCGATCCCTTAAATAAACGACAGAGTACCGGGGCCAACACACCCGCTATTATCCATCATACGGTTGTACCGGGGGAGAAGATAAAGCTGACCGTTATGACCAAAGGCGGCGGCTGCGAGAACAAGAGCCGGTTCAAGATGTTTCGGCCCACGGCCAAAAGAGAAGAGATAATCGAGTGGGTGGTTGACGTTGTAAGAACAGCCGGTGCTGATGCCTGTCCACCATTTGTTGTTGGGGTAGGAATTGGGGGTGATTTTGAGCTGAGTTGTTTACTGAGTAAGAAGGCGCTGCTGCGAAATCTGGCAACGAGGAACGATGATGAGTTTTACGCTAAGCTTGAGGTGGATTTGCTGTCAGCTATCAATGCGCTCGGGCTGGGACCACAGGGTCTTGGCGGCGATACTACCGCTTTGGCTGTCTTGGTGGAAACCGCGCCATGCCATATAGCATCACTCCCGGTAGCGGTGAATATTGAATGCCACAGTCACAGGCACAAGACTGCCATTATCTGAGTATCTTAAACTGTCAAATAACAAGCTTTCAGTCCCGTGCGAAGCGCCAGCTTACCGAAATGTCTCTCTATGAGGCCAGCCGAACTTCTCGAATCGCCCGAACTCCATTTCCGAAGTATCACTGGGATCATCACCCAGAGCTGAACGCACCTCTTCGACATGAGCATCCACAAATACCGCATTGACTGTGCCCCTATTAAGCTCTGAGCCCGAAGTACCGTGGAAGGTACCGAACCAATCTCGGCCATCGGGACACAAGGCGTTGTCGTTGAGCACAATTCTGCCGCCGGGCCTGCTCCACATGTTCTCACCAGCAAAGAAAAACACCTCGGCTTTACTTCTTGTTATCTCGGCGCGTTTATAAATCCCACCGCGACCTGTAGAGTCTGTTGCGGCCCAACCGTGTGTGTCCCCGCTCTTCGAGCCCAACCACGAGTTCATACTGTAACTATATTGAGGAATAACAGGTATAGTAGGATCGTGATTGGGATGCCCTTGCCCCTCACTTTTGGCAAGAATTTTGAATGAGGGACATAGGTGAACCTGGTTGTCCTTCAGGTAGGGCCAAAACGGACCATCGGGCGGATATCTCGGGTCATGCCATCGGCAGAAACGCTGGTATCCGGAAACAGGGTATTCATTTTCCACAAGAGAGACCCATGCTGATGGATAACGGTCGTCGTGATCGTCTAAGTACATGGCCTGCGATATTCCATATTGACGCAGGTTGGACCTGCAAGTCATCTCACGTGCCTGTTCTTTTACTCGCTGCAGAGCCGGCATCATTATCGCCATCAATATCGCAATGATAGCAATAACAACCAGTAGTTCTATTAACGTAAATCCCGCTAGAAACCGTTTACCTAGACAATCAGAAATCCCGGCCCTTAATAGAGTAAATCTATTTGTTTTGCTCATAATTGCACTCACACTTTCTCCCAATAAGAGATTTTAGCATTCATTTATAAAATGCGCAAAATCCGCCTTATGTTCCATTATTTTTGTTTTTTTTGAAGCCTTTTGTATTCACAGCAAGGCTAATTATACCCCAAATTTGATTCTCTTACAACCCTAAAGTTCGGCCATCTTACGACTTATAGTATAAGGAATGGCACAAGTTTGCGATGTCAATGTAATCTTCCGGTGATATCTGTTCGGGACGCTTGCGGGGGTCAACGGCACATCGCTCGAAAATTTCTGACCAGTTATTAACCTTCGCAAGTTTGCCTTGAGACAATTTTGTACAAGCCATAAGGGTCTTGCGACGATGACCCATAAAAAGACTCACGACTTCGCTGAATAGTTCCATATTCTGAATTCGGCCAAATTTTACCCGCTCGCGGACAAAGCTGACCATTGCTGAATCAACCTGTGGCTGGGGCCAAAAGACCGTAGGTTTAAGAGTCCTTATCATTTTCACCTGACCGGCTGCACCCAGCAGGATGCTCAGAGTACCATAGTCACTGCTGCCGGACACGGCTGTCATTCGGTCAGCGACTTCCTTTTGAACTGTGACGAACATAGCATCCGCCGACACAGGACCCGTAACCAAATTCAGCATTACAGATGAGGCGACGTTATAAGGCAGGTTTGCTACCATGAGGACCCGGCCATCGCAGTATTTTTCACGGGCAAGCCCCAGTAATTTTATGACCGTACGACTGATAGTATTTTTGTTCTCAAGGATGTCCGTATTGATAATCTCGATATTTTTAGCTTTTGTGAGTTGCCTCTTTGCGATCTCGGCAAGCGTGTGGTCAAGTTCAACAGCGATAACCTTGCCGGCCCGCTCATCCAGAGCCTCTGTAAGGGAACCTGTTCCGCAGCCAACCTCCAGCACAATATCATTACTGGTAATGTTTGCAGAATCCACGAGCAACCGCATCAGATTTAGGTCAACAAGAAAGTGCTGGCCGAAGCGCTTATTTACAAAAATGCCTGCTGATTCAAGCAACTGCTGGATTTGCTTCTTAGTCTGCATTGGCAAAAAAACTCGAAGCTAAAAGCGATAACCTCTTTAGCTTTAAGTTTCACGCTATGGTTTTATGTGCTTCACTCTGAGCTATACACTTTTTAGCTGTTCGCTGTTTTAACAAAATGACAGGTCTTTTTCGTTAAGGCCATTTGTATTGCGGTGGTTATGGCCGATCTCATGCCGGCTGGATTGGCGAGGTTCTTACCTGCGATATCGAAGGCTGTCCCGTGAGCAGGCGAGGTTCTCACTATAGGTATGCCGATGGTAATATTGACTGCATTTTCGAAGTCGAGCAGTTTTATGGGTATCATACCCTGGTCGTGGTACATTGCGACGACAGCGTCAAATTCACCCTCGACGGCACGCAAAAAGAGCGTGTCAGCGCTGAATGGGCCCAGACAGTTTATCCCCTGTTCCTGTGCTAATAAAATAGCTGGCGATATGATGCGCTGTTCTTCGTCGCCGAATTGTCCATTTTCACCAGCGTGTGGATTCAACGCTGCAACACCAATTTTGGGGTTTTCCAAGGAAAAGTATTCCTTCAATGCGGTATTTAATAAATCTATCGGCTCAAAGACACAACCAATTGTAAACTTATGTCTCACTTCGAACAGCGCCTCGTGAATTGTGGCCAAGGCGAGTTTTAACGGCCCGGCAACAAACATCATCACTTTCCGCTTGGATTTGCATCGCTGGGCAAGCATCTCTGTATGGCCGGGCCAAGTTGCATCGGCCAACTTCCAACTGGTCTTACTAATCGGCGCTGTTACTACTGCATCTATAATGCCGTCCTTAGCTGCTTCAATGGCATCGAGACAAAACCTTATGGACGCCTCCCCGGCAACTACGCTGGGGGCTCTAACCCAAGACGGAACGGAATACTCATCGTAGTCAGCCACAACAACTTTGTACGGATAATCTCTGCTGATTTTCTCGTGTTGATGCCGACCCCAGAAAGGCTCGATTTCAGCCCTATCGGCGGCGTAACAAAGTTGTTCGTGCATACCAAAGATAACAAACTTCGCTGCCCGGCGGATAGACGGGTCAGTCAGCGCCTTTACAATAACCTCCGGCCCAATGCCTGCAGCATCGCCCATTGTTATTCCGATAACCGGCTGCTCAGTTATCGAATTATTTCCGTTAATTTTGTTCATATAACTCAAATATCATATCTCAAATAAAAAGTCCAACGACAAGACACGTCTTATAAATCATAAACTACGAATCAAAAGCCCGATTTTTTTAATTTCTCCACAGTTAACACCTGCCTCTGCGGCAAAATCTTCTCCAACTGTTTTTTTATTCCCTTGATAATTATATCAGTCTCAATATTCACCATATCGCCGATTTTTGCCGTACCCAGTGTAGTGTTCTTCAAAGTCTGCGGTATTACAGCAACGCTAAAGCTGCTTTCTGTCATATCAGCTATGGTCAGGCTTATCCCATCCACGGCGACGGAACCTTTAACTATCATCTGGTCAAGTAGCTCCGCATCAGTAGTAAACCCTATATCGGCAAATTGACCTGCTCTTTTAACCGTTTTAATAGTTCCTTTACCATCGATATGGCCCTGGACAAAATGTCCGCCGAATCGGCCGGTAGCCCCGATAGCACGTTCAACATTGACTCCCGACAGGGATTTCAGCCTTCCCAGTGTCGTTTTTTCCAATGTTTCGATGCTTAACTCGAAATTTGCAAGGCTACCATTGAGACCAGCAACAGTCAGGCAGGTCCCGTTCACAGCTATACTATCACCGACTTTACTGTCGTCAGCCAGTTCGCCCAAATCCACGACCAACAAAACTCCGCCCGTGCTTTGGCGAACCGACTTTACCGTACAAATTTTCTCTATAAGCCCTGTGAACATTTAAAATCGTTTATTTATTATTGATTATTTACTATCGACTATTGATAAGAGCTGGCGAACCGTTAAAATCAATTATAATCAGGTGATAATCAATAATCAATAATCAATTTAAGAAGGGTTTGGTGATAAGTATGAATACCTTCTGGCTTAAAATAGCAGGAATCGCAGTTTTGGTTCTGGTTATTATTGTGCTAATAGGTGTTTTTTCATCCTCTGAACCTGGGCCGGAACCTGAGCCTGAACCGAAGCAAAAGACGGTCTATGATCAGTGGCAGCAAGACGATGAGAGGCTG
>Ga0315553_10002921_pt1 | contig 13517 bp, 11 predicted proteins | sample SalMarSW160140MG_FD_203099 | JGI IMG/M metagenome (GOLD analysis project Ga0315553, IMG submission 203099) | Salt marsh sediment microbial communities from the Plum Island Ecosystem LTER, Massachusetts, United States - Salt Marsh Sediment SW1601-40 ... | reverse complement strand
ACGAGGTTATGCGACAGGCACTGGAGCAAGCCAGCCTGCAGATTAATGACATCTCCTATATCGTAGCTACAGGTTATGGACGGCTCAACGTCCCTTTCTCAGACCGCCAGATAACAGAGCTTTCCTGCCATGCCAGAGGTGTCTCTAGCCTTTTCCCCAATGTCAGGACTGCTATTGATATAGGTGGCCAGGATGCCAAGTGCATGAAAATTGCTGACGGTAGGCTGACCAACTTCGTTATGAACGACAAGTGCGCCGCTGGGACCGGCAGGTTCCTTGAAGTGACTGCGGCTACACTCGGTATCAGGCTGGAAGACATGGGGGGCATTGCATTAAAAGCCACTAAAAAAATCCAGATAAGCAGTTTGTGTACTATCTTTGCTCAACAAGAGGTAGTATCACTCCTCTCCCGAGGGGAAAAGCTGGAGAATATCGTAGCCGGGCTGCACGATGCTCTGGCCAGCCGTGTAGCGGCGCTGGCACGACGGCTTGGAATAGAGCCTAATTTAGTGCTCACCGGCGGCGTGGCCAAGAACATCGGCATGGTTAGGGCAATGAAAGAAAGCCTGGGCTGCGAAATCCTCGTTCCCGAAGAGCCACTCCTCACCGGGGCGCTTGGCGCTGCCATCCTGGCAAAGGAAACCTGCGTAAAAGCAGCGGCAGCGGGTGAGGCTTTGCCCACAAAGTCACGGAGGTTAGAAAAAGCCACCTTTTTTAGTTAATGGCAGCAATTAGCTGGTTTATTGGTATCGACATTGGCTCGGCATACAGCAAAGGAGTCATAATTAAGGGCTTTGAACTTGTTGCCTCACATATAATCATATCTGGAGCTAATTACCGAACATCTGCCGAGACAATAAGGACGGAGTTAATAAGACAGGGTAACTTGACTCTGGATGACATAGCCAATACTGTTGCCACGGGTTCCGGTGCCGACAATGTCTATTTTGCCAGCCAGAAGGCAAGCGACATAGTCTGTACTGCCCGAGGCATAAATAATGCCTTCCCGCAGGCCAGGACTGTAATCGATGTAGCCAGTCAATCCAGCAAGGTAATACGGCTAAGTAGAGAAGGGAAGGTGGCTAACTTTACCGTCAGTGAGAAGTGTGCCGGCGGCAGTGGCCGCTTTGTTGAGGTCATTGCTAACGTACTACGGATAGATTTGAGCGATTTTGGCGCGATTTCCGCCAGGTCGAAGACTCCCATTACATTTGGTACGGGCTGTGCTGTTTTCGGTGAATCCGAAGCCATCACCAGAATAAGCGAAGGCGTTCCGAAAGAAGACATCGCTGCCGGTGTTAACAAAGCCCTGGCAAGTAAGATTTCCTCGCTGGTTAAGAAGCTTAAGCTGGAGGAACCCTGTGCTATCTGTGGCGGCGGTGCTTTAAGCAATGCCCTCGTCAACACCATAGAAGGCGAATTGAACACCACCCTCCTGGTGCCACCAAACCCCCAGCTTATAACCGCTCTTGGCGCCGCTTTAATCGCTGCAACACCGACGACTTTGGATGTGGAACATAGGTCTTGACAAGAGCTGAAGAGGGTTGTAGCATTTTACCATAGCCGATTTGTCGGAAAGCGACTGAACCAACACAGTAAGCGTAGGCACATCAAATTTGGAGGTGGTAGATGAAAGCAGTAATCACGAGTATCATAGTAGCCGTCATCCTAGCCTCGATCTCTTCCTTACCAGTGCTAGCCCAAGAAAGTGGCGCGATCACTATCACTATGACGGGAGTCAATGATATTTCCATCAGCCTGGATAAAACACAATGGCCGCTGGGAGACGTGGCTGCAGATACAGAATACATGACAAGCCCGCCCATAGAGTGGTGCACCTTGACTGTAGAGGGTAATTGCAATGTGAATACCTTTATTGTGGGTGAAGACGCTGAGTGCATTGATAATCCCAGCGCTTATAAATGGACGCTGAGCGCCGATGGTACTAATGGAGACAATGTGTACGGGTTACAATTCCGCATATCTGGCGATACCACACGAGGACCTTTAGGCGATGGTTATGTCCCTATCACCAAGACGCAAAACGAATTCTGGCCTTATTCTGGTGGTTCAGGATCGAGCTTGGCACCCGGCGACACCAAGCAATTTGGCCTGAAATTGTTAACACCGACTTATTTCGTCGGTAGCAGGCAGATGCAAACCCAGATCACCATAAGCGCCGCGACTGCCTGATGATAAGGTGTATTAAATTAGCTGGGTTCATTACTACTTTACTGGTTGTCTTCCTGCCTACTTTTACTCTAGCTCAGGAATTTAAATTTGGCATCTCCCCGGCCGAAGTACACATAGATGACTTGCCCCCGGGAGAGACATCAGAATTCGAACTAACCATTCACAATAAGGAAGAACTAGCTCATAATTTTACCTTAACTACATTTCAACCTCCAGAAGAGGAAAGAAGGGAAGGGAGAGATGGATTCCCCGATAATAGCTGGATAAGCTTTTCCTCTCTTGAAATTGAAGTAGCCGCGAACTCTGAGGCTACAGTGATTGTAACGGTAACTATACCGCGAGAGCCAAAATGGGCAGGCAAAGAGTGGGAGACATGGCTGGGAGTCACTGCTGAATCAAGTGACCTGTTGGCTGTACGGTTATATACTCGTTTGTCGGTATCCACGACCCCTGCAGTAGGTGCCAGTCCCGATACCGGATTGATCGTTGGAATCGTCGTAGGCATAGTGCTTTTTGGCTGTGGTAGCTATTATTACTACAGGCGTAGAACTTAATCCGAAAGCTTTCAGAGAATCCGCATAGGATGTAATCCTCGCTCCCTTCACAGATTAGAAGCAATTATCATATCCCTCACCTTTTTCCTCCCCTGGGAAGAGGGGATTTTTCTCCTAACAAGATATACCAGCAGTATTTCCAGCGGCATTTCTTGATGGCCATAGTACTATTTTCTACTGCAAAAAGTACCAATGGGTGATTCCCATAAACGTAGCTGGCTGATATCCTGAAAATACTGCATGAGCAGGATTTAATAGCTAGAGACGATCATGAAAGTAGCTGATTCTACCTCCAAAGATTATGAAGCTAAGCTAGTCCAGAAGCTGTGCTCGGGCGACAGCGCAACCATGGAGGAATTCTATAGTATTTATCGGAGCAGACTCTACACTCTGGTATTAGCCCAAGTAGACCAAAACCAGGTCGTGGCTGAGGATATAGTTCAGGAAACATTCCTCGCCGCGCTGGGTTCGCTGGATAAATTCCGGGGTGACAGCCAGCTTTATACCTGGCTACGCAGCATCGCATTTCACAAGATCAACGACTATTATCGTAGACAGGGGAGACAACCTAAGGCTCAGGAATCGTCCCCCGATTTCGACGCCATGAAGCAACTGGAGCAAACAGGAAATGATGAACCAGCGACCCTCACCGTGATGGAGTCCGAAGAGGTTCGCCAGTCGGTTAACCAGGCTTTGGAGGAGTTGCCTCAGGACTATCAAGAGGTACTGGTATTGAAATACCTGCAGGAAATGCCCGTGCTGGAAATAAGTCAGGTTATGGGCCGTTCACCAAAATCGGTTGAGGGGTTGCTGTCGCGGGCCCGGAAGGCAATGCGGGCTAACTTGGAAGAAAACAACCACGAAGCGTGATTGTAACCTCCTGCATAGTTACAGAAAATAATCCTCTCCAGCTTATATAGCTGTTTAATTTTGTTCTAGCTTCCTAGCTTCGGATTTTAAATTAGTGGGAGCCCATAAAGGGCTCCCACTTTTTATGGGAGGGGGTTTAGAGTGAAGGTGAAGATACTGCCTATGTTACTGCCTGAAAGGCGTTGACCAGCCCTTGCCCTACACCATCGACAGCGATGGGAGTACAACTGCTTTCAATAGCGCACCGCACCTCGTCATTGACAGTGCCGTTGCTGTTGTCGTCCTCAACCACACTGAAAACCAGGGCAGCTATGCCAGAGACATGGGCTCCAGCCGACGAAGTGCCAGTCTTATAACCATATTGGTTCTGAGGCAATTCAGAGTAGATATTAAAGCCCGGAGCGGCTACATCTACCCAATCACCATAGCTTGATAACAAAGCAAGGGAATTGTTTTCATTGGTGCCGGCCACCGCAAGGCAATTGACATAATAAGCCGGATAGGAAGGCTCTGTGCTGCCTTTATTGCCCGCCGCTGCTATAAGTATCGCTCCCCGACTCCAGGCATAGTTCACCGCTTCCGCCAGTTCCGGCGCTGCTTTCATGGCGAGGCTTATGTTGATGACTTTAGCTCCGTGGTCTACCGCCCAGATGATGCCTCTGGCTACCACCGATTCTTCGCACCTTCCCGCATCATCGGCCACCTTCACATTCATTAGCCGACACTCCGGGGCGATGGCGGCAATGGTGCCTCCCATGTGGGTCCCGTGCCCATACAGGTCATCGCTTGTCGGGCTATCGGTCAAATTGACCTCGGCCACGACCTTATCAGCCAGATCAAGATTATCCTTGTCAATGCCCGTATCTAGCACAGCCACTATAATCGACCGTTCCCCCAGGGTTATTTGCCAGGCCTGAGGGGCTTCAATCTTGCTTACACCCCACCTCTCAGAGGTATAGCTGGTATCGGGAGAATACGTCGCCTGTGGGGAAGGATTATAGCTTGAGGAATCGCTATTATCGGTATTTGCCACATAATAATCAGGAGTATCGCTATTAGCTGACGCGCTCTGTCTGGCAAGGAACAAATCGAGTGCTAACACAGCGATCAATATCACCTCAACCAGCGTCAGGGCTATAGCTAAATACTTTAGCTTCTTCAATATACATTATATATAACAACCCTCCTAGCCAGTGAGAATCACCCATCGGTACCGTTTTGGTACCATACTGCCTAGAATTTAGTAATGCGACCTTTTACCTACCCACCAAAGGGCCTGCCCCGGTACTTTCTAACCAGGACTACTTGACTAAACTTGACCAAACTTGAACAGCCGTGCTAGCATTAGACATAATATTTGGAAGCGAGGCAGGGCAAAAAAAGTAGATTCCGTAGTACTTCTGGTATCTACTATTCGATCGTCAAATCTCAAAAACCCCCCGAAAGTACTGGGAAAAGTAAGGGATTTTTATAATATCTACGACTATATATATACAAAGGTAATATTACGGAGGTAATAGCTGATTAGTACTAGTTAGGAGGTATTGATATGAAAAAGGTAATATTTTCTTCAGTGATTGTGGTGGCGTTGATTATCATGATGCTGCCCGCAGTCAGCCCCCCACCAGTGTCGGCAGCGAAGGGGGCATCTGTGGACTTCACGCAGTACGCCAACGAAGATGATGAGTGGATTGGCTCCATCTTACAGGCGGGCAATTCAAAATATTATGAATGCATGTCTGTGCCTCAGAGGGCAATTCTTGCCAATATCCCTTCTACCACAGGCGACGAGCATACATTTACTTTCAGCCATGAGGCGACCAAGGGCGGCAAACACGCTTATGATTGGGTGACGGCCTACAATCAGGGAAATGAGCCGCCGTTGGCATTTGATGCATGTGGAGAGAAGCTCGGCAATACTCCAGATTTTGCCACCATATGTGAAAACCTTCACTCAGATGGAGATTCAATAAATGTCGATGTTCCGGACGACCCCTTTATTAGTAAGGACGGCTCAACCCAGGACAGAATCGATGCCTATGAAGCCGAGTTCGGAAACCGCCAGATCAAGATCTACGGCGACCAGCCAATCTCGGCAGCCAATATGACTCTCTTGCACAGCGTCGACGATGAGGAAGACGACGGTGATTCGGACATCGAATATATACTTACCTGGACATCGAATTCCACTCAGATTATCATAGAAATGGCTGGTCATCTCGCCAAGTCCGGAAATCCGGCCACTAACCCGATCGCCTGGGGATTTGGCCTGGGCGCAGGCTACGTCAGCGGCGGACCGTACCATTTCAGGTTGGGCGAACTGGATGGATCCTCATTGGGTTCTCAGGACAATCCAATCAAGGGCGCGGATGTCCTGCCGCGACTGCTGAGCACTATAGTAGCTCACAAGTTTAACGACCTGGACGGCAATGGCAGCCAGGACAGCGGCGAGGATGATCTCGCAGGCTGGACCATGACTCTGTACGAGGGTTCTAACTGCACGGGCGACTTTGTGGCTTCCGGAATCACCGGCATCAACGGCGATGTAGTCTTCGATGATCTGGTAGCCAGTACCTACTCAGTGAAAGAGACGCTGGAGGATGGCTGGACAAATAGCACGGAACTTTGCCAGCAGGTTACCATCGGCCACTGTGAGACTTGGATCCTCGACTTCGGTAATTTCGAATTCAAACCAGACATAAAGGTGAGGAAGACGGCTTCTCCTGACTCGGGGGCAGAATCGACCAATGTGACCTTTACCATTACCGTTGAAAATAATGGTGACCTCCGCCTCGACCCCGTCAAAGTCGTTGATACCATCCCCGCAGGGATGAGCTATGTATCCACAGGAACATCACCTCTACCGGATTCCAGCACCGAGAACCCCGATGGAACGTGGACTGTAACCTGGAATAATATCACCTCTCTGGACCCGGGAGATATCGCCCCCCCCATCTATCTTATAGCCCATATCGATGGCGATGCGGTAGGGACTCTGACAAATAGCGTCACCGCCACCGGAACTCCTCCATATGGTGATGACGTCGAAGATACCGATACTGCAGATGTAAGGGTTTACCACCCCGGTATAGACGTAGAGAAGACGGCCTATCCTGGTTGTGGGGCAGCCTCCGCCAACATTACTTTTACCATCACCGTTATCAATACCAACGGTTCCATTCTTAACCCCGTGATCGTTGTTGATACTTTGCCCGACGGCATGAGCTATGTCTCAGATGATACCGGTGGGACAGAATCGCCCGAAGGCACCATTACCTGGGACATTGGCTCCCTGGCCTCAGGGAATAGCGCTACCATAAATCTTGTGGCCAGTATCGATGGCGACGAGTTAGGGACTCTGATAAATGAGGTCACCGCCACCGGAACTCCTCCCGAAGGCGGTGATGTCGAGGCTTCCGACACCGCGGATGTGTTAGCCATTGATGCCCGGATAAGCATTTCACCGCAGGAGGACATGAATATCGTGGGCGATGAACATGTACTGACAGCCAAGGTAGACGTCGATGACGGCATTGGCTGGGAGCCTTATGGAGGCGCCATTGTTACCTTTGAGGTGACTGATGGCCCCGGAGACCTTGCTCCTGAAATCGCCATTACCAATAGCAGCGGTCAGGCTGTTACCACCCTGACCTCGACGGAAGCAGGCACCAGCAACATTACAGCTTCTACCTCGATCTGCGGCTATGACATCTCCACCGACGGCGAAGCGTACAACAGTGACCCCGCCGAGAAGAAGTGGATCTTTGCACGAATCAAAATTGACCCGCCGGAGGATACCAATGTCGTAGGCGACTCTCATGATCTTACGGCCACCGTGGAGACAAGCACCGACGGCATTGACTGGGACCCTTATCAAGGCGCCACAGTTACCTTCGAGGTGACTTCCGGCCCAGGTGATCTTAATCCCGTTACGGATGATACCGATGCAGATGGTGAGGCTAAAACCACCCTGACCTCGACGGTAGTCGGCACCAGTATTGTTAAAGCTTCTACCTCAATCTACGACCACGACATCTCCACCGACAGCGAAGCGTACAACAGTGACCCGGCCGAGAAGGAGTGGGTCTATGCACGAATCAAAATTGACCCGCCGGAGGATACAAATGTCGTGGGTGACTCTCATGATCTTACGGCCACCGTGGAGACAAGCACCGACGGCATTGACTGGGACCCTTATGAAGGCGCCACAGTTACCTTCGAGGTGACTGATGGCCCGGGTGATCTTAATCCCGTTACCGATGTTACCGATGCAGATGGTGAGGCTAAAACCACCCTGACCTCGACGGTAGTCGGCAGCAGTATTGTTAAAGCTTCTACCTCAATCTACGACCACGACATCTCCACCGACGGCGAAGCGTACAACAGTGACCCGGCCGAAAAAGAGTGGGTCTATGCACGGATCAAAATTGACCCGCCGGAGGACATCAATGTAGTGAGCGACTCTCATAACTTTACCGCCACCGTGGAGACAAGCACCAACGGTACGGACTGGGATCCTTATGAAGGTGCCACTGTTATCTTCGAGGTAACTTCCGGCCCGGGTGATCTTAATCCCGTTACCGATGTTACCGATGCAGATGGTGAGGCTAAAACCACCCTGATCTCGACTGAAACCGGCACCACTACTGTTAAAGCTTCTACCACGGTCTACAACCGTGACCTCTCCACCGACGGAGAAGCGCCCAACAGTGACCCGGGCGAGAAGAAGTGGGTTGACGCCCGTATCTCGATATTCGAGAGCGGGGTAAACCGTGTTGGCCAGTCGCATGATTTCACCATAACCGTAGAAAAATATCTTAGCGAGAGCATGGGCTGGGTACCTGCTGCTGGTGTCAATGTGACGCCCACACACTCCGGCGTAGGCTTTATAACGAGCACCGGCCCCTACGTGACCGATGGTTCGGGGCAAGTGACAGTCACTGTAAACTCATATGTGGTGGGCACTGCTACCGTACATGCTTCGGCAACAGTAAGTATTTGCGATATCGATATTGATGTTGCAACTGACGGCTATGGAGCATATGAAGTTGATAACACCAAGAGGTGGACAGATGGGAATGGCGGTGGCTATAGCTGTAGCTGCTGTTACGAGTGTGAGCTCACCGTGGACTGGGAGGGATGTATAACCAGCAGGCCCCTTTATTGTAGTAATGACAAACTAGCGGTAGATTGTCTCGGGCCTAGCTTCGACCTCAGTCACAACTTGTTCCTGGAGCAGGGGACTCACGCACCCGTTGTTTACACAACAACACACTACCTGATAGTAGTCAGAGAACTCAAGGAAATACCTGCGCTTCCAGAGAATATGGAAGCGATTGTGGTCTACAACATAACTCCTGCGAACGCCGAGTTCAACAAGGATATTTTCTTGACGCTGGGCGTTGGCGAACTGCCTGCGAACGCTCTAAACGTAACCATGGCTTACTATGACGACATTAACGGAGTCTGGGAATTGATGGAGAGCGAAACAGGGGGGCCAAGTGGTGTGGCAGAACTGACCCTGTCTGCGCCGATAAATCACTTCTCCATATATGGCGTGCTAGCTGAGCTTGAGCCAACGCCTCCTACACAGCAGGCCCGTTTTACGGCGAGTGGTTTGAATATCGAACCAACTATGGAAAAGCTATCGATGTTCGTGACCAAGACCGGGGAAAGCGCTACTATTACTGCTAACGTGGTCAACGATGGTGGACAGGGAGGCACCTATACTGTTGAGCTGAAGCTAAATGGAGAGGCAGTAGATACCGAGATAGTGACACTGGCTGCCGGACAGAGCAAGCAGGTCAGTTTCACCGTGTCCGAATTGGAATATGGACAATATGAGGTGGAAGTTGCCGGCTTGAGTAGTGAGTTTTCAACGTCACGAACCATAACATGGTGGCTTATCATTGTCATAATAGCCGCAGTTGGCTTGATTATCTGGGGGGTGGTCTGGGGAACGAGAAGAAAGCGCAAGACACAGCTAGAGGGATAGAGAGATGAAACGGGGATAACCGGCCTCAGGGCCCGGTTATCCCTCCCTCTTTCACTCTAGCAAATCCAGTCAAAAATAAACGTGGACTAGCTTTATAGTAAGGAGATTTGTTTAAAAAATAGGTAAAACATTTGACAGAGGTTAGGTAAACTGATGAAAGAAAAAAAGGCAGCAGATAGGAAGCACAGATCAACATTAGTCATTCTTGTATCGCTGGTGGCTTTGCTAATAATTATTTCTGGATGTGTGGCAGCTGGAGCCCAAACGAAGGAACCTTATATCTATTCGTCTGAGATTTACGATGCCTCTAAGGTTTCTCCAGCAACTGAGCAGGGGATTCTTGATTTCCTTGCTCAAGACAGTACAGATAAGAATGTGTGGCAAGAGGAGGTCTATGAGTGTGGACATTTCGCCGCTGATGTCTGGTGGAATGCCTATGTGCAGGGACTTGAGGCCTGCATGGTCTGGGTGAAGCGTATAAAATGGGGCCAGGAACAAATTCACTGGGTGGTTAAGTTTCACATTGAAGACGAAACTCAAAACTATTGGCTCTGGGTAGAGCCGTCAAATGACGAGGTTGTTGACGAGGAAGACTATACAATCCAGGATACTTTTTGTGGAGAGGAAGCTTTCAATCTTTGTATAACTTGGTGGGAAGAAAGCCCTAGCTAGTTCAAAGCTTGTATTATCTACAAGAAATAACCCTCTTTACGATTATGCTTAATTCCAAAGCCCCGGATCTTGACACTACATGCTGACTGCTGCTAAGCTTAAGTACTAGGACTAAAGTACTAGGACTTGGGTCGTGGTAAGGTTTAAGTGGGCGGTTGCTAAGCCAGTTTTAAGCAGAACTATTCTGTTCTCTGTTGTTTTCATTGGGCTAAACATTCTGGATGCATGGCTGACCGGGCTTGCTCTAGAAGCCGGGAATTATGAACTTAACCCATTACTGGGCGCGAGCTTTGGCAGCAATATACTTATTAAGGGGCTGATTTCCGCTGGAATAGTAGTGGCTCTGGTTTTGTTTAAGCGAGACAGATTGTTGAAGCCGTTAACTCTGGGGATGTCGCTTATTTGCACCTGGAATTACGTGGTCGTTTTGCTCTGGAGCTAAGCCATCAATAGATAGCAAAGCTTGCCTATTCCTCTCCTTCCTGGATAACCTCAAACAGCTTTTCCTGGCTCTCTAGATGATCGATGTATAGAACGCCATCAAGATGCTCGATTTCCTGTTCGAGAGCCTGAGCCAGAAACCCTTCTGCTTTGAGACGAAATTGCTTACCGTATCGGTCTTGAGCTTTAACCTTCACAGTTACCGCCCTTTTTATTTCCCCGAAGTAACCAGGTATGGATAAACAGCCTTCCTGGACTATTCGCTCGCCTTCTTTCTTTACGATTTCAGGGTTAATTAGAGTGATGAGTTCCTGTTCTGGCACTTCTATGACTGCTATGCGAAGCAATACTCCCGCCTGTGGGGCAGCAAGGCCGGCTCTGTTCGGGTCAGCGCGTAACGTATCGATCATGTCATCGATTAACTTTTGAACAGACTTGTCGATCTTGGTTACTCTTTTGGCCTTTTGCCTCAACACGGGGTCAGGTAAAGTGCGAATCTGTAGAACTGCCATAATTCCTCTGAAAACGAGCCTGGATTTTTATCTTATGCCGATTATAACACTGCCAGCTGACTAATATCACCTCATATATTAAAGATTGACTAGTAACATCGCTCTGTCATATGAGTTTTTGTCTCTATCATTATGAGCATGGAGGCTGCAATGAATGGGTACGGAATAACACAATTGACCTTTGTAGCAGCCGAAATGTAAAATCAGTCTGAGAGTAATTTGTGAAAGGGGAGACAAATGGCAAATCAAAACGCCGTTCGACTAGACATTGAAGACACTATTGCCACAGTGCTGTTGAACCGACCGGAGGCATTGAATGCCTTTAATCTGGATGTCTTTCTGGGGCTTCAACAAACGGCACAGGCTATCAAGGAAAACCCTGGGGTCAGGGTTGTCATAATAACCGGTGCCGGTGATAAGGCGTTTAGCGCCGGGTTGGACTTGAAAATGGTTGCCTCGGGGAGCAGCCCTATGGAAATTGTTACCAATTATCGGAAGGGCTATGATTCACTGTACAATTTGAAGATGATATTTACTATGTACGAGGAGCTGGCCGTACCGGTTATCGCTGCCATTAATGGGTACTGTTTGGGGGCAGCCCTGGAACTCATTATTTGCTGCGATATACGCCTGGCTTGTGATACTACCATATTCGGGCTTCCTGAGATTCAATTAGGTGTTATCCCTGACCTGGGAAGCACGCAACGCTTACCCCGGATAGTAGGAATGGGCATTGCTAAGGAACTGATTCTCACCGGACGAAGAATTGACGCTGCCGAAGCGCTACGGATTAGGTTGGTAGATCATGTATATTCTAAAGATCAACTTATGGTTGAAGCCAAGAAGCTGGCTGAAGAAATAGCAAAAATCAATCCCCGACTTATTCAAGGTGCCAAAAGAGCGACTACTCTCGCTCTGTCAACGCCACTCGATATAGGGCTCCGCATGGAGACAGATATATGTCTTGGCTCGGGTAGTGGTGACGAAATGGGTGAAGCCGCCCAACAGTTTACCAAGAAAGACTAGCCTCAACATGCTAGGCTGGTAGAGTCAGGTTGGACAGGCGCCAATATTGGCTCATTCATTGTACTCATAAAATGAGGTCTTCAGACAGCCTGTATCCCGTATCCAGTGAAGTTGTTTTCAGGATCAGCCGATGATATGGATTTAATTTAGGCTAAGAAACTAATGGATTGACGGATACTTTGGATAGCTGCGTATGCTTACTTCACAGGTCAGACGGTTGACTCAAGTGCGGTTAATCACTATACTTGGGTAAACACTGATGAGTTACACCCTGACCGTCGAGAGTCTTGACGGCATTATTTCTTCCTGGGACAAGTTACGTCACTGCTTAAAGTGGGGTTCCATTTTCAATTTACCTGCCTGGCTGAAGGTCTGGTGGGAGGCATTTGGTGGAGAGAATGAACTGTATTTACGGACGCTTCGACAGGAGGAAAAAATCATCGGCTTTGCCCCACTTATGGTGCATAAAGAAACTGCTTCTTTTATCGGTAGCGATGACGTCTCTGATTATTTAGATTTTGTTATTATCGCAGGCAGAGAGAAGGACTTCTTTAAGGTACTGCTTGATGATTTGAAAGAGCGGGGTATAAAGAAGCTGGACCTAAGAACTTTGCGGCCTGATTCTACCGTGCTCACTCAACTCGTAGGTGTTGCCCAGAACCGAGGGTATGAAGTTCTCTGTCACCCCGAGGATGTTTCTCTGGAATTGGATTTACCTGCTACCTGGAATGAATACTTAGCGATATTGAAGAACAAGCAGCGCCATGAAGTTAGGAGAAAGTTAAAGCGGTTATGGGAGACTGGTGCTGTAGAACATCATTGTGTTGAAGTGGGGCGAGAGGTTGAAGCTTATATGGATATTTTTTTGAAGCTCTTTTCATTGAGTAAAAATGAGAAAGCCGGCTTCATGAATCACAAGAGGGAATCGTTTTTCAGGTCACTGGCTAAGGCTATGACTGAGCTTGGGCTATTGAGATTAGGTATCCTGCAGCTGGATAAGGTACCAGCGGCGATAACTATCGGTTTTGACTACGATGACTCGCATTATCTGTATAATAGTGCATATGATCCACAATTTAGCTATTTAAGCGTGGGACTACTCTGCAAAGTCCTCTGTTTGAAAGAGAGTATTGAAAAGGGTAAAAAGAAATGGAACTTTCTAAAAGGTGGAGAACCGTACAAATATCAACTCGGTGGCCAGGAAGTACCCCTCTACAATTGCCAGATAACTATCACCTGACAATGATGAGGAGG
>Ga0315553_10002920_pt1 | contig 13518 bp, 12 predicted proteins | sample SalMarSW160140MG_FD_203099 | JGI IMG/M metagenome (GOLD analysis project Ga0315553, IMG submission 203099) | Salt marsh sediment microbial communities from the Plum Island Ecosystem LTER, Massachusetts, United States - Salt Marsh Sediment SW1601-40 ... | reverse complement strand
CCCGTTAGGGGGGGGGGTGGGGCCCCCGCCCCCCCCCCCCCAAAACCCCACATTTGCTTTTCGAGATGATGATGGCTGAACGCCCCCCGGTATGTGATTACGAAGGCTCCGATTACCAGGCTTCCTTTTGGGATCGGGGCGAGCGCGCCTACGAGGATCAGGTCGAGGCGGTGGCCCTGCGCCGCTTGCTGCCCCCCGGAGGCGAGCGTTTGCTGGAACTGGGAGCCGGAGCCGGGCGCAACACCCCGCGCTACGGCGGCTTCGAACAGATCGTGTTGCTGGATTATTCGCTCTCCCAGCTGCAGCAGGCTCAGCAGCGCCTCGGCCGCGGGGACGGCTACCGGTACGTGGCCGCAGACGTCTACCACCTGCCTTTCGTCCCCGGGCTCTTCGACGCCGCTACCATGATCCGCACCCTGCACCACATGGCCGCGCCCTCGCAAGCGCTCGCTCAGGTCCGCCAGGTCCTGCGGCCAGGGGCGGTCTTCGTCCTGGAATACGCCAACAAGCAGAACCTGAAAGCCATCTTGCGCTATGTCTTTCGTCGACAATCCTGGAGCCCGTTCAGCCATGAGCCGGTGGAATTCGCCCGCCTGAATTTTGATTTTCATCCTGCGGCGGTGCGCAACTGGCTGGCCGGGAACGACTTCGTCGTCGAACGGCAACTCACCGTATCGCACTTTCGTCTTGGCGCGTTGAAGCGCACTGTGCCGCTGCGCTGGTTGGTATCCATGGACGCGCTGGCCCAACTGACCGGAGACTGGTGGCAGCTGACCCCCAGCGTGTTTGTGCGCGCCTGCGCTGCGGATGATACGCCACGCGCGACGGTAGATGCGCCGGGCGTATTCTTCCAATGTCCGGAGTGCGGGGGTCGCGCTTTGGATGAAACCAAGGATGCCTTAATCTGCGACCGCTGCGGGCGGCGCTGGGCTATTCGCGACGGTATATACGATTTTAGAGAACCACAAGGTGAGTAGCTGGCATAAGAGCAGTGGGGTGTCTAGACACTCTTACGACTCTTATTGGCGGCGTAAGACCCGGTTAAACTTTCTCCACCACCCAGAAATGCGATAAACCCAGGACGCGCAGCGGAGTCCGCTCCGCCCAGTGCAGGAGCGACCGCAGAGCCCGCCCCAGCGCCGGCCAACGGGCAATGATGTTATCGTAAGCGCCGAAGATCACCGTGCGCTCCACGTAGCGCACCGGCAGGCCGGTGAACAGCTGCGCCAGGTCCCGGCGGGAATAGACGCGCACATGGGGCGCCAGCCGGTTGCGCAGGTTCCGAGGCAGGTAGTTGACCAGGGGGATGTTGCCGAACCGGTAGCGGCCGCGCCAGTATATACCGTGAGTCTCGAAGGGATAGCCGCGGTTGGGCGCGAAGATTATCATGCGCCCGCCGCGCCGCAGCACGCGCGCCATCTCCCGGACGGCGGCGCGGTCGTCCTGGACGTGTTCGAGCACCTCGTGGCTCACGATCAGGTCAAAAGTCTCGTTGGGGAAGGGCAGCAGCTCCCCCTGTCCCCCGACGATGTGCTCGGCGCGGCGGCGCGCTTGCACAGCTCGCTCGAGGTCGAACTCCAGGCCGAAGACCGTCTGGCAGTGCGGAGCCAGATGCTCGATGTACTTGCCCACCCCGCAGCCGTTCTCCAACACTTTGCCTAAGACGCGCTCTCCTGCCGCATCCAGGATCATCTGCAGCCGGCGCTGCTGCCCGGCCCGCCACACGTAGGAGGGCTCGCCCCGCAAGGCAGCTTTTTCGAGATCGCGCCCCTCCATCAGCCCTGGGTCCCGGTCTCAAAGGGTATCCAACGGCCGCCAGCCTCGGCAGAGTCGCGCCGCCACTCGAGTTTGAAGCCGAACCCCTGGCGGTTGTCCACCAGGCGCTGCCAGATGGGTTCGAACACGTACAGCTGGTTGCTGCTGACCGCCTCACCCAGATCGGCAACGAAGGGGAACTTTTCCAGGTAAAGCCCCCAGGCGCGATCCCAGTGATCCCCACGCGGGACCGGCTGCACCGTCCCGCGCAGTTGCGCCCCGCGGATTTCCTGCCAGTCCCGGCATTCGGGGTAGAGGGCTACCGCGGCGCGCGGGTCGGCGCGCAGGTCCCGGCTGTGCTGGCTGTCAGCCGCTGAAAAGAAATAACAATCCAGCGCCTCGTCAGCGGCGAAGTACACCGGCGCGGCGTGTGGCTCTCCCTCCGGCGAGACCGTGGCGAGGGTCATGGTGGTCGCAGAGAAGATTTCTTTGAGGGCGATAGGATTTTGCATAAGATACATACTGATTCGGCAGATCAGCACAGGTACACGTTGGACTACTTCATTCCACCCCACTTTTTGTACAGCTCGTTCCCGATACCCAACCGGGCCAGGACCCGGCCGACAATGTTGTCGACCATATCTTCCAGGCTGTGCGGCTGGGTGTAGAAGGCCGGCACCGGCGGGAAGATCACCGCGCCGGCCTTGGCAGCCAGGTTGAGCAGGCGCAGGTGGCCGCGGTGCAGCGGCGCCTCTCGCACTACCAGGATCAGAGGACGCCCTTCTTTGAGCGTCACGTCTGCCGCACGGGTGATCAGGTCGTCAGCGTAAGAATTGGCGATGGCCGATAAGGTCTTGATCGAGCACGGGATCACGATCATCCCAGCGGCGGCGAATGAGCCGGAGGCGATGCTGGCGCCGATGTCCCCGTGGTTGTAGGTCTCATCCGCCAGGGCCAGCACGTCGCTCACTTTCCAATCGGTCTCTTGGGCAATGGTCGCCCGGGCGGCCGCCGAGAGCACCAGGTGGGATTCAACCGCCAGCGACCGCAGCACTTCCAGGGTGCGGATGCCGAGGATCACGCCGGAAGCGCCGGTGATCCCCACTACAAGCCGCCGTGGCTCCGGTCCTTTCTCTGCAGGCGTTGAGTTCATTTAACCCCCCAATGGATGGCGATCGCGCCGAACATCGTCCGCCGGAAGCCAACCTGGCGAAAACCCGCCGCGACCATGCGTGCAGCCAGCTGCTCGGCACTCAAGAACAGCTCGGTGGAATTCGGCAGGTAGCGGTAAGCCTCAGGCTCGCCGGTGATCAGCCCACCCAGCGCCGGAATCACGCGGTGCAGGTGGAAATCGATCAGCGGAGAAAGCAAGCCGGGTTGGGGCCGGGTAGTGTCCAGGACAACGATCTTGCCCCCCGGCTTGAGGGCGCGGTATTGTTCGCTCAAGACCTGGGCGACGTCCGTCACGTTGCGCATCAGGAAACCGGAGACGACCGCGTCGAAGGCGCCTTTGGGGAAGGGGAGCCGCAGTGCGTCCGCTGCGGTCCAGTCCGGCCGTACAGCGGTGGGGAGGCCTGCTTCACGCCGCCGCTCCCGCCCGACCTGCATCATTTCCAGGGTGAAGTCGGTCGCCACGGTTTGCGAGCCGGGGTATTGGCGGAGCGCTTCTTCCGACAGGTCGCCGGTCCCGGCGCCCAGGTCGAGCAACTGCCCTTTGGGGGGTAGCGCCGCGCGGCGAATGACCTCCCGCCGCCAGGCCCGATCCTGCCCTGCGGTCATTAAGCGGTTCATCAGGTCGTAGCGGTGGGCGATACGGGTGAACATATCCTGGACGTAGTGCGCACGCTGGTCCCCGTGTAGCTCGGCCATCTTAGGCTCCGGTTTCCCCGTGTAAAAGCGCGGCGTCCTCTGCTCGTGCCACGCGGCGACCCTCCTCGACGTCAACCCGGGTGAGCAGGTATCCGCCGATGATGAAGAAGGCGATCAGGCTCAAGACAGCCGGGCGGCTGTTGCCGAAGGTCGTCGCAGCGTAGGCAAACACCAGCGGACCTAAAATAGCCGAGAATTTTTCCATGATCCCGAAGAAGCCGAAGAATTCGCCGCTCTTGGAAGCCGGCGACATGCTCGAGAACAAGCTGCGGCTCAGACCCTGGCTGCCACCCTGTACCACCGCCACCATCCAGGCCAGGAACCAGAACTCGATCACCGAGTTGAGGAAATAGCCCCATACAGCGATCACGGCGTAAACCGCCAGCGCCAGCAGGATGCTGCGTTTGGTGTCCATCGTTTCGGCCAGGCCGCTGAACAGCGCTCGTCCTAAGGCCAGCGACAGCAGCAGTCCGGCGACCTCCACGGCGGCGATCAGGCCGATGATCAGGCCCAGGTTGCTGGCGCGCAGCGGCGGCAGGATCGAAAGCCGGGCGATGCTCATCACCGTGCCCTGGCTGCGCGGATTGCGGTCGCCAGTGTTGATCACAGTCAGGGTGTGTTCCCCGGACGATGCGGCGGTAAAAGTCTGTAAAACGCCATAACGGACCGTCGGGTTGTAGGCGTCAACCGTCAGGGGCTCACCGGTATCTTCGTCGATATAAGGTTGCCCGTCCAGGTATACGTCCCAGATGCCGTAATCCGGGCCGGTGGAGTAGACCACCTCGACCTGCTGCCCGTTGAATTCGATCTGGTAGCTCGCACCGGGATCGCTCGTCGAGCGGTAAGCCCCGCTGGCCTCGGCGCCCAGATCTCCGGCGGATACGGCGAGGGTTTCCCATACGCCAGTGTATGCCAGGCTGTCGTCCGTGGAGAGGTACATTCCCTGGCCGACGGCGGTTGCCGTGGCCCGGAAGGGTTCAGGAGGCCGGCCGGTGATCGAGGCCGGCAGCAGCCGGGCGCCCAACACCCCGGCAAGGGGCAGCGCGATCATATTGAAGAGCACGAACGCTAAAAAGAGCGGTCGCCGGCTTTCATTGCGGCTGGGCAGACGGCCGAAGATCAGGCTGTAGGGGATGCCGACGAACTGCACCAGCAGCAGGGCCAGGATCAGCTCGATGCTGCCGAAGCCGAGCTCCGCGCCGTAGATCGCCGCGACCCCGATAATTGTCCCAATCCCGTCGATATAGATCAGGAAAGCGATCAAGTATTTGAACAGCTCACGGTACTGGCGCAGGGATTTGAGGGTCCGCCACAGACGCCGGAAGCTGATCGTGACTACGTTTTCGCTACCGCCCAGGCGTGCGGTGGCGGCCGGCGGTTCCGGGATGCGTAAAAATAGGGGGATCGAGAAGAGCGCCCACCACACCGCGACGCTTAAAAAGGAAAGCCGGGGACCTAAGGTACCCGGCAGCACCTGAATCATGACGATATTGATCGCCAGCAGCAACCCGCCCCCGAGATAACCCAAGGCGTACCCACGGGTTGAGACACTGTCGCGGTCTTCCTCGCGGGCGATGTGCGGCAGCAAGGCGTCGTAAAACACGTTCGCCGCGGTGAAGCCCACCCGTCCGACGAGGAACAAGATCGAAGCCAGCAGCCAATCGCCGGTGTCCACCAGCACCAGCAAGCCTGTGCCGATCACGCCCATCCCGAAGAAGATCGCCAGGAAGCGCTTTTTGCCGCGCATTACGTCCGAGATCGTCCCCAGGATAGGTGAGAGCAGGGCGACGATGAACAGCGAGACGCTCAGACCGGTGCTCCAGTAGGCGGTCGCGACCGCCGCGCTGGGCAGCGTAGCCCCCGCAACCTGGCTGTAATAGATCGGCAGCACGGCTGCCAGGATCGTTGTGGCGAAAGCCGAATTGGCCCAGTCGTACATCGTCCAGGCCCAGATGCGGCGTTTGTATTCCTGTTCGCCGACTTCCCCATAAGATGTCATCGCCTCGGCAACCATTTTCTTCTCCTCTGTGCTCAGGAACCAGGGGTGCAGCGTGTCGCCAGGTTTGCCTCAATCCAAGAAGTGGTGCAAAGCCCGGTTATCAGCAGGTTTTTGCACCACTTTGGAGGTGGTTGTTATTGAGCTTAAAATATTGCGGAGCGTTCGCGCGCAGATACACGCTTCTTAGCCGGGCGCCTGGGCGCCCAGGCGTCTTTATTCTCTTGGCAAAGGGCGTAACGCGTTCATTATAGTATAATTGTTAATGATAGTACAGATGGATCGGTAGGGAGGGGCGGCAGCCTGCAAGGTCCCCTCTGGAGGCTGTTTAGACCGCGGTCTGTTAGATTTTTGTGGTACGCGCACTTATTTATATAGGATTTACGCCCGTGAGTGGGTTTGGTTTGGCTTTGTTTAACCCAGCAGCCCCACTTTTCCAGCGAGCTGCGTAACTTCTATGATTGTTAGTTATTGCCTGCAGAACGTAAGACCGCCTTGTATTGGACGGCGCCGGTGACCTTGCGACCTTCGGGTTGCGCAAGGTGGAGAGTAAGATAAAAGCCCTCAACTCATTTTCCGCCTGACGTAGAAGCCATTATTTGACGGGAGTCCCCCATGCGTGGTCAGAGGGATTCCAGCTGCGTAAGACCTTCTTGTTTTTTTCTTTGCATTATCGCTGCGGTAAACTGAGCCATAGAGGGGCATCTTCCCTGAGCGTGCTGATTCGAGACGGGCGCAGGCATCCTGGGCTCTTTTCTATTTAATTATCCTTTGAGGATTTACGCAGATCGTGGAGAGAGCGGGGCGTTTGGGCAGACGAAGCCCGCCCATACACTCCTAACCTTCTTCCAGGTGCGATAATCCTACCGTTTTTATGCATATTTCTTAGGAGTTATTCTGATGAGTATCGATTTTATCGCTCGCCTGATTGGCATGGTGATCTTCGCCGGGTTTGGCGTGTACTGGGGGCTTTCAATCGGAACTTTAGGCGACAAGCGAGATTTGTACACGGTGGTTTTAGGTCTGGTCGGCGCATTGATCGGCTTGGTGCTGACTCCCTATATCACTACCCGTCCGATGAAAGGGCTGCGCGCCTTGCTTTCCCGGGTTTCGGCCCATACGCTGGTGGCGGGATTGGTCGGACTGATCTCGGGCCTGGTAGTCGCCGCCCTGCTCAGTTTCCCGCTCTCCTTGCTGCCTTCTCCCTTCGGCGACATCTTGCCGTTCATGGGCATGCTCTTGTTTGGCTATTTTGGCATCGCCGTGTTCGTCATGCGCCAGAACGATATCTTCTCCGTGCTGCGGGTTAATTTTCCCAGCCGGTCACAGGCGAACGAGGATGGAAACGAGGAGCGCACCAGTCGCACCATCCTGATCGATACCAGCGTGATCATCGATGGGCGCATCGGCGACATCGCCAAGACCGGGTTTATGGTGGGTACGCTGCTGATCCCCCGCTTCGTGCTCAACGAACTGCAGTACATCGCCGATTCAGCCGACAGCCTACGCCGCCAGCGCGGCCGGCGCGGCATGGAGGTGCTTTCCGATCTGCAAAAGGAATCCACCGTGCCCGTCCGCATCAGCGATATCGACGTCGAAGGCGTCCGCGAGGTGGACGATAAGCTGGTTATCCTGGCCCGGCAGCTGCGCTGTCCGATCCTGACGAACGATTACAATCTAAATCGTATCGCCGAGCTGCAGGGCGTGCCGGTGCTCAACGTCAACGAGCTGGCAAATGCGGTCAAATCCGTTTATCTGCCCGGCGAACCGATCCTGGTTAACCTCATTCAAGAGGGCAAGGAACACGGGCAAGGCGTAGGGTATCTGGATGACGGCACCATGGTGGTCGTGGAAGATGGCCGCGGGCGGATCAATCAGGAAGTCTCCGTCACGGTTACCAAAGTGCTGCAGACCGCCGCCGGCCGGATGATCTTTGCCCGCCTGGAAAGCTGAACGAGCACAGGATACCGAGGAGATCACCTATGTCGCTGCGCATTTACAACACGCTGACCCGCCATAAAGAACCCTTCGAGACGCTAAAGCCCGGCGAAGTGCTGATGTACGTCTGCGGCCCGACGGTTTATGACAAGGCGCACGTTGGCCACGCCATGTCCACGCTGGTCTTCGATATCATCCGCCGTTACCTCGAGTTTCGCGGCTACCAGGTCCGCCACGTGATGAACTACACCGACGTGGACGATAAGATCATCCAGCGCGCCAATGCCGAAGGCGTCGATCCGATCAAATTGGCCGAACGCTATATTCTCGAATACCAGCACCACCTGGAGGATCTGAATGTTATCCCTGCCACGGTTTACCCTCGAGCTACCCGCGAGATCGATCACATCATCGCTATGGTCTCCGAGCTGATCGAGAAAGGCTATGCCTACGAGGTGGAAGGCGATGTTTATTTCCGTGTAGCACGCGATCAAGATTATGGCAGGCTGTCCGGGAGGCGCATAGAAGATATGCGCTCCGGGGCACGCGTAGAAGTTGATGAGCGCAAAGAAGACCCGATCGATTTCGCTTTATGGAAGTCCTCCAAACCCGGCGAGCCCTCCTGGGAGAGCCCTTGGGGACCCGGTCGCCCCGGCTGGCATATCGAGTGCTCGGCAATGAGTTATTATCATTTGGATCCCCAGATAGACATCCACGGCGGCGGCAACGATCTGATCTTTCCTCACCACGAAAACGAGATCGCCCAAACCGAGAGCCTGACCGGTAAGCCCTTTGCCCGCTACTGGGTGCACAATGGGATGCTGCAGCTCTCCGGCGAGAAGATGTCCAAATCCCTGGGCAACCTGATCACCATCGACCAGTTTCTCGCCGAGCATGAAGCCGATGTTCTGCGCATGGTGATCCTCAATTCCAGCTATCGCAGCCCGCTCACCTTCAACAACGAGGTGATTGCCCAGGCGGAGCGCGCGCTGGACCGCCTGCGTTCGGCGCTGCGCCCGCCGCTGTCCGAAGGGCAGGCGATGGCGGAAGACGCCGTCGAAGCGCTCAACCGGCAGATGCAGGCGACACGTGCAGGCTTCGTCGAGGTCATGGACGACGATTTCAACACCGCCGCCGCTTTGGGACAGCTTTTCGAGCTGGTGCGCGCCATCAACCAGGCTCGCGATGCCGGAACGGACTCAACCATGCTCAGCCCCGCGCAGGGTTTGCTGAAGGAGCTCGCCGGGGTGCTAGGTCTGCGCCTGGAAAAGGCGGAGGCCTCCGGCGCGGAAGCGGCTCCCTTTGTGGAACTGCTGATCGAGATTCGCAACCAACTACGCCGCCAGAAATTATGGGCGCTCTCCGACCAGATTCGCGACCAGCTGGGAGAATTGGGCGTAGTGCTGGAAGACAATAAAGACGGCACCGGCTGGCGTTGGGAGTAAGCCGCTTGCCCTTACGGTTGAAAACCGATGGCTGAATGGATCACCGGGCGCAACCCAGTCTTCGAGACGCTGGCAGCCCGCCGCCGCCAATGTTTGCTCTTACGTGTCGCCCAGGAGGTGCAAACCACGGGGCGGCTGGAGGAGATCCTGGCCCTGGGCGCTCAATCCAAGCTCGTCGTCGAACGCGTGCCGCGCGCCCAGCTCGACTCCCTGGACCTTCATAACCAGGGGGTCGCCCTGCAAGTTGGCGGCTACCCTTACTGCGAGCTGGAAGACATCCTCGACCGGGCCGAACAGCGCGGGGAGCCGCCGCTGGTGTTGATCCTGGATACCCTGCAGGACCCCCAAAACCTGGGTACGCTGCTGCGCACCGCCGAGATCGTGGGTGTGCATGGGGTCTTACTGCCCCACCGGCGCACGGCGACCGTAACGCCTGCGGTGGTCGGCGCTTCTTCAGGAGCCAGCGAACACCTGCTGATCGCTCAGGCGAACCTGGCGCAGGCCATCGCTAGCTTGAAGCAAGCGGACCTGTGGATCGTCGGCCTGGAGGGGGGTTCCCAAGGGCAGCCTCCGGAGCAAATCCGCCTGGGCGGCCCGCTGGCCCTGGTCGTGGGCAACGAGGGCCAGGGGATGCGCCGCCTGGTGATGGAGTCCTGCGATTTGTTATTGCATTTGCCCATGCGCGGCGCGATCGATTCGCTCAACGCGGCCGTAGCCGGCTCGGTAGCGCTGTACCTGGCCTGGCAGGCGCGCGGTTACCGTGGTCGGCATGGAGATAATAGCCGCCCCGGGAGCGCGGCGGGGCGGGGCGGCTATTGACGAGCGCTGGGAATCCTGATAGACTCCTGCCCCGTTGTAGCCGGGTATGTGTTAAAGCAAACTTATCTCGGGCGCGTCGGGCAACCTTGTCGCGAAACTCCGCCTCTGGTATAATCCTTCCGCCTCGGGACAGGCTTCTCGATCGCGCCGACGTAGCTCAACGGTAGAGCAACCGCCTTGTAAGTGGTAGGTTATGGGTTCGATTCCCATCGTCGGCTTACCGATTGCTGATTGTTGAGTGTAGATTGCAGGCTTTTTCAGTCTACAGTCAAAAATCTACAATCCATAACGAGCGGGCGGTTACCCAAGTGGCCAAAGGGGACTGACTGTAAATCAGTTGGCAGAAGCCTTCGGAGGTTCGAATCCTTCACCGCCCACTTGGACTGAGCTGACCTGTGTGGTGCTCGCGGGTCAGCCTATAGCCATGTAAGCGAAAGCCCTCATAGCTCAGGCGGTAGAGCGCGTTCTTGGTAAGAACGAGGTCATGGGTTCAAATCCCATTGAGGGCTCTCGACCGGATGATATCAGCAGATTATTATTCTTTTTTACGTAAGGAGAAGTACACATGGGCAAGCAAAAATTTGAGCGGACGAAGCCGCATATGAACGTAGGCACGATGGGGCACATCGACCACGGCAAGACGACGCTGACGGCGGCGATCACGAAATACTGCTCGATGTTAGGGCACGGGGAGTTTCGGGCCTTCGATTCGATCGACAATGCGCCGGAAGAGAAAGACCGGGGCATCACCATCAACATAGCGCACGTGGAATACGAGACGGACAACCGGCACTATGCGCACGTGGACATGCCGGGGCACCGGGACTACATCAAGAACATGATTACGGGGGCGGCGCAGGTAGACGGGGCGATTCTGGTGGTGGCGGCGCCGGACGGGCCGATGCCGCAGACCCGCGAGCACGTGCTGTTGGCCCGCCAGGTGGAAGTGCCGGCCATCGTGGTGTATCTGAACAAGATCGACATGATGGACGACCCGGAGTTGCTGGAGTTGGTGGAGTTGGAGTTGCGCGAGTTGCTGACCGAGTATGATTTTCCGGGCGACGAAGTGCCCATCGTGCGGGGCAGCGCGCTGCGCGCCCTGGAGAGCGAGTCGACCGACACGGATGATGAAGACTACGCCAGCATCAAGGAGTTGCTGCGGGTGGTGGACGAGTACATTCCGGAGCCGAAGCGTGAGATGGACAAGCCGTTCATGATGTCGGTGGAAGACGTGTTCTCGATCAAGGGACGGGGCACGGTGGTGACCGGGCGGGTGGACCGGGGGGTGATCAAGGTGGGCGAGCCGGTGGAGATCATCGGGCTGCAGGATGAGGTGATCAACTCGGTGGTGACGGGGGTGGAGATGTTCCACAAGACGCTGGACACCGGGCAGGCCGGGGACAACCTGGGCTTGCTGCTGAGGGGCATCAACCGGGACCAGGTGGAGCGGGGCATGGTGGTGGCCAAGCCGGGCAGCATCACGCCGCACACCAAGTTCATGAGCGAGGTGTACGTGTTGAGGAAGGAAGAGGGGGGGCGGCACAAGGCTTTCTTCAGCGGGTACCGGCCGCAGTTTTTCATTAGGACGATGGACGTGACCGGCAACATCCAGCTGCCCGAAGGGGTGGAGATGGTCATGCCGGGAGATAACGTCAACCTGGAAGTGGAGTTGATCGTGCCGGTGGCGTTGGAGCAGGGCTCCAAGTTTGCCATCCGCGAAGGCGGCCTGACCGTCGGCGCTGGCGTGATTACTAAGATATTAGAATAAAGGAGTTGCATCGCGCCGGAAATTGCGCGGTGAATGAAAGAACCTCATGGCATCTAAGAAAGGCGTTCGCCCGGTGATCACGCTGGAGTGCACGGAGTGTAGAGAACGCAATTACACCAGTGAAAAGAATCGCCGCAACGATCCGGGCAGATTGGAATTGAATAAATTTTGTCCTCGTTGTCGCCAGCACACTCTCCATCGAGAGACGAAATAGCGAGGTAAGTTAAAGTCCTGCGGCGAGTTGGTCGCCAGAGGCTTGACCGGCATCCTGCAGGACTACGTTCACAGGCCAGTAGCTCAATTGGAAGAGCACTCGTCTCCAAAACGAGCGGTTGTGGGTTCGAGTCCTACCTGGCCTGCCTAAGCAGCGGGCAACGCCGTCCCTAGAGGCGGCGTTTTGCCCGTAACAAGAACAAAGGACGGCCCGCCCTGGCAGTGGGTGAGCCTCCTAAGGAGACCTAAGTGGCGAAAGCTAGCAAGAAACTTGCCCGTAATCAAGAGAATTTTCTTCAACGTTACTTCCGTGAGACGTCGGGAGAGCTGCGTAAAGTATCTTGGCCGACTCGCCAGGAAGCGATAAACTTGACCATCGTCGTCCTCATCGTGATCGTAGCGATGGGCGCTTTCCTGGGCGTTTTAGATTTCATTTTCTCGCGTGTCTTTCTCTTTCTCTTGGGCGCCGCTTAGATTGATGAACAGACAGCGGCAAAGCAGGCGAGTCGCAGTACGTTTGTAGGTAGGAAAATGTGATGGATTTATCTGAACAGGAAGAACAGGAGATTCTGGATACCTCCACAGAGGAGGTCGTCTCGGAAGAAACGACCTCCGAAGAGGAATCTGCTCCCGCGGAACCGCAGACCTTCGCAGAAGAGGTCAGCCAAATCCTTGCCAGCGAGGAAGAAGAGCCTGAGGAGTTCTCCCTGTCAGAGGAACCTGAGGCGGAGGAAGGCGCGCTGGCGGATGAGGAGTCCGACGGGCGCGCCTGGTACGTGGTGCACTGCTACTCCGGTTACGAGAATAAAGTTCGCCACAACCTCGAGCAGCGCATCGAAACCATGGGCATGAAGGACATGATCTTCGACATTGTCGTGCCCACCGAAGAGGAGATCGAGGTCAAAGAAGGCAAACGGCGCACGGTGGAACGCCGCGTTTTCCCCGGCTACATCCTGGTCAACATGGTTATGACCGAGGAGTCCTGGTATGTGGTGCGCAATACCCCCGGTGTGACCGGGTTTGTCGGTATGGGCACGCAGCCAACGCCGCTGCGCTCCGACGAGGTTTCCCAGATCATCCGCAGGATGGAGGCCGAAGCGCCGCGGATCAAAGTCACTTTCAAATCGGGCGAGCGCGTCCGCATTGTGGATGGCCCGTTCAACGATTTCCGCGGCACCGTCGCCGAGATCGATATGGAGCGTGCCAAAGTGCGCGTGATGGTCAATTTCTTCGGCCGAGAAACCCCGGTTGAGCTGGATTTCCTGCAGGTAGAGAAAACCTGACCGACAGAAGCTTGGAAAGCAATGGAAGCATTACGCCAGCGCGAAATCCTCGCGCTGGACGTTGAAATTGTGGGAGGGTGGTTACCCGCCGCCCGCTAAGACCACGGCATCTAGCCGATGCAAGGAGAGTAAAAGTGGCAAAGAAGTTAAAAGCAGTGGTTCGTTTGCAAATTGAGGCCGGCAAGGCCAACCCGGCGCCGCCGATCGGTCCTGCCCTGGCAGGGCATGGCATCAACCTGATGCAGTTCTGCAAAGAATACAACGCCAGGACCTCCAACCGGCCCGGCGAGATCCTCCCGGCCGAGATCAGCATTTACCAGGATGGGTCCTTTACTTTCATTCTCAAGACCCCTCCGGCCGCGGTGCTGTTGAAGAAGGCCGCCGGGGTAGAGAAGGGCTCTTCCACGCCGCCGCGCGATAAGGTTGGTAAAG
>Ga0315553_10002918_pt1 | contig 13522 bp, 12 predicted proteins | sample SalMarSW160140MG_FD_203099 | JGI IMG/M metagenome (GOLD analysis project Ga0315553, IMG submission 203099) | Salt marsh sediment microbial communities from the Plum Island Ecosystem LTER, Massachusetts, United States - Salt Marsh Sediment SW1601-40 ... | reverse complement strand
TCAACAATCTGGACAGGATACTTGATACGGTGAACAGCTACAAGGAAATCCAGAAATTCGGGCAGACCACACTTTTTGACCCCTTGGAGATCGAGGAGGCTCCTCTGACTCTCGACCCGCAAGACGAATGGCCGGCCCTTGAAATGCTCACCCATGAAAAACAGAATCTGGGTTTCTATTTTTCCGGTCACCCTCTCGACAAATACAGGGAACGCATTCAAAATCACGGGAACCTCGATCTCAGCAGATCTTCCGATGCGTCTACACAGAGCACGTACACGGTGATCGGTATCTTGAAGGAGATACGGGAAATCACCACCAAAACGGGCCGGCGCATGGGCTTTGCCCAACTGGAGGATTTCCGCGGCACTATCGAGCTGGTATTGTTTTCCGATGTGTACGAAAAAACCAGGGAACAGTTGGCCGGGGACAGTGTCGTAGCGGCGCGGGGGCGGATAGACAAAAGCCGGGGCGATCCCAAGCTGATCGTTGAAACACTGCTTGAACCGGAAGGATTGAAAGAGCAGGCAGCCCGGGCGGTCCACGTGCGCTTCGCCGCCGACGGGGTTATCGAGGAACAGTTCTTGAGACTTCGGGATTTCATAGTCGGGCGACCGGGGTGCTGCGGGGTGTATTTTCATATTCGGGGAAATGGTGACAGCGGGGACATCGTGATCAAGGCTTCCCCCCACATTACCCTCTCGGCGGAGGATCAGATACTGGCGGAGGTTCGCGACCATCCGCTGGTGGAGGAAGTATGGAAAGAGTAACGGTAGGCCTGGTTGGCCTGGGCATCGTTGGCTGCGGCTTCTACGCGCTGATGAAACAAAACGGCGACCATTTTGCCAGGAAAATGGGCACATCCGTGGAGATCACGAAGGTCGCGGAGATCGACACGGCCAGGGCGAAAAAGCAGGTTCCCAAGGATGTCCTTGTCAACGACTACCGCCGCGTTATCGAAGATGATGGGATCCAGATCGTGATCGAGCTGGTCGGCGGCACTGGGATTGCCTACGACATTATCCGATCCGCAATCGAGCGGGGAAAACATGTAATCACCGCCAACAAAGCGTTGCTCGCTTTGAGGGGTGCGGAGTTGTTCGCCCTGGCCCAGGAGAAAGAGGTCGAGCTTAAATTCGAAGCTGCCGTGGGAGGTGGAATCCCGATCATCAAGGTGGTTCGGGAGAGCCTGGTTGGCAACCGGATCGACAAGGTCATGGGTATCCTCAATGGAACCTCGAACTACATTCTCACTCGGATGAGGGAACAGCAGCTGCCATTCGAGGAGGCCTTGAAAGAGGCTCAACGCGCCGGCTTTGCCGAAGCCGATCCGACTCTTGATGTGGGCGGCGAGGATGCAGCTCACAAGATCAGCCTCCTGGCGAGCTTCGCCTTCGGCGGTTGGGTGGACTATCGGAAGATCCTCTGCGAAGGCATCACCGCCGTGACGCCGGGGGAGATCGAGTTCGCCGCCTCGGCGGGCTTCGCGGTCAAGCTTATTGCCTCTGCTATGCTCGTCGACGGGAAGCCCGCGGTCACCGTGTTTCCCGCGCTTATTCCGACCCAGCACTCGCTGAGTTCGGTGCGAAACGAGGTGAACGCGGTGTTTGTCGAATGCGATTTTCTCGGACCCGCGCTGTTTTTGGGTCGGGGGGCGGGGGCGAATGCAACCGCATCATCCGTCGCCTCGGACCTTGGTGATCTTGTACAGGCTTTGGTGCTCCACGCCAAGCGGGGAGGGTATCCCTTCGATCCCCGCCGCACCCTGGAACTGTATCCGGATCAGGAGATGGAGTACCGGTTTTTCTTTCATTTCATCACGGAGAATCGCCCGGGGATCTGGGCAGCTGTGACAAGCCGCCTGGCGGAGAACGGCATCAATATCGAATCGGTGCATCAAAAATGGGAGGATCGCAGCAAACCTTCCGATCTGTATGTCCTCGTTGACGAGGCCAGGGAAGAGCAGGCCAGGAAAGCCCTTCAGGAGGTCTGTTCGGCATCGGGTATCTCTTCGGAATCTCGATTTTACAGGATCCTGCCGCTGTAGAGTGCGGCAGGTGTGTGTCTATAGAAGAGGAGGTTGAGTTTTGTCTATCTGGCGTTTTTTGACCGGAGTCATCTATGTTTACCTGATTCTGCTGGTTTTACGCATACTTCTGTCCTGGTTTCGGGGCGCGGCCCTTGGGAAACCCTGGGAGCTGCTGGTCCGAGTTACCGATCCCTACATGTCGTTGTTCTCCCGTATTCGCTTCCTTCGTCAAGGGTTGTTCGATTTCACCCCGATCGCAGCGATCCTGACCCTCGTTGTCGCTCTCAACGTGATCCAGTCGATTCAACGATTCGGGACGATTACGGTGGGCAGATTTCTGGGCATCGTGACCGGCGCTGTTTGGTCCGGCCTTGCCTTCCTGCTCGTATTGTTTTTGATACTAGCCATTGTTAGGGCGATCGCCCTGGCTGTTCGTCCCGGTCAGGAGACCCAGATCACCAGTGCGGTTGGAACGATGGTAGAGCCGGTGGTATCTCTGGTGCGCCGGATTTTCGTCCGTCCCATGACCGATCCCCAGTACCTCTACCTGACGATCGCATTTCTGTTTGTCGTCCGTCTTCTCGGCGGGTATCTTATCGGGTTGCTGATCAGGTTTTTCTACACCCTGCCGATCTGACCCTATGTATCTTCATGAATACCGGCAAGCGGTCGAGGAGATACGCGGAATCGGTCCGGTACTCCGACGGCGCTTCGAACGTCTCGGTATTCTCACCGTCGCCCAGCTTTTGAGGCATTATCCCAGGGATTATCAGGATCGCCGCAGCCGGGACGACCTGGCTATGGCGACTCAGAAGGAGCGGGTGAACGTTCTGGTTCGGGTTCGCTCCCGAGTTTGGATGGGCAAAGGCTACAGGAAAACGTTGAAAGTGATCGTGGAGGATGACACCGCTCAGGCCGCTCTGCTGTGTTTCGGGCGGGGCTATCTCTCCCGGGTGTTTTTTCCCGGAACTTGGTTCTGGGTGTGGGGCAGATTCCAAACGCGGAATTCAGAGCTTCAGACGAGCGATTTTGAAATCGAGGCGCACGAACCGGGCCGGGAGAGCGCCGAGTATGCCAAGATCCTGCCGATCTATCCTCTAACCGAGGGATTGAGCCAGAATGCGGTCCGACAGGCCATGGCCAGAGCTCTGGAAAAGGTTCGAACGAACCTGGAGGAGGAGCTGCCCCAATCCTTGAGGGAAAGGCGGGGTTGCCTGCCTAAAAACCAGGCTCTTCAGGGGATACACTTCCCCGAATCCACGGAGCAGCTCGAACAGGCACGGGTATCCCTGGTCTACGAAGAACTCTTGCACTATCAACTGCTGCTTGCCTGGAGCAGGCTCGCCCGCCGTTCTGTTGAGCGCGCTCGATCCAGACATCGGGGAACTCTCAAAGCTGCCCTGCTGGATCGGCTGCCCTTCTCCCTCACGACCGATCAGCTTCGCGTCCTGGGAGAAATCGAGGCGGACCTGTTCTCCTCCCACCCAAGCATGCGCCTGCTGCAGGGCGAGGTTGGCAGCGGCAAAACCCTGGTTGCTCTGGCGGCGGCACTGTCGGTGATCGAGGCCGGGGAGCAGGTAGCCTTCCTGGCGCCGACGGAGCTTCTGGCCCGGCAGCACGGGGACAACGCGGCGGGTCTGCTCGAGCCTCTGGGAGTCAGCGTGGCCTTTTTATCGGGAAGCGTTCAGGGTTCTCAGCGGGAGCTCTTGTTGGGCGGTCTCAGGACCGGCAAAATCGACCTGCTGATCGGTACCCACGCCCTGTTTTCCGAGGGCGTACACTACAAGAAGCTGGGACTGGTGATTGTTGACGAGCAGCATCGCTTCGGAGTCCGGCAGCGCCGGTCTTTGCTTGCCAAAGGCGATCATCCCGACCTCCTGCTCATGACAGCCACTCCGATTCCCCGTACCCTGGCCCTCAGTGCTTTCGGGGATTTGGAGTTGTCGGAGATCCGTACACTCCCTCGGGGCCGCAAATCCGTGATCACTCACCTGGCTCGCCAGGGAAACGAGGCCAAGGTTTATCAGAGGGTCCGCCAGGAGGTGGGCAAAGGAGGGCAGGCCTATTTCGTGTATCCCCTGATCGAAGAATCCCAGGCTCTGGAGCTTAAAGATGCGCAGCGGATGTATGAAACGTTGAAGAGAGAAATATTTCCCGATCTGCGTCTGGAGCTGATCCACTCCCGCATCCCGGAGGAGGAGAAGATCCGCATCATGGCGGAGTTTAGCGCCGGGGAGGTCGACATTCTGGTTGCCACCAGTATCTTGGAAGTAGGGGTGGATGTGGCAGGGGCGAGTTGTATCGTAATCGAGCATGCCGAACGGTTCGGCCTGTCAAACCTGCATCAGCTGCGGGGCAGGGTGGGGCGAGGCAAGAAGCAGTCCTATGCCTTTTTAGTCTACAGCACAAACCTCACGGATACGGGGATTGCCCGGCTCAAGGCGATCATGAACTCCAATGACGGGTTCGTGATCGCCGAGCAGGATCTGAAAATCAGAGGACCCGGAGAGTTTCTCGGGCTGAAGCAATCCGGATTTCTCGCCTTCGGTCTCGCCGATCTGGTCGGCGACTGGGATTTGTTTCTACTGGCCCGAGGAGATGCCCGGGAAATTCTATCGGAGGATCCGGGATTGCTCGAACCCCGGCACAGAAGCTTGAGTCAGACACTTCAAGTTCAAGGAGCACGCCGTTGAGGATTACCGGCGGACTATATAAAGGAAGAAAGTTGATTTGCCCCCCGGGGGTGATTCGACCCGCCATGGACAGGATGCGGGAATCGCTGTTTGCCATACTGGGAGAGATCCGGGGATCTTCCTTCCTCGATCTGTACTGCGGGTCCGGATCGGTGGGCATTGAAGCGGCTTCCCGGGGCGCCGAACCGTTGGTGTTTGTCGAAAAAGACCGGGGCAAACGCTCGATCCTGGAACGTAACGTCTCCTTTGTCAAGGAGCATACCGAATTCCACTTTTTGCCGGTGGAACATTTCTTGAGGCGGGTGAAACTGCAATTCGATCTTATTTTTCTCGATCCCCCCTTCCGACAGCGGGGAAAGATCGAAGTCCTCGAGCTGATTGCAGCCCGAGCAATCCTGGTCCCAGAGGGCACACTCATCATCCATGTTCCCAAGGAAGAGGAGGAGGCGTTTCCTGCCGTGATCGGCTCTGGGGATGACCCAGCTGAGGTCGGGCGGCTCCGCCTGGCCGACCGGCGCCTGTACGGCGGGTCCCTCCTCCTGTTCTATCGGTAGCGGTCATTCGTGATTCGAGTTGTCTTTACGATTTCCTCTTGTTATATTGTCGAAGACACTTTACAAAACTGTGCAAATATTGTAGGATATCCGGCGAATTTCGGCATAATTATTTATATATAAAGGAATTAATTGCCTCTGTAGCTCAGTTGGTAGAGCACCTCCATGGTAAGGAGGGGGTCATCGGTTCAAATCCGATCGGAGGCTCTAGAAAATTTCAGATTCCCCGATCTTTTCTCCGAGATGCTTGGCGCACGGCCGGGTGGGGGAGCGGACATTGTGGCGGCGGCAATGCGAAAATTATGCCATTGACACAAATAGGGGAATTTTACTATATTGTACTACCAATATTGGGAAGGACAGGACCGCATGGCGAAGGCAAAAGGGAAAACGGTTGAGCTCGTTGCTCTCCAGTGTACCGAGTGTGACCGCAGGAATTACACTACCAGTAAGAACAAGAGGAACATCCAGGGAAAACTGGAGTTCAAGAAGTACTGCAAGTTTGACAGAAAACATACCCTGCACCGGGAAACCAAGATAAAGTAATTGCACCTTCGTAGGCCAGTAGCTCCAATTGGCTAGAGCGCCGGTCTCCAAAACCGGATGTTGCAGGTTCGAATCCTGCCTGGCCTGCTACCTTATTAGGAGCGCACCCGAAGCTCGCTAACCGTGGATCACAGAGGGGAAAAGAATGAAGAAGATAATCCGATTCTTCAAAGAAAGTTTTGCCGAACTCAAGAAAGTCACCTGGCCAAGTCGTGAAGAGGTGGCCTCTTCGACCAAGGTTGTCCTTGTTTCTGTTATTCTTATTGCTCTCGCTTTGGGGCTGGTGGACTTTCTGATCTTCAAAGGGATCGATTTTATTTTTTAGAGTTCTGCACAGATCGAGCTACCGAAGAAGGATAAGAGATGGTAAAAGGTTGGTATGTAGTCCATACCTATTCTGGATACGAAAATAAAGTGCAGAAGCACATCAACAAACTCATAGACGACGGCTCATTGTCGGAATATGTGTTCAACGTCAAGGTGCCGGCGGAGGATGTAGTTGAGGTACGGGATGGCAAACGGCGAGTAACTTCAAAGAAGTTCCTGCCTGGGTACATCATGATCGAGATGGATCTCCCGGACAGCAATTGGAAGCAGGTCTGCTCGACGATTCGGCAGATTCCCGGTGTGACGGGGTTTGTAGGATTCACCAGGACGCAGAAACCCCAGTCCATCAGCCCCGAGGAAGCTCGGGAAGTGCTGCAACGCTCCGGGGAGATCAAGAGCGAGAAGGTTCTGAAACCCAAACAAACCTTCACCGAAGGTGAGACCGTACGGATTACCGACGGTCCCTTTGATTCCTTTACCGGGGCTATCGAAGAGGTAAATCTGGAAAAAGGGAAACTTCGAGTCATGGTCGGCATCTTTGGCAGGGCAACGCCGGTAGAGCTGGATTTTCTGCAGGTAGAGAAGATCTAGTTTTTCGCCGTCGAGATGGGAGTCTGTTCGAAAAACTTCGACAGACGCTATCACCACGAACGGAGGACTTAGGATGGCAAAGAAGAGAATTGCAGCCCTTATCAAGCTGCAGGTACCGGCGGGCAAAGCAACACCCGCACCGCCGGTGGGCCCGGCTTTGGGGCCTCACGGGGTATCGGCACCCCAGTTCGTTCAACAGTTCAATGACCGCACCAAGAGCGTGGAGCCGGGGCTCCTCATTCCGGTTGTGATCACCGTGTATGCGGACAAGAGCTTTACCTTCATCACCAAGACCCCCCCGGCGGCGGTGCTGATCAAGAAAGCCTGTGGTCTGGAGAAGGGATCTTCGGTGCCGAACAAGGAAAAAGTGGCGACGATCCAGGCAGCCCAGGTACGCGCTATTGCAGAGCAAAAAATGGCGGATCTGAACGCCACCGACATCGAAGGGGCGATGCGGATTATCGCCGGAACAGCCCGAAGCATGGGTGTAACCGTGGAGGGGCTGTAATGAAACAGGGAAAGAAGTATCGCCAGGCCCTTGAGAAGTACAATTCACAGGATCAGTACAGCCTGGATCAGGCGTTGGAGCTAGTGAAGAACTTGGCCTATGCCAAGTTTGACGAGACGGTCGAGATTGCCCTCAGGTTGAATGTGAAGGCCAAACACTCGATTCGGGACACCCTAGTACTGCCCAACAGCTTCCGGGCGGAGAAGAAGATACTGGTTTTCGCCAAGGGGGAGAAGGCGGAGGAGGCCAAGGAGGCCGGAGCCGTCTACGTCGGTGACGCGGACCTGATCGAGAAGATCCAGGGGGGGTGGCTCGATTTTGATGTGGCCGTGGCCACGCCGGACATGATGAAGGATGTAGGCAAACTCGGCCCGATCCTCGGCCGTCGGGGCATGATGCCCAATCCGAAAACGAAGACCGTTACCTTCGACATCAAAGATGCAATCGAAGAGGTGAAGAAGGGGCGGGTTGAGTTCCGGGGAGACAAAACGGGGGTTGTTCATTTACCGATCGGCAAGGTGTCCATGGACAAGGAAAAAATCGCTGAAAACGCCCGTATCCTCATCGACGAGGTTCAGCGAAAAAAGCCCGCAGATATCAAAGGGGAGTTCATCAAATCGATCGCTGTATCCTCTACGATGGGCCCCGGGGTCATGGTGAATCCCAAGGAAAAGGTATAGCTATGGCAGAGAAAACACAGAAGATACAGCCTTTTAAAACCGAAGGCATCAAGAAGATCCGAGACCTGATCGAAGGTTCCAGAGATGTGATCTTTACGGATTTTCGCGGTCTCAACGTAACCCAGATCACCGGCCTGCGCAGGTCCCTGCAGGAAAAAGAGGCTGAATACCGGGTGGTCAAGAACAACTACGCCCGGCTGGCCCTTTCTGAGCTGGGATTTCCCTTTGATGAGGATTTCCTGGTCGATCCAACGGCGGTAGCACTGGTGCGGTCCGATATCGGTCCTATCGCCAAGGTACTGTTTGAGTTCACCAGGGATTCCACCCTCAGGATCAAAGGGGGCTTGATCGACGGGAAAGTCGTGTCCTCAGAACAAGTGGAAGCCATCAGCAGGCTTCCCGGACGGGATCAGCTGTATGCCATGCTGATGGGTACGATGAATGCGCCGTTGACAAATCTGGTTTATACGATGGGCGCAATTTTGACGAAACTGGTACGAACCTTGCAAGCTGTAGTCGACAGCAAGGATTAGTAATAGAGGCAGCATTAGTCTTCCCGTGTTCCAGCTACTGCTGCTTGAAGAAAAAATAAAATAGATAAGGAGAAGGTAAATGGCAACACTGACAAACGAGGAAATCCTCGAGGCAATCGCCCAAAAGCCGGTTATCGAGGTAGCGGAACTCATAAAGATGATGGAGGAGAAATTCGGGGTGAGCGCAGCGGCGCCTATGGCATTTGCAGCGGCTCCGTCAGCCGGCGGCGATGGGGCCGGTGCGGAGGCGGAGGAGCAGACGGAGTTTACCGTCGTCTTGAAGAGTTTCGCAGATGGGAAGAAGATTCCCGTAATCAAGGAAGTCCGGGCTATTACCGGTCTTGGGCTCAAGGAAGCGAAAGAGCTTGTCGAAGCTGGTGACAAAGCAGTGAAAGAAGCTATCAGCAAAGAAGAGGCTCAGAAAATCAAAGAGCAGCTGGAGACAGCTGGCGCCACGGTTGAGGTTACATAATCGTAGCTTTTTACCACATCCTCAAAAACTCATTCGCCATACCATCTGCAGAGGTTTTGTCTCACCGATGGTATGGTATTTTCTCGTCTTAGGAGATAGGGGGAAGTATGGTTCCTGAAATGATTAAAAGGATCTATATCGGTCAGGGCTCGGAAGAAGCGATGGAGATGCCCAGTCTGATCGATATACAGCTCTCGTCGTTCGAGCGTTTCCTGCAGCGGGAACACCTGGTAGAGGGAAAGCCATTGCAGCGACAGGGCCTGGAAGACGTGTTTCAGGCGATTTTCCCGATAGAGAGCCCCAACGGAGACATGGTTCTCGAATACAGCGGATACACTCTCGATGAGGAAGCCGTTGTATTTGGAGAGCAGGAGTGCAAGAACAAAGGCTTGACCTACGCGATTCCGATAAAAGCCAAGATAAATTTGATCTTTCTCAATACAGGGGAAATCCGGCAGAAGGAGATCTACATGGGGGATATCCCCCTGATGACGCCTCGCGGCACATTTATCATCAACGGCGCAGAACGTGTTGTGGTGAGCCAGATCCATCGGTCCCCAGGGGTGATCTTCAGTCACGACAAAGGGGCTTTTTCCTCGCGCATCATACCCTATCGCGGCTCCTGGTTGGAGTTCGAGATCGATCAGAAGAAGGAGCTTATCCATGCCAAGATCGACAGGAAAAAGAAGATTCTGGCAACCGTGTTTCTTCGGGCCCTGGGATTCGACACCAGGGAGAAGATAATTGATCTTTTCTACAAGACCAAGGAGGTCACCCTCTCGGAGAGCAGAGAGGACAAAGAGCAGGTTCTTGGCATGGTATTTGCCCGGGCAGTGTATCGAGAGGAGGATGGGGAGACGAAGAAGCTCTACCGTGCGGGCGACAAGATCCACCCCCACGATGTGGAGGAGCTGATTCACTCGGGAATCACTAAGGTTGAAGTGATCGATTTCCAGAACGAAAAATCTCTTCACTCTCCGATTATTCTCAACTGTTTCGAGCGGGAAGAGGTCATCTACTCCAGGGACAATCCGGAGAAGGACGAACCCACAAAAGAGGAGGCAATCAGCCGGGTCTACGGCGTGATCAAACCGGGAGAGCCGATTACTCTGGAAAGTGCGGAGAAGGATCTGCAGGGCATGTTCTTTACTCCGCGACGCTACGATCTTGGCCGGGTAGGTCGGTACAAACTGAACAAGAAGTTCGATTACGAACAGCCCTACAAGACCCACACCCTGATCCCCGAGGACATCATCAACACGATGATTTTTCTGATCCAGGTCTATATCGGGGAGCGGAATGTGGATGACATCGATCATCTGGGCAACCGTAGAATCCGCTCGGCGGGAGAATTGCTCACCAATCATCTGAAAGTCGCCTTTACTCGTATGGAGCGTATCGCTAAAGAACGGATGTCTCTTAAAGAGGCGGATACGATCCGTCCGCAGGATCTGATCTCCATTAAACCGATCGTGGCTACGATCAAGGAATTCTTCGGATCGAGCCAGCTTTCCCAGTTCATGGACCAGGTGAATCCTCTGGCCGAGCTGACTCACAAGCGCAGGCTGAACGCCCTGGGACCGGGCGGTCTTTCCAGAGACAGAGCCGGGTTTGAAGTGCGGGATGTTCACTACACCCACTACGGGCGGATGTGTCCTATCGAGACACCGGAAGGTCCGAACATCGGTCTGATCGTGTCCCTGGCAAATTACACTCGGGTGAATGAGTACGGTTTTCTTGAAACCCCATATCGGAAAGTCGTCAATGGGGTGGTATCCAAGGAGATCGAATATCTTTCGGCTATCGACGAGGAAAAACATTTCATCGCCCAGGCCACGAGCAAAATCGACGACAAAGGGAAGTTTCAGGAGAAACTCATCCCGGCTCGTAAAGGTGGGGACTACACGACTCGGAAGGCCAAAGACATCCACTATATGGATGTCTCGCCGAAGCAGATCATCTCCGTCTCTACCTCTCTGATCCCCTTTCTCGAGCACGATGATGCCAACAGGGCCCTTATGGGTTCGAACATGCAACGTCAGGCCGTGCCTTTGTTGCAGCCCGAGCCTCCCCGGGTAGGTACCGGGATGGAGCGGAAAACCGCCTACGATTCCGGGGTCGTTGTGGCTGCAAAACGGGCCGGGAAGGTGGAGTATGTAACCTCCGAGCAGATCGCCATCAAACCGGACAAGGCGGAGGAGCTTGATATATATCCGATGATCAAGTTTCAAAGGACCAACCAGGATACCTGTTTCAACCAAAAGCCGATCGTCGGACCCGGACAGAAGATAAAAGTGGGGGAGGTGATCGCCGACGGACCGGCCACCTACAACGGGGAGCTGGCCCTTGGAGTCAACGTTCTGGTGGCCTTCATGCCCTGGAACGGCTACAACTACGAAGACGCGATCCTGATTTCCGAAAAACTCGTCCGAGAGGATCGGTACACCTCGATACACATCAAAGAATTCTCGATCGAGGTCAGGGAGACAAAGCTGGGGCCGGAGAAGATCACCAGAGATATCCCCAACGCCAGCGACAACTCCCTGGAACATCTGGACGAAGAGGGCATCATCCGCATCGGCGCGGAGGTCAAGTCGGGATCCATCCTGGTGGGAAAAGTGACGCCGAAGAGCGAGACCGATTCGACCCCGGAGTTCAAGCTGTTGAACTCAATATTCGGCGAGAAAGCCAAGGATGTTCGTGACACAAGCCTGAGGCTGCCCCATGGCATCGAGGGAACTGTCATTGATGTACAAAGGCTGAAACGTTCCGAAGGAGACGAGCTGAACCCTGGAGTGGAGGAGGTGGTAAAGATCCTCATCGCCACCAAGCGGAAGCTTCAGGAGGGAGACAAGATGGCCGGCCGTCATGGGAATAAGGGTGTGATTGCCCGGATTCTTCCGGAAGAGGATATGCCCTACATGGAGGACGGAACGCCTGTGGATCTGGTACTCAATCCTTTGGGGGTACCATCGCGTATGAACCTCGGTCAGATCATGGAAACGGAGCTGGGTTGGGCGGGAGCGAAGCTGGGAGAATGGTATGCCACTCCGGTGTTCGAGTCCGCCTCCAACGACATGATCGAGGAGAAGCTCAAAGCCGCGGAGCTTCCCATCAACTCCAAGGTCGAACTGTTTGATGGTTTAACCGGTGAACGATTCGAGAATCCCGTTACCGTAGGTTATATCTACATGATGAAACTGCATCATCTGGTCGATGATAAGATGCACGCTCGGTCAACGGGTCCATACTCCCTGGTCACTCAGCAGCCCTTGGGAGGAAAAGCCCAATTCGGAGGTCAAAGGCTGGGGGAGATGGAAGTGTGGGCTCTGGAAGCCTATGGGGCGGCCAACACTCTTCAGGAGTTGCTGACCATCAAGTCGGATGACATGTCGGGGCGGGCCAAGATCTACGAGAGCATTGTAAAAAATGAATCATTCACCCAGGCCGGTATTCCGGAATCCTTCAACGTTTTGGTGCAGGAGCTGCGCGGGTTGGCCCTCGACGTATCGATCTATGACAACAAGGGCAAACAAATCGCACTGACGGAGAGGGATGAGGAACTGATCAATCGGCAGGGAAGCCGTTTCTAATTATGACGACGGGGCGAAAGCCCCGGAGGAAGATATCGCAATCTTCCTTGTTCAGCTGTAATCGAAGATTGCGATAGTATTCGAGGGAGGGATACTTTTATGCGAGAAATGCAGGATTTCGATAGTATTATGATCAAGCTGGCCTCTCCGGACCAGATTCGCTCCTGGTCGTACGGCGAGGTGAAGAAGCCGGAAACGATCAACTACAGAACGCTGCGACCTGAAAAAGACGGATTGTTCTGTGAACGGATATTCGGAACCACCAAGGAGTGGGAGTGCTACTGCGGGAAGTTTAAGTCGATTCGCTACAAGGGTGTGATCTGTGACCGCTGTGGAGTCGAAGTAACCCACTTTCGGGTGCGCCGCGAAAGGATGGGCCACATCGAGCTGGCTTCGCCGGTATCTCACATCTGGTACTACCGCTCCGTTCCCTCCCGAATGGGCTTACTCCTTGACCTGGCGATCGTTGCGCTGCGCTCGATCCTGTACTACGAAAAGTACATCGTCATCGATCCCGGTGATACCGATCTGAAGAAGATGCAGCTGCTGTCCGAAGAGGAGTTCCTCGAGAGCCAGGAGCGATACGGAATGGCCTTCACCGCCGGAATCGGGGCCGAGGCGATCCGTACGCTGCTGGAGAATCTAGATCTGGACGCACTATCCGCCGAACTTCGGGTGAAGATGCAGGATAAGGGTCGAAAGAGCGACAAACGCCTTCTCAAGCGCATCGAGATCGTCGAACAGTTCCGCGATTCGGGGAATCGTCCGGAGTGGATGATTCTGGACGTCATCCCGGTGATCCCACCGGAACTTCGGCCGATGGTACAGCTGGACGGCGGGCGCTTCGCCACCTCGGATCTGAACGACCTGTATCGGCGGGTGATCAACCGGAACAACCGGTTGAAGCGCCTGCTGGCATTGAACGCTCCGGATATCATCATCCGCAACGAGAAGCGGATGCTCCAAGAGGCCGTTGATGCCCTTTTTGACAACTCC
>Ga0315553_10002915_pt1 | contig 13529 bp, 9 predicted proteins | sample SalMarSW160140MG_FD_203099 | JGI IMG/M metagenome (GOLD analysis project Ga0315553, IMG submission 203099) | Salt marsh sediment microbial communities from the Plum Island Ecosystem LTER, Massachusetts, United States - Salt Marsh Sediment SW1601-40 ... | reverse complement strand
CAGGAAGATATTCGTGTGCAACATCATGACCCAGCCCAACGTGACAGAAGGGTATTCTGTCGCCGACCACGTGCGGGGTATCCAGAATAGTTGTGGGTTCCGGCTGGACTACGTGCTGGTGAGCAGAACTGAGGAGATAGCCGACTCGGTGCTGGCCCGCTACCGGAGTGTGTCCGCGGAGCCGGTGGGTTCCGTCCCCGTAGTGAAGGATGATACGCAGATCATCCTGTTTGAGGATACTCCTGAGGAACTGGTGTTGGTGGAGGGGGCGCTGCTTATCGAGAGAGACCTTGTGCAAGAGGTGGCGGAGAAGGGCGCCAACGGCGTCCAGAAGATCGTGTTGCGCCACGATCCGCTCAAGCTGTCCGCAGCCGTGTCCGGGATACTCAGGGACTACGCTTTCCAGGCGAAACTCTCTGCCAGTCGCGCTGTGTTCAAGGAGTACGACATCCGAGGCGTGGCAGACGCTGATCTGACGGCGGGGGCCATAGAGACCATAGGCAAGGCCTTCGGGACCTATATCCAGAGAACGACCGGACGAAACAAGGTAGTCGTCGGTCGCGACGTAAGGCTGTCTTCCGAGCGCTTCTTCGGCGCAGTCACCAAGGGGCTGCTCTCCACAGGCTGTCACGTGGTGGACATCGGCGTGGTGCCCACGCCCGCGCTCTCCTTCGCTATCGACCACGTCTTCGCCGACGGGGCAGTAATGGTGACTGCCAGCCACAACCCCGCCGAATTCAACGGTCTCAAGCTTCAGGTGGGGCCCTATCCTCTCGCCGGAGAGGCGTTGCAGCACGTGGAGAGGTTGATCGCCAAGAATCAGTACGAGACTGGCAAAGGGTCCACGGAGCAGGTGGACGTGCTGCCGCGCTACCTCGACTGTATTCGCGAGCGTGTCCGTCCGGAGCGCAGGCTGAAGGTCGTAGTGGACGGAGGCAACGGGACGGCGGGTCTTCTCGGCAGCCAACTGATCGAAGACCTGGGGTGTGAAGTGGTGCCGCTGTACTGTGAGCCCGATGGTCACTTCCCGAACCACGAGCCGGATCCTCTGGTCGAGGAGAACATCAGGGAGTTGCAGGCGACCGTTGTGAGAGAGGGCGCGAACGTCGGGATCGGGTTCGACGGCGACGGGGACAGACTCGGCGTGGTTGACGAAGAAGGCAACATGGTACTCCCTGACAAGTACGTGGCCCTTCTGGCCAGGGAGTTCCTGGCCCGCGGACCAGGCAAGGTCGTGCTGGACGTACGGTGTTCGCAGTCCCTGATCGACGATGTAGCGGGCCACGGGGGGATCCCTCTCGTGACCAGGTGCGGGAATGCCTACATCCTCCAGAAGATGCGGCAGGAGAATGCGGTTCTGGGTGTGGAGCTCAGCGGTCACGTTTTCTTCAACGATCCACCTCTCAACTCCGACGATGCTTTGCTGGCAGCCGGCAAGCTCGTCGAGTATCTCTCCAAGACGGAGCGATCCCTGTCGGAGTTGGTCCGAGGACTGCCACAGTACTACAGTTCTCCGGAGATGAGGATACCGTGTCCCGAGACGGACAAGTTCAGCATCGTGGAGGCGATCAAGGAGTCGTTCATCGAGACCCACGAGGTGCTCGACATCGATGGCGCGCGCATCAGGTTCGATGGTGGTTGGGCCCTGGTTAGGGCTTCGAACACCCAGCCGGTGCTATCGGTGAGGATGGAGGGTAGAACGGAGAAGGACCTCCGGCGCATACAGGAGACGGTGACCAGCCGCATAGCACAGTTCGTGCCGTTGACAAGCGGCTCGCGATAGGTGCTCGGTGCAAGGAAGAGACAGCATGGCCAAGCTGGGGCAGCACCCAGCGGAAGGAGACCTTCAAGGGGGACTCGAGATGCTGGCGGGTTTTCTGAGGCCCTGGCATGAGGCTGTGGAGGACCCCAAGTCTGCCCAGCAAACCGTGCTCCAGCGCTTGCTGGATGGATACGCACTGACACGCTATGGTGCTCAGCACGGGGCTGGCGAGGTCCGGACTTTCGAGGAGTACAGGGCTGCCTTTCCCGTGGTGAACTATGAGGAGTTCAAGCCGCTCATCGAGCGCACCATGGCAGGTGAAGTGGACTTGTTGCTCTACGAACCGCCGATTGGCTGGGCCATCACGCGGGGGACGACAAAGGGCGAGTCCAAGTTCATTCCCATGACCGCCACCGACCTCGAGATGCGCGTCAGCGCCGGCCGCGCCCTGATGAACTACATCGCCCGAACTGGCCAACTGGATACGCTACAGGGTGTGAATCTGAACCTGAACTTCCCTTCTGTGGTGGGTACTGTACGGATGGGTGAGCGGGAGGTGGAGTACGGCTATAGCTCCGGCATCTACTTGAAGCACACCACAGCGGCCACGCCTCTCCGTTCCCTCCCCACCCAGGAGGAAGTCGACGCCCTGGGTGGTGGAAAGACCATAGCAGACTGGGAGCGACGGTTCGAGCTAGCCTACGAGCGATGCAGAGAGGAGAATGTGACCATCGTGGGAGGAGTGGCTCCGACGGTCGTGGATTTCGGCCGTTATCTGCATCAGAAACACGGAGTGTACCCCAAAGACTTGTGGCGGGTGCGCATCATGACCTTGGGCAGCGTGCCAGGGATCAACACGAAGTATCGACCTATCCTCAGGGCGCTCTATGGGCCCGCGGACATCGCCGAGATCTACGGCACGACGGAGGGGATGTTCGGCCAGCAGCGGGACGAGAAGCGCGCCTGGGTACCCAACTACGATCTCTTCTTCTTCGAGGTCGAGACCAGAGAAGGTGCGAAGATGATGCACGAGATGAGGCCTGGGCAAACGGGCAGTCTCGTCGTCTCCACGCCCATCCTGCCCCGCTACAGGATCGGCGATCTGATCAAGGCCTTCCAGCCGCCCTACTTCCGCTGCATAGGGCGCGATAAGCCGATCACACGTCTTCGCTACTGGTGGGACCAGATGGTCACCATGGACCTGGGTCGACTCTAATCCTTGGTGGGCTAGGGCCTTGGCCTGATGAAAACGCCGACAATGATCGCCAGGCCGACCGCGATGATCACCAACGGCCAGGTCAACTCCCATCCGACCAGTCCGCCGAGACCAATGGCCAGCGCAACGAAGGCCAGAATGATGCGCCCCCTGACTGGCCGGCGGTAGGTGGGCATCAGTATACGGAGTAGGATCTCCAGCAGGAAGAGCAGCCCCGCGCCAAGGAAGATGTAGCTCCAGGCGTTCTCCCAGGTCAGCCACGGGTACATGCCCAGGTTGGTCGCCGCGAAGACGAGCCCGGCGAGAATGATGATCAGACCCCAGACCAGCGGACCGAGAGCGTCGCCGCCGGTCCACTGTTCACCCTTGTCCCACTCACGCTGGCCGTGGTCCTTCTCTTCCTTCTCCTGTTTCTCGTCTTTTCTTCTGTGTGGGTATTCTTCGCTCATATCTCTTCCTCCTTCCCCATTGGGTGCTGATGCGCGTATTCTACGGCAAGCAGCACCAATAGGCAACCCTGTTGTCAAGAGAATGTTGGAACACGCTCGGGGCATCGCCCGCGCCGGACTGAAGCCCAGCGCTAGCTCTGGAAAACTGGCTGAAGCTGGCTCAGGAATATGCTTCCTGCGTGTTTCCCCTCACCGGTAGCATCGACGCGCCAACCCAACGCACTGTGGGGACTCTCTTTCCACACCCTACAGTCCAGACTGCAGCGCCGGTATCCGAACCATCCTGGACGGCGTCGGAGGCCTCACGCGGTTCTCTCGCGTCGGCGCTGTCCAGCATCCGTCGGAAGGGGGTTGTCCCTACTCGTCCAGCCATCCGCGCAGCGCGGACTTGATCTTGTCCTCGACCTTACGCCCGACAGTGGCCCAGTCGTCGTCTGTTTCAGCGCCGGCCCATTGTCCCAGCCCGGACCTAACGTGGTTCTCGACGTGCTTACCGATCTCTTCCCAGCTCTCGTCAGGTTCCCCGCCCACGCTGGTGGCCACGTCGGCCTTGATCCTGCTCGCTGCCTTCTGACCCACGGTGTCCCAATCGTCGTGAGGACCCGCTCCAGCCCACTGGCCGAGTCCAGACTTGACGCGCTCCTCAATGTGGCGGCCGATTCCTTCCCAGTCTTCCTCCGGCTCGTCTCCCACTCCGGTGGCGACTTCGGCCCGGATCTTGCTTTCCATCTTCTGGCCGATGGTCTCCCAACCGTCTGTCTCGTCGGCCCCGGCCCAGGCCGCGAGTTCCCTTCTGATCTTGGATTCGATGTCACGCCCGATGTCTTCCCATTCCTCACTGCGCCTTTTCGGGTCGCTCACTGTCCTGCTCCTTTCTCTACAATTGACGTGGGCGAGACATCTTCGTAGCCCACCCATCTAGGCCGTGATCTCCAGACCTGAGATCTCGGTGAGTTTGGAGATGACTACGTTCTCGATCTCCTCGAGGCGCTCTGGGGTCCGCGCCTCGAAGCGTAGGACCAACGCAGGCTGCGTGTTCGAGGCACGCACCAGTCCCCAGCCGTCGCCGAAGAGGATGCGGGCTCCGTCCACATCGATGACCTCATACTGTCTCTTGAAATACTCGACGACGCTTGCCACGATCTGAAACTTCTCCTCGTCGGGGCAGTCTACTCGCATCTCCGGCGTGGAGTAGTACTTGGGCACGTCAGCTAGCATCTCACCTATCCTCTTGTCAGATCGAGCCAGAAGCCGGACCAAGCGCAGGGAGGCGTAGATCGCGTCGTCGTAGCCAAAGTACTCGTCAGCGAAGAAGAGATGGCCGCTCATCTCGCCAGCCAGAGGGGAGTTTTCCTCTTTCATCTTCTTCTTGATGAAGGAGTGTCCGGTGCGCCACATCAGGGGTTTCCCCCCGGCCTTCTCGATTTCGTCGGGTAGAGCCTGAGAGCATTTCACCTCGAAGATGATTGTGGCTCCGGGCTGTCTGGCCAGGACTTCTCTGGAGAAGAGGATCAGAAGCTGATCGCCCCAGATGATGTTGCCATTTTCATCGACCACCCCCAGCCGGTCTGCGTCACCGTCGTAGGCCATGCCCAGCTCTGCTCCTTGCCTGGAGACCTGGGCGATGAGGTCTGCAAGAAAGGCTGGCACGGTCGGATCGGGGTGGTGGTTGGGAAAGGTGCCATCCACCTCGCAGTACAGCCCCGAGGCATCGGCCCCTAGATCACGAAGCAATTGTGGGCAGAACATGCCCCCCAGGCCGTTGCCAGCATCCACCACGACCTTGAGCTTTCTGTCGAAGTGCCCGATTCGCTCCTTGAGGGTTGTGAGGTAGGCAGGCCTGATGTCGAGCTGCGTGAGCTGCCCGGCTCCCCTGGGATACTCACCTGCTTCGATTATCTGGCGGATTCTCTGGATCTCGGGCCCGTACAGCGTCGTGTGACCTACGGCCAGCTTGAATCCGTTGAACTCGGGAGGGTTATGGCTGCCTGTGATCATCACTCCTCCCTGCACATCCAGGTGGAAGAGCGAGAAGTACAGCGTAGGGGTGGGCACCATTCCTATGTCGACCACATCTACACCGGTGGACAGGATTCCCTTGATCAACGAGTCTCGGAAGCGTGGTGAACTGATGCGGGCATCGTATCCGACACTCACCTTCGTGTGGCCCAGGTTGACCATCTGGGCACCGTAGCCCTTGCCCAGTTTCTCCACCACTTTGTCGGTTAGGTCCTCGTCCACCACTCCTCGCACGTCATACTGTCTGAAGATGCGAGGGTTGACTTCGTCGTTCATGCAGTCTCTCCTTTTGGCAGATAGCTTGGTGCGGAGCCGTGGCAACGACCACGGTGCTAGGCGCCGAATTTGGTCAGCCGGAGGGCGTTGGCCATAGCCAGGGGCATGATGTCTGTGGCAGGGAAGCGTCCCAAGGCGCCGTAGGCGCAGGCACGCTCGGAGAACTCGCTGGCCGCATCGGAGCGGCACTGCCTCGAATAGAGGAGAAGAGGGACCGGGTGCCAGCTATGGGAGCGGAGGAGCGCGGGGGTGGAGTGATCGCCGGTGACGATGAGGACATCCGGCTCGAGGTCCAGAAGCGGCGGAACCACGGCTGCATCGACCTGCTCGATGAGGTGAGCCTTCCTCTCGAAGTCGCCGTCCTCTCCCGCGCTGTCGGTCTTCTTGACGTGGAGGAAGAAGAAATCGTAGTCGGCCCAAGACTCTCGCAGGGCCTCCGCTTCTTCCTCAAGACTCTCCCCCGTCGGGAGGATATCCATACCCACCAGTCTTGCCGCGCCCCGGTACATGGGGTAGACCGCGATTGCGGCTGCACGAAGGCCATACACCTCTTGCATGCTCGGCAGGCCGGGGTTCTTGTCCAGACCACGGAGGGTCACCATGTTGGCGGGGTGTCGATCGGCCAGGAGTTCGCTCGCCTGTGCGATCCATTGGTTCACCAGCGACGCCGCCAGTTCTGCTTCTGGGCGCAACGCCTTGACGGGAAGGGGTGCTGCCCCCACCTGCTGCGGATCTGTCTCCGTGAGCGGGCCAGACAAGCCCTCGCCGCGCAGGACGAGGACGAAGCGGTAGTCCTTGACGACTTCCGCGAATGTTTGAACACCCGGCAACGTGATGGAGCGCAACACCTCCACCAGTTCGGCGCCCTTCTGCGTGGGGATACGACCCGCGCGCCTATCGGTGATCAAACCGTTCTCGTCCACGGTGCAGAAGTTGCCTCGCGCCGCCAGGTCGGTGCTCTCCAATTCGAAGCCAATGCCGAGGGCCTCCAGCACCCCGCGACCGATCTGGTGCTGAAGAGGATCGTAGCCGAAGAGAGCCAGGTGAGAGGGACCGCTACCCGGCGTGATGCCCGGACCGATGGGATCGTGAAGGCCACAAATGCCATCCCGGGCCAAGGCGTCTAGATGGGGAGTGTGGGCGGTCTCCAGTTCAGTGAAACCGCCTGGGTTCATCGGTGCGCCGCCCAGGCCGTCCATGACCAGCAGCACGATCTTGGTGGTGTTGGGAATCACCAACGATGACAGAATCTCTTGGTCGGTCAACTCGGATCACCTACGACTTATCTTCGAGTGCTGCCACACCGGGCAAGGTCTTGCCTTCCAGGAACTCGAGAGAGGCACCACCGCCCGTGGAGACGTGAGTCATCTTGTCCGCTAGTCCGGCTTGCCGGAGGGCAGCTACTGAATCGCCGCCCCCTACGATGGTGGTCGCGCGTGTCCTGGCCAGACTGGTCGCCAGGGCAACAGTACCAGCGGCAAAGCGCGGGAACTCGAACACACCCATGGGACCGTTCCAGACCACCGTAGCGGCCGAGGCGAGGCGCTCCTCGAAGAGACCCACGGTCCTTGGCCCAATGTCCAGGATGCGCCAGCCTGTCGGCACTTGGTCGACACCGACCGTTAGCGCGTTGGCATCTTCGGAAAAGGCATCAGCGACGACCACGTCCACAGGCAGCACCAGCCTGTCACCGGCGTCCTCCAGAATGTCGCGCGCCACACCAAGGCTGTCGTCCTCGACCAGAGATGCCCCCACTTCGTGTCCCTGGGCCTTGAGGAAGGTGTTGGCCATAGCTCCGCCCAGGAGCAGCAGATCCACTTTGGTCAACAGACTGCGGATGACACCGATCTTCCCGGAGACTTTGGCGCCCCCGAGGATGGCTACGAATGGGCGGGTGGGATCCGCCACGATCTTGCCCAGCATCTCCAGTTCCCGTTCCATGAGAAAACCGGCCACTGCTGGCAGGTAGTTGGGCACTCCAGCGGTCGAGGCATGAGCGCGATGGGCGGTGCCGAAGGCGTCGTTGACGTATATGTCAGCGAGAGATGCTAGCTTCTGCGCAAAACCCTGGTCGTTGCCCTCTTCCTCCGGGTGGAAGCGGAGGTTCTCCAGCAGGAGGACCTGGCCCGGCTCCAGTCCTTGGACAGAGCTTTCCACCTCAGAGCCGATGCAATCATCGAGCTTGACCACCTCCAGACCGAGCAGCTCAGAAAGCCGACGGGCGACAGGACCCATGCGTAGCTCGCCGCGGACCTCTCCCTTGGGCCGTCCGAGATGCGACATCAGTATCACCGCCGCTCCCTGGTCTAGCAAGTATCGGATTGTGGGGAGAGCCGCTCGGATGCGCGTGTCGTCGGCGACCTGGCCCTTCTCGAGAGGTACGTTGAAGTCCACTCTTACCAGGACGCGTTTCCCCTTGACAGAAACGTCTCTGACGGTCTTCTTGGTCACGTTCCCCCCTGCACCATCAGCAGGTGCGAGAAGCTCCGGCCTTCGCCCCGCGAAGCCGACGAGGGATCTCCGTGGGTTCGGCCGTAGTGTAGACCTTAGAGCCGCTCGGCTACGTAGTTGGCGAGGTCCACCAACCGGGTGGAGTAGCCCCACTCGTTGTCGTACCAGGACACGACCTTGACCATGTTGCCCTGCATGACCTGTGTGTACTCGGCGTCGACGATGCTGGATCGGGAATCGCCCTTGAAGTCCACCGAGACGAGGGGCTCTTCGCTGTAGCCAAGTATGCCTTTCAGTCTGCCCTCGGCAGCTTCCTTGAAAAGGGTGCGCAGCTCGTCGGTGGTCGTTCCTCGTTCGACTTGCACTGTGAGGTCTATGAGGGATACCGTGGATGTAGGCACACGCAGCGCGAACGCGTCGAGCTTGCCGGCCAGTTCCGGAATGACCACGCCTATCGCGCGAGCTGCACCGGTGCTGGTGGGCACTATGTTCATCGCCGCCGCTCGCGCACGCCGCAGGTCTTTGTGGCCCATGTCCAGCAGGCGCTGACCGCTGGTGTAGGCGTGGATGGTGGTCATGAAGCCCTTGACGATGCCAAATTCGTCGTTCACTACCTTGGCGACCGGCGCCAGGCAGTTCGTGGTGCACGATGCGTTGGAGATGATGTGGTGCTTCTTGTTGTCGTAGAGCTCCTCGTTCACACCGAGGACGATGGTGATGTCCTCATTCTTGGCGGGGGCGCTGATGAGCACCTTCTTCGCGCCTGCCTGGATGTGGGCGGCGGCTAGAGGACCCTCACGAAAGACGCCGGTGGACTCGATGGCGATCTGAACGCCCAGTTCAGCCCACGGCAGTTGGGCAGGGTCACGCTCGGCGAGCACTCGGATCTTCTCTCCGTCAACCACGAGATCGTTCCCGACCACTTCCGCAGACCCCGAATAGATGCCGTAGTTGGTATCATACTTGAAGAGATGTGCGTTGGTGGCGGGATCGAAAAGGTCGTTGACGGCCACGACTTCCAACTCTTCCGGGTAGCGTTCGCGAACGATCCTCAGCACCTGTCGCCCGATGCGGCCGAAACCATTGATGCCTACCTTCGTAACCATAGGGACTACTCTCTCCTTTCCCTAGACACTCGAATCCTGCTCTGCTGAGGTCATGGCCACTGCTGCTGCTCCAAGCACTCCCACGTCGCTGCCCAGTTGCGCTGGGCGTACCTCCACCGTGTGGGCGGAGGTGGGAAACGCTCGACGGTCTATCATGCGGCGAACGGGGTCGAAGAGGCGCGCACCCATGTTGGTCAACCCGCCACCGATGACAATGATCTGAGGGTTGAAGAGGTTGACCAGATTGGCCACGCCGACACCGAGGTAACCCATTGACTCATTGAGGATCTCTTGGGCGTCGATGTCCCCCTGGTCGGCGGCTTGAGCGACGACCTTGGCGGAGATCTGGGTCAAGTCTCCGTTGACCAGCTCTCCGATCAAGGTCGGCACACCTCGCGACACCCGCTCACGGGCCTCTCTGGCGATGGCTGTGCCCGAGGCAAGGGCTTCTAGACAGCCTCGGTTTCCACAGCCACAGAGCGGCCCGTTGGGCACAAGAGTCATGTGGCCGATCTCTCCTGCGGCTCCGGTGGCTCCTTGATACAGGCGTCCGTCGAGGACAAGGCCGCCGCCGATCCCCGTGCTGGCGGTGACGTAGATCATGTGCTGCGTGCCGCGACCGGCGCCAAAGGTGAACTCGGCCAGCGCTGCAGCGGCGGCGTCATTCTCTAGGTAGGTGGGCAGCGAGACACGCTCCTGGATAAGTCTTGCCAAGGGTACGTTGTGCCAACCGGGTAGGTTGGGCGGCGCAGTCACCGTGCCCGAAGCCACGTCTATGGGACCTGCGGCAGCAACACCGATGGCTGTGACTTCGCTGAGATCCATGCTCCCAGCAGCCAGCACCTCTGTTGTAGCCTCGATCAAACGGTCGATGACCGCCGCCGGTCCTTCCAACGCCTGCGTCTCACGATACTCCTTGGCGAGAATCCGTCCGGTTCGCTCGACCAGGCCGGCGATGATCTTCGTGCCGCCGAGATCAATCCCAAGGAAGAGGTCCTTGTCCGATGGTTGCTCCTTGGCGACGTTCAACTCTCTCGTACGTCCCAAGCGTTCTAGCGGCTCACACCAGCTTCAAGCAGGACGTGAAGCCGACCATTACCATTTTATCCGCGAGGGAGCAGTCTTGTCAAGGATTGTCCCACGCGGCCGCGTGTGGTGAGCCCAGCGCCGTAGAATCGATATCAGAAGAACCGTGGCCAGGCGTCGGAGCGGCAGGTGGTGGAGTCCTGACTGCTGGCTCAGCGGGTTGAGACAAGGGTCTCGTGAACCGCCGTGCGCGCCACGAGGCCGCCGGGGGCACTGGGATGGCCGGCAGAGGTGGGGAGAGTCGGGACGGTGTGATGGTAGAGGTCTGGGTAGGCTACGTCCCTGCGGTGGGGTGCAGTGGATACTTGACGGGACGGACAGAACGGGGTATAATATGAAATGTACGTTTCATTGTAACGAACATGTAATCGTCAAGCATCCGGCTCGGTAGTCCCTTTGTCTGGTGATCCAGTGTGGGCAGACCTGCCGCGTGATCGCGACGGCTGCTGGATATGCAGGCGGCTCCATGGCGGATACTTCCGGTACGTCTGATAGTAAGTCGCCGACCATCAGGGATGTCGCAGAGTTGGCAGGCCTGTCGGTGGCGACAGTGTCTCGTGGTCTGAGCAAGCCTCACCTCCTGAAGCCAGAGACGCACGAGAGAGTGGTGTCGGCCGTCCAGCAACTGGGCTACGAGCCTCGGCGGAGGTACGAGCCTACGTCCATCGGTCTTGTTGCTCCCCAGGATTTCCCCGAAGGTCGCGTGTTCGGCAACTACGTGGCTGGCGTGATCCACGGCGCGGACAAGTACTGCGCTCGCAACGGATTGCTGCTCTCCTTGGTTGATGGTGGCAGTCCCCTCGTGCACCACGTGGTCTCGGCCTATCGCATGTCCGGCCTCCTCTATCTCAACATCTTCGTCGATGATCCAGTGAGAGACCGGCTCCTGGGAGAGCGAGGCTTGAGGACCGTGCTCGTCGGCTACCCTCCCGACAGAGTGAGAGAGACTATGGATTCATCACTCTCCTGGGTGACCATAGACGACGCGCGGGCCGCTCAGACAGCGATCCAGTATTTGCTGGGGTTGGGTCACCGGTGTTTCGGTGTCATCCAGGGGGACAAGAGACACGTTTCCAACGAACGACGCCTGGAGGGGATTCGTGCTGCCCTCGGTGAGCAGAGCGTGGAGATACCCGATGCTTACTTTGAATCTGGAGATTTCCAAGGCAAGAATGGTATCACAGCCTACGTTGAGTGCGGGGACTATGAGGCCGAGGCCGGATTCCAGGCCATGAGTCGTCTGCTGGAGCGCGGTTCTCCCCCGACGGCGGTGTTTTGCTTCAACGATTTGATGGGCTTTGGAGCCTTGCAGGCGATACGTGAGCGAGGTCTCGACGTGCCGGGCGACATCTCTCTGGTGGGCTGTGACGACGTCATCGCCCGCTTTCTGCGTCCAGAGTTGACGACCGTTTACCAACCCGCCATCGAACTGGGGGAGATGGCGGCCCGTGTACTGACTGACCTAGCCGCAGGCGCCAGGGTGGTGCGGTCGCAGTTGGAGGCCAGGCTGATGAAACGGAGGTCTTGTGGACCTCCGCGCGTATCCCGATAATGGGGTCGAAGTGGCGCGCTGACGGCCATCTCGCGGGCACCGTCTGCCATACGCAGACATAGGGAAAGGGGGTGGTATGCAGTAGGCGACGGTAATAGAGGGTGGCTAACTGGTGAGAGTTGTGTTTATGTGTAAGGAGGAAAACGAATGTCTAGAAAGTTGATGCTCCTGGTGACAGTGTTGGTCAGCGTATCGCTGATCCTATCGGCGTGTGCTCCGGCAGAAACGCCAGAACCGACTGCACCCCCTGCCGAGCCGACGACTCCTCCCGCAGAGCCAACGACCCCGCCTGCCGCCGAGCCGGTGGCGTTAACGTTCGTGACGCGGTTGGCGGAGGCGGAGTTGGCGGTGGTGCGGGACGAGGTAATCCCGATCTGGGAGGCGCGAACGGGGAACACGGTGAACATCGCGGAGATCGCGCCGGAGGACGTACCGACGACGCTACAGGCGCAGCAGGCGGCGGGCAGTGTGGAGATCGACGTGATCGCGCAGGACAACGTGGCCCTGGCGCCGTTGGTGAGTCTGGACCTGATGGAGGATCTGACGCCTTATCAGGACCAGCTACCGTCGGAGATCTACGCGTATCTGACGGACCAGATGACCTTTGACGGGAAGCTGATGTTCGTGCCGTATCGGGGCAACGTGCAGATCGCGTACTACAACACGGCGGTGTTCGAGGATCTGGGATTGGATTCCCCGACGACGATAGGGGAGTACCAGGATGTATGCCAGGCGCTATACGACGAGTATGGCACTGGCAAGTGCATCTTCAAGGGAGGCGGGGACCAGCCGGCGCCACTGCCGACGTTGTTGTGGGAGTGGATCGTCTCGAATGGTGGGGACCCGATGGTGCTGAACGATGCGGGGTCCGTGGAGACGTTCCAGTTCTTCCAGGACATGTGGAATGCGGGGTTGTTGAACCAGGCGGCGACGCGGGATGCGAAGTGGGACACGTCGAACGAGTACTTGGCTCGGGGCGAGGCTCACATCATGCAGAACTGGCCGTTTGGGTACAGTGTGCTTCCGACCGACTACGGGTTCACCGACTTTGCGGTGTACGGAGGGTGGTTATCGGCGCACGTGATGGGGGGAGAGGTTTTGGGCATACCGAAGGGGACGGAGAACCTGGAGGTGGCTTTGGACTTCATCGCCTTCATGACGTCGAAGGAGGCGCAGGAGATCTTCGTATCCGAGCTATCGTGGCCAGCGGTGCGTGATGACGCGTTGGGTCAGGTAGCGGAGGATCAGAAGCCGTTGTGGGATGCGATACAGGCGGCGGCGCGAGACGGAGTGCTGCGGCCGAACGTGCCCTACCTGACGACGGACGTGTTCCCGTTGATCACGGAGGCATGGGATCGCGCGGTGTACGACGGTGAGGACGTGGAGACCGTGCTGAACGACGTGGGAGTACGTCTGGCAGCGCTCCAGGCCGGGGAGCCAGCTCCGTCACCAACACCGGAAGAGGCAGCCGCACCCGTCGAACTTACGTTCGTGACGCGGTTGGCGGAGGCGGAGTTGGCGGTGGTGCGGGACGAGGTAATCCCGATCTGGGAGGCGCGAACGGGGAACACGGTGAACATCGCGGAGATCGCGCCGGAGGACGTACCGACGA
>Ga0315553_10002914_pt1 | contig 13530 bp, 4 predicted proteins | sample SalMarSW160140MG_FD_203099 | JGI IMG/M metagenome (GOLD analysis project Ga0315553, IMG submission 203099) | Salt marsh sediment microbial communities from the Plum Island Ecosystem LTER, Massachusetts, United States - Salt Marsh Sediment SW1601-40 ... | reverse complement strand
AAAAAAAATTATATTATGGAGATAAAATATAAGAGAACTTACCCGAATAATTCTTTATCTATTTTTTTCTTTCGAAATTGAATTGTAGACAAGGCTTGTTATCGTTTACTATGTCTTTATTATTGATAGACTAAATAATTTAAATGGTGGGTATTACTTATAATCCATATTAAGATCACTTATTTATTAAATTCTTTTTAAAGATGATATTTGAATATGAGTTATAGGAGAGAAAGGGATAAGAAAATTTTTTTTTTTATACTATTTTTCGGGATGCTTATAGTAACTTCAACAATAACAAATTCCATACTCACACCTACGAGCATAAATGACAATAATATCTATGAAAAATCAACTGATACAAAAAGTAATGACATTTCTCTTGATAACACATATAGTGGTTTAGGAAGTCCTTGGAATATTACTCATTGGGCAAATCGTACAGATTACGATTTACCAGCTAATTTTGGCAACAATTCGTATGATATGGTAGATATACCTTTGGAGAGTGAATGGAAAGGTTTTACTCTTAATGCATCAATTAATAATTTATACGATTCAAGAAATTGGAATAATGGCTCATATCATTTTGGTAATAATAACATTTATGCTACTGGAGCAAATGATTCACTTTATATAGCCAATGGTTATCAAAATTGGACTTTTCAAGAAAATATAGTTGGTAGTACAAATGTCATGTCTGGAAATTATTTAGACACAGGAACTACTACACCTATTAATACTTTAAGCCATGATTGCTTGGAATTAAGAATGGCAGGACAACGGACTAATGATAGTGGACCCGATCCTTACTGGTATAGGTATACCTACGATACTGGAGATCAATGTTCTTGGTCAAGTCTTTTTCATGTTCCGAGAGGGAGGGTCATTGATAGCTGGTTGAAATTTCAAGTAAATCCGATACATATTATAAGTTTTAATTCTTGGGAATTTAGAATCTATTTAAATGGCATTCAAGTCTTTTCTGAGGGTTTATTCACATTAAAACAACGAGGTCAAAATGCATGGCACAGTTTTAATATTCCTCAAGGTATATGGATAAATACATCTGATGTATATTCAACAACTCTATTGAATGATTCGCTAGTAAATATTAAAATCGCGTTGGAGTATACTGCAACTACTGCAAGTTATGGATTTGAAGATGGTGAGAATAGAGATTATGAACAAGTTCTTATTGATAATATTGAATTGATAACTAAAGCTGAAGCTCAGCCTTCAGACATACAATTAAAATTAAATAATACCTTTGTAGAAGATATTAATTGGGGGGAAGGAAAAGCTGAAATTAACGGAAATTGGCAGAGTATTGATGGTAAAATCTATGCTAACTTCAGTAGCGATGATATAGGGGCTCTTGGAGCATTCTCAATTGAACTACAAACAGATTTAAATTTATTTGCGAGGAAGGATACTCCAGAAAGTAATTTCGAAACCAATGAAGCTTCTCTAGGAACAAAATTTTCAGTTGATAACGATAGTAGTGTTGAATGGTTATGCTATGGTCGAGTTAAGGTTCCGACTAGGTATGAAGAAACTGAACTTAAAATAACATTTCCTAATGATGTAAATATAACTTCGGTTTTTGATCCTCAAAATCCCTCCATTAATGTTCTAAGTCAATGTGATAATTCCACTCAAGGTATTCTAACAATCCCTGTAAAAATCATTTCAGCAACTCCAGATGGGTTTTGGAAATTCCAAGGAGTATCACCAAATTATTGCGAAGATATAACAATTCAAAATAACGCAACTGGTGTATGGATTCAAAGTAATAGCTTTTTAAGTGGAAGCTATATAAATATTTCTTCTAAAATATCAAATTCTCCAGTTACTTCTAGTTATATTCAAAATACAAAAGCGATACTACAAATAAGGTTTCCAAATGGTTCACTTTGGGCAGATAAAAGCCAAATTGCCTCCGTTAACACAAACGGGGATGTAATATTCAATTCGTTTCAAATACCTGTTAATCCTCCGAATTATGAAGTTGGGGAATATCAAGCGATAGTAACATGGAATAATACGTTCTCGATTTTCGGTCTGAACGAAACTGGAATTATCTATAAAAGTTTCAATGTTATTCACGAATCTGTATTAATTCCCGATGATGATTTTTATGAAGATATAATCGAAGATTCCAGCTTCAATTTAAAGGTCTCTTTCACGGATTATATGACTAATAATCCCATACAAGGTGCTGTGGTATATACTTTTAACTATTCTCACCCATTAAAAAAGCAGTATTTTAGTGAAATAAGTCCTGGTTATTACTTTCTAGAATTTAATGTAGGAGGGGGGAATTTAGGCAATAATTCCTTATTGATTTATGCTAATTCCTCTAATTTTGTGAATAAATTCATAAATATAACAGTGAAAGTGATAAGAGAAACAGAGATTCATGTTGACAATGATTTCATTAATGACGTACCGTTTGAACAAAATTTCACAGTTCAATTTAATTATACGGAAAAAAACTCAGGTTTAGGAATCAACGCAGAATTTCTCTCAACCGATTGGTTAGGTATCTATCATTTCTCAGAAATTTCCCAAGGAATTTATAATTTAAATTGCAGTACGATTGGTTATATAGCTGGTCAGCTCTATACGTTGAATTTATATGTAAACTCATATGAATATGAGGAACAATCAATTACGATCAAAATTTTTATTACTGAACTTAAATCGACTCTAGAACTACTAGTAAACAATACTCCATTACAAGCTAACGATATCTATAGTGTTGATGTAAGAGAAAATGTTAATGTCACAGTATTTTTCAATGATATCAATTCAAATCCTCTCAACGGAGCCACTATTAACATAACAGGAGGAATGTTTTCTTACCTTTTAGACGAGGATATAATAAAAAACCAATATAGTATTATTTTAAACGGAACTGATTTGGGGCAAGGAATAGATAATCTTAATATTTTTGCTCAGTTGGTTAACTATGAACCTCAATCCATCCCATTTATTATTGAAGTTATTGAAAAGGCTACAAACATCCAGGTTTTCTTTAATGGGCTAAATGTTACTGATGATCCTACAAGAGATATTACAATAGGAGAAACACTCAATATTACTGTAAAATATATAGATATAAACAGTCAGCATGTACAAGGCGCTACAATCCAACTTAGTGGTGATTTTTCAAGCGTTTTAAGCGAAAATTCTAATTTTAAACAGTATTCATATATCTTAAATTCAGCCCAATTAGATATTGGAGTAAGGATCATAACTCTTACAGCATCAAAAATCAATTTTCAACTTCAAACAGAAAATTTAAGAATAAATGTTCAAAGAATCAGAACTGAAATTTCAGGAAATTCCATTATTGAAATTCTAGCTGGTGCAACAATACTTATTGAAGTGGAATTAACTGACGAAGATTTTGGAGGACCAATTACAGATGCGAATGTAATGTATAGATGGCAGTTTGGCGAAGGGGAACTTACAGATCTTAACTCTGATGGAATATACATTGTAGAAGTAACTAGTAAACCGGTTGGGACCTATGTATTGACGATTACAGCTGATAAAGGAGATAATTATGACTTTCAGAGATTTCAAATTACAATCATTATTACTAATCTACCCGATAATTTTTTGTTCTTTTTAATTTTGCTCTTAATTGGAATCCTTACAGTTGTTTCTCTAATCAGTTACTTTGTACTGTATAAAACTGTTTTAAGATACCCCAAACCTGTTAGAAAAACTAGAAAATATAGTAAAACATTAAGAAAAACCAAAAATCCAAGTGTAAATATTACTACACGTAAAGATTCGTTTGCTGCTAGTTTTAAAGAGGAAATGGCTAAAACTATTAAATTTTTAAGAGGAAAACCTAATGAAAGCTTATTTCCAGAAGATAAAATAACTATGGGCAAAATTTCGAATGAGTCCAAAGATTTAGAAAAAGGGGGAGGTGTATGATTGAGATGAATGCATCTAATCTTAAAAAGAAGCATCGTTTCGTCGTAATTAGTGTTTTGATAATTCTTCTTTCAGTTATGACTACCTCAAATTTCGCATTAAATTCGTTAGATTCAAACAGTATAAACCCAAATCGTAATGAAAATTTTAAACTAGATAATACTCTAAAATCTCAGGATTTATCAAGCGAAAATGCATTAAGTGGGATTAGTTCACCTTGGAATCTTACACATTGGGCAAACAGAACAGATTTTGATCTTGCAGTAAGTTTTGCAGAGGATGGATATGATACTTCAGAAATACCTTTAGGAAGCGGTTGGAAAGGATATAAATTGACTGCTGATATCAAAGATTTAACGGATGAAAGAAATTGGAATAATGGAACATTTAACTATGGTGCAGATGATGGTAGTGCCACTGCGGGCGAAAATGATACAACATGGATTCAAAATAATGATCAAAATTGGACATTTAAAGTTAATGATACAGGTTACGGTACGAATCCTATGAGTGGGAACTATTTATCAAATATAGGAGGACATGATTGTTTGGAACTTAGAATGGATGATGATACAACAGTCGTACCTCCGTGGAGTACTTATGATCCCGATGATAAATGTTGGTGGAGTAGTTCTATTCAAATTCCCAGAGGAAATTTAAAATATAGTAGTTTAGCTTTTGACTTATATCCAGACCATTTAGCACGCTTTAATTCATGGGCATTTTCGATATATCTAAACAGTAGAAGGGTTTATTCTATTGGCACATATACTCTAAGACAATTTGGAGTTAGTTCATGGCACAGTTTCGTTATTCCTCAAGAAGTTTGGACAAATACTTCAAATGTTTTTCCAAATGAACCCTTGATCAATTCACAAATAGATATTAATCTCGTATTAGAATGCGTTGGTGGAGGTAACTTCTCTGGTTTTCCTGATGATGATTACCAAAGAATATATGTAGATAATGTAGAACTAGTTGTAAATGCCGAAGTTCATCCATCTGATATTGGATTAAGAATAAATCAAACAATTGTGCAAGATATAGATTGGGGTCAAGGATCTGCAGAAATTGGTGGTGATTGGGAATCGGCTAAAGTGATCGCCAATTTTACTAGTACAGATACAGGAGAATTAGGAAATTATGATATAACTCTTGATTCAAATCTGAATTTATTCGCAATTAAACATACTCCTGATACCAATTATGAAACAGATGTTCTATCACTAGGCACTATGTTTTCAGTTAATAATGCCAGTGTAGTTAACTGGGAATCCTACGGATTTGTTGCCATACCAACAGGATATTCGGAATCAAAGATGAGATTAGACTTTCCGACTGATGCAATAATTACGACTGTTTTTGAACCAGAGAATCCGTCAATTAATATATTAAGTTTGTGTGATAATTCTACTCCGGGAAGGCTATTAATACCTGTAAATGCATTTTCTATAAATCCTGACGGTTTTTGGAAGTTTGAAGCTATGTCACCTAATTATTGCGAGGATCTTACGGTCTACAACAATGCCACAGGAGTTTGGGTTCAAAATGATACATTTATTAGTGGAGAACAAATTAATATTACAGCGAATATTCTGAACTCAGTGGAAGTTTCAAGTTATATTCAAAACACAAAAGCACTTCTACAAATTAAATTTCCGAATGGTAGTTTATGGACTGAGCAAAGTCAATATGCGTTTGTTGATTCTAATGGCAATGTTGCTTTTCCTTCATTTCAAATACCTTCTAAATCGCCATTTTATGAAGTTGGAGAATACGAAGCGATTGTAAGCTGGAATAATTCTTTTTCATCATATGGGTTAAACGAATCTGGAATTATTTATAAAAAGTTTTATGTAAAACATTTTTCAACTTTGATTCCAGATGTATTATATTATAAGGACATAATTGATGGCTCAATTCTCAATTTAAGAGTAACATTTAGTGATTCCGAAAATTTTGATGCGATCGAAAATGCTATTATTTATACCCGAAACTATACTCATCCTTCAAACATCCAATATTTCAGTGAAATCAGTCCAGGATATTACTTATTAGAGTTCAATATAACTGGAGCTCCATATGCAGGAAATAATATTTTAACGATTTATGCAAACTCGCCTAGCTATATTAATAGTGAAACAAATATTACGATTGATATAATTAAGAACACCGTGCTAATAGTTGATAGTGATTACTTAACTGGAATTCCGATCAAAGAAAATTTTACAATTCAGTTTAACTACACTGAAATTTACAGTGGAATAGGAATCTCAACAAATAATCTCTCAACAAATTGGGCAGGCGAATCTCAATTTGCGATGATTGAACAAGGCGTTTATACTCTCACTTGTAATGCTTCTGGCCCAGAATATCAACCAGATAAGCTTTATTCAATGATTTTAACTGTTGAAGCTAATAATTACCAACCACAATCCATTCCAATTAGGATATTTATTACAGAAAAAGCATCATTTTTAGAATTATACATAAATGGAACTAAAAAATTTGAAGATGATGTAGTTACTATTGAATATTGGCAGAAATTGAATGTAACAGTTTATTATCGTGATGCTTCTTCAAATCATCTAGGAAGTGCATCAATAAGACTAACTGGAGCGGGTATTTCTGAACCTTTAAATGAAGACGCTCTGAATTATCAGTATACTTACGTTTTAAACGGTTCGGATTTAGGTTTAGGTATAAAATATTTGTCAATATTAGCAAATGTTTCAAACTTTAATCCACAAACTATTAGGTTTATTACAGAGGTTACTGAAAGAAGAACATTGTTAGAAATTTATTTAAACGGAGAGAATAAGACATTAAATCCCTCAATAGATATTGCAATAAACAAACTATTAAACATAACTATAAAATATACGGATATAAATGGGAATCATATTGAAGATGCAACTGTTAATATGCTTGGAGCGATTTCAAATAATTTAATAGAAAATAAATCCATGCAATATTATTCATACATTCTTAACACAAGCATATTAGATATTGGAGTTAGAATTATAGCAATTTCTGCTGAAAAAGCAAACCACATACTTCAAACTGAAGACATTCGAATAGAAATAAGAAGGATACGTACAAATATAACTACTGAAAATGGTATTGCGGTAATATCTGTTCTCCCTGGGAACGATGTGACACTCAAAATCAAATTGGATGATTTGGATTTTGGGGGCACAATAAAAGGCGCTATTGTATCGTATAGCGGTCTTGGAAGTGGTTTTCTGACCGATAGTAATAACGATGGCGTTTATGAAGTTGTTTTCAGAAATATTGCTGAAGGAACTTACAAAATTGTTATTGGAGCATTTTTAGGCGATAATTATGAATTCGAAAGCTATGAAGTGACCATAAGCGCTATAAGACCTCAAGGGGAAGCATTTCTTATAATCGCGTTAGTTATTGCAATATCAACTGCAGCGATAGTGATATCAGGTTATATATATGCTTACCAAAAATACCTAAAATACCCCAAACCTGTAAGAAAAGTTCGAAAGTATCGACGGACACTAGAGAAAGCAAAAAATCCGAGGACTAGCATAGTTAACAGAGAAAATGCGTTTAGTTCCGAATATGATGCGGAACTAAATAAGACCTCTAAGATATTAAGAGGGAAACCCATGGAGCCACCTGTTACTCCACAGAAGATTCTAAAGAACCCAATTGAAAACCTTGATAGTTAAAGAATAAGCATTTATATAATTCCTTATTATTTCTGAACCAAAAAAAGATAACTCTGAAAATTCTAACTTAATTTTCTTTTGCATTATAATCGATGATATTAATAATATTGAGACTAAATGTTAAATGTTAAACTAAATTATATATAAGTGTTTCCTTAAAGGAATTATTAAGTTCAAATTTCAAATATTTATAAATTGTTTAAATTTAGTAAAAGGGTGAGGATTATATCTATAAATAAAAAGACCAAGGCAAATCATGTTATTCCACTTTTGATTCTCATTTTTATTGGGAACCTTTCAAGCATTTTCATGTTAAACTTAGGAGGGTATCAATCTATCGATAACTTAAATAGCTATAATAATGACTTAAGAGATATTTACCCCAAATCTCAAGGCATTGTTCAAGATGATTATACTATTGAATGGCTAGATAATACGGAATTTGAAACTCCAATAGATCCGTGGTATAATACAACTGAGGGTGATATTTCTGATGTTAATGCTAGTATTAGCTCAGAAGCCGCTAATTTTGAAGTATTAGGGACTGAAGGGACTTTTACTTTTGTTGAGGATCCACCACAGGCATCTAATTGGACATCAAGGCGAAATCCTGATCATCCTTCATACCCTCAATGGCCTGAAGGAGGAGCAGATCAGTATGCCATTGATAGTGGTGGTTTTTGGGCACGCCATCAATGGGTTGAAGGGCCTAGACAAACACCGAGTATACAATGGATAAGTCAAGTTGAAATGCCAGTTAATATGTCAGATTATACTATAACTTCAGCATCAGTTAGAGGGATCGTTAACGCAACCGTTAATTCTAATGTTGATGTGAATACAATTTATGGAGATACACCTGATGGTGATAATGATGCTACCCCTCAAGGTTCGGATTATGATTCTATAAGTTTCTATATAAGAATCACTGATCCCGATTATAATCAGCTCTTTCAGATTGCTTCCAATAAGACTTATAATTTAGGTTTACCTACCTACACGACCATGGTAGATACTTTAATGACACCTCAAACGGAAAATTATTTGATTTTTGCTTTAACATCAGCATTGTCCTATGATTATAAAAATTTTAGTATTATTGTAGGAATTGATATATTTTGTGAGGATAATTGTTGGACTGATCGTGACGAATTTACATCAATACGAATTAATCATGTTAGCTTAAATTTCACATATGAGAAAAAGATAGATCAATTTACTTCTATTTCTTGGAATCAGATTGGAAATAAATTAACTGGAGCAAATATAGATATCGAAAATGCAACATTGAACTTTAAATATAAAATAGATAAAAGTTGGATAACTTCATCTCCGAATTCAGAATTTCGAGTATATATAAATAATAGAGTTCATACAGAAACTGTTAAATTGTCTAATGCAAATACAACCTTTCAAGATATAAAAATTGGAGGATTTGATGTAACGAGTTTAATTTTAAAAGATGTAAATATAAGTGTCTCCATACAAGTATATCTAGCAGATACATTTACTTTGAACCAAACAATTATAATATCAATAGATAATGCAAGCTTATTAATTTCTTTTACAGAAAATACGGTAGAAACAGAAACTAAAATAGATATACTCCTTAACAGTGTAAATAAAACATTAGAAAAATCAATTGAAGTCACTATGGGTAATCCGGTTAATATTACAATTATATATAAAGATCAGCTTAACAATTTCATACAAGATGCTTCAGTACACTTGGTGGGATTAGGAGCACCTAAGAATTTAACAGAAAATGGTTCGCTGGAACATTATAATATTACTATTTATTCTTCGAACTTACAGATTGGTAATAATTTCTTAACTATAACTGCGAGTAAAAGATATTATGAATCAATATCAGAGTTAATCAATATAAAAGTAATTGAAAGAAACACGGAATTATTACTATTTTTAGATGAAGCTAATAAAACTCTTGATAAATCTATACAAATGATATATGGGAATGATGGGAATATAACAATAACATACAAAGACATTGAGCAAGTTCCATATACACATGTCGATGGAGCAACTGTAGAATTGATTGGAATAGGTAACCCGCAAAATTTAACTGAAGATCTCTCAAATGAACAATATTTTATATTTATCGACACCAAGGATCTCGGTTTAGGGAACAGTTTCCTCACTGTAAATGCATATAAAGAAAATTATACTACACAATCCATTCGTTTTAAAATCGAAGTACTTGAGAGAAATTCTTATATCGATAAAATAAAGTTAAACGGAATTGAAACCACATCTACAGAAATTCCTTGGAATGAAATTTTAACCATTTCAATATCTTATAATGACAGCTTTACAAATTCTTTTATTAGCGGAGCATCGGTGCAACTTTCGGGGACTGGAATTTCTGAAAATTTCACAGAAAATTCACCAATAAACTATAGTTTAAATATCAACACAGCAGTATTTGCGCTTGGCATTAATTTTCTAACGATTTCAGCTAATAAAGATAATTATACTCTTTCTTCGAGAATAATTACTATATCTGTCACCGAAAGAGCCACTAAAGTTGATGTTTATCTTAATGGTACTCTATCAACTCTATTTGCATTATACAATATAACTTTTGGAGAAAAATTAAACATTACTGTTTTCTACAAGGATTTGAACACAGACTCTTTCATTAATAATGCGAATGTCCGACTAATTGAATCGGGGATTTCAACTAATTTAACTGAGAGCTTAATCTTTAACCAATATTATATCACTATAAATTCTGATGATTTAGGAGTAGGAGTTCACTCCATAACACTTTATGCCAAACAAGATAATTATTCTGTCTCCTTAGAAAGCGTTATTATCTCTGTGAGTGAAAGAGAGACATTTATTGATGAGATTTTCTTAAATAATATTGATAAAACAACAGACAGATCTATTACTCTTACATCAGGTGAATTATTGAATATAACACTTAAGTATAAGGATTCAATGACTAGTAATTTCATATCTGGGGCGTTGTCCACAATTACGGGAGGCGGGCTTTCAGGAGGATTAAGCGAAAATTTCGTTTTTAATCATTATAGTCGGGTCATTAATTCATCTAATTTCAATTTAGGAGCTAATTTTATAACAATTTCTATGAAAGCTGAGAATTATAGCGCAGCAGCAGTATCATTAACGATTTTCGTAAGTGAACGGGGGACTGTCGCATCTGTCTTTTTAAATAACTCTCAACTCCCTGATAATTATATCATTGTTGAAGTATGGCAGAGTATTAATATAACAATAACATATGATGATTTTATTACCGGAAATCATTTATCTAATGCATCAGTTGAGTTATTAGGGATTGGCTATCTAAACGAAAGTCTATTTTTTGAACAGTATACGATAATAATTGATGCGGTAATTTTAGGACAAGGAATTGATATCTTAAATATTATCGCTCGAAAGGAGAATTACCAGTCCCAACCTTTGCAAATTACAGTTGAAATAATAGAGAGAAAGACAGATCTTCATTTATATATGAACGGATTAAATAAAACCTTAGATAAATTTATTACACTCCCCATTAAATCTCAAATTAACTTTACAATCGATTTTTTTGATTCTACAGGACAATTTGTTTCTGGGGCTTTGGTTCAATTGTTAGGCGAAGGTTTGTCATTAAATTTATCTGAGAACTTAATTTTTAATCACTATTCGATTACAATAAGCACAAATCAGTTAGATGTTGGAATAAGACTATTAACGATTATTGCCTTTAAGAATAATTACCAAATTCAAACAATTGATATTAGATTAGATATTCAAAGAATAAAGACAAATATCACAACAACATCAGGAGAATCTGTTATTAATATTAGTCCTGGAGAAACAGTTTCTTTAAAGATTATATTATATGATTTAGATTTCGGTGGAACAATCAAAAACGCTTCTGTTTCCTTCTCGTGGTCAGGCGGAAGTGGTACTTTAAGTGATGCTAATAATGATGGAATTTACGAAGCTGTGATATCAAATATCCCTGATGGATCACATACTATTACAATTTCTGCTTATGCAGGAGATGATTACTCTTTTGAGCGATACGAAGTCTTTATTACGGTTATTAGACCGGCGGAAGATATACTCTTGTTTTGGATTTTACTGATAGTTTCAAGTGTAGCGACCGTCAGTGCTTTAACTTACCTTATTTTATATCAAAAGATATTTAAATACCCTAAACCTGTCAGAAAAGTTAGAAAATATCGTAAAACGTTGAGAAAAACAAAAAATCCAAGAGTTGATGTAACTGCTAGAGAAAAAGCATTTAAAGGAGAATATCAGAATGAACTAGCTCAAACTTCAAAACTCTTAAAAGGAAAACCAGCAGAAGTTCCTTCTAAACCAGAAAAAATATTAAAGGGGCCTATTGAAAGTTCTAATGAGTAAAGTTTCTATTTGCTCAAAATAAATTTTTTTTAATATTTTATTTTCATTCTTCTCTTTTTTCATAAAATAAATTGAAATAGTATTGAATCTTAAATGATTTTAGAGATGAGTTCTAATATTAAAATTTTTAGGTTAGATTACTCTGGTAGCTTTGAGGAAATAGCCCCAGAGAACTTATTGAATAACTTAACTCTCTTCAATGTTTTGATCTTTTATATTCCAGACCTAAAGCGGATGTATGTATGGATGGGAAAAAAAGCAGTTCAAAGCTTAAAAAGACATATTCCTCAAATTCGGGGTGCGATTTCAAAAACATATCCAGAATTAAAAATTTTAAGAAATATTACTATAGAGTCAGGATTAGAACCTCCAGAATTCTTAAATATTATCGGATTTGAAGAAGAAATTCTTAGATCTAATATTAAAAAGTTAGAAGTTAGGTTATTACCTGTGCTTTCTGAAATAAACAGATTGAAAGAGAAATCTGACAAATTTTTCATTGCAAATAATTATGGAGAAGCTATTGAGCTTGCTCAAAAAATCGTTAATTTAGCACGGGTTATTAAAGATGATTCGCTCGAACAAGATCAAATCAATTTTATCAATGAAGCCCATATAAGAGCCCGCGCAAGTGAAATTCTTAATGAAATCGAGCAAGTCTGTAGGGAAAAAACAAAAATTTTTAACCAACTAGTAGAAGAAGAGAAATATGAAGAAGCTCGTACTTTAATTGAAGAATTCAAACAAAAATACACAGATAAATATGATCTTTCTTCCATACCGTTAGCTCAACAGTTATTATTGAAAGAAGAAAATATGGTTTATAGGTTAAAAATCGAGCAAGATAAATTTTTAAAGGATATTGAAAATTTTTCTGATAAATTTGGAGATAGCACGAATTTAATAGTTTTGAAACAAACTAAAAAATTTCTTGCTACAATCCAAAAGTCAAGTCTAAGATACTATGATAATAGAATCAAAGACAAAATGGATCTGTTGAAAAGTAAATATCTTAGCATCAAAAATGATTTATGCGACGATTTAAGTAAGTTAAGTGAATCTGCCCTAGAATGCATGAAAAATGGAGAATTTTCTAAAGCTCTAAGAATCTATGAAGAAATTGTACAAAATTTAGAATTAAATAACTCGTAAAAAGCAGGTGAATCATCATTAATAATAATTCTGATGAAGGAGCGGATAATAAAAAAAAGTTAGAGGTTCTATCAAAAATTGACGAGTTAAAAGTAATAGCAAATAATCACTATCTAATGGGAAAATTCGACGAGGCTATTAAAGTTGCTGAAGAAATTATGGATATTGCAGAGCGAGCCAAATTATATTCTGTTGTTAGAGAAGAAGGAGAATACATCGCTAATCTTTATAAACAAGCTAAAGATGAGCATAAATTTATCGTTATCAAAGATGATTTCGAGGGTTTAGAAGAAGAATTTAATACACTTGT
>Ga0315553_10002913_pt1 | contig 13531 bp, 12 predicted proteins | sample SalMarSW160140MG_FD_203099 | JGI IMG/M metagenome (GOLD analysis project Ga0315553, IMG submission 203099) | Salt marsh sediment microbial communities from the Plum Island Ecosystem LTER, Massachusetts, United States - Salt Marsh Sediment SW1601-40 ... | reverse complement strand
TACTGGCCATGAGACATAGTTACGAGTAATTCGCCTAAGGCGGAACTATCGAATAATACCATTCACTCTATCTGTGAGGTAAACCATGAATACCTACACTGGAAGGCAAAGGGTTAAGGCCGCATTTAAAAGAGAGTATGCCGATGTAGTTCCTGCATATCCTATATTAGGGCAATTTACCTCTCAACTCATTGGTATCTCCATAAAAGAGTTTCTCACAGACAAAGAAAAACTTGCCAAGGCAGAGATTGCCGCCTATGAGCGATACAAGCCCGATATTATTGTAGTCATGGCAAATCTGCTCATGGAGGCCGAGGCCATGGGGAATGAGCTGAAATACCCAGATGATGGAATGTGTATATCAAAAAAGATGGCCCTTGAGGATAAAGGAAAACTAAACAGCCTCGCCATACCAGACCCGTATAAAGATGGACATTTGCCTGATTATCTTGATGCATGTAAGATGATAAAGGATGCGATAACTGATTCGAGTGTTGGGGCAGTTATTGCCGGTCCATGGACTATCGCAGTTGCCCTACGAGGTGCCAGTGAACTGATACGGGATGCAATGAAAGATCCGGCGTATGTTCATGAACTGATGGAGTTTACCACAGATGTGGCTATTCGCTTTGGATTGGCAATTCCCTCGACCGGAGCAGGTATGAGTTATTCAGAGGCACCAGCCTCATGTAGCCTCATTTCTCCAAAGATGTATAGGGAGTTTGTATTTCCCTATCACAAAAAAGCAATAGGGAGATTGAAGGAGGAAGGCATTGGCTGCACCTTGCATATCTGAGGCTATGCAGATCCCATCCTGGAAGCGATGGTAGAAACAGGTGCAGCGGCAATAAGTGTTGATGAACCCACAAATCTGTCCACAGCAGTTGAGGCCGCAAGGGGAAAGGCGGTTGTTATTGGTAATGTCAATACAAGTCTATTCTTTTTAGGCAGCAGGGATGAAATGGAAAAGGCAATCCAAAACTGTATTGATATGGGTGCACCGGGGAGCGGATTTATCCTTGCATCGGGATGTGAGGTTCCAGGGATTGCCCCACCTGAAAAGGTACAGTGGTTTATGGATGCTGCCAGAAAATATGGGAAATACCAGTAGGATGGAACGTGGTTCTATTTGTTCTATTCGTTTTATTAGTTCTATTAGTTAAGTTATTTAAAAAGCCAGTAGAACCAACGCAACAACTCTAACCAATTAAACAGAAGTTACTATGTTTCTATTAGACAGGGAACAGAAAATTTGTGAGATCGGAGGGATTAAGGTAGGAGGCCAGCCAGGGGAATATCCCACGGTCGTTATACCCTCCATTTTTCAAAAAGGAGACAGGCTTTTTGAGGGAGCAAAAAGAAAAAAGGGCTTTAATGAGAAGCGAGCAGAAGATCTTTTGAAAATGACAGACAGGCTATCAGCAGAGACCGGGATTCCCTGCATGGCAGATATCGTAGCCAATACAGGTGAAGAATTTAAAACCTATATTGACTTTTTTACAAGTGTAAGTGACATGCCCTTTTGTATTGATGCCTGGATTATGAGCACTAAGCTGGAAGGCGCACGTTACTGTGCTGAAAAGAATCTTTTGGACAGGGTCTTTTACAACAGCCTGACCATCTGGGAAAAGGACCTAGCAACAGAGATAAAAGAAATCGCCAATATTGGCATCAAACATGTTCTTCTGGTAGCCTTCGATCAGGAGGACCAAATGCCGTCGGGTAGGGTTGCAGGGACACAAAAACTGTTAGATGTTATAGAAAAAGTTGGGGCAAACTTTGAAAGCATCCTGGTAGATACCTCTGTCATGAACGCACCTGCTACAGCCTTCTGTTCTATTGCAAATAAGTTGATCAAGGAAAAATGGGGATTTCCATGCGGTAGCGCCCCTTCTAATGGATCCTATATGTGGAAGGCTGCCAGAGAGATGTGGGGATTCAAGGGTTGGGCCGGAGCTGATGCAGCCCTTCAGGGGATAGCCTCAATCATCTATCACGACTTTATCTTTTCCGGGCCTATAGCTGGTGTCGAAAGGGTCTTCCCTTCTGTTGCCATGGCTAATGCATTTCTGGCTACCATGATCTTTGATCAGTCTAAAAGACTCCCTGATTGTAACAGCCATCCCTTACACAAACTCTTCCCTGAGTTTTCTGGCCAACTTAATGCAATGGGGTAAAAGGAGATTTTTTATGACGCAATTAACATCAAAGGAGAGGGTTCTGGGATTACTCAAGAAAGAGCCAGTTGATACTATGCCCTGTTTTAGCGGACAAGGGATGGTTACTATGCCTGCCATACAGAGTTTGGGAATAAATTTCCCCCAGATACACCTTAAAGCTGAAAACATGGCTGGCTCGGCCAAACAATCCATGGATATGTTTGAATTTGACTCTGTTGTTGTTCCATTTGATATGTGTACAATTCCAGAGGCATTCGGCTTGCCGATAAGCATATATGAAGATTCAGAGGATCTGCTCTATCCTACTATACCTAAAAAATGGCCATCACCTGAAGAGGTTATCATCCCTGATGATTATCTCGATAGAGCACGAATGCCAGTAGTTGATAAAGCTCTTGATCTTCTTAGAGAAGAGGTAGGTGACTATAAGGCTATCGGTTCCTGGCTCCTTGGCCCTTTCACTTTGGCTGGTCAGATTGTTGAGCTGGATATCTTAATGAAAATGACATTAAAAGATAAATCTAAGGTAGAGGCGCTCCTTGATAAGCTTACCGAACTCATTATTGATCTTGGCAGGCACTATACTATTCGAGGGGCTCATTATATGAATCTTCGTGAAATGGGGACAGGTGCTGATCTTCTAAGCCCAAGACTGTTTAAAACAATGATTCTACCACGGTTACAGAAGATTTTTGATGCCTGGAACTTCCCAAAGGTTTTGCATATATGTGGTTCAACCGACCTGATAATCGAGATGATGGCCGAATCCGGGGCTGATGCGATCAGTGTAGACCACAAAAATACTCTGGTTGAAACCAGGAAAAAAATTGGAGATAGGTTGCTCCTTTTTGGTGATTATAATGGGTTTACCCTGCCAAAAAATGCTACTAAAGAAGAAATTAACAATTATATCCAGGAATGTATGAATGCCGGTGTAGATTCTGTTTGGCCTGGATGTGATATATGGCCTGATGTGAATGAAGAGAATTTGCTAACCATAAATAGGCAGATAAAAAAGTTAGGTAAAAGCCCTTCCCCTGCTGTAGGTAGATTGCAGTGAAGTTTCAATCTTTAGCTCTAATAAGAACAAGAGCTGTGATAAAACACCCTCATACTCATCAAAGTAAGACCTTGTAGATAATTTATAGGCACTTATTGTTTCTTCCTGTCTTACTGATGGCCATTTGCTGACCACTGAATGTTTTAAATTGTAAAGGAGGATTAGTTATATGGAAAAAGAAGAATTAAGACAGGAGCTATTAAAACAGCTCAGTGATAATGTAGTAAATTTTGAGGAAGATAAAGTAGTTGAGGCAGCCAAAAAAGTCGTTGAAGAAGGCTTAAATGCCTATGATGCAATCATGAATGGGCTCGCCGCTGGCATGGTAATTGTGGGCGAACTCTATGATAAACATGAATACTTTGTGCCTGAGCTTCTCATGTGCGCCGACGCCCTCTACGCCGGTCTGGATATCCTGAAGCCTCGGATCAAACCGGAAGATATAGGGGAGAGCGCCAAGGGTCAGGTGGTCATCGGAACGGTGCAAGGCGATGTCCATGATATTGGAAAAAATATTATCAAGATGATGTTCGAGGTTGCAGGTTTTACAGTTCATGATCTTGGCAGGGACGTTCCTTTAGAAAAATTTGTGGAAGAGCAGATGCGGACTGATTCTGATATAGTTGCCCTTTCAGCTATGATGACAACAACCATGATGGGCATGAAAAAGGTGGTAGAGATGATCAAGGAAAGAAATCCCAATGTAGCCATCATGCTGGGGGGTGCACCAGTGACCAAGGACGTTACAGAATTGTTTGGGGCAGATGGCTATGCAAAGTCTGCCGGTAATGCTGTCCAAGAGGCTATTAAAATGATCAGCCGATTGAGGGAAATGCAAACGAAGTAGGAAAAACCCCAGGAGCACATGTAATGGCAGATACTGATAAAGCAAAGATTATTTTCCAACCTTCTGGCCGGAGAGGTGAAGTGGAAAAAGGTGTGACCATCATCGAGGCCTCAAGGCAGGTGGGAGTAGATATTGAAAGCCTATGCGGAGAAAAGAAGGTTTGTGGTAAGTGCACAATACGGATAGAGGAGGGATTTTTTGAAAAATATGGCATTCAATCGAGCAAAAATCATGCAGGCGAGTGGCTTATAGAAGAGGAGAAGTTCATCAATAGAGAGCAAAGGGAGGCCGGTTACCGTCTGGGTTGCTGTGCAAGGGTTGAAGGGGATCTCCTGATCTTTGTGCCTGATGAATCGAGGGCCGGTAAGCAGGTAGTGAGCAAGGCAGCCAGAGATATCCACATTGAATGGAACCCTGCAGTCGAATATTATTATGTTGAGGTATCAGAGCCCACAATCCAAGAGCCCACTGGTGATCTGGAACGCATTTTAGAAGCACTCAATTACAAATACGGCCTAAAAAATCTGGATATTGATTATTTGACATTACAAAGACTTCCAAATCAACTTCGTGAAGGCAAGTGGAAGGTAACGGTAGCCATCTGGATGGATAAAGAGATACTACAGATTTTGCCAGGAAAGCTAAAGGACTATTATGGCATGGCCATTGACGTGGGCACGACTACCGTGGCTGCCTATCTGTGCAATATTGCAACGATGGAGGTAGTGGATACTGTCTCCATGATGAATCCTCAGTGCAAGTACGGTGAAGATGTCATGAGCCGCATTACCTATCATATGATGCACCAGGATGGTCTTGCAAAAATGAGTGCAGATATTATTACGGGATTAAATAGCTTAGTTACCCAGGCCTGTGAGACTACACACCCACCAAAGAAAGGCAAGAAGAATGGGAGTGACAAAGAGGAAACCATAAAGACCAAGAAAGACACATACTATCTCTGTCTTAACCCCACCGATATCATCGATATGACAATTGTAGGCAATACAGCAATGCATCATATTCTATTAAAGCTCAATCCAGAATATGTGGGAATGGCTCCTTTTCCGCCTGTAGTCCACAAAAGTATGGATATTAAGGCCAGGGACCTCGACATTCGAATAAATAAATCCGCCTATGTTCATATTTTACCAAATGAGGCAGGATTCGTAGGAGCAGACAATGTAGGAGTTCTTATTGCTGAAGAGCCGTACAAAAAGGATGAGATGCAGCTTATTATCGATATCGGCACCAACGGGGAGTTGGTCCTGGGGAACAAGAAAAAACTCATATCTTCATCCTGTGCCACTGGCCCTGCCCTTGAAGGGGCACAGCTCACCTTTGGTATGAGGGCCGCTCCTGGGGCTATTGAACGTATCAAGATTGATCCTGATAATCATGAAGTAGATTACAAGGTAATTGGGAGGGATACCTGGAAGGCATATTCAAAAAATGAGGAAATGCAGACCAAGGGCATCTGTGGCTCAGGTATATTGGATTTATTTGCAGAACTTTACCGTTCCGGAGTAATCCTGAAAAGCGGGAGATTTAATCCGAACCAGAAAAACAGTCGTTTTCGAAAAAATCCTGACAATAACCAGCCAGAGTTTGTTATTTCCTGGGCTAATGAAACAACTATTGGCAAGGACATAGTTATCACCCAAAAAGACGTTCGCCAGATTCAGCTAGCCAAGGGAGCACTTTATTGCGGCTGTAAGCTTATGATGCGGCGCCTGGGAATCGACACGGTAGAAAAAGTGAAGATAGCAGGGGCCTTTGGCACCCATGTGGATCGGGAAAAGGCACTGATCATGGGACTTTTTCCTGACTGTGAGATAGAGAAAATTATCTCAATAGGCAATGCCGCCGGAGATGGGGCACGAGCGGCACTTCTCAACCGGGAAAAGCGCGAGGAAGCCAATTGGGTCTCAAGAAATGTGGAATATATTGAACTGACAGTAGAAAAAGATTTTCAGCAGCAATTCATGGAAGCAATGCAGGTACCTCACATGAAGGACCAGTTCGAGCACCTTAAAGGGATAGTTCCTGATGAAATCCTCAATCAGTAGTTGGATTTATTATATTATCTATTATAACATCCATACAATCGATTAATATTCTATTCCTCTTCTGGCCTGAATCCCTTTATGAAATGGATGTTTTATTTCCCTCATCTCAAATACAGCGGAAGCGTGTTCTTCCATCTCTGGATGGGCATTCCTGCCACTTAATATTAAATGCAGATCCTTCGGTTTTAAAAACATCATCTCTCGTACCCTGTCTGGATGAACAAGACCTAAATGGGTTGCTATATTAATTTCATCTAAGATGACTAAGCGATCCTTGAGAGAAAATATTTCCCTTAAAGAGGCTTCCCAGGCCGCTCTCGCAGCCTCTAAATGTTTTTTTGATTGCTTCGATGATTCAAATATAAATCCTTCCCCCATGGTCTTAATCTCGAGATTTGGAAATTTTTTAATAGCGATAACCTCCCCATAGGCCTTGGGTGATTTGATAAACTGTAATACGCTTGACCGGATTCCATTGGCTGCAAAAAACATAGCCCTTCCCAGGCAATAGGTAGTCTTTCCCTTACCGTTTCCAGTAATTACCCCAATGCATCCCTCCTCCTGGTTGCTGCCATCGATCTTCCATGAGCCTCCCTCTTTCTTATGCTCAACCATCTCTGTTACAAGATCTGCCTGTTCGATGATCTCAGGCTTTGCATTTCTGCCAGTCACAACCAATTCCACGTTGGCAGGTTTTTTTTCTATAAGGTTGATAACAGTGCTCACAGGGATAATACCCATATCAACAAGATGGTTAATATCCTCAAGGATAATAATATCAAAGGTACTGCTCGAAATTATTTCCTGAATATGTTTAATGGCAGTATTAATTGTATCCCTGTCGCTGCGATGTAAGTTTTCATCAAAAGCTACATGTTCTAATTGTAAGCGTTCAACCACAACGTGAGGCTTAAGAAAGGAGAGTGCCCTATCCTCTGTGTCTACAAAGGGATGAGGAACAAATCCCATTATAAAGGTTTTGAGATTTTGCCCTGTGGCCCTCAGACTAAGACCTATGTGTGAAAGATTTATCTGCCCTGTTTTTCCTGTATAAACCTGAACCAATCCTTGCTTCAGCATCTGTTTACCTATTCTCTTTTCACCATTCGCACATTGCTATTCACCGTATGTCTTTCTGATTGCTAAATACCTATCGCTTACAGATAAACTATATAACCAAAAGCAAAAAATCTATAACATTTTCTTTATTACGACACAATTCTTTCGCCCATAGATTGACATGAACATTTTAATTAGTTAAAAGATGGAGCAATTAAGGTATGCTGGATTTCAGTTTCAGTTTCTCTGTAAATAATCGAAAGTACTGTTAATGAAAAAAAAACATAATTTCGGACTTGTTCAGATTTATACAGGGAAGGGAAAGGGAAAGACAACCGCCTCCCTCGGGCTCGCCGTGAGGGCTGCCGGACACAATTTTAAAATTGCTATTATTCATTTTATGAAAATATGGGATTATGGAGAAGTAAAAAGTCTTCAAAAGCTTGGGATTGATCTTTTTCGCTATGGAACAACAGAGCTTATTGATCCCAAGAATCCATCAACTATAGACTATGAGGAAGCCGATAAAGCAATGCGAAAAGCTGAAGAGCTTCTGGAAAAAAGTGACTACGATATCCTTATTTTAGATGAAATCAATGTGGCTATTGATTTTAACCTGATTCCCTTGAAAAGGGTAATTAATCTTTTAGATAAAAAACCAGCCAGTCTCGAGCTGGTTCTTACTGGACGAAACTGTCCTCAGGAGCTCATTGAAAGGGCTGACCTTGTTTCATGTATCGATGAAATCAAGCACCCCTATCAGAATGGGATAGAGGCAAGAAAAGGGATTGAGTTTTAATTAAAGGAGGCCAGGTTATATGTTCATCACGTTAATGAGAAAGCACACGAAAGGTATCTTGATTAAGGTAATGGTTGGTCTTATCGCCGTTGTCTTTGTTTTTTGGGGTGTCTACGCAATCCGAGAAAAGCCTGGTTCAAAGATTGCCTATGTAAATGGCGATTTAATCACAGGGTTGGAATATGAGGCAAAATATCGTGAGATGCTCGATGCACTGCAAAAACAATATAAAGAGTACTGGAATGATTCTCTTATCAAGGCATTTCAAATCAAACAAAGGGCTCTAAACAGCCTAATAGAAAAGAGATTAATCAGCCAGGAGTCTCATAGAATCGGCCTCGGGGTTACAGATGATGAGGTAGCGAATGCTATTGTTGCCTACCCTGCCTTTCAGATAAATGGCGAGTTTGATGAGGGAAGGTATAGGTCTCTTTTAGGTTATAACAGAATGGAACCAGCGGACTTTGAATCAACAATAAAATTAGAGTTGTTGGGCAAAAAAATCCAAAACTTTATTAAATGCTTTTTCCCACTCACAGATATGGAGAGTATGAATTATTACACCTATCAAAAGGAAAAAGTTAATGTCGGTTTTGTCTCTTTCAATCCCAGGGACTTTAAAGGAAAGACAGAGGTGAAACAAGATGAGAAAGAGGCATATTTTAAGACACATAAGGAAAAATATCGGATTCCAGAAAAGATAAAAATAGCCTATCTTGTCCTTACTCCATCTGATTTTTTAGACAAGGTAACCGTTGCAGAAAAAGAGATATCAGACTTCTATGAATTAAATCAAGAAAGCTTTAAAAATCCGAAACAGATTAAAGCAAGACATATCCTTCTTGAGGTAGCGCCTGATGCATCGGAATCAAAAGAGACAGAGACAAAAGAGAGTGCACTTTCTCTATTAAAAAGGCTAAAAGATGGTGAAGATTTTGCAACTCTCGCAAAAAAATACTCTCAAGATCCTGCTGCATCAAAAGGAGGCGACCTTGGGTATTTTACGCGAGGTCAAATGGTTAAACCCTTTGAAGAACTTGCCTTTAGCCTTAAAAAAGGACAAATAGGTGGACCGGTAAAAACCCAGTTTGGCTGGCATATAATTCGGGTAGATGATATCAAGGATGCTACCGTTAAAACCTTTTCTGAGGTTCGAAATCAAATAGTAACCACAATAAAAAACGATATAAGTAAAGAAATAGCACATGAAAGAGCTCTCACGTTGATGGATCAGATGCCCTATGACCTTGATTTAGCTAAGTATGCAGCTCAGCATGGTCTTACAGTGAAGGAAACTGATTATTTTCCTAAAAAAGGGACTATTCCAGGGCTGGGGGAGGATGAAAGACTTACAAAATCTATATTCTCATTAGAAAAGGGGGAGACAAGTGAGATCATAGAACATAAAAATAAATTCTATATCATCCAGGTGGTTGACAATAAAAATTCTCATATTCCAAAAATGAGTGAAGTCTCTGCTCAATTACAAAAAGATTTTGTAGATCACATATCTCTTGTTGCAGCAAAACAGGAGGCAAAAAGCTATCTTGAGGAATTAAAAGGGGGTGCTGATTGGTTTGAACTGGCTAAAAATAAAGGATTAAAAACAGATGAAACAGGCTTTTTTACCAGGAGAGAGAATATCTCAAAAATTGGTTACTCACCATTGCTATCTGAGGTCACCTTTTCCCTCTCATCTCAAAAGAGATATCCAGATGAGGTCTTTGAGGTAAATAATAACGTTTACATAATTAGATGGCTTGCAAAAGAAGACATAAATATGAAGGATTTTGATAAAGAAAAGAAATCCTTTAAACAAACACTTCTTTTAACAAAAGACAGGAGAATATTTAATGCCTGGCTTCAATCCCTAAAAGAAAAGGCAGCGATAAAAATTGTTACCCCTATTGAGTAAAAATACCCCCATTGTTGGAAATTTTTCCTTGACATAATTTAAAAATAAATGTTTATCTCCTGTGTAATTTGACCTTCATATAGAATAAGAAAAGGAGAAATAAAAGGTGAAATCTCTGCAAAACGCACTAATGATTTTCATTACTTTGTTACTTGCACTTCTGATCAGTCCTTCTAACACCCAGGCAAAAGACGTGGTAGAGAGCTCCTATCACGGGCAACTTGGAAGAAGCCCAGCACTTGGTGGCTGGGGTAATGGTTTGGGGATGCTGGAAAAGTGGTGTGCACTCCCTAACTTTAGCTTTGAAAAACAGGGGAGGATAAAGGGATGGAAAAAACAATGTGGCAAATGCCACACCTCCACCTATAGAGATCCCTCAACTGGAAAGACCGATTGCCGGCTCTGTCATAAGACCAAGGATGGCAAGGGGGACCCAACAATAGCCCAATGCACGAAGTGTCATGTGAAGGATTATGCCAAAAGAGGTGATATGTTTGATGAAGAACATGATATTCATATTGCAGTGGGAATGAGGTGCCAGGATTGTCATGAGAGGCTCACAGATCCCCATAGCGATCACCAGTTTGCTAAAGGATATGCCATTGATACAACAGAAGACACCATGGAAGGAACCCTTTCCTGCACCAAATGCCACGAAGAAAAACCCCATGGCAGTGTTGATGAGGGTGAAATTCTCGATAGCAAGCATGCCAATAAAATCGCATGTGTCACCTGTCATACTGGCCCAAGGCCTGGCAAGGCAATTAAGAGCAGAGCCTGGAATAAATTTACAAAAGATGGAAAACCGGTAACAACAAAGCGGACACCTGGATGGATTCCGACACATAAATGGTACACGGGAAAAAAATTGGGTCATCTGCCTATTTTAGGATCAACTGACCTCATGGCCAAAATATACCCTTTCAATGTGGTAAAGGTGGCTTGGTTTATCGAAAGAGGTGATGCAGCACTTGATGATGTTATTATTGTCCCTGAGGTCAAGGCAGCAGATGACAACAAAGATGGAGAAACAACGGTTGAAGAGATGCGGAAATATGAGAAAGGAAAATACAAAGATGCGACATTAGTCAGTAGAGAGTTTAATTTCAGCGTAACTCACTCCATCGTTCCAAGCGACCAAGCCTTTAGTTGCCAGGATTGCCATGGAGAGGACGGTTATGTCATTAATTGGAAAAAGCTCGGATATGCTGAGGATCCCTATGAGTTATAGCCTTCTCCGAACACTGTAAACTTCTGAGCCCTCCCTCTTTAAGAGTGGAGGGCATTTTTATATGTGCTTTCAGTAAACTCGAGCGCTAAGAGGGAGTAGGCACGAGAATTTTCACCTATGGACGAGACACAAAGGAGGGCCTATGGGAACAAAGGAAAGTGTTGGTAAGGTGTTAAAAAATGCAGTGAGAATCTTGCCAGGAGTCGGCTCTTACCAGGATAAGGAATCCCTCAGAGAGAGCGATAAAAAACTAAGAGATCATATCAGCACTCAATTATCTTATTGTATGGAAACTATTGAAAGGCTGAAGACAGGTATCTCTCGAAAAGGGTCATTATCATTTCTTAAAGATCTCGATGACATATCACGGCAGATGGATACATTATCTCGAACCATTACCTTTGCCTCCAGGGGATACAGTGGCGTCTTTGACTCAAATCTGGTAGATGAAAAAGTTCTTTCACATTTATTTGAATTTGATCAATCTTTCATGGAAGAGGTGGATCTTCTGAGCTCTTTAGTAGTAAAAATATCAACAAAGAACAAAGAGCTCAATTCTACAATGTTGGATGAGGTGTGGGATCATATTTTAAAGATTAAAAAACGGATTAATGAGCGAGAAAAACTTTTAAAGGGTCCATCCGATTAAGGATGGCATTAGTCGTTGGTTGTCAGATGTCCTTAGCAGGAAAGATAACAAAAGATGGAAGAAGATGCTTATTAGTGGAATCGGAAAAATGCCCACCGCTCTTTGCTTATTGTTGCTCTGGATTGAACGGTTTTTTTCAACAGACCACAGACAACTGACAATGGACACTATATCATTAGATATAGGAGGCTATTATGGTATTTATGGAAATTTTGGAATGGTTTGATGAGACCGGACAGGAGATGGTTCATAGGATTCCTGAGAAGGGCTCTGCTGATATCAAATTTGGTGCACAATTAGTTGTAAGGGAAAATCAGGCTGCCATATTCTTCAGAGATGGTAAGGGACTTGATCTATTAGGGCCCGGTAGACACACCCTTTCCACCCTTAACCTTCCTATAGTAACCAGGGTTCTGAGTCTCCCCTTTGGTTTCAAGAGCCCCTTTCGGGCCGAGGTCTATTTTGTTAATCTGAAGAGTTTTGTCAATGTCAAATGGGGGACCAAGGAACCGGTAGCATTTAGGGATAGCGAGCTGGGGTTGGTCAGACTTAGGGCCTTTGGGGTATACGCAATGAGGATTGTTCAGCCGCTCCTTTTTATAAATACCCTGGTAGGAACCCAAGGTGTCTATAATACTGAGCAGGCGGGTGATTACCTCACAGAGATTATTGTCTCCAGGTTCAACGACATGATTGGGGAAATACTGGATACTATCCTTAATCTACCAAAATATTATGATGAACTTGGGGTGGCGCTCAAGGCGAGAATTCAGGAGGACTTTGGAAAATTTGGGATTCATCTTGAGGATCTCTTTATTAATTCCATCACACCACCTGCTGAGGTTCAGAAGATGATCGACGAAAAGAGCGGTATGGGCGCTGTAGGAGATCTTGATAAGTTCATGAAATTCAAGGCAGCCAAGGCCATGGGTGATGCAGCCAAACAACCAGGTGATGGCGGCTCTGCTGGCACAGGTATGGGTCTTGGTCTTGGTGCCGGCCTGGGTATGATGATGCCAGGCATCCTTCAACAGTCTATGCAGGCAACAGCAACGGGTAAGGCTCCAACCATAAGTTGCCCGAAATGCCAGGCCCAGATTGATCCCACTGTACGTTTCTGCCCCCAGTGTGGTCACCAGATCATCAGGGAAAATACCTGCCCCCAGTGTGGAAAAAATCTACCTACTAAGGCAAAATTCTGCATGTTCTGTGGCACAAAGGTAGAAAAGATTAAAGCTCAATGCCCTCACTGCGGGCATAAGATCCTTCCTGATTCCATATTTTGTAATAGTTGTGGGGAGAAGATTACTTAGTGCTTCGATTCGCAAATACTGTAATGTATTCTAATAAGCATAATCTTTGCTATTGCTCACTCAGCACTTAGCCCCGAGTAAATAAATACGTCATCGAATTTATTCGAGGGGCTTAGCAAATATCAGTAGTTCGTTGTTCGTGGTCTTTTGTATACCTGGCAACAGTCAACGGACACTATCAAATAGTATCCTATGAACATCACTATTACGTGCCCTCAATGCGGCGCTGAGGTTGAACTTGCCGAGGAGGATACCGTTTTTAAGTGCCTCTACTGCGGCTCAACACTAAAACCTACAGGTCGAAATCAAGTTCAGTCCTTTTTTATCTCACCTAAGGAGACTGCTCACAAGGTAGGCATAGCTCTTCTTCGTGCCTTAAAAGCTAACAGTTCAAAAGATCTACACATAG
>Ga0315553_10002911_pt1 | contig 13544 bp, 11 predicted proteins | sample SalMarSW160140MG_FD_203099 | JGI IMG/M metagenome (GOLD analysis project Ga0315553, IMG submission 203099) | Salt marsh sediment microbial communities from the Plum Island Ecosystem LTER, Massachusetts, United States - Salt Marsh Sediment SW1601-40 ... | reverse complement strand
CAACGGGCGGCGCCTGTCTCGGCTCGAGCCGCACCTCGCCGCCCTTGACGCCGTAGCGGAAGGCGTTCTGCACCAGGTTTTGGAACACTTGCACCAGCTCGTCGCGGTCGGCACGTACGATTGCCGCGCGGGGGAAGCGCGTGACCTTGAGGCTCGCGCCGGATTCGCGCGAGAGCGGCTCGAGCGTATCGCGCACCAGATCGAGCACCTCGTTGAGATCGACGAGGCCGCTCGGCGGCACATGGGCGTTCATCTCCACGCGGCTGAGCGACAGCAGAGCGTCGATGAGGCGGGTCATGCGCGAGGCCTGCTCGGCCATGATGGCAAGGAACCGCTCCCGCGCCGCCGGATCGTCCTTGGCCGCGCTTTGCAACGTCTCGATGAAGCCGCGCAGCGAAGCAAGCGGCGTGCGCAGTTCGTGGCTGGCATTGGCGATGAAGTCGGCGCGCATCTGGTTGATGCGTTCGACCTCCGTCAGATCCCTGAGCAACACGAGAATATTGCTGTCGCGCTCCATACTGCGCGCCAGCGGCGCCACGGTCACCGCCATGCGACGGCCGACGGGGACCCGCTCGGCGTAGGTCACGGTCACCGCGCGGCCGCGCAAGGGCGCCGCGGAGACGGCGTCGAGGAACTCCGGCGTGCGGATCACCGACGAGATGTGGCTGCCTTCTCTGAGCGAGGCGAACAAGCCCCGAGCCGGCGTATTGCAGAACAGCACCTGGCCCGCCGGATTGAGCAGGATGGCAGGGTCGGGAAGGGCCTCGGCCATGACCTGCATCCGCGACACCGCACGGCCGGAGACCGGGATCTGCAACAGCTCAACGTCCGCATTGTCCTCAAGCTCGTGGCGCGGAAGCAGCGCCACCGAGACGACAAAGCCTAGGAAGGCGGCGATGGCGAAGGGGAGCGACAGATGGGCGACGATCACGAGCGACGCCATGATCACGGCGACCGCCACGATCAGCCAGACCGCGGCCAAGATCCGAGCATAAAGCTCTTGCAGGCCGCGCACGAGCGCGGCTCCGGCCCTCGCCGGGAGGCTGGTCCCGATGGAAGGGACTCCCCGCTCTGCCTGATCGCTCAAAGCCATCTCCCCGCTAAGCGAATCGACAAGGGATGATCCTTCATGAATGCGCTTGGAATATCACCCTTTTGAGACGAAGTACCGGAACTCCTATGACAAACAGATGACAAGCTTCCGCTAGGACTCTCGTCCGTCTTGCTATAATTTGTCCCCGCCAAGGGAACTTTCAAGAATGGCGGGACGCAAACCCCCTCATTTGAGACGAGCCCCTGACGTACTCTCTCAGTGTCTGTGACCATTATCCGGGGATCCCCATGAGGTATCTATCTGCTCTCGTGGCGCTGTTGGTAGCGCCTGCCGCTCTTGCCGACTCCGTCGTTCAAAACTCGCCGCTTGGATGCCCGCCGACGCGATCGCTGACCACCCAGGAGTCCCGCGACGGCGGAGACCTGATCTTGGTGCAAGGGCCCAAGCTGATCCCGAAACGGATCGCGGGTCCATTTCAGTCGCCAAGGTCCGTCGCCTTTCTTCCCGACGGCAGCTTCCTTGTAGCCGAACATCCCGGCCGCCTCCAACTCGTCACGACCGAAGGCACCGGTCAGATCAGCGGCGTGCCCTCGGTGCTCAGGCTCGGCCATGGTGGTCTGATCGACCTCGCGCTCGATCCGGACTTCGCCAACAATCAAACGCTCTACATGTCCTATCTCACGGGCACAGAGCAGGCGTCGGTGCTCCGCGTGATGAAGGCCAAGCTCGATGACGTCAACGAAACGCTCACCGACGAGGCCGTCATCTTCGAGAGTACGCCCGGCGACAGGCACGACCAGATCGGCGGCCGTATCGCCGTTACGCCCGACGGCTACTTGTTCTTGACAGTCGGCGACCGCTGGGCCGGCGACCCGGCACAAGATCTATCAAGCGACTCCGGCAAGATCATCCGCATTCGCACCGACGGCTCGATCCCCGAGGACAATCCGTTCCGGTCGCAAGCAGGCGCCCGGCCGGAGATCTGGAGCTATGGCCATCGCAATCCGCAAGGCATCGCCTACGACGCGACGCGGGGCGAGTTGTGGTCGAACGAACACGGTCCGCAAGGCGGCGATGAGCTCAATCTGATTATCGCCGGGCACAATTACGGCTGGCCGATCATTACCTATGGCGTCGACTATTCCGGCCGGCCGATCGGATTCGGCCATGCCAGGCCCGGATTGGAGCAGCCGGTGCGCTATTGGGCTCCAATCTCAATTGCACCGTCGGGGCTCGTCGTACAACCTGATCCCCATGAGCGCATCTTATGGATCAGCACGCTCGCCGGAGAGACCCTCGCGCGCGTGGCCTTGGGCGACGGCTGCACTGTCAGCGAGGAACATTTCGTCGACCGTGAGCTCGGGCGGATCAGAAACGTGCGCATCGATCCGAAAGGCGCGCTCTATGTGCTGACTGACGGTCAGGACGGCATGCTGTACCGGCTCGATCCGGCCACAGGCGTGAGCGACACCCAGGAGAAGACTCATCTCTAGTGGCGGCGAGACGGTTCAGCGCGACAGATGCTTGGCGGCAAGGTCCTCAAGGTAGGCGTTGAAGCGGGCCTCCCTGTTCTCGCCAAGTTCGCGGAGATAGCTCCAGGTGTAGAGCCCGGTGTCGTGGCCATCGTCGAAGACGATGCGCGCGGCATAATTGCCGACGGGCTCCAGCCTTAAAATGCGCACGGCTTTCTTGCCGGGCACGGTAACGCGCTCGGCAGGGCTGTGGCCCTGCACCTCGGCGCTCGGGCTCAAGACGCGCAACAGCTCGGCGGGTAGCGCAAAGCTCGCGCCGTCGTCGAAGGTTACGGTGATGGCCCGCCGCTCCTTGTCGAGCTTGAGTTCCGTTGGCCAGGGATCAGTCGCGGGCATGGCGCCTCTAGCCGAGGTCGATCTTGCCTTCGACGACATGATTGAGGCCGGTGCCGGGCGCCGTCACCACCGCCTTCACCTGCAGCGAGCCCCTGCCAGCCAGCCCCTCCTCCCGCACCACGCGCTCGATGGCCTGCTGCGAGGTCACGCCGACTTCCTTCAAGAACCGACGCATCGACATGTTGAAGCGTTGCTCGTCCATTTCGATCTCCTTGAGGGGGCATGGCTGATATGCCATGGAACACATGTCATATTAGGGTGGAATCAGGGTTGCGGTCACGTTCGATACGAGGCCAGCCACGAAACGGAAGACAGCTAAGGGGCGAACAATGCAGCGAAAGACGACGGTCAAGCGCCGTGACGCCTTCGCCGCCGCACTGCAGGATGCGCGTTACCGGAAACGTGTGGTGAAGAGCGCGAGGCTCTACAGCCGCAAAGCCAAACCTCCGCCGGAGGACGACGCCGAGACATGACAGCGCTTGGCCAACAGATGATCGACCCGTTCGGCCGGCGCATCACCTATTTGCGCGTTTCGGTCACCGACCGCTGCGACTTTCGTTGCGTCTACTGCATGGCGGAGCAGATGACGTTTCTGCCGCGGAAGGACCTGCTCACGCTCGAGGAGATCGACCGCCTGGTGACGGCCTTCGTCGCCAGGGGCGTGCACAAGGTGAGACTCACCGGCGGTGAGCCGCTGATGCGCAAGAATCTGATGTGGCTGATCAAGTCACTGTCGCGGCATCTCGACGGCGGCCTTGACGAGCTCACGCTCACCACCAACGGCAGCCAGCTGGCGCGCTACGCCGATCAACTTGCCGATTGCGGCGTTGCCCGCGTCAATGTTTCGCTCGATACACTTGATCCCGCCAAGTTCAAGATGATCACCCGGTGGGGCGACCTTGCCCAGGTCATGGATGGCATCGAGGCCGCCGACAGGGCCGGCCTGAAGATCAAGATCAACACCGTCGCGCTCCGCGACGTGAACGAAGACGAGTTCGTTGATCTCTTGCGCTTCAGTCACGGCAGAGGCTACGACCTCACCCTCATCGAAACCATGCCCATGGGCGACACCGGCAGCGATCGCACCGCGCAATATCTGCCGCTGTCTCTCGTTCGCGCGCGCCTCAACGAGCGCTTCACGCTCGATGACATTCCCGACCGCACGGGCGGCCCTGCGCGCTACGTCAAGGTACGCGAGACCGGCGGCAGGCTCGGCTTCATCACGCCGTTGACCCATAATTTCTGCGAGGCCTGCAATCGTGTGCGGGTGACGTGCACCGGCACGCTCTACATGTGCCTTGGCCAGGAGGATGCCGTGGATCTCAGGGCGCCGCTCCGGGCCAGCGAGGCGGATCATCTGCTCAACGCCGCCATCGACGCTGGCGTCGCGGCCAAGCCCAAAGGCCATGACTTCGTCATCGATCGAGGCGGCAGTCCTCGTCTCTCGCGCGTCATGTCGACGACGGGTGGTTGATATGTTAGGCTGACGCAATAGGTTAACAATTTACCACGTGTTTGATGCAATTTGCCGAAGAAGCCCTTAGGATACCAGCGCAGTCCCTGCCGGAATTGCTCGGTGTTGTTAAGCAGGTCGCTTACGGCGTTCTTAACCGATTAGCGCTAGAAGTTTCGCGTGCGTGGCCGCACCAACCTCCCAATCCTTCATGACGATATCCGCGCTCATTAAGAAGTACTGGCTCTTGGCCGGATTGGTGCTTCTCTGCGCGGTGATCGCCTATGCCGCCTTCGTCGCGCCGAGCAGGATCGGGCAATTGGAGCTTGAGCGCGAGGCGCGGCTTGCCTCGGCACGCATCGGCGCCGAACTGAAAAGCGAGCCGAGCGCCTTGATCAACGCCTTCCAGCGCCCGGCCCTTGCACCGCAAATCAGCCGCATCTTCCAAGATCTCGGCTACGGCCATCGCGTACTCCGCTACGAGCTTTACGACAAGAGCGGCAAGCTCACCTTCACCAGCGGCAGAGCCGGCCTCGAGTTGGAAAAGCCCGTCCCGAGCGTCCCTGAGGTATCGCCCGGCGCCGATGCCAACGTCGCCCTGCACAACCGTTCCGACGCTGCGGTCTCCCATGTCGCCGTGCTGACGATCCCGGTGCACATGGCGGGGCAGCCGGACGCGACGCTCCTCGTCTATCTCGACCAGAGTGAGCAGGCCAACGTGCTATCGCGTTATTTCGGTCTGGTCGCCGCCATCACCATGCTCCTGCTCGGTGCCGGCGTCGCCACGCCGATTGCCTTTGCCTGGATGCGAAGCCAAGAGCGTCAACAGGCCGAGGAGCGGGTGCGTTATCTCCAGAACCACGACCTACTGACCGGCCTTCCCAATCGCGAGGCGTTCAGCGAGATTCTGACCAACGCCATGGTGAATATGCAGCGCAACCGCACTCACCTCGCGGTGCTCTGTCTCGACGTCGACAAGTTCAAGGAAATCAACGACGCGGCGGACCTCGCCACCGGCGACGCCGTGCTGCGCGCCATGGGGGGCCGCATCCAGAGCACGCTTCGCAGCGGCGACTTCGCCGCCCGGCGCTCGAGCGATGAGTTCGCCATTGCCCTGGTCGGCATAAACAATCTCGGTGACGTCATGGCCTTCACCAACCGCCTAGTGGAGGTACTGCGCCCGCCGTTCCGCGTCGGCGACCGCGAATTCGTGTGCACTACGAGCGTCGGTATTGCGCTCGCGCCGAGCGACGGCGATACCGCCCCGGCGCTGCTTCGTCACGCCGACATCGCGCTGGCGCGGGCCAAGGCCGACGGCGGCCAGCGCATGTGCTTCTTCGAGCAGAGCATGGACAAGGCGCTGCAGCGGCGGCGCATGGTCGAGCATGAGCTGAGGCTCGCGCTCAGCCGCGAGGAATTCGAGGTCGTGTACCAGTCCCAATATGACCTTGCCAGCGGCGAGCGTGTCGCCGCCGAGGCGCTCGTTCGCTGGCATCATCCTGTGCACGGCAAGATCGCCCCGGCGCATTTCATCTCCGTTGCCGAGGAGACTGGCTTGATTGTGCCGCTTGGCGAATGGGTGCTCCGCCGCGCCATCTCAGATGCCATGGGGTGGGCCGAGCCGCTGACGGTCGCCGTCAATCTCTCCCCGGCACAGTTCAGCGACGGCGACGTCGCCGAATTGGTCGCTCATCTTCTGCGCGAGACCGGCTTCCCCGCAGACCGCCTCGAGCTCGAGATCACGGAGAGCATGGTCATCAACGACACCGAGGAGGTGCTCGGCAAGCTCCGCCGGCTGCGGCAACTCGGGGTCAAAATCGCCATGGACGATTTCGGCACCGCCTATTCCAGCTTGAGCTATCTTGCCCGTTTTCCCTTCGACAAGATCAAGATCGACCGGCAATTCGTGCGCAACATGACGCGCGATCCGGCGATGCGGGCGATCGTCAAGACCATCATTGCGCTCGGCAAGTCGCTCGACATCACCGTCACCGCCGAGGGCGTGGAGTCGCAAGAGCAGGCGTCGATCCTGCGGGAGTATGGCTGCCCGCAAGTCCAGGGGTTCCTCTATGGGGCTCCCGGCGCGCCCGAAGCTGCCGATACCAGCGGCAAGGTGACGTCGATCAAGTCGCGAAGCAGCGCCGCCTAACCGCTCTCCGAGTGCTCACTGCTTCTTCGTCGACCGCGGCGACGCGGCGCCCTTGGTAGGCTGTGGCGGGCCGAACAAATCTTGAAACAGGCCGCCCTGGGTCACGGTGGTCACGGTTCTGGTCCGAACCGGTCGGCGCGCGTGCGAGGTGCGACGCTTCGCCGGAGCGGCGCTCGCCTTCTTCTGTGGGGCTAGGCGGGCCTTCGGTTCAGCCGACTTGGCGGGCTTGACGGTTGGAACCGGCGGGGGCGCATCTTGCGACTTCGCTTCCGGCTGGGGCTCCGTTTCCTTGGCGGCTTCAGCGTCGGGCGGAGGGACGTCCTCCTCGACCGCGTCCGCTTCAGCTTCCGGCTCAGCCGGTTCCACCGAAGTGGCCGTGGCGCCCCCGGAACTGTCGAGCCGCGCCGGCTCGAGCCGCGCGAGCGGCGCCGCGGTCTCCCCGGGTGGGGCTTCACCATCATGCGGGGAAGCCTCCTCGACGGCAGGCGCCGGAGGAACCGAGACTGCTGGCTCGCTCTCGGCCTCGGCAGGCAGTGGCTCCGGGATGCGTGCCGGCACTGGGATGACGACGGTCGACGCAGGCTCAAGACGAGGCTCTGGGGCCCCGGCGATGCCGGGCTCGGCCTGCACGGTCGCGTCATCACCGCCGGCGTTGTCAGCATCGCTATCCGGGACCGGCGCCGCCGTGGGATCGTCCTCGGCTGTGGGAATGGCGGCGGTCGTTTCCGGATCGCGCGGCACCACGATAGGAGACGCCGCCGCCGCCGACGCCGGCAACACATCGACGTCGACGAGCTGCGATGCTCCTTGCTGCTTACTAGCCGGACCCGGCAGCGTGATCATCACCGGCAGCAACGCCATCACCGCGAGTCCGTGAACGGCTCCAGCGGCGAGCACGCAGAGTGGCAAGGTGATTGAGCGTCTGTCTGTCAAGGTGCGGCTTTGCAGGGCGCGCTCGCGCACGCGTTCGCCCTTCAAGACTCCGCTTAACTGAGTCGGGCGCGAACGCCAACCCTTCAGCTCTCCATGACGATGCGTGGTGCTGAGCGAGCGCCGCCTTTGTGACGCTCGAGCTCGGCCCACATCTTGGCGGCGATGGCACGATAGGCCTCGGCGGGATCCGACTCCGGCGCGCTGACCACGACCGGCTTGCCAGCGTCGGATGTTTCGCGCACGGCAAGCGTGAGCGGCACCTCGCCGAGAAACGGCACGCCGAGCCGCGCCGCATCGGCCTTGGCGCCACCATGGCCGAAGATGTCGGACCGTCCGCCGCAATGCGGGCAGATGAACGTGCTCATGTTCTCGACGAGACCAAGCACGGGCACGTCAACCTTACGAAACATGTTGAGGCCTTTGCGCGCATCGATCAGGGCAAGATCCTGCGGCGTCGACACGATCACCGCGCCGGCGAGCGGTACTTGCTGCGCCATGGTGAGCTGCGCGTCGCCGGTACCCGGCGGCATGTCGACGACCAGCACGTCGAGCTCCCCCCAGGCAACGTCCTTCAGCATCTGCGACAACGCCGACATCACCATCGGCCCGCGCCAGATCATCGGCGTCTCCTCGTCGACGAGAAAGCCCATGGACATGACCTTCAGGCCGAACGCCTCCATCGGTTTGAGCTGATTGTTGACGAGTTGCTGCGGCTGTCCCTTGATGCCGAGGAGGCGCGGCATCGACGGACCGTAAATGTCGGCGTCGAGGATGCCGACATTCAATCCGCGCGATTTGAGCGCAAGTGCAAGATTGACGGCGGTGGTCGACTTGCCGACGCCACCCTTGCCCGAGGCGACAGCGATGATGTTGGCGACGCCGGGGATCGCACCGGTTCGCGATCGCGCGGCCTGCGCCGCGCCGCGCGCGACCGGGGATTCCGGCGGCGGGGCGGTCCGGCCGGCGCCATTGCCGCCGGCGGGACCAGCGCCAGCCTCGCGGTCGGCAGTGAGGGTCACGGTGACGGCGTCGACGCCAGGGAGGTCCTTCACCACCTTCTCGGCGGCCTGACGCATGGCTTCGAGTTCACGCGCCCGCGCTGGGTCGACGGAGATGGCGAAATAGACCTTACCACCGCGGATCACAATTTCCGAGACGAGACCAAGCGAGACGATGTCGTCGCTGAGATTGGGCCCTTTGACGCCTCTGAGCGCCTCGAGCACCCGTTCCTTGTTGATGAGATCGGACATGACCTCCTATTTAGGTCTCTCCGCGCCGAAACGCCAATCGATCTACTCCTCGAACCAGCCTCAGTCTCATTCTATCCAGCAACTCGGTCCCGCGCAGCTTCGGAGCTTCTCCTCCACGCCGCGCAACCGGACGAGGTCGGCAGCATACTTCGCATCGTGGGCCTTGCTCTCCAGCTCATAGGGGTCCGCAGCGAGATCGTAGAGCGCCTCGACGCCAGAATCGTACCTGACATATTTCTGGTCCGGCGAACGGACTGCGGCATAGCGATTAGACGGGCTGCTTGCGTCGCTGCCGCCCTCGATGAGGATCGCGCTGCGCCATGGAGCGTTCGGGTCAGCGAAGAGCGGGGCCAGCGTGTGGCCGTCGCAAGCGAGGCCCGGCTTCGCCCCGGCGAGGTCCTCAATCGTGGCCACGACATCGAGGTTGTTCACGAGCTGGCTGCGCTTTTGGTTCTCGGGCAGCCCGGGTCCTCTGATCACAAGGGGAACCTTGATCGATCCCTCGTAGGGAACGCCCTTTCCTGATAGCCCGTGTTCACCGAAGAGGTATCCGTTGTCCGAGGTGTACACAATCAGGGTGTTGTCGAGCTTCCCTGCGTCTCGCAACGTGGTGACGACCGCCTCGACGAGATCATCCACCGACTGGAGGGATTGCAACTCCTTTCGGTATTCGGTTTCGAGGTCACCTCTCTTGCCAACGAGCACGGGCTGTCCGGGCTCCTTTCCGGTGACGCCGGCCCCATAGAATGCCGGGTTCCTTGGGATCGTCACGTCCATGAAGGCGTGTTCGTATTTCGGGGCCGCGATCGCGGGACCTTTCTCGCCTTCGTCTCCCTGGCCATGCGGCGCCTTGGTCGAGACCAGCATGAAAAAGGGAGCAGTCGATCCGGCTTGATCCTTGATGAAACGCGCGGCGCGGTCCTTGAGGACGTCCGTCGAGTAGTCACGCGCCTCGTGGCCGAAATGAATCAACGTACCGTTCTCGTTGACCGAATAGTCGTAGTAGCGCTCCCTGGTCAGGGCGTACCAGAGGTCCCAGCCGGGAGGCACCCAAGTGGCAGGGTTAGAGGGGACGTTGCTTAGGTGGAGCCAGTTGCCGGCAAGGTTCGCCCAATAGGCGATCCCACGCGGAGGTTTGCCCTTGGCGTAGCCGTTCACATATTTGCCGAGGAACGCGGTCTCATAACCCGCTGCCTTCAGCCAAATGGGCAGAACGTTCTCCTCGTCCTTCCTGAAGGCGCCCCAGCCGCCGCCATAGCGCTCCTTGTTCGACCGAACGCCGTCGTTGTGGGCTGCCTGACCCGTCAAGAAAGACGATCGGCTGGGGGCGCAGAGGGAAAAGTTCACGAAGCTGTTGGTGAAAGTAATGCCGTGCTCGGCGAGAAGGGAAACCGTCTTCGGCATGTAGTTCATCGAGCCGGTGTCGTCCTGGTCGTCGGTTAGGATGACGACGATATTGGGACGGGCAGCGGCGCACAGGGTGGTGCACAGCAACAAGAGGAAGGCGGCGATGATGCGCATTGGCTTGGCCCCGAGAGAAAGTTGAATGCAGCGGATAGCGTCACCTGCGGTCAGTCCTTTTCAGGGCAAAGGCCGGCGTGCGTCACTCGGTCCAGGGTCGTTGCCGCGGAGCGGAGCACGCGATGCCGAGGCGTTTTCGTCTCCGGCGTCACTTAGTCGCGGGGGATGAGCGTCGGTCACCCAGCAACCGTCGCCCGTGCAGGATTTGAGCTTGTCCTCAAGCGCGCGGAGCGTCGCAAGATCGCCGGCATAGGCGGGATTGTCCGCCTCGTTCTCAAGCTCATGGGGATCGGCGGCAAGATCGAACAGCTCCTCGAAGCCGCCGTCATATTTGACGTATTTCCGCGTCGGCGTGCGTACGCCGGCATAGCGGTTCCGGACCGGCTCGAAGCGGTTGACCGGGCTTTCGAATAACAGCGCGCCGCGCCACTTTGCATCAGCAGCCCCAAACAGCGGCACCAGGGAGCGGCCGTCGAGGGCCACATCCGGACGCGCATGGGCGAGATCGGCGATGGTCGCCACCACGTCGAGATTGCTGACGAGCTGCTCTCGCGTCTCTCCGGCCGGAATACCGGGCCCCCGCATCAGGAGCGGCACCTTGATGGATTCGTCGTAGGCCGCCGACTTGCCGGTCAGGCGATGCTCGCCGAACAGAAAGCCGTTGTCCGAGGTGTAGATGAAGACGGTGTGGTCAAGCTCGCCGGTGCGCCGGAGCGCGCCGACGATGTCACCGACAAGATCGTCGACCGACTGCAGCGATTGCAGCGACGCGCGATAACTCAAGTCGATCTCGTCCCTGCGCTTCTTCTTGAGGTGCGGCCCCTTCAAGGCTTTGTCGCTCAAGTCCCGCTCGTTGAAGGCGCTCCCGGTGGGGAGTGGGACATCGGCGAAGGCGGTCTCATATTTCGGCGCCGGGATGGCGTGGGCGCCTTGCGCGTGGGCGGCCTTCGTCGCGACGTAAAGAAAGAACGGCTTCGCCGTCCCCTGCTGATCCTCGATGAAGCGGACCGCCCGCGCCGCAAGCACGTCGGTGGAATAGTCGCCGGGGCTCGAACCGAAATTGAGGATCGCGCCGTTCTCGTTGATCTCATAATCGAAATATCTGACGCGCGATCCGGTGAAGGCGTACCAGAGATCCCAGCCCGGCGGCACCCAGTCGCGCGGATTGCCGATCTTCGGTCCTTTGACGTCGAAACCGAAGGTGTTGCCGGCCCAGGCGAGCAGCGCGCCCATGGTGTTCTGCTGGCCGTAGCGGTTGATGTATTTTCCGACGAGCGCCGTGTCGTAGCCGGCCGCTTGCAGCCAGACCGGCAGCGCTTCCGGCTCCTTGTCCTTGAAGCTCTCCCAGCCGCCCTTGTCCAAGGGGCTGTTGGCCTTGATGCCGTGATTGTGGGCGGCCTGGCCAGTCATGAACGAGGCGCGGCTCGGAGCGCAGAGCGGGAGGTTGACGAAGCTGTTGTCGAAGGTGATGCCCTGTTCAGCGATCAGCGCGTTGAGCTTCGGCATATAGGCGAGCGAGCTTGTGGCCTGATCATCGGTCATGACGACGACGATGTTCGGCGCGGCGACGGACGCTGCCGTCGAGGCCAACAGCAAAATAAGGGCGACGAGATATCTCATACCGGGTCGATGGGCTCAGGTATCAGGGAACAGCTGGGGCAGGCCTTGGATCCGAGCCCAGCCTTCGCCTTCGGCTACAGGTTCGACTCGCACGTCGTGAAAATAGTCGTCGAGCACCGCGGCCCGTTCCTCGGCGAGGGGCGGCTGACAATAATCCTCCTCCTCCCAAACGGCGACGCCATCTCGGCGAATCCGCGCGCCGCGAAGCGAGGCCGAGAGGGCGCGGCCGAAGGGCCGCATGGACATGAACTCGTCGCGCTCAAGACGCGCGCTAAGTTCATCGAGGCGGCCGTGCTTGGGGACCGCCGAGACAAGGTAGAATGCCATTTCGCTCCTCCTCGCCTCTTCAAATAGGATCGAATCTTGGCAAGGCTAGGCCCGCGCGCCCGCGGTGCCGCGACGCGTCCCAGCGTCCGGAATTTGGCCTTATTCCCCCTTCTCGAGGCGAAGGGGACGGCGCGCCGAAAAGCGCAAACCTTTGGTGTCCGCTGGTCCTTGCGAGACCAGCGGCGGGCGCCTTCCGGCGCGCCACATGCGCTGACGCAGCAGCGGCAAGCGCGTGCTATTTGCGGACGATTTGTCGGCGCCGGGCCGCGCTTTCGCCGTTAGTGCCCCGCTTCCCTGGACCGGACGGTAAATCGACGGATGGGTCGCGTTTGGGATAGGCCTGACGGTCGTCAGCCAGTTCCTGGCGGGGCCTGGTAGTGGGCACGGGCGGAGCCCCGGCGCCGCCCGAGTGACTGGCTTGCGAACCAGACCCGCGGGCGCCGCACCTCATCCCGCCTCACGACGCCTCATGAGTACGCCCCTTCGGTGGACGAGGTGGTGACAGCATAAGGGCGGATTGCAGCGCGGGGATAAGTTCGCGTTCAGCGGGTCGTCATTGCGCCCTGCCGTCATTGCCGGGCTTGTCCCGGCAATCCAATGGCGACGTGACGCCTTATCGGATGCCCGGAACAAGTCCGCGCATGACGACGAGAAGCCTGACCTTTCGCCGGGTAGTGCAAGCCCCCTGCGGACCATCCCGGGTTGAATAGTCTCCACCCAGAGTTTTGGCGGGGTGTTGCCGCGCTGCAAATCGCGCAAGTTCCAAATCAATAAGGCGAATTCGGCCACGAAAGGGCCTTGTTTGCCGGTGAGCCTTCGACCCCAGAGGGAATTAAACGGGGATCGGCGGCTCCGGGGGGCGGACGGCCGGTCGGTATGTCCGGAGTACGATCAGTCTGATGTCTGGCCCCCCTGTGGCGCCGCTTTCAAGCGGCGCGCGGTTCGAGTGTCCAGTTGATTTCATCGAGTCCTACCTTCGGCGGCTCGAAACACTCGGGACTCCGTCCCTTGCCAAAATTCCACTTCTGTCCTTAGCGCCAAGCCCCGGTTGGGGCCGCGCACATTCCAGGCTTATCGAGACTCGCCTGCGCGAGCTCCCTCACCCCAACCTTCCGGCTCAAAGCGAATGGGTGCCTTGTCGTATTGCGTTCGCCCCTCCAGCCGAGGGCCGAAAGCGCGGGGTGAGGGGGAAGCGCGGAGCACCGCGGCTCGAGCGTCCGTCGCGTCAATTGTTGCCGGCGCCCGGCAGGCTGATGCTGCCGGCAGGTCAAAACGAGGGGACCATAAAACCTTCCTTAACTCTGTTTTGGTTAATTCTGGCGAGGCATCAGCAAGCGCCCTAGCGTTTGCCCGCAATACTTCCACAGAG
>Ga0315553_10002909_pt1 | contig 13545 bp, 8 predicted proteins | sample SalMarSW160140MG_FD_203099 | JGI IMG/M metagenome (GOLD analysis project Ga0315553, IMG submission 203099) | Salt marsh sediment microbial communities from the Plum Island Ecosystem LTER, Massachusetts, United States - Salt Marsh Sediment SW1601-40 ... | reverse complement strand
CCGCCTCCGGATCATTTTTTTGCCTATATCTAATAGCAAGCTCTATCTCTTCAGCTTTGGTAAGAAGCTTATACCTCCGCATTTCCCATAAATACATTTGCAAAGGATCATAGGCGACTAAGGAGCCGTCCTGCTCTTTCGGAACAGGCGTGAGATCATGCTGGGAATCAATAGATAGATCATCTATTTCTTTTTGGCCTTTTTTATTTTTTTTTGTTTTCATCTTTAATTTATTAGGCACATTCCTTGATGGAAACGCTGAGGACGAACGTGAGCTATAGCGGTTGGAGATGAATTAATCAAATTATGAGTCTTGAATTTGAACTTTGAGGTATTTCTTTTTCCCTGCTCTTAACAAAATAATATTACTCCGGATATCATCCGGCCCAACTATTGTTTCAAAGGATGGGACCGTTTGCCCATTTATATACGCACCCTTCTGGGATATTAACCTCCTTGCCTCACCTCTCGTTTTACATAGACCAGTTTTTTGAAAAAGAATGTAGGCCTCAATCCCCTCACCTAAATCATTCATTTTCAGAGAGTAGGTGGGAATTTCCCCAATATCCTTCATCACGCCTCGACTGAATAGCTGTCTGGCAGAGCTTCGAGCATTGTCCGCTGCCTCTTGACCGTGACATATTTTTGTGGCCTCATATGCTAAAATATCCTTTGCCTCTCGTAATTTCTCATCTTTTAGACGAGAAAGTTTTTCGATCTCATCCATAGGAAGAAACGTAAAATAAGAAAGAAACCTTTTTACGTCCCTGTCATCTATATTTACCCAGTATTGGTAATATTCATAAGGGGATGTCAATTCAGGATCAAGCCATACAGCGCCTTTCTGAGTTTTTCCCATTTTATAACCATCAGCAGTAGTTATCAAGGGAAAGGTAATCCCATGGATAATTTTGCCTTCAATTCTTCTCGTTAAGTCAGCACCAGCTAAAATATTCCCCCATTGATCGTTCCCCCCCATCTGCAGGAGACAGTTATGGTTTTTAAAAAGATACCAGAAATCATAAGCCTGAAGGAGCATGTAGTTAAATTCTAAAAAGCTGAGGCCATTTTCCATCCTCTGGCGGTAGCTTTCGGCTGCCAGCATCCTATTTACACTGAAATGTCTACCTATGTCTCTTAAAAAATCTATGTAATTTAAAGGGGATAGCCAGTCAGCATTGTTGAGCATAAGGGCTTTATCACTACTAAAATCAATAAAGTGGGACAGCTGTCTCTTAATGCCCTCAGCATTGATATCAATCTCCTCCCGTGTCATAACAGTTCTAATTTCATCCTTTCCACTGGGATCGCCTACAAGTGATGTTCCCCCTCCAACCAAAGCTATGGGTCTATGGCCTTCTCTCTGCATGTGGGAAAGAGACATAATAGGAAGTAAGCTACCAACATGGAGGCTTTTTGCTGTCGGATCAAAGCCAATATAACAGGTAATTGGTTTTTCAAAAAGCTCTCTGAGCATATTTTCGTCGGTTACCTGTTCAATAAATCCTCTTTCCTTAAAGATATCATATATATTTCTCAATTAATCCCCCAATACATTTCTCAGCTTAATTTTTTTTATTACACCTCTATCCCTCTGGAAGCCTTATCCTTACTACCTGTCCTTGAGTGCCGAGATTTCTAACCTTCTTTCCATTGAGGGAAAACTCAATTCCAGCAGCATTCCCTATTAGAATGTTAAAATTCTTTTCTGCCGTCCATTGAGGAGTTTGCCCTGGCTGAAAAAGATACTCCTTAACTAACCTTTCATCGATACTGATAGCAACCCACGTCTGGCTTTTAACATTGGCGGTAAGAATTAATTTTGGCAGCAGAGGTTTTTTTTCTTCTTCACTTTTCATTGGCGTTGTCAAATCCTCAAGAACTTTTGTGTCACCAACAGGTTTGGATTTTAAAGTTATTTTAGTCACCTCATCTCCCGCTCCTTCATCTTCTAATAGAAGTACCTCCCTTTCTCTCTCATCTTTTTGGTTAGTATCCTCTTTCTCTGCTATACCCTCGAATTTTTTTTCAAGACTCTGTGTTCTGAGATGCTGAAAGGCCTTGTTAGTAATTGAAATATTGCGTTCATTCAGATAAATGACAGCAATAATAAATACCAGAGCCAACACGGAAACAATCATAATAAGATATGGCTTGACAGACCGTGATCTTATCTTCTTTACCGCTCCTGGTTCAGTTGTTTCAATAGATGAGGCTCTCAGATAATGATGTATGACTGCCTCTTTGTCCAACCCCAAAAATTCAGCATAGGATTTTAAAAAGCCTTTAATGAAAACTTTTGAAGGGAGTTTATCCCATTCATCATTTTCTATAGCCTCAAGATAATACCTTCGAATCCTCGTGGCCTCAGCTATGTCATCTAATTCAACGTGGCACTCTTCTCTGGATTTTTTTAAAAAAATACCGAGACTACTATCTTCTGGTATTTCCTTTTCCTTTTTTTTAACAGAAGGTTTTCCCATATTAGAATGTAATCTTGATAAAGGATTCCTTTCTTAGCTTATTTAACCATGCAGCATATCTTTTTTCTACATTTTCTTTAAATAATTTAGAGTAAATTGCATCTCGGATTTTTTCAAAAGGTTTGAGTCCACCCTTTTTCTCTTCTGCTAATTTTATTATCTGAAATCCAGATGGAGAAAAGTCTAAATCAGTATATTCTCCAACTGAGATTTTAGATATTTTTTCTCTCAATACTGGTTCAAGTTGGCTGACTTCTATCCAGCCAAGATTACCTCCTTCTGGACCCGCTGGCCCCTGAGAATATATCTTTGCAACCTTGGAAAAATCGTGGCCTTGTTTAAGTCTTTGCAATATCTCTACTCCTACAGATTTTACGCGAGCAATCTCTTTCTTATCATTTACACTTTTCACCTTTAAGAAAATCCGCTCCAGCCTCACTGTAGGGACCTCTATATATTCTTTTGAATGTGTTTGGTAATGTTTTTTGAGCTCTTCTTCGGTTATAACTATCTTTGATTTCACCTCATAATTTATCAACCGAAAATGTTCAATTTCCTTTTCTATCTCATCTTTATATTCCTTGAGACTTATCCCTTCCTGCTTTAGGCTATTAATTAAACTCTCCTGTGTAAAATTATTTTCCCTTTTTACCTTTTCAATTGCCTCGTCTACATCTTTCGCTGTTACTTTTATTCCCAATTTAATTATTTGTTGTTCTGCTATCTTTTGATTGATCAGTGTATCCAAAATAGCCCTGCGAATCTGGTAGAATTTTTTCTCATTTTTTCGTTGCAGCTCCTTTGCACTTGATCCGGTTAATTTTTTAATTGAGGTATTGAGATCATGGAGGGTAATTATATCACTATTAACTTTTGCTACAATTCTATTTGTTACCTCGGCCAGAAGATAGCCACGAGCCAACATGAATACACTGAGAAATAAGGCGAAAAGGATAGTAAATTTATTCGTTTTCATTAACACCCCTCAGTTTATCTAACATGGTGTGGTTAATGTTAATAGTATAACTATCCCTCAATTCTTTAAGCCATGCTGTATATCGTCTTTCCACTGCTTCATTAAGGAGCATATTTCCTATTTCACCCTCTACCTCCAAAAGATCTTTTACTCCTGGAGGCTCTCTTTTGAGAACTTTTATAATGTGAAAGGCGTGGGGAGTTTTAATGATGTTACTCACTTCACCAATAGGTAGTGTGAAAACGACATCAGATAGGGGAGAAGGGAGTACATATTTGGCTTTCCATTGTATACCATAATCTCCACGAATTCCAGATTGCAGAGATTGCTCTTTAACTAATTCCTTTATATCTTCCCCTCCTGTAAGTCGAGCGAGGACAGCCTCGGCCTCTTTTCTTGTTTTCGTAACAATGTGCACAAATTTGGATCTTGAAGGGTGTAAGTAATCCCTCTTCCTTTCCTGATAGTAAGATTTTATCGCATGGTAAGAAATAGGCGGCAGAGAGGCAGTTTGTTCCTCTACAATCTTTTTAATTAAAAGATGTTCACTGAATCTCTTTTTCCATTCATTATAATCTATGCACCTTGATAAAAGCATTTCATTAAAGCTATTTCCTGGATAATCCTTGACAATATTTTGGATAGCCTTTTCCAGTTCAATCTCATTTACGAAAACACCATTTTTTTCTCCATATTCAAGCACAAGAGCGTCATCCACAATTCTATTGACAAGCTCATTAATAAATGACCATACTTCCTTCTGAGGAATGTTATTTTCAACTGAGGCAATGCGTACTTCTCTCTTTATATCACCCACAGTAACTACTCGATCTCCTACTCTTATTACTACAGCTTTATTTGATTCTACCGTGGGAGAACAGGCTGATAAGGTAAAATGAAAAAAGATACAAAAAAATAGGAAAATGAAATATCTTATATTATTGATATTAATCATAGATAAATTTATAAAAAATGACATAATTTATTTAAATTACACTATCATTATATGAAATGCAAGAAGAATTTGGATCAATTTTTTTCGATATAGCGATCGAATTGTTGTATCATCTCCGCTGCCTCTCCAAGGGCAGAAAAGGATCTCTTTTTCTCTCTCACAACCTTAAGTTTCTGATCGGATAAAAATAAGAAATTATCCGGATGATTGGAAACTAAATCAATCAAGCCAGGTGGTGATACATTAGTATCTTTAGAGAAAGAAAAGATCATATGATCGTTTTTAATGTCTAATACTGTTGAGCCAATTTTCTTTAGCCCTATCTTTATCTTAATAACAGAAATAAGATTTTCTACCTCTTCTGGCAAGGGCCCAAACCTATCTTCAATTTCCTGTACCATCTCCTTTAGCTCATGTTTCTCTTTTATGGAAGATAAGCGTCTGTATATGTCAAGCCTGACATCACTCTCCTCAATGTAGTTGTGGGGAATAAACACTGGCAAATCAGTATGTATCTCTGGAAATATTTCCTCTTTCCACACCTCTCCCTTTAGTTCTGCTACCGCCTGTTCTATCAATTTTAGATAGAGTTCATAGCCAATAGCCTTTATATGACCTGATTGAGAGAAACCAAGAATGTTTCCACCCCCTCGTATCCTCAAATCGTTTAAGGCGATATTAACTCCCGAGCCCAAGCACGAAAAATCCATTAAAACCTTGAGTCTTTTCTGGGCATCTCGTGTCAAATGAGAGCCATCTGAAATCAGGAGATATGCATAAGCCTTCACATTAGATCTTCCAACTCTCCCTCGAAGTTGATAGATCTCTGCCAGGCCAAAGCGATCAACCTTATTAATTATTATTGTATTTGCTGAAGGTATATCCAGACCTGAGTCTATTATAGTAGTGCACACGAGGACATCTGTCTCCTTGGCCAGAAATTTAATCATTGCCTTCTCTAAATCCCTCTCCTTCATCTGACCATGGGCAATACCAATCCTGGCTTTAGGAACAAGCCGGCTCAACGTATCTGCCATTATCTCAATGCTTTGAACCCGATTGTGGACAAAAAAGATCTGCCCCCCTCTCTCCAGCTCCTTGTCAATTGCATGAGATATAATATCTTTATCAAATTGGGATACATAGGTCTGAATAGAGAGCCTGTCAGCTGGTGGGGTCTTAATTATGCTTAAATCCCTTACCCCCATCAGTGACATATGCAGAGTCCTGGGGATAGGTGTAGCTGTCATTGCAATAATATCAACAGAATTCCTATATTTTTTTAATTTTTCCTTGTCTTTAACACCAAAGCGTTGTTCCTCATCAATGATAAATAAGCCCAGATCTTTAAATATAACGTCATCAGAGAGAATTCTGTGGGTTCCAATAATAATATCAATCTTTCCTAAAGATAAATCGCCTATTACTCTCTTTTGCTCTGGCCTTGAAATAAAGCGACTCAGGGCAGCAATCCTGACAGGGTAAAAATTAAAGCGTTTTGAGAATGTTTGGTAATGTTGCTCGGCCAAAACAGTGGTTGGAGAAAGAACAGCTACCTGTTTTCCATCCATAACAGCCTTAAAAGCTGCTCTCATTGCTACTTCTGTTTTACCAAAACCTACGTCACCACAAATGAGCCGGTCCATTGGTCTTTCTGATTCCATATCAGAGAGTACATCGTCAATAACCTTGATTTGATCTGGAGTTTCTTCATACTCAAAGTTCGCCTCAAATTCCCGATAGTAATTATCTACTTTTGAAAAAGAAAAACCCTTAAGGAATTTTCTCATGGCATAGATTTTAACAAGACTCTTGGCTATCTTTTCAATTGACCTTTTGGCCTTCTTTTTTGCTATCACCCACGCCCTTCCCCCAAGTCTGTCTAATTGAGGGTTCTCTTCATCTAAACCAATATATTTCTGAACTATGTTTATCCTATCTGCCGGTATATAAAGTTTGTCATTTCCCGCATATTCAATAATTACAAAATCTCTTACCCTTTTGCTGATCTCCATCTTTAAAAGTCCGCCATAACGCCCAATTCCGTGATCCTGGTGAACAACTAAGTCACCAACTTTGAGTTGACTGAATTCTGTCCATGGGATGGCCTGAACCTTGTCTTCTTTTTTTCTCCTTTCTCCTCCCTTTTTTTCTCCAAAGATCTCATCTTCTGTAATGATAATCAGATTTGAGGCCAAAAATTGAAAACCTTGAGAAAGGTGCCCCAAACATAGGTATAGCCCTCTTTTTCTTTTAATCTGTAACCAGTCGGGGAGAATCTCTTTGACCATGATTTGATAATTGAACAAGATTTCTTTTAGCCGTTCTGCCTGCAGTTGTGTCCTGCATATGAGTACAATCTGATTTCCTTCATCAATCCATGTATTTATTTTTGTTGCAAGAGGGGCAAGAGAGCCTTTTGTGTGAGTGATATTCTTAGAGTCATATTCCATGTCTGCTATAAGGGATTCATTGAAATCGATTTTGAGTGCTTCCTTTTTATGCTCGGTGTTGACGGTAAAATCAAAAAAGGAAACGGTGTGGTATTTAGCAATGGTATCTTGAAGTTCCTGTATCTCGAGAATGATAGTATCAGTTTGGGGAAAGGGTTTCCCTTTCTCTAAACATTCATTCTTAAACCTTCCCGTTTCTTTGTTAAGCTTCTCCACAATAGACATGGCTCTTTCGATAAAGCTATCTGATTGAGTAATGCAAATATGACCTCCTGTGGGAAGATAGCTAAAGATGGTATCAAGAGAGGCGTAAAAATGTTGCAGCCATGCCTCAATGCCTGCAAAATTTCCGCCTGATTCCAAAGGTAATGGAAGTCTACCCATTGATCGTGCACGTTTAATATTTGAAGGGCCTAGAATGATCTCATTAGCAGGAAGAATGATCAACTCTTTTAAGTCAAATTTTGATCTTTGACTGACTGGATTAAATAATCGTATGGATTCCACAGTGTTTCCCCAGAATTCAATCCTCACTGCTGAATCATATAACGGTGGGTACAGATCAATAACGCCACCCCTTACAGAAAAATCACCTCTCTCCTCCACGAGTGAAGTTCGAAGATAACCAAAAGCCAGCAACCTTTTTATCAAGTCATCTCTGTCGATCTCCTCATTACAAGCAATATAGTCAACCGAGTTAAGAAGTGTCTTTTTTGGCAAAAGACGGCTCATAATGGCCTCTAATGATGTAACAACAACCGCATTTCGTACAGTTGAGAGAGCATAAAGTGCCTCTATCCTTTGCCTTACCAATTCTTTTGGTGGACTTAATCCTGTGAGAGGTGAAATATCATAAGAAGGAAAAAGGAATATTCTCTTAGAATCAGGGGAAAGCCCATTATTCTGGTTAGAAAGAAAAAAATTTATATCTTTGTAAAATTTTTCAGACTCCTCAGAGTTAGGGGTAACTATTAAGAAAGGATGCTCCACTTCAATCAAGAGCTGAGATAATAGATAGGCCAATGCAGAGCCAGTGATACCAGTCACCTCTATAGGGCTTATCTTGTCCTTTACTCCCTTTTTTAATAGAGCTAAATTATCTCTTTTATCTGACATTATATGTGTTTGTTGTGTTCTTTGGTTTTGTTGCGTTCACACCTAATACTAGCGAAGCTCCGCTTACTGAAACCAAATATTAATTATACATGTTAGCCAATTCCTCTGCCATTTTCTTTTTTTCTTCTAAATCTGTTATCCGGTATAGGGTCAGTATTTGGTTTTGACTTGGACCGGCTCCCTGATAGGTACCCACGCCATGCAATCCTGCAACCCAGTTCTGAAGAAACTTTACCATCCGCATCCTCTTTTTTGCAGAGGCTGCTGATTTAAGATATTTCGATACATATTCCCCTATCTCTGGATTTTCTAACTCCAATTCAGACGGCATAGTCACTGCAATCCCACCTGTAATATCCCCAGCTAAGGATAGGAGTTCCCAGAAACCTTCATTGGTATTAAGTTTTGCAAGGTTGCTGATTGCCTCATCTGGCATAAAAACTCCAGAGCCAATTGGCTCTTCCTTACCCATATGTGCAGCAGCAATCGCACAGGCGAGGGACGTTTTGTTCAATTGGATCATTCTGGTTATCTTATTTGCAATATGAGAGGCCTTTGAAAGGCCATGGTACTCCGCAATAATCTGGGTAGCACCAATGATTAAATCCATAAAACCTACCTTGCATGCACCACCACAATTCATCCTATGGGTTTTGGCAAATCGCGCAATGAAGCTTTGTGTGTAGCCAATCTCTCCGCACATGAATACCCTCTCCCAAGGGACAAAAACACGATCAAAGACTATAAGGCAGGTTTCCCTTTGGCCATATATTGGATTCCCAATATATCGGATATCATTCGCATGCTCCCTTTCTACGCTATACGAATTATGTTGCCCTATATAGGTGATTCCTTCAGCACCATTTGGTATGGCAAATGCGAGTGCATAATCTTCCTCGCCCTTTCTGCAAGACAATCCAGGCAGTATAAGGCTTTCATCAGCAGCATATGCCCCTGTTGCATGCTGCTTAGCACCACTTACAATAATGCCATCAGATTTTTTTTCCACAACATGTACATAGGAATCGGGATCCTGATCAAGGGGTCTTTTGCTCCTATCACCCTTTGTGTCAGTAACAGATCCACTCACTACCAAATCCTCTGCCTGGGCATATGTGAGGTAATCTGTAAATCTTTTATAATATTCCGTCCCTGTATCTTTATCCATCTCCCATGTTGTTGCTGCTAGGCCTGGAAGCATCTCATTCCCGGGGCAGCGATAGTTACAGGTTCCTAATTTTTGGCTGCTCAAGCGTGCCATCTCAAGGCGTTTCTCAATATCATGAGTGCTCTGATGGATATGCAGGCTTCTGCTGATAGTTTCACCTGTAAGATGAGATGTTGCTGTCATAATATCATCGTATTGAGGATCCAGAGTAAGTTCATATACCTTTGCTGTTGCCTCAACAACTCCCTTTGTAATTGGATGATTAGCCAAGTTCTCAACTTTTTTCCCTCCTATAAAAAGCCTTGGTTTCAGTCTGGAAATCCTATCTCGATATTCATTGACTGTTTTTATGGCCATGTTTTACTCCTTTGTTTAATTGTAATTACCGTTCATAAAAAAAAGAAATATAGATGAGCATATGTTGCCGGTCAAGTGATTAAAGAACTCCCTCTAAAAATTCAAAGAAATAATCATTGATTTTTTCATGTTGATTTTCACTTCCCGCATCTGCCCGCAGATCTTAACCATACTGCTTTTAAAACTTACAGAGCATTTAACCAATATATTGTGTCATTTTTTTCTTGACATACAATATATATTGATATTATACTTCTTCAAGTTATACTCTTTTTCATATTAACCTCCTTTTCGAATTAATTTTATGATTAAAGAGGTTGTTTTAAAATTACCCACGTGAAGCCCCCAGGGGAATGCTTTGATTCCCCTGGGGGCTTTTGTAAGTTGTGTCAACACGAAATTTTATTTTGATTACTTTCTCGCGCACATAAAAGCCTTCCTAAAAGCAATATTTTAAGTAAAATCATTATTGTTTATTGATTTTTCAAATCAAAAGCTCAAAAAAACGCTGATTCTTATCATCTTCACGAATAATCTGTCGAATATAAACGCCTTTAAAACCTTTTGCTGTTGAAATGACTTTTGTGCTTTTTCTTTTGACACAAAATCCCTTCTCTCCTATACTTTTCTTAGTTCAATAGCAGTTTCAATTCCTTATTTTCTTAGTATCCCAAATATGTTTTTCACTTTATCATCTAATATTGTGAGGGCGTTATGACAAAAGCATCTTTGACTGCTGCGCGCATAGGCACAATTCACACCTTATTGTGCTACAATGATGGCGTATCTATTGTAATCAACCAGATTGTAAACTCATTGCAAAGATATTTGGATATACCTCCTGATAATTTTGCATTCGCATGTGGCAAGTATAATGGAGATTTATACAATAATGTCTGGATAGATGGTTCCCTCTGGCATAAGGATGACACTGTAGCTTATGCCTTGACCAACTATTCAACGGACCCTCCGCCCAAGGACCTCGAAAGTAGAATCGAGGCAAGAGTCACTGATGCAGAAAAAATCCTTGCAGAGTTTTTCGATGAATCTGGCGTGGACCTGATAATTGCCCACAATACGGGTCATCCGGTAAACCTTATCTATTCTCTTGCCCTCAACCGGCTCTATGAAAGGAGAAAAAAGACCGGCCAGAGACTTCCACATTATTTTATGTGGTGGCACGATTCCCATCTGGAGAGGGATCGCTTTATGAATCCCAATCCACTCATGCGCCGCTACCAGATGGAGGGAGTGCCTGGCCCTCACGTGGAAGGAATTGTCTTTATTAATCGAGGGCAATGGAATATTGCCAGAACCTACTTTAAACAATTAACTGACCGAGATCCAAAGATTGTGGATAGGTTGGAAAAATCTCACATCGTTATTCCAAACACCTGTGATGTACCTGGAAACTGGACTGCTGAACCGGATCTAGAGTATTTTGCTCCAAAACTAGACCCATATAACATTGATTTTCTGGAAGCTATGGGCATTCAGGAAAGACTGACTGCAGAGGGAAAATCCCTGAAAGATTGTCTGTTATTCCTCCAACACACAAGGGTAGTACCGCGAAAGCGCATCGATCACGCCATTGACTTCTGCTTTGCTATGGCCGACCGATTTAAAAAAGACGGTCAAAATAAGATGGTGTTCTTGCTGATCTCAGGGCCCACTGGTGATGAGTTGAGCGATGATGTCACAGATCTTACTAAGCATCTCAACATGCGGCGTCTTGAGCGGCCTAAACTAAATGTGGAGATTATCTGGGGTGAGAACCGCATCCGATCAGAACGAGAAGTCATAAATGGCGTAAAATACTACAGTTTTGCTGAGGTGCCTGGCATTGTAGCTCATTATGGCGGCCTTGGTACCTACTTTAGTGATGTAGAAGGCTTTGGTAATAACCTTCTTGAATTGATAAGCCTGGGGGTACCGCCTGTGGTGCGTGAATATCCAGTCTATCTCACCGACATCGCAATCTACGGCTTTGATATTCCCTCCACTCCTGACGGCACTATGACTCCGAAGTTGATCGAGGGTGCCTATAAAATATTGACGGACGTGGATCATCGCAAGGCATTGGTCAAGAAAAATGTAGATGTATTAGTGAAAAACTTGGGTCACAATAAGATTGCCGAGAACTTGAGCACACTGTGGGAGACATTATAGGAGCTTTTTATGAAGGATATATCTAATATCATCTCAGATTTACACCAGGATATGATGCGTGGTGATCTCCCTCCTTGGAGGGCAGAGGCAGCACTCTTGGAAAAGGGGTTTGAGAGTCCAAACCATTTCTACCCGGCTGCCCAGGCTCGAAAGGCCTATATAGAAGAGGTCTCTGGCGAGAAGTTTTCTCACCTCAAGGCCATGGAAAGGCCATACCTCCAGCCCTGGTATTGCCCAAAAGATACTATCATCTACAACCTCGAGGCACAGGAAACAGATCTGTCCTGCACTGTTTGCAGGTCACCCCTTGAGCCCTATCATGGCCCTTTAGCTGGCTATGCGCCATTGGTAGCATCCTATGTGGCAGGCCTGGAAGACTACATATCATACTGTGGCCAGATCACCGTCAAAGGGGATGTGGAAAAGCATTTTATCAATCTTACTGCTATGGGCCCAGGCATGTCGGCGATCGGTCTTGCGAGAGGCTGTTTTCTGGTTAATCGCTATGGTGGGGCTGAAGTTCAGGTGGAACCTTTGGCCGGAACAGCACGTTGCATGGGATATATTTTTGCAGACCTTAAACAGCTCCAGAAGGCACAGAATACCATCCAAGCAAACGTGGAGCGGATAAAAGCCGTTGTTAACGAACGTGTGTCAAAGGTGGGGGCTAAAGTAAGCCAAGTTGAGTTTGATACAGATAGCTTTGGGCCTGATTACTTCCTTTATGTCTGCTTTTATGCAGATGTTCCAGAATATAGGGCCCACGGTGAAATAAGTTGGTCCGTGGGCGAAGCCAGACAGATGACAGATGAAATCCTTAAGAAGGCTGGCGTGGACTTTAATCTGAGTGTCATTCCTCAGGGCTACGATGGAGACTACAAGCCTAGCCCCTCAAATAGACGCGGTCGACGGGTTAGTGCTCAGGTTCGTATCCCTGTCAAGAGCATGGAGGAATTCCTCGGCAAATCAATAGGCCGATTTTTGGCATTTATCGAAATGGACCGTCGTGGGGTGGAGAAGTTGGGCTGGTTTTTCTATACCGGTATGGGAGCTGAAATCATTTCGGGATTATACAAGGCCACACGGGTTAATCCTCGAATGCCGCTTACCGCCTGTCTGGAGCGTATCTACGCTTTTGTAGAAAAAGGTGATCTGGTTTATGGTGTGGAACTTCCTACTGTTGAGGCCGGGGTTTGGTCTTCAATCGAAGGTGGTATTCCTCCTACGGGTCGTGAGGTCATGCGTATTATGGGCCTCACCAATGTCCGTGAGTTCTGCGCCAACTTAGCCGCCCAGGTTTTAGCTGGCGAATTCAACCTGGCCTGTGAAATAGTCCGAGAAAAACTCTATTCCAAACAGGTGAGCCGGCTGTACTGATCAATTGTCATATCCGTTAACCCGTGTTTAGGGCAGTATGATTTTATCATCGAAATCATCCAGGTTGTACACTCCATGATCAAAGTGGAAGAGATCAATGAAGTCCGAAAGTTTCAAATGGCACGCTCATTTTTCGGAAGGGGCTTCTATTTCACTGCGGCTTATTGGGTAGATGGAATGATGGTGGATACAGGGTGCGCTTATACTGTTCAGGAACTCCTCACGTCTTTGAAAGGATATCAGGTCAATTATATAGTAAACACTCACAGCCATGAGGATCATATCGCTGGAAATGCGGCACTACAAAACATATACGGTGCCGATGTAGTGGCGCACCCTCTGGCCCTCCCTGTACTTGCTGACCCACGAGAAAGACAGTCACTTGGTCTTTACCAGAAGTTTTTGTGGGGTTATCCTGATCCATCAAAAGGAAAGGCCATTGGAGAGTTTGTGCAAACTAAAAATCATCGGTTTGAGGTAATTCACACCCC
>Ga0315553_10002908_pt1 | contig 13545 bp, 7 predicted proteins | sample SalMarSW160140MG_FD_203099 | JGI IMG/M metagenome (GOLD analysis project Ga0315553, IMG submission 203099) | Salt marsh sediment microbial communities from the Plum Island Ecosystem LTER, Massachusetts, United States - Salt Marsh Sediment SW1601-40 ... | reverse complement strand
TGCGCCTCGATCCAGGTCACGGTTCAGAATGTGGCCCCCACTGTGATCCCCGGACCAGACGCTTCCGGTCAGGAAGGGACGCCTATCGAGGTCACCGCTACCTTCTCCGATCCCGGGGTGTTGGATACGCATACCGTAAGTGTAGATTGGGGAGATGACAGTTCGAGTTCGCCTGATCTCTCAGCGCCGGGGCAAGTGTCCGCCTCGCATCTTTATGGAGAAGATGGGATTTACAACGCTGAGGTCTGCGTGACGGATGATGATAGCGGTGTGGGCTGCGAGACGGTGCGGGCAGCCGTGGCAAATGTGGCGCCAACGGTGGAGGCAGGCTCTGATTGGCAGGTGGATGAGGGTGAGCTTGTCGACTTGAGCGGCGCGAGCTTCAACGATCCTGGCTTTGCTGAGGTCTACACGGCTGAAGTCGACTGGGGAGATGGCCTTACGGAAGGTGTGGTTATCCCGACCGGAAGTCAGGATCTTACGGGTGATCATCGCTATGCTGACAACGGCGAGTACATAGTCGTCCTCACAGTGAACGATGGCAGTGTGGATGCGCAAGATAGCTTCACGGCGACGGTCCTGAACGTGGCGCCGACTGTTGCGGTCGAGACCGCCTCGATCGTGCCCATCGATGAGGGTGATACCTTTGTGCTTCCAGCGATCACGATCAGCGATCCTGGCAGCGCGGATACGCACACCGCCACGATCGATTGGGGGTTGGGCCAGGGTCCAGAAGCAGTTGAGCCGGGCGCTGGTAGCGTGACGGGTTCACACCTATACCCACAGGATGGTCTCTACACGGTCACAGTCTGTGTGCAAGATGATGACGCTGGGATTGGATGTAACACCCTGGTGGTTACTGTTGAAAATCAACCGCCAAAGGTCGAATCTGGAGCCGACATCAAGGTTGATGCAGGCGAAGAATTCATAGCTGATCTAGCCACCTTCTCAGACCCTGGCGTAAGTGATACCCACACTGCAACGGTCGATTGGGGCGATGGGACGGTCGAGCCCGGGCAGGTCAATCAGGTCGCTGGTGTAGTGAGTGGATCGCATACATATTCTGCGTCCGGCCTATACACGATCGATGTAATGGTCTGCGATGATGATGGGGTGTGCATCTCGGTTACGCTTTCGGCTGAGGTTTGGGCAAAGCTGACCCCGAAAGAGGGCATAGAGGGGATCAAGGCCGCCATCGAGGCATACATCACCCAGGGCGAGATTGATTCGAAAGCTAAGAAGAGCATGTTCAGTAAGCTCGACGCTGCTTTGAAGTCGCTGGAGAAGGGCAACGACCACACCGCGGTGAATCAACTGGGTGCGTTCATCAACTACGTGGAGGCCCAGAGCGGCAAGAAGATCGATGAATCGGCAGCGATCGATTTGATCACACGTGCGGAAGAAATTATCGATCTGATCGAAGGCGAGGTCACCTCCTGGCCACGGAATGCCTTCAATCTGACCTCGATGTGCCGGTTGGATAAGGACACTGGCCAGATGCGCGTGCGCAATATGAGCGATATCCCACAAGCATTCAAATTGTGGCTGTATAAAGGGGATTTCACCCTTGAAGATACCGCCCCCGTGGGAGATTCGCTCTGGCCAGTGCCCTGGCAGAAGTCGAAAGACACCTACCAGTTGAAAATCGCTGGTTATGAATTCGTCAAGGCGATCGGGAAGAACCCGATCTGCGAACCTTGATTGGGCGGCATGCCGAACAAGGTGATCCTGCGCTTTGCGAGAATGATCGTTATGGCTGATCACCTTGATTGTCGACGTATCGAAACAACGTGAAGGATTTTGTGGAGATTGGAACCTTATCTATTCATTGAGCTCGAAATCGTACATTCACTTGGGAGGTTTTATCATGCGTAGATCGTTGCTAGCTCTCTTCATCCTGTTGATCGGTGCACTTGCAGCATGTTCCCAGCTGGGTGCGCCCGAGCCTACGCCAACGGCAACTTTGCCGCCAACTGAGACCCCGATTCCATCCGTCACACCTTCTGAAACGCCTGAGCCGACAAACACGCCACTTCCTACGCCTACATTTACTCCCACACCGTTAAGCCCTGAGACGATTCTGGCGCGCAATAATCCCGTCGTCCAGGAACGAGGAAAGGTTGAGTTGGAAGTAGTGCGTTTCTTAATTGGCGAAAAAGACGTCGTGCTCAGCGATCATCCGCAGTTGGCGTACGAGGAGATCGCGCCGCCCGATCTAAGTGCGCCGAGTTTCGACGACAAACAGGTAGTTGGCGAGATCATCCTCAGGATCACGAATAAACAGACCGAACGAATCATCACCTTATTCCTGTCAGACCTGATTATCGCAACCAGCGGCCAGCAGATACGATTGGAGGAGTTTATCCTTGAAGGCGGGTATTTCGGCGACGACATCAATCCTTTCAATCCAGATATCCTGCCCGAGACGAGCGTTCTTGCCGGGTTCTGGTTCGCGTTTGATGATCTTGACATCGCTGAGATTACCAAAGTGAATATCGCGCTGGATGAACCTTACTATTCCATAGGGAATACATATTACCCTCTGGGTAGTAGATATTTCATGTCCGTTGAATTTAGCGAACGCATCTTTGAACCACTTCTGGAGGCCCCGCAGTAAAGGACAATCTACCTGGGGGGGCAAAAAACTGGCGCAGTTTGTCACACATGGCTTGTGGACAGAGGGTTTATTGCGTGCGGAGATTACTGGCTCAGGTTAAGGCGTAATCAGCGGTTGTGCCGCAAGCATTCAAACGGTGGCCATCTTAGGGGTGGCGGGATTGACAAGGGCTGCGCAAAGATCTGAGCTAGCGAAAGCGAACCGTCATCTGCGATAACCAGATGGGCGAATAGGACGATGCGGATCCAGCTGCGGCACTCGGGGTTGGATCTAAAAATCCATTAAGCGAAATAACGGGTCATCAAGTACAGCAGGATCATCCAAAAGAAGCCATACGCATTGCCACGTATGGCTTCTTACTATGCGACCGATGGAGAACTTAAAGTTGGAGATGACAGTGACCGATAACCCTCGTAATCCTTAGGTGTTTGGATTGAGCGTATCCCGTTAGACTGAGTTGGTAGGTGGAGGCATCATGGAAGAGGAAGAAATCATTATCGATTGAAAATTCCCAACTTACAGCGCAGGATGTTCTGGACGCTCACCTTCTCGCTTTCTGTAACCCAACCATAGGGCGCTGGCTCCTGGTTGTGATGGCCATATTATGGATGCTACCCATTTTATACCTGGTTTATGTCGTCTTTGGCGGGTATATGGCTATCAACATCCCTTCGATGCGTTCAATCTTCTTCTAGCCTCTCACGCTAGCGTAAAACCTGTAACATTTAGCCCCCGCCAACCCGCCTCTGGTGGGTAGGGACCGGTTCTCCACGAAACCGAGAAAATGCCAATCTGCTATGTATTTGATGGCGTGCTTTCGTATAATGTGAATGGGCATGCTTCGGGCTGCCCTGTCTTGAGATGGCGTACGCAGAATAAGCGATCGGGGTGCGAACCATGAAAGACGATTCTCCATCTCCCAATGTTGAGCATATTGCTGAGCTCTGCGCTCGTGAATATGACCTAACCGGGCGAATCTCACGCTTGCCTGGAGAGAACTACAACTACCAGATCGTAACCGAGGATGACCAAGCCTACGTGCTCAAACTTGCGGGCGATGACCTCTCGAGCGAGATGCTCGAGCTGGAGCATCTGGTCGTCGAGCATGTCTACGCAGCAGGCATAGGTCTGGACGTGCCGCGCTTCATCACCAATCGTGCCAAGGGCATCGTCACCAGATACACCATGGCAGACGGCACTCACTTGCGCGCCCGTTTGCTTGAATATGTACCGGGAACGCCATGGTGTGAGGCTGGCGTGCCCGGTCCGCAGCAGCTGCGTGATCTTGGGCGGATCCTTGGCGCACTCGATCTGGCGCTCTCCGATCTTGATCACCCGGCCGCCCACCGGACGCATCGTTGGGATCTATCGGCGGCGGCAGCACAGCATCGGGGCAAGATTGGGTTGGTGGAGGATCCAGAGCAGCGCCGCATCGCGGAGTGGATGTTCCACGTGTACGCAGCCTGTGCGGTGCCACGTCTCGCGGACATGCCCCATTCGATAATCCACGGTGACGCGAATGACGAGAACGTGCTCCTGCAAGACGGACGGGTTTCAGGTCTGCTCGATTTTGCAGATTGCCTATACAACCCGACCATTTGTGAGCTCGCAATCTCACTCACCTACGCCATGCTCGATCAGTCTGACCCCCTGCACGTGGGCGCGGAGATTGTGGGCAGCTATCACACAGTCCGTCCGCTTTCAGAGGATGAACTCGCCATGCTCTATCCGCTGATCTGCGGGCGTCTTTGCGCCACAGTCACAGTCGCCGCGGAGCGCCGTCAAATCGACCCCGACCATCCGAACTGGTTTGTCACCGAGGCACGTGCCTGGCGCTTGCTCGAGCGGCTCTATGCAATCGATCCGACGCTAGCCGGAACCCAATTCGCTTCGGGTACCGGCATGGACCTCTACAGCGATGGGGGTGATCCCATCAATGAACTGATCGAGAAACGACAGCGCCATATCGGTCGCTCGCTCTCCATCGCCTACCGCGAGCCAATCAAGATGGTGCGCGGCGCCGGTCAGTACCTCTACGACGAACGTGGTCGCCCTTTTCTCGACCTCGTCAACAACGTTTGCCATGTAGGTCACTGCCACCCCCGGGTCGTCGAGGCGGGTCAGCGTCAGATGGCGCGGCTCAACACCAATACGCGTTATGTCTACGACGGTCTGACGGAATACGCAGAGCGATTGTGCGCGACGCTGCCCGAACCCCTCGACACCTGCTTTTTTCTCAACTCGGGGAGCGAAGCCAATGAGCTTGCGCTGCGTTTGGCGATGACGCATACCGGTCGGCGCGACTTCGTGGTGGTGGAGGGATCCTACCATGGGAACACTACCAGGCTGATCGACATCAGCTCCTACAAGTTCATGGGGGAGGGCGGGGCTGGTAAGCCAGAGCCGTGGGTGCACGTCGCTCCCATGCCGGATGGTTATCGTGGGGTGCATAAGGGGCACGACCGGGCCGCAGGGGTTGCCTATGGTGATGAGGTGGGGCGCGTGATCGCTGAGCCCAAGACCGCCATCGCTGGATTCATTATCGAGCCTCTTCTATCATGCGGCGGGCAGATCATTCCACCTGAGGGGTATTTAGAGACCGCATTCCAGCATGTACGAGCGGCCGGTGGTTTGTGTATTGTCGATGAGGTGCAGGTCGGTTTTGGACGAGTAGGCACGCATTTTTGGGCTTTTGAGATGCAGGATGTGATTCCCGACATCGTCGTCATGGGCAAACCCATTGGAAATGGTCATCCGATGGCCGCGGTTGTAACGACCGGTGAGATTGCCGAATCGTTGGCCAACGGGATGGAGTTTTTCTCCACCTTCGGAGGCAACCCGGTGTCGTGTGCGATCGGGTTGGCGGTGCTGGATGTGATGAGGGACGAGGGGCTGCAGCAGCATGCGCTCGAAATGGGTACTCGCTTGCGTGAAGGGCTGGGCGGTCTTATGGCTGAACATTCGCTCATCGGTGAGGTGCGCGGTGCGGGGCTGTTCATCGGCGTGGAGTTGGTTCGTAATAGGACCACACTGGAACCGGCAGCTGAAGAAGCGAACCAGTTGATCGAACGTTTGAAGGCGCGCGGTATGCTGCTCAGCACCGATGGCCCGCTTCACAACGTGATTAAGATTAAACCGCCCATGGTGCTCACCGCAGACGACGTGGACATGGTCGTGCGCGGCTTCGGGGACGAGCTGTCAGCCATCGTGCAGCGCTGAGCTTCTCGGCGTTGCCAACGGTGTAGACAGTGCAGACAGATCCTGTATTTTCGGAAAGGATAACGCAGTGCACAGTCAAGAACCTTCACTCGCAGATATCTATCTCGCCAGAAGACGGATCCAGCACAAGGTTTTTCGAACGCCTTTGATTGAGTCCCAAACCCTTTCGGAACTAACTGGCTCGGAAACCTACTTGAAACTCGAAAATCTTCAGAAAACAGGGGCCTTTAAGCTTCGCGGTGCCACCAACAAGATCATGAGCCTGGAGCCAGAAGCCCTGGAAAAAGGCGTGATCACCGTTTCATCAGGAAACCACGGCCTCGCAGTTTCTCGTGCCGCCCGAGAACTTGGCATCCCTGCGTACGTATGTGTTTCGACTGCAACGGTCGAGAATAAAGTTACCGCGATTAGAAATATGGGGTCTAAAGTCCTGATGGAAGGGGGTACTTACGATGAGGCCGCCGACGTCGCAAACCAAAAAATGAACGACCTCAATCTTACGATGATCCACCCTTTTGATGACCCCGACATCATCGCCGGTCAGGGAACCGTAGGGCTTGAGATCATTGAAGATCTCCCCGAAATCGATACAATTCTGGTGCCGCTTTCGGGCGGGGGATTGATGAGTGGAGTCGCCCTAGCGCTGAAAACGATCAAGCCATCGATCCACGTCGTTGGCGTCAGCATGGACCGTGGTCCGGCGATGATCGAGAGCATTAAAGCCGGCCGAATTGTGGAAGTCGATGAGCAACCATCCCTCGCAGATGCATTGGTTGGAGGTTTAGGGAGGGAAAATCACTTTACGCTTAATATGGTTAAGAAGTATATGGACGAAGCGTTGCTTGTGTCTGAGGATGAGATCGCGGCGGGGATGGTTTTTGCGCTGGAGCAGCATCACCAAGTCCTTGAGGGCGGCGGCGCAGTTGGGATTGCCGCGCTCTTAGCAAAGAAGGTTATGCATCTTGGTAACCATGTCGTCATCGTAGCCAGCGGGGGGAATGCCAGCCTGCCAACACTGATGGATCTCACCCAACGCACACGTCCATGATTGAGGTTTCGGAATGGATGCCCATTTTTCTGTAACGACCTGTCCGGCGGCAGCGCTTCACAGGAGAGCTTGAAAATGAAAATCACAATCTTCACCGAGGCAGACCTGCGCAGTTGTGTATTCATGGATGAGATTTCGTTGGCTGAGGTGGCAGAGGGGTTCTCAAAACTTGCCCAGGGTAAGGTGACGCTGCCTCCCATCTTGCGCGTGGAAGTACCCGAAAATCACGGAGAGGTCGATGTAAAGACGGCCTACATCCAGGGGCTGGACAGCTTTGCGATAAAAATTGCATCGGGATTCTGGGACAACCGGTTGCTAGATTTGCCAACCGGAAGCGGCATGATGATCTTGATCAGCGCGCAAACCGGTAGACCGATCGCCGTATTGCTGGATAATGGCTACCTGACCGACTTGCGCACGGGGATCGCCGGGGCGATCGCTGCCCGACATCTGGCTCGAGATAAGATCGAAAATGTCGGCGTCATTGGGTCAGGCATGCAAGCTCGCTATCAAGTCCGTGGACTGCGGCTTGTGCGCGAATTCAAGCGACTATTTGTTTATGGCATCGAGCCTGATGGCGTTGATACCTATGTGTCCGAGATGACGGACGAGCTTGGGATTGAAGTCATCAAGGCAAACAGCCCTGAGATTGTAGTCCGCGAGGGAGAAGTCGTGATCACAACCACACCCTCACAGGAGCCATACCTGGAATCTGCCTGGCTCCACCCTGGCCTTCACATCACCGCCATGGGATCCGATGCCGAGCACAAGCAAGAGCTGTTCGCTGACGTATTTACTCAGGTCGACCTGGTGGTATGCGATCGTAAAACCCAGGCCTTTCGCCTGGGGGAGCTTCATCATGCGCAAGCAGCGGGATCGCTGCCGCCTGAGGATGAGATCGTTGAGCTCGGTGAGCTCACCTCCGGGATGAAACCTGGCAGGACCAGCAACGACCAAATAACCGTTTGCGACCTTACCGGCGTGGGTGTCCAGGACACACAAATTGCCCGTTTCGCCTATGAGAGGGCGATAGAGCGTAATCTCGGATTGACCATCGAGGCTTCTGAGGCCTCGTAAGAGGAAGAAAGGATTCTGGTGATGAAAAAAGATTTTTACCCCTTCATGCTTGAGAGAGAGATGTCCATTTGGGAATACCAGGTCAAATACAATTTATCGGAGAGCGGGGTTCAGCCCATGACCATTGAAGAACTGGCGGAGGGTGATCCCCATTTCATCGAAAGCCTTCTTGCCACGTCCCTTGGCTACCCCCAGACGAACGGGTCTCTCGAACTGCGTGACCGGATTGCCGCACTTTACCGCGGCGCCACCCGTGACAATGTCGTGGTCACGACGGGCGCCGCCCAGGCGAACTTCACATCAATCCTCACCCTCCTGGATCCAGGCGATGAGATCGTCGTTATGTTGCCCAACTATATGCAGATCTACGGGTTGGCCAGGAATTATCAGTTAACGGTGAAAACGTTCTCATTGAAGGATGAATTAGACTGGGGCGTTGACATTGATGAGTTGAATAGCGCGGTCGGTAATAAGACCGTTTTAATCGCCATCTGCAATCCCAATAACCCGACCGGACATATCATGGCGGCTGAAGAGCGAGAGGCTGTTATCGCGGCGGCAGATAGGGTGGGCGCATGGATACTCGCAGATGAGGTATATGCTGGGGCTGAGCACCATGTTGATGAAGTAACGCCATCCTTCTGGGGGGACTATGAGAAAGTATTGGCCATAGGAAGCCTTTCGAAAGCCTATGCGCTTCCCGGGTTGCGTGTGGGGTGGGTGGTGGCTCCTGAGAAGACGGCAAACGATATATGGGCTCGTCAAGACTACATCACCATCAGCACAACTAAGCTGGGGAATAAACTGGCAGCCTATGCCTTGTCCACGGACGTCCGCGAGAAGCTCATCGCCCGAACTCGAGCGTACATCCGCCGGGGTTACGGCAACTTCGAGCGTTGGTGCCGGGAGCATGACGATCTAGTTAGCCTTACACCTCCCGATGCGGCGGCTATCGCCTTTGTCCGCTATCATCGCGATGCAAACTCCTCTGAGATTGTAAAGCGCCTGATTGAAGAGCAGGACACTTACATCGTACCCGGCGATTGCTTCGGGTTGGATCACTATCTCCGCATCAGCTATGGCCTTTCCGAAGACTATGTCAACGAAGGTCTCAGGCGGATAGAAGAGGTCCTCTCTTCTTCATAGCGCTCCTGTTTTCCCCCAAAGACCGGGAGACGTTGCAGTTCGAAGCCGTTAGGTCGTTTTATTCTTGTTGAGACCTTCGATGGAAACGCCGTGCTGATCCAGTGGGGCATTTCCACTTCTCATCATCGCAAGATGACCGCTAATAGGATGCTAGTCTGACCTAAGACTAGAGGAACGCCAGACCTGACCTGGGCACTTCCCCTCATATAGCGAAAGGAGTGCGCATTGCGCCCCGGCCCATTTGTGGCTAGGATTCACCTCAGACCAAGTGACCTCTCTCGTACGATGCACCAAGAAGAGCCGGTGCGCCAGATACCCACCATCAGGGTGTCCCTGAATCTTGCGAACCGGATGACCGCGTAGTTGGGAAGGGGATGGGTACCCATTTGGTCAAATCGTTCTGGTTGATGGATCCGGGTGTTGACTGCACTTGTCCGGGTCGAAGGATTTAATCGTGTCAGTTTCATCTGTACGCAAGGTCGTCAAGACCAAGATTATGCCCCCCCAACGACGGGTGGGGCTGCTGCATCGTGAGCGTCTGATTGATTTCCTGCATGATAACGTCAACCGCAAACTACTGCTGATCTCGGCTTCGCCCGGTTACGGCAAGACCTCGCTCCTGATCGACTTCTTGCAGGATACCGATCTCCCCACTTGCTGGTATGCCATGGGTCCTTCTGATAACGATCCATGGAATTTCATGACCTACCTGGCTGCATCGATAACGGAAGCATTTCCAGAACTTGAGCAGTCTCCACTCTTGCCAATGATGGAAAGCGCAGCCCAGGAGCAGGATTTGCAGAACCTGCTTCAATCCCTCGTCAATGCGATTCAAGAGATGATCGCCGTATATTTCGTAATCTTGATCGATGATTTCCAATTTGCAGCCGAAAATGAAACGATCCTGGACCTGGTGGACTGGTTCCTGGATCACCAACCGGATAATTGTTGTTTAATCCTGGCCAGCCGGGTTATGCCCGATCTACCCTATCTTAAGCTCACCGCCAAACAGGAAATTGCTGGGTTGGGAAGTGAGGATCTGGCGTTTACCCCCGAAGAGATCCAGGCCTATCTTGACCAGAATCACAACCTGCAGATCCCGCTGGATGAGGCCAGACAGCTGGCAGTCGAAACGGAAGGCTGGATCACGGGAATCTTGCTGGGGACGCATACGCTATGGAAGGGGTTGATCCGTTCGATCACCGCTGCCAAGGCCAAGGATGAACAGATCTTCGATTATATAGCCCAGGAGATCTTCGATCAGCAGCCCGATGAGATCAAGCGCTTCCTGAAGGCGACCTCGATCCTCACCAACATGACTCCGAGGGTTTGTGATTCACTGCTGGAGATCCATAATGCCGGTCAGTTGCTTGAACATCTGGATCAGGCGAACCTGTTTCTCCTGCGCCTCTCAGGTGAGGAACGGACATATCGCTATCACGCCCTTTTCCAGGATTTCCTCCGAAAGCAGTTTGCGCCGGAAGAGCAGTTGGAATGTGAAGCATTACACCGGACGGCAGGCGAGCTCCTCCTTAATCATGGGCATTGGGAGGAAGCGCTGGGTCATTTCCTCGAGGCACACGCAAATGAAGAGGCCGTAGCTCTGATTAAAGAGCAGATGGAACCGACATATCGGGCCGGGCTGCTTGTCTCGTTGACCCGTTGGTTGGATGCGCTGGATACCGAAAGCCTTTCGAGCGATCCGTCCTTGCTCATCATGCGAGGCCGCTTGTATCGACAGCAAGGTGAGTTTGAGCAGGCGCTGGCCTTCTACGCACAAGCACGGGAATGGTATGCCGGTCAGGGTGACAGAAAGGGCGAGATTGAGGTTCAGATTCATGAAGCCCTGGTCCATCGCTACAGCGGGGCAATGGAGGTAGCCAGGGAAATGGCTGAGAGTGCCCTGAACAGCACCGACGAGAAAGCCATCGATCCCGTTATGAGCGCCCAGGCGCATCGCATCCTGGGTGAGTACCATCACCTGACCGGGGAGCTCGAGCGCGCCAAGAGCGAATTCCGTTGCTCCTTGGACCTGTACGAGCAAGCCGACGATCGCTACCACCAGGCACTCTTGCTCCAGGCACTCGGAACTACGGCGCGCCGCATGGGGAACCCTCTGGAAGCCGAGGAGCACTACAGCCGGGCGCTCTCGATCCTCAAGAAGCTGGGAAATCGCTGGCGGATCGCCGAAATCCAGAACAACATCGCTGTCGGTCATTACTATCAGGGGGAGTATGACGAGGCGCGTGAGATCTTCCTTCAGGCGCTCAAAGATGCTCGCGAGGTTGGGCATCTACATACCGAAGCCGTCGTGCTCATCAGTCTGGGCGATCTCTACGCAGACACCAAACAGGTAGGCAAAGCACATCAGCATTACCAGGCCGGTCTGGAAGGAGCCAAGGCGACGAAAGACAGTTTCCTCGAGGTTTATTGTCTATGTGCACTGGCCAACCTCTACCGGGTGGATCAAGCCTGGGAACATGCGCTCTCCCTGCTCGATCAAGCGGGAAAAATCGCCGGTGAGAAAGGTTCGGGTTATCAGCAGGGACTTGTGGCGCTCTCACGGGGCATGATTACCCACGAGCAAGGCCAATTGCGAGAAGCCAGCACAGTCTTACTGGATGCTATCACCAAGTTGAGCGATGCGGGTGCGCAGCGGGAATTAACAAGAGCTCATCTGTGGTATGCAAATACCTACTATAAGCTTGATCAGCGCGATGAGGCCCACGCGCATCTTGAGCGTGCCATCGGGATCACTCAACAGATCAAGCATCCGCACTTATTGGTGGTGGACGCCAGCCGCATGATGGCACTCCTGGAACAAGCCAAAACGGAATCCAACATCACGGGCGTAGATCAACTGCAAAAACGCATCCATCAGTTCAACCTATCGACGATCAAGGACACGGTCAGCAGAACAGCGCCTGTGGTAGCGCCTCCCCTTGTGGAGGTGATCGCCTTGGGCCAGACGACCGTTAAGGTCGATGGAAAAATCATCGCCCATACGGACTGGAAAGGCCCACTGGTGAAGGAGTTGTTCTTCTATATTCTCGAGAACGAGCCGGTCCGGCGCGAGCTCATCCTCGATGTCTTTTGGCCGGAGTACTCGACAGCCAAGGCGCAGAGCGTTTTTCACGCCAGCCTGTACCGCATGCGGCGTATCCTGCCGAAGGGGTTGATTAACTACAACAGCAAAGAGGGCGTCTACATGATCTCGAAGGATATCGACCACTGGTATGACGCGCGGGCCTTCGAAGAATTGGTCGATCGCTCCCGTAAGGAAGCGGATCCTGAAGATATGCTGTCTCAGGCCGTCAGCCTGTACCAGGGTGAATTCCTTCCAACCCTTTATTCGGATTGGTGCCTTGCGCGTAGAGAGGGGTACCAGCGGACATATGTGAAAGGTTTGACTGCGCTGGCCTCTCAGAAGGAAGCAAAAGGGCGTTACGACGAAGCCGCGTCGCTATACCGAAAGGCAGTCCAGGTTGAACCCTACCAGGAAGACATCCACCGGAACATGATGCAGGCGCTTGCGCTGGCGGGACGGCATTCGGAATCACTCCAGCACTACAAGGACCTTGCCGCTTTCCTCGATGCAGAGATGAAGCTTCAGCCGGCGGAAGAAACGAAGGCGCTGTTCGAACGCATCCAGGATCAGATCAGCTCGGGGACATAGGCACGGCAGATCGCGACAGCACCAAACCCCCCATAGAGCATCCCAGACGGGATGCTTTTCGTATGCCCCAGTAAGAGCCTTGCTTTGAGGCTGGTTGTAAGGTGACAGTTGTCGAAGTCGCGAAGGACCCCCGGGATGATGGGGGATTCGCCAATGCAAAAGGAGTAGATCATGAAGAAACTACAGGGAACCTACTGGAAGATGCTTTATCTTGTGCTCGCCATCCTTGCCCTGATCCTGGCGGTGGGTGCTCCTGAGACCCTGGGCTGGTAGGTCAAGTTTCGCAGAAGATTGATCGCGGTAGCGCAGAACCTGCCGACCGCAGGATTGCCTGCCCGGCATAGCCAAGGGGTGGAGGATAGGGGGAGAGGCCACGGGGGGCCTCTCCACCCCATTTTGGAACCTGAATAAGGGGATCGTTGATGATCTACATGATCGTCCCGGTGTTGCTCGCCGCCATGGTCGGGTTCCTGCACGGCGGCCGCTTGCGCAACCTGGCGAAGGTGCGCCTGTGTGCTTCCTGGATACCTTTGGCGATGTTCACGCTTCAGTTGGTCATCGTGCTCTTCCCGCAAGGGCAAAGTGAGCTCTTTCTTGGGCTCAGGCCATGGGCCATGATCGTAACCTATGACCTGCTCATCGCTTTCTTGTACATCAATCGAAGGTTGCCCGGCATAAAGCTCATCCTGCTCGGCGCGGCGCTCAACCTAGCCGTCATCCTGGCCAACGGCGGCTACATGCCCGTGACGCGTGAGGCGCTGG
>Ga0315553_10002907_pt1 | contig 13546 bp, 9 predicted proteins | sample SalMarSW160140MG_FD_203099 | JGI IMG/M metagenome (GOLD analysis project Ga0315553, IMG submission 203099) | Salt marsh sediment microbial communities from the Plum Island Ecosystem LTER, Massachusetts, United States - Salt Marsh Sediment SW1601-40 ... | reverse complement strand
TCGGTGACGGTCGAGATGTACATGGAGATGATCGGCAAGAAGACCGCTGTACTGATGGGTTGCGCCACGCAACTGGGGGCTGTCCTGGCCACGGACGATGAGTCCATCATCGAAGCCTATGGGTCCTTCGGGTATCAGCTAGGGTTGCTCTTCCAGATCGTGGACGACATCCTAGGTATCTGGGGCGTGGGAGAGACTACTGGGAAGGCCGTCGGCGAGGATATCGCCAACAAGAAGAAGTCTCTACCGGTCGTCTACGCTCTCCAGAAGAGCCGGAGTATTCGCGAGATGTACCGTGCGGAGCAGATGGACCATGCCCGGCAACTGGCCGTCATGGAGGTTCTGGAGGAGGTCTCTGCACGGCAGTATGCTCAGGAACTGGCCGCGCGCCATACGGACCTGGCCCTAGCCAGCCTGGAAGGCGTGAGGACGGAGAACTCAGCTCAGGCCAGCCTCAAAGAGATAGCCACGTACCTGTTGCAGAGGCAGTTCTAGTCTGCTGGGGGCGGCAAGAAACGTTCGAACACCTCATTGCCGAGGAGCCGTCCTCGGGCGGTCAGGCGGATGCCGCTGGCGGTGGCGTCCAGCAAACCAAGGTCGATCAACTCCCTGATCTGCTCCCCATGTGTTCGGATCGCAGAGACCCCAAAGCGATCTTCGAAGTTGCGGAACGACACTCCCTCGCACATCCGCAAGCCCAGGATCATCGTCTCGCTCTTCTCCGCGGTCTCGTCGATGCGCTCGTTCCCAGCCTGCGGTTCCCGACCCTCCATCACGCACTGCACGTACTCTTGTGGCGAGAGCGTGTTGTAGTATCGGCATCTGCCGTAGAAGGAGTGAGCCCCGGCGCCGAAGCCGACATAGGGGAGATTACGCCAGTAGGTGACGTTGTGGTGGCACTCCCTACCTGCCAGGGCCCAATTGGAGATCTCATAGTGCTCGTATCCTGCACCAGCCAGGCTTTCTTCGGCGTAGGCGTACATGTCGGCGGCCAGATCGGGGTCGGGAGACGGGAGCTCTCCCCGGGAGATCGATTCGGCCAGCGGGGTGCCTTCCTCCACTGTGAGGCAGTACAGCGAGAGATGCTCCGGATGGAGCTCGATCGCCTCTGACAGGTCTGCCTTCCATCCCTCCAGCGTCTGTCTGGGGATGCCGTAGATGAGGTCCAGGTTGACGTTGTCCCATCCGGCCTGGCGAGCCAGATGGTAGGCTCGCTTGGCGTCCGCGGCAGTGTGGATCCGGCCCAGGAGCCTCAACACGCTGTCGTCGAAGCTCTGCGCCCCCAGGCTCAACCGGTTGACACCCTGCGCTCGCACGGTCGAGAGGGAAGTGGCACTCACCGTGCCTGGGTTGGCCTCTATACTGATCTCCGCGTCTGGAGCTGGGTTGAGGCTGTCCCGGCACACGCCTAGGATCGTGCCCAGCAAATCCACGCTGAGAGACGATGGCGTGCCACCTCCCAGGTAGACCGAACTTGCCTGCACCGGCGGCCTGTTGCTGGCCCACAGCTCGATCTCCCTGATCAGAGCGTCGGTGTAGCCTCGGTGCAGGTGATGAAGCCCACTGTACGAATTGAAGGTGCAGTAGTTGCACTTGGCTACACAAAAGGGGATATGTACGTAGACGCCTGGACGGTCCATGGGGTCGTAACGCAACACTCTGGTTCACGCGGATGGCACAGGCAGCAGGCGGAGCACTGCCTCGAGGCTGCCGCCGCCGATGGCCAGAGCCTTGTCGGAGACGGTGAAGCAGTGATCTCGGATACCGCGGGGATCGACGTCTCCTACCTTCATGCCCTCGGTCACGTTCAATCCATCGGCCAGTAGGCCGCGGATCACCCCGCCGATTTGCGCGACCACAGGGGAGCCATTCACGTCGGCTGCCGCTTCCCCCTCCGCTATGTCGTCACCGATCTGCTTCCTGGCCCGAAGAACGCCTGCTCGAGGAGCGCGCAGCACTCTCTCCACAGTGTACCCCATCACGTCGCCCGGGATGCCGGTGTCGGGCGTTGCGCTGCCTTCAAGAAGGACCCTCCCGAGGTAGTGTCCGCGTTTCGTCTCCACCACGGCGTGCACGTCCACTCCGGCCACGAATCCCGGGCCCAGGCCGATGACCACTGGAGCGTCTGTGATCTTGGTGCCCAGGTTCCGCTTGGCCAGAATGGCGTCCACGACGACGTCTGGCTGCCACTCGACGATGATCGCGGCCTGGGGATCCACCAGCACGGCAACCTCTTCTCTGCCTAGGACCGCGAGAGCCTCGTCCAGCGACTCGACCCGCCGGCCTACGATACCCTCTATCTCCACGACGCCTTCGTACACGGCGGCGGCGAAGGCCACGGCACGCCGAATAACCAGCGGCTGAGCTAGCTCGGTAACCACGACCTGCATACCTGCTCTGCGCAAGCGGTACACGGCCCCGCTGGCCAAGTCTCCCCCTCCTCTGACCAAGACCTTGACGTTCTCCAGCAACGTTGTCCTCCATTGACTAGATGCGGGGCGCTCGGGTGCTCGCAATTGTGGCTTTCGATACGCGGACCGCGTCCCCGGTGTGGTTCGCCGATGCTGCATCCCATTATAAGCGTGCCAGCGTCGGAAGGCCATTGGACAACCTGCCTGCTGCGGACTATAATTTCTCGTCGTGCCTGTCTTTGCATGGAAGCCCGGCCTTGGTCTGGATCGGCTGGGTGGAAGAGCGGAGGATGCCGCTCGTGAAGAAGTGGGAGTTGTCGACACCTGAGGGCGAGTACCCCGTCCACTCGCTAACCATGTTGGTTGGTGAGGATCTCCTGACGTGTTTGTGGGGGGGCACCGACCCCCACATTGGCGCCGTCGCTGTGGCCTTGCCTCGACCTAGCACTGCAGATCCCCAAACGACGAGTTCGACGTCCTCTGTGTTCACCGCACTGGGGCACAAGGAGGATGCGGTGGTCAAGCTGGTGTCGGAAAGACTATCGTCCAGATTGAACAAGAACGTGGCGGTCACGGCCGGCATACACTGGGACCATCTGGATGCTGACGGTATTGCCCAGATCATGGACAATTGCCGTTGGCTGGCAGAGCAGATAGCCAACGTGGTGGAGAGGGAAGCATGAAGCGCCTGGTGGTAGGCATATCGGGAGCGTCGGCGGCCATCTACGGCATAAGGTTGCTCCAAGTGCTACGGGACGTCGACGTAGAGTCCCACCTCGTGATTACCGATCCGGCTCGCGAGATCATCGCCCTGGAGACCGACTACGGCGTGTCTGAGGTGGAAGCCTTGGCCACGTACGTCCACGGTGTCCGTGAGGTGGGAGCCGAAATCGCCAGCGGTTCGTTCAAGACCGACGGAATGGCCATTGTTCCCTGTTCCATCAAGACCCTGTCGGCGGTGGCTAACTCATACGCGGACAACCTGCTGGTGCGGGCCGCGGACGTGACGTTGAAGGAGCGCAGACGCCTGGTGCTGATGGTGAGAGAGACCCCTCTCCACCTCGGGCACCTCCGCTTGATGCAGAGCGTGTCCGAGATGGGCGCTATCGTCTACGTTCCGGTCCCCGCCTTCTACGCCAGGCCCAGGACCATCGAAGATCTCGTGGATCATACCGTGGGCAGGATCCTGGACTTGTTCGACATCGAGCACGATCTGCTCAACAGATGGCATGGGACGCCTCCCGCGTGATCGGGTCTCCTCCTGTCGCCGCAGGGTCAAGAGGCTGACGCTCGAGTAGGTTTCCCGGCACCAAGACCAGGGCGCAATGACTGGCCTGCTGACCAGCCCCGGGTACGGTGGCCCTCGTGCCTGGTCTCCCCTACAGACGACCTCCCCAGAAACGCGTGGTATCTCCCGCCAAACGAGGTACATGATTCGAGTGGGCGGTGTCATCCAACCTCTCGGATCTCCCAGAAAACAGCTCGCTCTCCCATCTTCCCCACAACTGTCGTCGCAACTGTGCTGTGCAGGCCGCTTCAAGCCAAGGTGGGCAGTTGTGAACGATCTGTTGAGATTGGAATGGAGTTATGTCTAGCTAGGGAGCATTTGTCATAAGCCGTCCCGAGTGAACAGCGTGTTATGTAAACACCCCACCCTCGCGAGTTCACGCAGCACCGTGATGCGGCTCCGGAGGGGGCCTTAGGTGAGGTGATCCGGGACGAGAGTGCGTGCTGCGGACTGGAGCAAGGTTGGGATCCTGAACAGATGTGAATCTCCAATTGGCAAGTTGTGATTCCCTGGAGTGGCTCGTGAGCCTTGATTCGGGGCTCTGGATGCGGTATATTCAGAAGGGCCCAATCGTGTGTCCGCAGAGGGTCGTGGAAGGGGTACCATGGAAAAGGTTCGCTGGCAGGAGCGTTATGCTCACAAGCTGAAGACAGCGCGGCGGGCACTGAGCGTCATCAAGCGCGGGGATAGTGTCTTCATCGGATCTGGCGCGGCGGTGCCCCAGGGCCTGGTGGAGGAGCTCGCCGCCATGTCCATGGAGTTCGCGGACAACGAGATCGTCCACCTGTGGACTCTAGGTCTGGTGCCTTCGACGCAGCCGAAGTTCAAATACCAGTTTCGCCACAATGCGTTCTTCGTGGGCGAGGGCGTGAGAGATGCCGTCTCCGAGGGACGCGCTGACTACACGCCCATCTTCCTTTCGGAGATACCGAAGCTCTTCGCTTCTGGCCGGATGCATCTGGACGTGGCCCTCATCCACGTGACTCCGCCCAACCAGCATGGGTTCTGCAGCTATGGGGTCTCGGTCGACATAGTGAAGCCCGCTGCCGAATCGGCGGGCTACGTCATCGCACAGGTCAACCCACAGATGCCGTGGACTCTGGGCAATAGTTTCATTCACGTCCAGGACATCGATGTGTTGGTGGAGCACGACGCTCCCATTCCGGAGCTTTCCTACCCTGAGGCGGACGACGTCGCCCGCGAGATCGGTGAGAACATAGCCCGCCTGATCGATGACGGCTCTACCCTACAGATGGGAATCGGCACCATCCCCGATTCTATACTGGCCTCTCTGCACGACAAGAAGGATCTCGGTGTACACACAGAGATGCTTTCGGATGGTGTGATCGACCTGGTGGAGGCAGGAGTGCTGACTAATGACAAGAAGACCCTCCATCGAGGGAAAATCATAGCCAGCTTCGTCATGGGTACGAGACGCCTCTACGACTGGGTCCACCAGAATCCGTTCATCGAGTTTCACCCTTCGGACTACGTCAACGATCCCTTCGTGGTTTCTCAGAATGACAACATGGTGGCCATCAACTCGGCGTTGGAGGTGGACCTCACCGGGCAAGTCTGTTCCGATTCCATCGGGTATCTGTTCTACAGTGGCATAGGCGGCCAGGTGGACATGATCCGTGGTGCGGCCAGGTCCAAGGGCGGCAAGCCGATCATCGCCCTGCCTGCCACAGCAAAGGAGGGCTCCAGATCGAGAATAGTCTCTCGCCTGTCTGAGGGTGCTGGCGTGGTGACCACGCGGGGCGACGTACACTACGTGGTTACCGAATACGGCGTCGCGTACCTGCATGGTAAGAACATCCGCGAACGCGCCCTGGCCCTCATCAACATCGCGCACCCCGACTTCCGCAAGGAGTTGCTGGAGCAAGCCAAGATCCGCAAGTACGCCTTCGTCGATCAGTTGCCGCCCCTTGGAGTCTACCCCGTCGAACTGGAGAAACGGGTCACTCTACGGGACGGCACCGAGGTGCTGCTCCGGCCCATCAAGCCCACGGACGAGCGTCTAGAGCAGGAGCTGTTGTACTCACTATCCGATCAGAGCGTCTATCTACGCTTCTTCAGCACCATGAGCACGTTTCCCCACGAGAGGGTGCAGTACTACACCACAGTTGACTACGATGAGCACATGGCCATCGTGGCCATCGCGGACCGCGACGGCGAAGAGCAGATGGTTGGAGTTGGCAGGTACATCAAACAGAAGGACTCAGACATGGCTGAGCTTGCGCTACTCGTCCGAGACGACTGGCACGGCAAGGGTGTGGGTGGGCTGATGCACGAGTACCTGGAGCAGATCGCACGCGCGCGCAACATCGGTGGCTTCAAGGGAGAGGTGCTGGAGCAGAACAAACGCGCGCTTCACGTGTTCACGAAGTTGGGCCGGAAGGCGGAGACAGAGTATGACCAGGGCGTGTACACGGTCAGCTACAGGTTCAACGACGAATCGTAAGCGTGGTTGGATTCTTTTCCCCGATCCCCTGCCCCGCACAGCGCGGTCACCAGAGGCGCGCCAGACAGCAACGCACTGTGACGTTCCACAAACAGATCCCCGAGAGTCATCGCTCACTGGCGTGGTCTCCCCGGCCCTGGCAAGGGCGGAGGTTCCGGGGATACCGTTTGCCTAGTTTGGGGCTGCTGGCGTGAGGTTGCTGGGTCGTATTGTGACGACGACTGGACTTGTTGACGAAAGGAGACACTGAGGGGATGAAAGTCAGAGAACTACGGCCGGAGGAGCTCAGGCGCACCTGCGACCCGAGCCAGTTCTCCTTCGCATCTACGGCCGAACTGACAGAGTTGTCCGAAATCATCGGGCAAGAGAGGGCCACCACCGCCATAGACTTTGGCATACAGATCCCCTGCGAGGGATACAACATCTACGCGCTGGGACCTAGTGGCTCGGGACGGGCCACTGTGATCAAGGACTTCTTGCAGAGGAAGGCCGCCGCCGGGATCTCGCCCGATTGCTGGGCCTACGTGAACAACTTCGAGGATCCCTACCAGCCCCACGCACTCAAGTTGCCGGCGGGCAAGGGTTGCGCCATAAGCGACGAGGTAGACTCTCTTCTGGATGATCTGCAAGCTGAGCTGCCGCGTGCGTTCGAAACCGAGCAGTATCAGGAGCATTTTACTCGCATCGGTCGTGAACTGGAGGAGGCGAGAAACGGCAGATTGAGCAAGCTCGAGGCCCAGATGATCGAGCGCGGATTTGCCCTGCTGAGGACACCGATGGGTCTGGTGATCGCCCCGGTACTGAATGGTGAAGTAGTCAGTCGAGAGCAGTACGACAAACTACCTGCGGAGAAGAGATCGGAGCTGGAGAAGCATCGCCCTGAGCTCCAGGGCGAGCTGGAGAAGTCACTTCGCGAAGTGCGCGGACTGGAGAGGACGGCCAAGAGCGAGCTTCGGAAGCTTGACCAGGAGACCGCTGACTACACTATCGGGCATCACTTTGAGAGTCTGCGCACCAAGTACGCAGACATTGAGGGACTGATACGGTTCCTGGATGAGGTACAGAAGGACATCCTCTCCAAAGTCGAGCAGTTCAAGAAGCCGGCATCGTCGGGCGAGCAGGAGTCCTCAGCGATGGAGGCGGGTCCGTTTGCCTTCATGGCACGCTTCAGAAGGTCCCCTTTCGACAAGTACAGGATCAACATCATTGTCGACAATAGCGATGCAGAGGGTGCTCCGGTGGTTGAGGAGAGTAACCCGAACTACCACAACCTCGTCGGTCGCATCGAACACCGCGCAGAGTTTGGGACACTGGTCACGGACTACGGTGCTATCAAGGCGGGTGCTCTCCATAGGGCCAACGGCGGCTACCTGATCGTGGAGGCTCTTGACCTGCTGAGGAACACCATGGCCTGGGAGGGCCTCAAGCGCGCGTTGCGGAACCGAGAGATCAAGATCGAGGAGTTGACGCAGCAATTGGGACTCGTGGCCACCGCCACCCTGGCTCCCGAACCGATCCCGCTAGACGTCAAAGTGGTACTGATGGGAGATCCCAACACCTACTACCTCCTCTACAATCTGGACGAAGACTTCCAGGAGCTGTTCAAGGTGAAGGCGGACTTCGCTGCGGACATGGACTGGACTTCGGAGAACTTGGAGAAGGTGGCACTCTTCGTACACGATCGTTGCCAGGAGGGGGAGCTGAGGCATTTCGAACCTGGCGCTGTGGCGAGAGTGGCAGAGCACGCTGCCCGTATGGTGGAGGATCAGGAGAGACTCAGCACTAGATTCGGGCTCATCAAGGACATCGTCCACGAGGCCAACTACTGGGCTGGGCAGAACGGGCACAAACTCGTGATGGCGGAGGACGTTGGGCGGGCCATCGAGCAGAAGGTGTATCGAGCCAACCAGATCGAAGAGAGGATACGCGAGCAGATCGACCGGGGCCTGCTCATGGTAGACGTGGATGGTGAGGTGGTCGGCCAGGTCAACGGGCTCTCCATCATCAACCTGGGCGACTACTACTTCGGGAGGCCCTCCCGTATCACCGTTCAGACGTTCATGGGCCGCGCAGGCGTCATCAACATCGAACGCGAGGCCAAGATGAGCGGCAAGATCCATGACAAGGGGGTGATGATCCTCTCAGGCTACCTGGGTGGCAAACACGCTCAGGACAAGCCTTTGAACCTCTCAGCCAGCATCTGCTTCGAGCAGTCATACGGGGCCGTTGAGGGTGACAGTGCCTCGTCTACCGAGCTCTATGCTCTCCTCTCGCGACTGTCCGGCCTTCCCATCAGGCAAGGTATGGCGGTGACTGGCTCTGTGAATCAGAGAGGCGAGATCCAGCCGGTGGGAGGTGTTACGAAGAAAATCGAGGGGTTCTTCGATGTGTGCCGCGTGAAGGGGCTTACGGGAACCCAGGGTGTGATCGTTCCTGAGCAGAATGTGAAGACCTTGATGCTGCGCGAGGACGTGGTGGAAGCGGTCCGGGATGGCCAGTTCCATGTGTACCCGGTGAAGACTATTGACGAAGGGATAGCCATCCTCACGGGCTGTGACGCTGGGGAGCGCCGGGAAGACGGGACCTACCCTGAGGGTACAGTCAACTGTCTGGTCAACGCACAGCTCGAGGAGCTGGCTAAGAAGCTGCGGGAGTTCGCCAGGAAGAACGAAGAGGAGAAAGGAGAGAACTCCTAGTCGCCCACGGAGATCAAGCCCTCAACCTGCACGGTACAGGTCTCGACGTCACCGGCCACGTGACCCACGGTGACCAGGAACTCAGACGACTCTCCCGCCCCTACATATCGGCTCTCCGGCCTGCCAGTGCCGACGGCCACGATCCTGCCCTCCGCGTCGCGGCAACTGACGACGAGGGTCACGGACTCCGCGTCTATGTCTGTGTCGTTGCGGACCTCTCCCAGCACCTCGTATGGGACCCACTCGCCGACCCTGGTTTGCTCTTCGGCGATCTCCAGACCCCCGTGAACGAGCTCGGGGAGGTAGTCGGCCTGGTGTGCCTCGATGCTGATCTCGTAGCTGGCGAAATCCAGGGAAGACAGGAAGAACACCACCAGTACTGGTGCCGACCCGCCCGGCTCCAGTATGTCAAGCCTGGCGTACGCCGTCTGAGAGGCCAGAAGCTGACCTTCTGCGTCGTGCAGGTTGATCGTGGCCCCCACTCGCTCTGTGGCGATTTGGCTGGTGTTTCTGACCTCGAAGAGAAACCGAGTGCTGCCCACAGAGTCCTGGTGGACACTCTCAGCAGAGGTCTCGAAGGTCAGCAGCGGGGTCGGCGTTGGCGAGGGCCTGGCCACGAGGGTGGGCGTGGGCTCTCTGAAAGGGATGGCCTCTGGGGCGCTCTGCCCGTCGCCGCAGGCGCATAGCAGGGCTCCGAGCGCGAGCAGGGGAACGACAGTCAGCCGCCCAGACATTCGTGTCTCAGCCACCGTCTCGCTCGAGCGTCTGGAGGAAGGCGAGATCCTCCTCGGTGAGGTCGGCCGTCTCAAGCAGATCCGGACGCCGTGCGTAGGTCCTTCGCAGGGCCTGCTGCCGCCTCCAAAGAGCGACTGCGGCGTGGTTGCCGGAGAGAAGGACTTCCGGGACGCCGTGGCCCCTGAAGACTGCTGGACGCGTGTACTGAGGGTGTCCCAGCAGGCCGTCCGCGTGGGAATCCCGCCGGGTGGCCTTGGGGTCTCCGAGGACCCCTGGGATGAGGCGTGTGACGGCGTCCACGATGACCATGGCGGGGATCTCCCCACCCGTGAGCACGTAGTCGCCGACAGAGATCTCGTCTTTGACCAGGGACTCTCGAACGCGCTCGTCCACCCCCTCGTAGTGTCCGCAGATGAGCATCACTCTGGGGTGGGCTGCCAGTTCCCAGGCTATGGCCTGCGTGAACAGCCGCCCCTGAGGGCTGAGGAGCACTATGGGCACCGACTCGGTTGGATCTGGTCCCAGTGTGGCCTCCACAGCCTGGAAGATAGGTTCGGGCTTCAAGACCATGCCCCCACCCCCCGCGTAAGGAGTGTCATCCGTTACGCGGTGCTTGTCTGTGGCGTGTTCGCGGATGTCGTGGATGGCGATGGACACCAAGCCCTGGGCGATGGCACGCTTGACCATGCTTTCCTGGAAAGGGCCCTCGAACATCTGGGGGAAGAGCGTCAAGATGTCGAAATGCATACTTGCGTCCTCCGTTGGGTGAGATTGTACTGTATCGGTCATGGCACTTCAACAACCGCTAGCCAGTCCTCCTTGTGCGTGGGCGACCGTGTGCGCCCACGAGCTGAACCAACCAGCAGCGTGTCTTGATCACTGTCCAGTACGTCGGGGAGACCGGTGTTGTGCGACGTCGGCGACGACGGATGCCTGTGAGGAAATGATCACGACGTTCAGTCTAGGTTGGGCGCGATCCTTGCTCAGGCCTCTGGCGCATGATATAATACAACTCTTGGAGATCAGGAATGGCTGTCGACTGGAAATGCCTCGAGTGTGGTTACGTGAATGAGCCCGGAGCGGCCTTCTGTGGCAACTGTGGAAGCCCGCTCAGGAGGCCCAGGCGGCAGATGGTGCCGCCATCCACACTCCCCGAAGAGACAGGTCCGGTTGTCCGCCAGGGAGACAAGCGCGGAGGCAACCCGTCTCCACAGCAGTCGGGCTCACAGTCTCCCAGAGAGTGCCCCAGTTGTCACTGCCCAGCGCAGGAGGAGGACGTGTTGTGTAGGCGATGTGGGGCGAGCCTGGTCCTCAGGGCGCTCTACTGCAAGCGGTGCGGGGACCCCGTGGACCCGGACGAAGCCTTCTGTAATCGCTGCGGACTCCCTTTGGGGTGAGTCGTGAGGTATCGGCGAGGAGGGGAGCGATGAGAGTCGAAAGGATCCAAGAACTGTTCCGCAAGTTGAAGGCGGAAGCCGAGGCCGAGAAGATCACAGAAGAGGAGTTCGAGGCTCGGGTCAGGGATCTCCTGTTTCGAGATGAGGAAGGGAGATACTGGACCATCGGCGCCCAGACGGAGAAGTGGTACCGGTACGAGGCGGGCGAATGGGTCCAGGACTCCCCACCGGCGACGTTGGAGCGCGCGGAGGAAGAGGAAAGCGCCCCACGGGAGAAGGCTGAAGCGACCACTCCTGAGAAGAAGCGGAGGTTCAGCAGGCGTGTGACCATCGGACTGGTGGTCGCCGCTTTCGTGGTGTGTCCGCTTCTGGCAGCCCTTGCTTCGTACCAGTTTGGCATGATGGCGGCCGGGCCTCGTGGCGCAACGTACAGTCCCACGCCTTCCGGCGAAGTGATGGGGACACCCATCGTTGCGCCGTCGCCGTCACCGGCACCGACCGATACCCCATCAGTCCCGGCAGAAGAGCCGAGCTCTCCGGAGGCGGAGGCGACGCCCACAGAGCCAAGTCCTTCACCGACGCGGGAGCCGACCGCGACGCCGACACCGCAGCCTTCTGCAACGCCCGAGGCAACGCCATCCTACATACACGCAGCACCGACTTTGGTGTTCCCAGAGGATGGAGCGCAATTCGGTCCACGGTACGAGGCGGTTCTCGAGTGGAAACCGGTTCCGGGGCTGGGGGAGGGCGAGTACTATCACGTCGAGGTTTACTGGAACGACCCTACCCCCGACTGGGGTGACTACGTGCGTGACACAACATCGACTTTTCCATCTTCGCCGGGTTTCTATCGCGGCGAGGCCGTGGATGCTAGGTACTACTGGCATGTCACCGTCAGGAGGCAGCAGGGTCAGGAGCCTGCGGGACCTTCGGATCCAGCCACGAGCCCGCAGAGCGATACCTGGGTGTTTCTGCTCCCCGAGAACTAAACAGGGAGGGCTGGTCTCGCTGGCTTGGCGTAGAGGCAGCGCCATCACCGCGCTGGCAGTAGCTGAGAACACAGAGACCCCCGCGTTTTTTGTCGGGAACTAGGGAGGCATCTCATGGACTTTCGTGACGCGGAAAAGCGGTTCCGTCAACTGAAGGCACAACTGGACGCTGGCGAAATCGACGCTGGCGAGTTCGAGGTTCAACTTCGACAGCTCCAGGTTATTGATGAGCAGGGTCGCTACTGGATGATAGGAGCGCAGAGCGGGCTGTGGTACTTCTACGACGGCGCGAAGTGGGTGGCCTCTGAACCGCCAGAAGAGGGTGTGGTTGCGCCTGCCGAAGGCCCTCCTGCGGAGCCGCCTGCGGCACCTCCTCCTGCTCGACCCGCGGGCAAAGAACCCAAGAGGGCAAGAAGGCCGTCCGGTTTGGCCGTGCCCATCGTCGTTGCGGTGATCGCACTCTGCTGCATTGTCAGCGGATTGACGGTCGTGGTCTCGGAGTTCGTGATGCCCAGCAGACCCCTCAGCACACTGGCGAGCGATCTACTCGGGAGGCCGGCCACGACGCGTGGGACGCCCTCCGCACTCCAGCCATCGCCGTCAGCAGCGGTGTCGGCGAGCGAATACGTTGCAGCAGGCGATGCGCTCTTCTCCGAGGGGCGCTATGACGAGGCTATCGCTCAGTACCGCATGGCATTGCGTTCGGAGGCACAGGACCCCGAGATCTACGCAAGGCTGGGACAGGCATACCTGCAACAGGGCAACTGCGACAGCGCGATTCCCGAGTTTCAACAGGCGCTCGCTCTCGATCCCACCCTGGAGAATGCCCAGGCTGGGCTCCTGGAGTGCGGAGGTGAACTGCCGCCGGAGACCGCATTCTCTACCTATTCCAGGAGTGACTTGCGCTTCTCGCTGCTCTACCCTAGCGCCTGGTTCGTTCGGGAAGAGGAACTCCAGACCATCTTCGCCCAGGAAGAGGAGTCCATCGAGCTCCTGACTGGGGATGTCTTCTTCATCAGCTCGCTGGAGCTCGCGGCTGACGAGGAAGGGATGGACAGCATGGGGGCGTTGATCAAGGCACGTCAGTTGATCGATCTCCCTATGGGGTCTCAGTTGGGAGGGGTAGAACTCGCCTCGTTCGCGGAGTGGGAATGGGCCACGGTGCAAGGCCAGATCTCGGGGCTTCAGACTCCGACGACGATCTACATCGCGGCCACGGTCAAGGATTCCAGTTGGTACGGGATCTGGGCTATAGCGCCGTCCGAGACCTGGGAGCAGGTCTCCTGGCCCATCTTCCGGGTCATGGCTGACAGCGTGGAGCTGGAGCAGGTGGTTGCACAAGCATCAGAGACTCCCGAAGCGACGCCTGAAACGAGTCCTCTCGCCGAGACCCCTGGGGCCACTCCCGAGGGTTCTCCCCAGGCTACGGCTACGTCACCGGCACCTACTGCAACCACTCGACCGAGTGGAAGTCCGGGCCCCAGCCCTAGCCCGACGACTGTACCGCCCTCGCCAACGCCCAAGCCGGCGACGCTCAGCGGAAAGATCGCCTATCCCCGGTACGTG
>Ga0315553_10002906_pt1 | contig 13546 bp, 12 predicted proteins | sample SalMarSW160140MG_FD_203099 | JGI IMG/M metagenome (GOLD analysis project Ga0315553, IMG submission 203099) | Salt marsh sediment microbial communities from the Plum Island Ecosystem LTER, Massachusetts, United States - Salt Marsh Sediment SW1601-40 ... | reverse complement strand
TTATCTTCATAGGCAAGGTGACGGCTTTCCGCGGGCACGAAGAGTTCCCTGGGGATATGGCGCATGGCCGCCAGTACCCGCTTATTCTTAATCTCGGTGCTAAGTTGCTCGACTAACTCAGCCCTGGCCGCTTCAAAGTCCATAATAGCCACCCACCGCCGGGATAAGATTCAAGCGAAAATCAGGGCTAGTATTATCAGAATAACTATTATTATCCCCGCCACGATGCCGATTCGGCGCAGTTCGGCGGCCACGTTGGAGACTTTAGCTGCCATAACCGGGGATTTCGGCTTTAGTGCCGGGGGCGCTGGCTTCCCGGCTGCGGAAATCGGCTCAGCGCTTTGAGCCGTTATTGGTGCTTGAGTTGCCGGTGAGGTAAAAGTCTTCTTGCCCTTTCTCTTGCTCCGCGGCAGGTGTTTGCCCTGCTTTGATTTACCCGCCATCTGCTACCTCCTACTTAGCCCTCGGGTGAGATTTTTCATAGGCGCGCCGGATGTGTTCCGTGGTCAGGTGGGTATAGACCTGCGTGGTGGAGATATTGGCGTGCCCCAGCAGCTCCTGCACCGACCTCAGGTCGGCCCCGCCGCTCAGCATGTGGGTGGCAAAGCTGTGCCGCAGCGTATGGGGGGTAATCTCGATTCCCAGCTTGGCCGCTTTGGCGTAGCCCTTTATTATCTGCCACAGCCCCTGCCGGGTCAACCTCTCCCCGCGCCGGTTGAGGAACAGGGCCTCGTTCCCGCCGCTGGCTTTCATCTTGGGGCGGCCCTGGCTCATATAGTCTTTAAGCGCCGCCACCGCCTGGCTGTGAATGGGGATGAGCCGCTCTTTGCCCCCCTTGCCGAAACAGCGCACGTAGCCGCCATCGGTATCCACGTCGCTCAGGTTCAGCGAGACCAGTTCGCTTACCCTCATGCCGCTGGCGTAGAGCAGCTGCAGCATGGCTTTATCTCTCTTGGCTTCGGGCGTGGCCCGCTTTTCCGTTTCTTCCAGTAGCTGGCGGGCCTGGGTAATGGAGATCGGCTTGGGCAGCGACTTGCCCACCCTGGGCGAAGGCACGTCCCGAGTCGGGTTGTCCTTTACCAGCCCCTCCGCCACCAGGAAGCTGAAGAAGGACTTGATGGCGGCCACCTTGCGGGCGACGGTGGTGGCGGCGTACCGCCTCTCTTTGAGGTTGGTCAGGTAGCTTAAGATGGCCTGCCGGTCAAAGGCCGTCCACGGTAGGATAGTACCCCCCTTGGCCGCCTCTTCCAGGAAGCCGACCAGCTGGTACAGGTCGTTCCGGTAGGCTTCTATGGTGTTCTGGGAAAAGCCCTTCTCAACTTTCAGGTAGTTCAGGAATTTATCAATGGCTTCTTTCACCGCTCCTCCTCGCTGCACGGATGATTTTATGTTATTTTAACATAACCAGAAAGAAAATTCAGCCAAAAAGGCGCTTTGTTCAGGGGAAAAACGGCTTTATTCCCCGCCCCTTGTCCCTATCAGCTCCATGATAGTCTGCCCGCCGCTTTCTGGGGGGTAGAATTTAAGCCCGGCGCCCCAGTCCGGGTCGGGCCCTATACCGGCCATGGTCCCGGCCACCGCCCCTTCCACCGTCATGCCTTCGGTACACAGGCTGGTAATAAGCTCGGCGGCGGCCCGGTCAACATAGTCCAGGCCCACACTGCCGTCCCAGCCCAGGTAGGTTGATGCACCTTTAAGGGTAAAGGCGGCGGCCATGTCCTCAAGGTAGAAGCAGGAGCAGCCCATCATTATTATCACCGTGTTGTCAAGGCTCCCCTGCATTTTCTCCAGGACAAACTTGGAGTTGACGGCGAAGACGAGGGGAAAGTCGGCTACCATCTCCGCCGGCAGTATCTGGTCGTCCAGTTGCTCGCGGACGTATCTGGTCTGCTGGTATTCCTCGGCGGTAAACAGGTAGGTGGCTTGCTTAATCCCCACCACCTCCGAACCCTCCTCCGCCTTGAGCAGCCCGGCGTGGGCGCGGAAGATTATCAGTTCGTAGCCGTATTTGGGCAGCCTCTGGTAGAGCTTGACGCTGACCTCCTTGCCGGTGAAAATATCCACCTCGAAGCCGCAGGCCTCAAGCTCGGCGGTCGCCCGGTCGATAAAAGCCTGGTTCGGCTCCAGCATGGCAAGCTGGTCAACGATGGCGGCTTTTAAGCCGGAATCGGGGTGTGGTGGCGGGCAGCCGGCGGCTAAAATAAGCCCCGGCAGGGCCAGGGTGCCCACCGCCAGGGCTATAGCTAGATACCGCTTCACAACTATCTTAGCCTACCGGCTCGTCTTGCTAAAATCAAGCCGCCGGTGGTTAAAACCAGGATTATAATACCCGAGCCGCGCCCGGGCAGCAGTATATCTATCTTATTTGTGGGGTAGACCTCCCCGCCCACCGCACCCCTTACCACGGTGAATCCGGGGTGGTTGGGGTCGTAAACTAAATCTGGAATCTCATCGTAGACTCCATTACGGTCGGCATCGAAGACTACGTCGTATTCCCCCACCTCAAGTGGGGCTTCCCAGATTACTTGGTTCTCAATTTCTCCCTCGCCATCGGTGGTAAAGGTCTTCATGACAGCTATACCGTAGTCGGCGATTATCTCTCCCCCCCGCCACTTCCCATCTCCCACCACATAGACATCCACGGGAGAATTCGGCGGGAAACCACTGCCGTTGACGTGAACATTCTCGTTGGCGCGGTATTTATCCTTAGGAGTCCAGCCGGCCTCGGTGGTGGTGTTCAGGCGGAAGGCTACATTCCCGCCGTTAGCCGGTGCCCAATCGCTTTGGAAGCTATGCTCGTCGGTGGACATCACCCGCCAGTAATAGTCGCCGTCATCGAGGGCTGGAGAAGTGAAGCTATCTTCCCCCGGGTGGGAGCTCAGCCCTGAGGTTTCGTTCACCACCAGCGGGTCTAAGAAATCGGGCTCATCATCTATCTGGATGGTGTATTGGATATCATCGCCATCAGGGTCGTATTGGACAAATTCCAGGGTGGGGGTACTATCGTCCACCCAGTTGCCGTCTACATAGTCGGTGGGACCCAGCCCGCCGGGCTGGTCGGGGGCTGAATTGCACTCCTCGTCGCCCATGGAAAAGGTGGGTTCCGGGGTGGTAAATTCTCTTACGGCAACCCAGTCATAGTCAGTATAGTCACCATAGTGATTTTGAAGTGAAATCTGACCCGGTCCACTGTATTGGCTGTCTGAAGCAGTTCGTTTTAATACGCCGTCCCGATAAAGGTTGAAGGTTGAACCGGAAGCAGTTATGGTTCCCCGGTACCAGACATTAATAGATGGTCGGTCACCATCTTGTCCGGGGGATATAAATCCCCATACTCCTACCCTATAAGGCGGCTTTAGGAATGACTGGCCTTCCCCTGACCTCTGGTCGCTCCGCCCCTTATAGCCGGTGTTGCTGTCATAGTCTCCGCGGAAGCTCACCTCACAAATTGCGTTGGAGGCAACCCTGTAGCGGAACTCAACGGCATTATCTTGAAAACAGGTATAAGTAGGCTCAGACCCGAGGCATGTCCAGCCATAAGGTGAGCCGGTCGTGCCCCCGCCGCAGTGAAGATAACCGTTTTCTATTCCAGGATAGACACCGGATGTAGACTGACTTTCCCACTGGCTCAGGTCGCCGCTAAAATCATCGAAGAACTCAAAGGTATTTGCCCCATTGCTCTCGCTGCTCGCAGCCGGATTCCCGTAGTACATGTAGATTACGGTGTTGGCGGAGGCGGTAACGGCGTCGACCTCAACCCAGACAGTAGCTAAAGAATCATCCGTCTTGGATTCTATCCAGTAGTCCAGCGGTGAGTCACCGGCGCTGGTAAATCTCAGGTCGCCGAAATCGCCCCGCATTGCGGATTCATGGCTTACATCGATTTTGACCTGATAATCGGTTAACGCCGACCCCGATGATTCGGTAACCGTTATCGCCTTTCGGCAGCTCCACGCCGGATCCCACCAGTCGGGGCTGGCCTTAGCCAGATGAAGAGGCAGCCCGGAGAGCAGCAGGGCGGTAAGCGTTAGTATGGCTATCGCCAGAGCCAGTCCCTTTACCGTTTTTTGTACCTCCCGACAATGGTGAGTAAAAGTGTGCTTTGGTTAGCATGAGTATGGTTTTGTTAGTAGGAGTGTAATTCACCAGTTGGCAAATGTCAACTGTCAACAGGAGGGAGCGCACATCTGTCACCAGGCGGAAGGCTTTGCTCTTGTTACCGGGTGGTCTATCGGGTTCGGCGCCTTACTAGAATCAAGCCGCCGGCGGCCAGAATCATAACCAGCCCCAGACCGAGCCAGGGCAGCAGCAGAGCCGCCTTATCTATGGGGTAGACCGTTCCGCCCACCGCCCCGTGAGATGGTGGTGGTGTTGGTAGTGAAGTATCCACCCAGAAGGCGGTGCCGCCGAAGTTGGCTTTTGTCCAGCCGCTGGTGAGCCCCCACTGGTCGGTAGTCATCACCTTCCAGAAATACTCGCCTTCGGGGAGGGTCTGTCCCGGGGAGCCTATAGTGTATACCCCGCCCCCCGCATCCTGCCCCACGGTGAAGTCGGCTCCACCCTGGGCCATCAGCCCCGAGGTGTAGTTCACCACCGGAGGTGAAAAAACGGGGTCATTACCTATCTGGATGGTATATTTGACGGTATCGGTGCCGTCCGGGTCGCTCTGGCTGAATTCGAGCGTCGGGGTGTCGTCGTTAACCGGGTCGCCACCTGTGTATGCGGCGGGACCCAGGTTAAAGGGGTCGTCCGGGGGTTCGTTATCCAGGAACTCGTCGGCGCCCATATCAACTATAGTTCCGTGTACGCCGCCGTCGAAGATGCGCGGCTCACCGTCAAAGTCGGTGGTCAGCCAGCCGGGCACCGCCGTATTGTCGCCGACATCAATGCAGGGGGAGTCTGAATCGATATGGTATTCCGCGTCGGTAAAATCGGGGAGGGCCGATATGGCGCCGGTTCCTGCCGTGCAGCCGGAATAGTTATTATCGGTAGTGGCGTTATTGCCGTAGACATCATTAAAGTCAATAGCGGGTGTGGGAGTGTTACAGTAGATTCCGCCGCCGGCTGCGGTTGCCGTGTTGTTGTAGATGATATTATTGGTAATGGCGGTTGGTAGATCGATAAATTTGATTCCGCCGCCGTCGGGCGCCTCGTTATTGACGATGGTATTATTGACAATAGTGGGGTGGGAGGCGAAGCTGGCTTCGATTCCGCCGCCTCCATACGTGCTTGCTACTATGTTATTGATGATAACGCAGTTGGCGATGGTGGGGTTGGAAGAGTTCCGGCAGGCGATTCCCCCGCCGCCCATACCGGCAGTGTTGTTAGAGAGGACGCAGTTGATTATCCTCGCTGTGGAGACGTTATTGTATATCCCACCGCCCCGGTCGTCGGCGTGGTTGCCGGTGAAGACACAGTCGCGCACCGTCAGCGAGGAGGTTGAGTTACTGATGTACATCCCGCCGCCGTAGTCGGTGTTGCCGCCGGTGACGGTGAAACCGCTGAAGGTGGTCCCTGCGCCTATACTGGCGGCGCTCACCGCTCTGCCGCCGGGGGCGTCAATGGTGGTAACACCGGCCCCCGCCCCCAGCACATTCACCCCGTTCCTTAGACTAATGTTCTCATAGTAGGTGCCGTCGAGAACATGGACAATGCCGCTCCCTGGGTCGGCAAATACAGCAAGAATGGCATCCTGAATGCTGTCAAAGCGGGTGACACCCCAGCCGGGAGTTGACGAGGTGAAGTCGTCATCAACCCAGACCTCGGCGGGTGCTGCTGCAGCGGGCACGGCTGTCACCAGGCTGAAGCTCAATACCAGTCCCAGGGCCAGCACACCGCTCAGGAACCGCCTCATTTAATACCCCCTTGAGTAGTAACTACTAGTCTCTATGATATACCAAAAGGCAGATTTGTCAAGAGTAGGGAAAAGACAGTTGACAACAAAAGGAATACTTTGCCCCCCGCATAGGCTGTGCTACAATAAATCTGTATGACGGCAGGCTATATCACCGAGCAGATAAAAGGGCTGCCCTCTCGTCCCGGTGTCTATCTTTTTAAGGATGCCGGCGGAAATATACTGTATGTGGGCAAGGCAGTCAACCTGCGCCACCGGGTAAGCTCCTATTTCGGCGCCGGGCAGAAGCTGACGCCCAAAATCGGGCGCATGGTGAGCAGAATCGCCGACCTGGAATACTTCGTCACCGCCTCGGAGCAGGAGGCGCTAATCTTAGAGCTTAACCTGATAAAGCGGCACCACCCCCGCTATAACGTCAGCCTCAAGGACGATAAGACCTTCCCCTATCTCAAGATAGGCCTTGGTGAGGACTGGCCCCGGGTGCACATCACCCGCCGCCTGGAGGAGAACGGGGGACGCTACTTCGGCCCCTTTGCCAGCGCCAAATCAATACGCCGGACGCTCAAGCTGCTCAAGGGCATTTTCCCCTTCCGTACCTGCTCCAGGCCCATCACCGGCACCGATAGTAGAGCCTGCCTGGAATATGATATCGGGCACTGCCTGGCTCCCTGCATCGGCGCCGTCAGCCGCCGGGATTACGCCGAGGTCATCAGGCAGGTAGTCCTCTTCCTGGAGGGGAAGCAGGAGAGGGTGGTTAAACAGCTTAAACAGCAGATGGCGCGGGCGGCTGAAAGTATGGACTACGAAAAAGCCGCCCGCCTCCGCGACCAGATTCAGGCGGTGGAGCAGGTGGTCGAGGGGCAGAGAATCGCCGCCGCGGTAAGAGGTGAGCAGGACGTCATCGCCTTCGTTGAGGATAAAGACCAGGCTTATGTTCAGGTCTTCTTCATCCGCGGCGGCAAGCTCATCGGCCGCGAGAGCTTTCTCCTGCGGGGGACGAGATACGAACCGCTGGGCCGGATAATGTCCGGCTTCATCAAGCAGTTCTACGCTTCCGCCCCCCATATTCCTCCGCTGTTATTGCTACAGCACCCGGTGGAGGATGAGGCCATCCTTCGGGACTGGCTTTCGGCCAGGCGGGGGAGTAAGGTAAAAATCCAGGTGCCCCGCCGGGGAAATAAAAGACAACTGGTTAATATTGTGGCCGAGAACGCCAGGCAGGGGCTGGAACAGTTAAAAATCAAGCAGTTAGCCTCGCCCGGAGCTATATCGGCGGCGCTGGAGGAGATAAAACGGGAGCTTGATTTACCCCGCCTCCCCGCCCGCATCGAGGGCTATGACATCTCCGATATCCAGGGGGCGGCGGCAGTAGGCAGCATGGTCGTCTTTGAGCAGGGCAGGCCCAACCCCGCCCATTACAGGCGCTTTAAAATCAAGACCGTCTCCGGCGTTGACGACTACGCCATGCTCGGCGAGGTGCTGAAAAGGCGCTTCAAGCGCGGCAGCCAAGCCTCGGGTAGCTGGGCGGTGGTGCCCGACCTCGTCCTTATCGACGGGGGTAAGGGACAGCTTAATGCCGCCCGAGCTGCGATGAAGGAAATGGGGGCTGATTCTATCCCCGCCGCCGGTCTGGCCAAGGAAAACGAAGAAATTTTTATCCCCCGAAAATCAAAGCCGGTTGTCTTGCCCCGCTCCTCCCCCGGCCTCCAGCTTTTACAGCGCCTCCGGGACGAGGCGCACCGCTTCGCCCTGGGCTATCACCGGAAGCTGAGAAAAAAGCAGACCTTCGCCTCGGCGCTGGATACCGTCCCCGGTATTGGCCCAAAGCGCAAGCGGGCTTTAATCCGCCAGTTCGGTTCGGTCAAAGCCATCAGGGAGGCGTCCCTCGAAGAATTGGCGGCGGCCAAGGGCATGACCCGGAGTTTAGCTAAAAAGATAAAGGAGAGTCTATAAAAGACAATGCCGGCTAACCTGCCGCCGCAGTACTTTGACGCCGAAAAGAACTTCCGGGAGGCGAAAGACCCCATGGAGAAGATAGCCGCCCTGGAAGAAATGCTGGCGATTATGCCCAAGCACAAGGGCACCGACCACCTCCGCGCCGAGTTGAGGACCCGGATTGCCAAGCTCACCCAGCTGGCTGCCAAGAAGAGCGGCGCACGGCGGGCGTCAATGGCTATCGAGAAGGAGGGAGCCGCCCAGGTAGCCGTAATCGGCCTGCCCAACGCTGGCAAGTCCCAGCTCGTGGCCACCATCACCAACGCCTCCCCGCCCGCCGCCGAATACCCCTTCACCACCCACAGCGCCACCCCGGGGATGATGGAGTTCGAGAACATCAAGATACAGATGATTGATACCCCGCCACTGGTGCCCCAGGCGATTGAGTTCTGGCTGCCGCCCCTGCTGAGGCAGGCCGACGCCCTGCTGATAATGCTGGACTTAAGCAATAACCCGATGGAGCAGATGGAGTCCATTATCGCCCGGCTGGAGAAGATGAGGATAGTCCTCGGCGGTGACGCCGGGGCGAGTTCAGAATTCACCGTCTGGCACCGGAAGGCGCTCATCATCGGCAATAAGCTCGACCTTGACGGCGCCGCCGGCAGTTATGAGGCTCTAAAAGATAAATACGAGGGGCGGTTCCCCGTTATCGCTGTTTCGGCTAAACAGGGGACGGGTTTAGAAGAGCTTAAAGCTAAAATCTACGAGGTGCTGGATATTATACGGGTCTATACCAAGGCGCCGGGCAGTAAGGCCGATTTAAGCGACCCCATCGTCATTGACCGGGGGAGCACACTGGCCGATGCCGCCGCCGAGGTGCACAAGGACTTCGCCGCTAATATGAAGTACGCCCGCATCTGGGGCTCGGGTAAGCATGACGGCGTTATGGTCAGGAGAGACCATGTCTTAGAGGACGGTGATATAATAGAGCTTCACCTGTAATCATAGCAGCGAGGGTATTTCCCTGGCCGCCGCTTCCATGGCTCTGGCTTTCTTTTCGGCATCCGCCTGCTTCGTCTTTACCCTGCGCACCAGGCCGCCCACGATGTCGTAGTATCCCTTTATCCGCTCTATAGAGCTGAGCCTGGAGAGTAAAACCGTCACAGCCATCTCGCCCCTCCCCCGGGGATAGTCGCAGCTCCTTATAGTCGCCCCCGGCGATATGCTTTTGAGGAAGCCGCCCGTCTCCTGGAACATCTCTGGCATCATATCCGCCGCCGGCGCCGTTACCAGGTATAAGGCTCTTTCGGCGTCCGCCGGCTGGCAGTCGACGGGAAGCTGGCTTATGGCCGCCTCCGCCGCCTGAACGCCGGCGTGCCTGTCGGCGGTCTTGCTCTTGAAACTGCGCCACCGGCCGAATAGCCCCCTGGATGGCAGTTGCGACTGGCCATAACCGATGGCGGTCCAGCCGGTAAGCGTCTCTCTTATATTGCCGAAGTCAGCCATGCTCGCCCCGATGTATTTGGCTTTTTCCTCCTCGCCGGCGCATAGCAGGTCGTAGAACGGCGCAACCATCAGTTCGTTGATTTTGGCCGGCTTGCCCCTTAGAGTTGAGTCCCGGCTGACATAGTGCTGGTTATCGGCCACGAATACGGCATCGGCTACGGAATGGAGCGACTTGAGCGATATGGCGGCATTATAGGTGGTTCGTTCTTCCTCCGCCTCCTCGTCCTGGAAGGGGAGAATGGCCAGGGCATATACCGGTTTGTCCTGGTAGCAGTCCTTCAAGGCCTGCGCCATTACCGGCATGCCGCCGGAGCCGGTACCGCCGATAACGCTGGCAACGAGCAGGAAGGCGTCGGTTTCATAGGGCCGCCCGGTGGCTCTGGCGGTGTCGAGGATCCTGTTGCTGTTTTCGGTGATAATCCCGGCGCCGATTTCACTCATCCGGACCGGGCTGTCCCCGTCCGTTCTGGGGCTTTCGATGAGGATTCGGTGTTGGGGGTCGGGCTTGACCGAGCGCAGGCTGACCAGGTCAGCCGGGTCGGTGTCAACGGCAAAGGTGTCGACGATTATCTCTAATCCTCGTTTGGCCCTGGCTTTTTTGTTTAATTTGGCAAACTCGTCGGCAAGCTTACCCCCGCCCCGCCCCAGCCCGATTACAAGCAGTCTCATATCGCACCCCCTGGATTTCCTTTAACGACAATTGTATCATATAGGGCAGAAAAATGCCAGAGGGCATTATATTTAGTGGGGATTTAATCTGGATAATTTGTGATTATTGTGACAGATTGTAAGAATTGTGGCTTTAAAGCCCCCCGCCCCCGCTTTTAACCAGTGTTATTCTTCCCATACCCGCCCGCCCAATAGGGGCTTCGCCTCTTTTAGACTTTGTTCCCCGCCCCACAATAAAGAGAGGGGGCTGGAAGCCCCCTCTTAAACTCTCTTCTATGTTTGCCTCTCTCACCACTAGGTATTAAAAGTTACGTTAGGTTGTTATATAAAAAAAGGGGAGCAGTGATGCTCCCCTATATATCTATCGGCTATTGGATAATAGATAGATTATTCCTTGGTACTGTCCGGCTTGGTTGTAGGGGTGATAACGGCTGTCATCCAACATATTGCTGGTCCTGGATAGAAAGGGCGGCCGTCGTAGTTATAGCCGGGATAAAGAGACTTGAGAGTTTCATGTCCAATCTGCCTCAGCGTCACTGCAACAGGTGAGGGTGTTTCGACCTTCCGGAACTGATTAGGAACACCTGTTGGCACAACACGGATAACACCAAAGGTTCCTTTTCGGGTCAGGTTATAGTATATAGAATCAAGTTTTGGGTCTACATGTGCTCCACCATCGGTGTCGGCTACATTCCGAACCAAATCCTTGCGTGTGAATTTGTGCCCTTCTCCGTCCGATAGCACAGTACCTTCCCACCACTGCTTGAATGGTGACTTATGAACTCCTTCAGGACCGTAATCGAAAAGAGGGGCATAATGTCTGCTGCCGCCTATGGCGAACAACCGGCGCTCGTCTGGGGGAGGCTCTGATGATTCCGGATTGATGAATGTGGGAGGAACAACAAATGCTGTATCAACGATTTCATTTGCTAACTTGAGCTGTGACGCTAATCCGAAGGAGCGTGATGTGTTATGCCAGAGGATGCGAAGGCGAAGTGCTATTTCTTTTGCTTCAAGTGGTTCATTGTGGTCGAATCTTTCACATGACCGACGCAGCATGTTGAGCTGCTCTTTGAGGGCCTCTTGAAGCTCGTGCTGACTTAAGCGTATATGCTTTTTCATTACTTCTATTAATTATAACATGACTTTATGACAAAAGACTGTCTTAATGCCAGTTACTCATTAACCCCCCGCTTTTCGAGGGGATTTTAAAGGCACTGCCTTTGAGGGTGGGTTGGGTGGGAAAGAATACGCTATCTAAAAGCAGGACGCCCCCCCCCACCTCTTGACTTACCCGAACCCCCTCCTCTATGCTACTCTAAACAACACGGAGACTATTGCCCATGACCGAGCCGAGCCAATCCGCCGAGCCTCAGCTTAAGAGACGCCTGGGGCTGTGGGTGACCACGCTTACGGGCGTCGGGGTTATACTGGGGTCGGGCATCTACGTGCTGGTGGGGGTGGCGGCGGGGGAGGCGGGGAACGCCGTCTGGCTGTCTTTCCTGGTTGCGGCGGCGGTGGCGGGTCTGACCGGGCTTTCTTATGCCCGACTTTCGAAGCTAAAGCCCAAGGACGCCCCCGAGTTCCAGTTTGTCGGCATTGCTTTCAAGCCCTCGCTGGCTTTTCTGGCGGGATGGCTGATTTTATGGGCGGTGGTGATATCGTCGTCGGCGGTGGCGCTGGGCTTTGCCGGCTATCTCAACCACCTGCTGGGCACTCCGGTAGTGCCGGCGGCCATCGGGCTGGTGCTGGCTTCCTCGATAGTGGTCTTTCTGGGCATCGGCGAATCGGCGCTGCTGGCCGGGATACTTACCTTCATCGAGGTGGCCGGGCTGGTCTTTATCGTGGCTATCGGCGCGCCGCATTTCGGCGATGTCAACGTCATGGAGATGCCGATGGGGGTGGCCGGGACAATCGGGGCGGCATCGCTGGTCTTCTTCGCCTACCTGGGCTTTGAGGGGATGGCCAACCTCTCCGAAGAGATGAAGACCCCGGAGCGCGACCTTCCCCGGGCCATCATGCTGGCGCTGGGGATAAGCACCCTGCTCTACATACTGGTCTCGATAGCGGCGGTGAGCGTGCTGGACTGGGAGACTCTGGGGCAGTCGGATGCCCCGCTGGCTCTGGTGGCGGCGCAGGTGCTGGGGGGCCGTGCCGGCCTGACGCTGGCTCTGGTGGCGCTTTTCTCGACGGCCAATACCGTCCTGCTCCTGCTGCTGGCGGCGTCAAGGGCGATGTGGGCGATGTCCAGCGCCGGGGCTCTGCCCGGGGTCTTCTCCGTTATCGGCAGAGAGCGCCGCACCCCCTGGCTGGCCATCATCGTGGTGGGCTTTTTCGCCAGCCTGTTTACCGTTTTCGATGACATCAGGGACGTCGCCGAGTTCACCAATTTCGCCACCCTGCTCGCCTTCGCCGGAGTCAATGCCGCCGCCCTCAAGATCTTTAACCGGGAAAGCTCTCAATCCGGCTTCAGGCATGTTTTCCTGGATATAGTCATGCCGTCGCTGGGGCTGGTAACGGCGGTGCTTCTGGCAATCAACACCGGCTGGCGGGCGGCTTCCTTCGGGGGGATACTCATCGCCGTGGGGCTTATAGTATACTTAGTGTCTGGCGCTATACTGCGCCGGGCTTTAAAGTAATACGGCGGGAGGTGGTATAAGATGCGGTTTATGTGGCTCTGGGTGCTGCTTTACGGGATTGTGTTAGGACTGGTGCTGTTTTTCCTGGGGCTGGCTCTGGGCTTGGGTTTTGCCTTTAGCTACTCAGGTGGCACCGGCGGTAATATCGGGGAATTAGGCAGCCGGCTGGCCCTCTTTACCTCGATGGGCGGGTTTCTGGCTCTTATCGTTGGGGCGATACTCTTTATAATACACGCTAAATCGGTGACGGGCAGGGTATTGTCGCTGATCGGTATAGGCCTGTATCATATTGCTGCTCTGGGGGTCGTTCTGGCGGCTTCGGCAATATGGGTCTTGCGCGGTTTCGCCCCGGAGGTTATCTACGTATACGCCATAGTAGCCGTGTTCGTTGTCCTGCCGGGAGTCTTAATTGCCCGAAGGTTGAGGCGGGCACAGTAGGCGGAGAATTGTCCGCGATTGCCCGGCAATTCACAGGTATACAGCCGTGGTCTGTGCCGCTATAATGATAAAAGAAAGTTATTCCACATGGATGATTCCACCAGACTGCGCAGAATAGAATACCTTCTGGGCACATTGCTATCACTTGTAGTAGCCGATGGTCTCATCAGCCAGTTCCTTATCAAAAGCGGACTGGGACGGGAGGGAAACCCTTTCCTCAAGGTTCTGGTCACCGAGAACAATTTCCTGGTCATTAAGATGTGCGCCGCAATCCTTTGTGTCATAATCCTTTGGAACATAGCCAGGAGATTGCCCAGGCTCATATTTATATTCAGTGCTTGCTTTGTTGGAATATATACCGCCATTTTGTTCTGGAATATAGCCGTCTTCCTGGTTTTCAGAGCTTAGTCTTTCTTCCCATACCCACCCGCCCAAAAAGGCTTTCCCTCCCCGTTTTATATCTTTTCCCGCCCGCCGCCCTTAAAGGAAGTGGGCTAAAGCCCTT
>Ga0315553_10002904_pt1 | contig 13550 bp, 15 predicted proteins | sample SalMarSW160140MG_FD_203099 | JGI IMG/M metagenome (GOLD analysis project Ga0315553, IMG submission 203099) | Salt marsh sediment microbial communities from the Plum Island Ecosystem LTER, Massachusetts, United States - Salt Marsh Sediment SW1601-40 ... | reverse complement strand
TGCAAACGGCTATCAACCGCTTTATCCAGGAAAACAATGCCGAGCCGAAACCCTTCGCCTGGACAGCCGATCCAGATCGGATCATCGAAAGCGTCAAGCGTGGGAAGCAAATGTTAGAGTCGCTCCAGTAGCCTGCGAGAAGTGCCAGCTTTCGCAAACCGGCCGAAAGCCGATCTTCTCGTAGCAGCGGTTCGCAGCCGGGTTGCGCAGATCGGTGTAGAGGCAAGCAGTCTTGCGCCCTTCGGTATAGACCATCTCGACGACGGCGGCGGTGACCGAGCCGGCATAGCCGCGGCCGCGCAGCTCCGGGGGCGTATAGACCCAGGCGATGGCGGCGGCGTTGCGTATCCGCCGGACAATGCCGGCCATTGACACCGGCTCGCCGGCGGCTAACCAGAACAGAATGTCTCCCGAAGCGGCGATGCGCTCCAGACGGTCGCGCGGCAGAGGATCGTCCTGCGGTGCGGCCTCGGCCATGAACGTCGCGGCCCATTCGGCGAACAGATCCGCATCCGCTGCCGTTGCCGTTGCCGGACGGGCCGTGCCGGGAACGCCGGGATAGATCGGTGCTTCGGACAGCGCGTGGATACGCTGCGGCATCGGCTCTTCGAAGCGCTCGCCCAACGCCTCGGCACGCTCGACGAACCAGAGCGGAGCATCGTCCGGCCCGACAACGCTCTTGAAACGCGTTCCGGCAACCTGCGCAGCGAGTGTCTCGCAATGCTCCCGTCTCAGCTCGCCTAAGATGAGCCCGTGGCGCTGATCGGTCCGGATCGCGCAAGCGCCGGGCTCGGGAAAGGACCATTTCTGCGCCTCGCCGGTCGGCGCATCCGCCGCCCGCGCCATCCAGGCCAGAATCATATTGTGACGCGCTGCGTTCCGCTCGAGCGCCGGCATGTGATAGGCACTGAGCTCCGGCCAATCCATCCCCGCACAACCTCCACCTACACTTCGTCGCTATGCGGCGGCGTCAGCCCGCGCTTGGCCAGCAATGCGCCGATCTCCGGCATCCGGCCGCGAAAGGCGCGATAGGCCTCCGCCGGATCCATGCTGCCGCCGCTGGAATAGATGTAGCGGTGCAGCTTTTCCGCGGTCTCCGGGTGGAAGACGTCGCCGGTTTCCTCGAAGGCGCCGAAGGCATCGGCGTCCATCACCTCCGACCACAGATAGCTGTAATAGCCCGCCGCATAGCCGCCCGCGAACAGATGCAGAAAATGCGTCGGCCGGTGGCGCAGCACGATCTCGGCGGGCATGCCGACCCGCTCGATGAACGCGGTTTCCGCCGCATCGATGTCGATCGCGCTGTCCGGCTCAGCGGATTGATGCAGGTCGAGATCGATGATGGCGGAGGCGGCATATTCGACCGTGGCAAAGCCCTGATCGAATTTGCGCGCATCCAGCACCCGCTCCAGCAGATCGTCGGGCATCGGCGCGCCGGTCTCCGAATGCAGCGCATAGCGCTTCAGGATCTCGGGCGTCATCGCCCAGTGCTCATAGAGCTGCGACGGCAGCTCGACGAAGTCCCGCTTCACGCTGGTCCCGGACAGCGAAGGATAGGTCACATTGGATAGAAGCCCGTGCAGTCCATGGCCGAATTCGTGGAACAGCGTGCGTACATCGTCGACGCTCAGCAGCGACGGCTCGCCGGGCGCGCCCTTCACCAGATTGAGGACATTGACGATGATCGGCCGAACCTCGGCGCCGTCCAGCCTGTCCTGATTGCGGAAGCTCGACATCCAGGCACCGCCACGCTTCGACGGTCTTGTGAAATAGTCGCCCACAAAAAGCCCGACCGGCTTGCCTTCCCGGTCGAACGCTTCCCAGACGCGCACATCGGGATGATAGACGGGCAGATCGGTCCGTTCCTTGAAGCTGAGGCCGAACAGCCGCCGCGCGGTCTCGAATGCCGCCTCGATCATGCGGTTCAGCTCGAAATAGGGCTTCAGCTCGGCTTCATCGAGATTGTGCTTCGCCTTGCGAAGCTTCTCGGCATAGTGCCGCCAGTCCCACGGCGCGACGGCGAAATTGCCGCCCTCCTCGGCCACCAGTCTCGCCAGCTCGTCGCGATCCTCGGCCGCACGGGCGCGCGCCGGCTCCCAGACGGCCAGCAGCAGGTCGCGCACGGCATCGGCCGTCTTGGCCATCGTATTATCGAGGCTGTATTCGGCAAAGGTGTCGAATCCGAGCAGCCTGGCCTTCTCCGCGCGCAGTCGCAAAGTCTCGGCGATGATCGCACGATTATCCGTGCCGCCGCCATTCGCTCCCCGCGCGATCCAGGCCGTGAAGGCCTCCTCGCGCAGAGCCCGCCGGCTCGAGAATTGCAGGAACGGCCCAATGCTGGAGCGCGAAAGGGTGATCGCATATTTGCCCTCATGACCGCGGTCTTTCGCCGTCGCCGCGGCCGCCGAACGAAGGAAGCCGGGCAATCCGTCGAGATCACTCTCATCGAGCAGCATCAGATAGCCGCTTTCATCGGCCAGCACATTCTGGGCGAATTGTGTGGAGAGCGCAGCCAGCCGTTCGGTGATCTCGGCCATGCGCCTGCGGCCGGCCTCGTCGAGCTGCGCGCCGGAGCGGACGAAGACACGGTGGGCCTCTTCCAGGAGACGCCGCTGCTCCGATGTCAGGTCGAGCTCTTCGACCCTGCTTTTGACCGCATCGATCTTATTAAAGAGATCCTGATTGGTGTAGATCGCCTGATTGTGGGCCGCCATGCGCGGCGTGATTTCGCGCTCGATTTCCTGAAGCGTCTCATCGCTGTCCGTGCTCACCAGATTGAAGAAGACTGATGCGACCCGGCGCAGCATTTCGCCGCTGCGCTCTAAGGCTCCCGGCACATTGTCGAAGCTCGGGGGCGCCGGATCGGCGATGATCGCAGCGATCTCTTTGTCATGCGCGGCAAAGGCGGCTTCGAAAGCGGGCAGATAGTGTTCCGGCCTGATCTCGGCGAATGGCGGCATTTCGTAGGGCGCGGTCCATTCGGCAAGAAGCGGGTTGTCGAGCGTTGTCATGCGGGATCCATTTTTGAGGTTCAGCCTCTAAGATAGATCGCGGCACGGCATCCGCAATGCGCTTCGGCACGGCACGCGAGAAATTTCGGTTGAGGCAGGACCTTTTGCGGAAGTCGAAACTTCTTGGCCTCTCCCCTCGGGGGGAGGACGGCGCGAAGCGCCGGGTGATGGGACGCTAACTTATTGATCGAGTTCGGGATTCGTCGCCCCATCCATACCCTTGACCCACCCGCATAGGGCGGAAGCGGTGATATGGCGGTGCCCCCCTGCTATTTCCGCCGCATGGCTTCGGCGAGGGCCGCGCCGAACGCGCCCATATCGCCCTGCTTATCCTTGCCGCGGGCGGGCGGACGACTGGACGTCGGGCCGCGAACGGTTTCGCGCTTATCCCTCGCGCCGCCGCTCGGACGCGCCTCGCCGCCGCCATCCTTGCGCATGGAGAGGCTGATCCGCTTACGCTTCACATCGACTTCGAGCACGCGCACTTTCACAACATCGCCTGCCTTGACGACCTCATGGGGGTCTTTCACGAAACGGTCGGCGAGTTGCGAGACGTGGACGAGGCCATCCTGATGCACGCCGACATCGACGAAAGCGCCGAACGCCGCCACGTTGGTGACGGTTCCTTCCAGTGACATGCCAGGGCGCAGATCGCTTATCTCCTCGATGCCTTCGGCGAAGGTCGCGGTCTTGAACTCCGGACGCGGGTCGCGGCCCGGCTTTTCCAGTTCGGCGATGATGTCACGCACCGTCGGCAGGCCGAATTTCTCATCGACGAACACGGCCGGATTGAGCGCCTTCAGCGCGCCTGAGTCGCTCATCAGCGAGCGGACATCGCGCCCGCAGGCTTCGACGATCTTCTTGGCAACGCTATAGGCTTCCGGGTGCACGGCGGAGGCGTCGAGCGGCTCCTTGCCGTCCCGGATGCGCAGAAAGCCCGCACATTGCTCGAAGGCTTTCGGCCCGAGACGGGAGACCTTGAGCAGCTCTTTCCGCGTCTTGAACGGACCATTCTGGTTGCGGTGCGCGACGACCGCCTCGGCGAGCGAAGTGCCAAGCCCGGAAACGCGCGCCAGAAGCGAGGCCGATGCCATGTTAAGATCGACGCCGACCGCATTCACCGCGTCTTCGACAACGGCGTCGAGCGATTTAGCGAGGCGGCTCTCGTCGACATCGTGTTGATACTGGCCGACACCGATCGATTTCGGCTCGATCTTGACCAGCTCCGCAAGCGGGTCCTGCAGGCGGCGCGCGATCGAGACAGCACCGCGCAAGCTGACGTCGAGATCGGGGAATTCCGCCGATGCGGTCGCCGACGCCGAATAAACCGACGCTCCCGCCTCGCTGACCACGATCTTGATCGGCTTGGGCGGCGGCATCAGGCTAAGCATCTCCGCAACCAGCTTGTCGGTCTCGCGGCTCGCCGTGCCGTTGCCGATGGCGATCAGTTCGACCTTATGCTTGCGGATCAACCCCGCCAGCTCGGCCTGGGCGCCGCGAACGTCATTGCGCGGCTGGAACGGATAGATGGTCGACGTATCGACAAGCTTGCCGGTCCCATCGACCACCGCAACTTTCACGCCCGTGCGAATGCCCGGATCGAGGCCCATGGTCGCTCGCGAGCCAGCCGGAGCGGCGAGCAACAGATCCTTCAGATTGCGCGCAAAGACATGGATCGCCTCTTCCTCGGCGCGCTCGCGCATCTCGGTCATCAGATCGACGCCAAGGCTCAAGGACAGTTTCACTTTCCAGGCCCAGCGCGCAACGCCCATCAGCCATTCATCCGCCGCGCCGCGCTTCGGCTGAATGTCGTAGGTGTTCGCGATGATCCGCTCGACAGGCTTGACGGCGGAGGTGTCTTCGGCATCGACCTCGATGTCGAGCGAGATCACCTCCTCGTTGCGCGCGCGCAGCATGGCGAGCGCCCGGTGGCTCGGAATGTCCTTCCAGTTCTCCGAATAATTGAAATAGTCGGCGAATTTCGCGCCTTCCTCTTCCTTGCCTTTGGAGACGGTCGCGCGCATCACCGCGCGGCCCTTCATATGATTGCGCAGCGTGCCGACCAGATCGGCATTCTCGGCGAAGGTCTCGGTAAGGATATCGCGCGCGCCGTCGAGCGCGGCTTTCGTGTCGGCCACCTCTTCGGTGACGAATTGCTTGGCGAATTCGGCCGGATCGAGCTTGCGGTTTTCCAGGATCTGATCGGCGAGCGGCTGCAGCCCTTTCTCGCGGGCAATCTGCGCGCGGGTGCGCCGCTTCGGTTTGTAAGGCAGGTAGAGATCTTCGAGTTCGGCCTTGGTCTCGACCGCTGCGATCTTCGCCGTCAGCTCATCGGTCAGCTTGCCTTGCGAGGAAATGTTGTCGAGAACGGTCTTCCGCCGCGCTTCCAGCTCGCGCAGATAGCCAAGGCGCTCCTCAAGCTGGCGAAGTTGCTGGTCATCCAGACCGCCGGTCGCCTCCTTGCGGTAACGGGCGATGAACGGCACGGTCGAGCCTTCGTCCAGAAGTCCGATCGCTGCGGTTACCTGCTGCGGCCTGGCCTGGATCTCGTTGGCGATAGTCTGGGGAATGCGGTCCAAAGCTGCTGTCATTGCATGTCCTGGAATCAAATGCCGAAGGCGAGAGGATAGGGGCGGCCAAGGCCGCTGCCAAGATGCCCGTTCATGAGGGAAACACCTTCTCTGCGATGCGCATTGCGCCGGAACCACTCGAGCGCGCCGGCATTGTCGGCGGTCAATTCGACATAAACTTGCCGTGACTCCCTCCTCACAACGCTTCTCCGTCCCATTATGCTGATAGACAGCGCGCTCGGACCTATCACGTCATTCCAGCGCGCGGCCAAGGAGATGAAAGACCATGACCCGGAGACGTTTCCTGATAGCGGCGCTCGCCATCTTCGGAGCCGTCTCCATCGGCGGCTCAGAGCTTCGGGCCCAGTCAGGCAACGCTGTCTATGCAGAGCTGCTCGACAAGTATATCGTCACCGGACCGGCGGGCATCAATTGGGTCAACTATGCGGAGTGGAAGACGAACAAGGCCGATCTCCAGCGGCTCGGAGCCTATCTCTCCGACCTCCAGTCGCAGAAGCCCTCGACGATGAGCCGCGCCGAGGCCTTTGCCTTCTGGGTCAATCTGTACAACGCAGCGACGCTGAAGGTCGTGCTCGACAAATATCCCGTCAAATCGATCCGCGACATCGAGAGCACGGGCACGAGCCTGTTCGATTTCAAAGCCTATACCGGCCCCTGGCGGACGAAGCTCGTCACGATCGAGGGCCGTTCCCTGTCGCTGGACGAGATCGAACATTCGATTCTGCGCCCGAAATTCAAGGACCCCCGCGTGCATTACGCCGTCAATTGCGCCTCGATCGGCTGCCCCAATTTGAAGCCGACACCGTGGACCGCCGCCTCGCTCGACGCCGACCTCATCACCGCCGCAAAGGCCTATGTCAATCATCCGCGCGGTGTCAGTATCGGTCAAAGTGGTGCTTTGCGGGTATCGAGCATCTATGAATGGTTCAAGGAGGATTTCGGCGGTGGCGAGCGCGGCGTGATCGCTCATCTGCGCCAATATGCCAAGCCCGAACTGGCGAAAAAGCTTGGGAGCAAGGTCACGATCGTGGGACACGGCTATGATTGGACGCTGAACGACGTGAGGAATGCGAAGGTCGGAGGCTGACCGGCGGCCGGCAACCAAACGGACATGCGGCGCCCGAAGATTGCGTTTGCCGCGCCGTTCGCTTAATGTGCGATCCGAAAGCGGCATTGCTTACGCACCCATAGCTCAGCTGGATAGAGCGTTGCCCTCCGAAGGCAAAGGTCACAGGTTCGAATCCTGTTGGGTGCACCATTTTGTTTTTACCCATGCGGATATCCCCTAAGATATTGAATGGTAAGGACTTTATCGGGTTCGAAAACCCCTGATCTCTCCGATATGACATACGCTCGGCAAAGGCCAGTCTGAGCACTATTTTGCGCAGGGGCAGTTGCCCGGAATCCCATAATTTCCAAGGGTTTGACAGAAATCTCAACGCGAGTTCGAACATTTCCTCGAAGCTGTGTCTGGGTTTGCCGTGATCTTGCTGTTTCTCGGTCAGAATCAGCTTTTGTTTTTCCAGCTTGGCGATCTTGGCCTCGTAAGCCGAGATGACAGAAGCATTGTCCGCTTCGACGATACGATCCAGGAATTGATCGATCGAGACGTCGATCTTGACCACATCGCGCTTTAAAGTTTGAGCCGTTTCCTTGGCTTGTGCCAAGCGTTGGCCCCAGGCGCTTTTAAACATCACCTTGACGATCGCGAATAAGTTCTCGGAAGGCTGTAGCTCGCGCAGGATCGTTTCAAACTCTGCTTCCACCTGATCACGCGGGATCGACTTGCGGTAGCTGGCGCAGCCTTTGTTGTGACAGAGATAATAGGGATGCTTCTTACCGGTCTTGCTGGTGGACCAGCAGGCGGTTAAGGGGTGATCGCAATCGCCGCATGCCACAAATCCCCGTAATGGGAAATCATCATTGATGTCCTTGCGGGCGGGCGCTCTGGCTCCTTCCTGGAGCCGAGCCTGAATCTTCTCGAAGGTCTCGTAAGAGATCAGCCCTTGATGATGGCCTTTGCGTAAAGAGACATTCCAGCTTTCGGCCTCAAGATGGCCTGCATAAACGGAGCGGCGCATCATCTCAAATATGCGCTGCTGGCGGATTTGCCCATTCGGCAAATCTTTCGGGAAAGCGGGCTGACTTTCTAAAAAGCGCTTCACTTCGACCTGGGTTTCAAACCGGCCTACGGCAAAGCCTTCAAGGGCTTCCTGGATCAGGGAGGCGACCGGTTCATCGCGCACCAGCATTTTGCCGTGACCATCGATGCGTTCATATTTATAGCCAACCGGGGCCTGGAAACACCAATAGCCATTCATGGTGCGGGCGCGCATCCGGTTGATGGTCTGCTCGGCGTTTTTCTGGCGCTGATGCTGGGAGACGCTGGCCAGCATATTCTCAACGAGGATAGAGTCCGAATCCTCGCCAAACTCGATGGTCGGGCTTTTGAGGATACCGCCTGCTTCGCCGATGGCGGCGCGGAGTTGCAAATGCGCCTCGATGCCGCGCGCCAGGCGCGAAATATCATCGATGATCACGACGATGGATTCTTTGCCGCGATGTTTTTTCAAGAAGGCGAGCATCGATTTCATACCGGGGCGGGTGGTCAGACTGCCGCTCAAATCATCGGTAAAAATCTCGACGACCTCTAGGCCTTTATAGCGGGCATATTCGCGACAGCGCGTTTGCTGCGAGCCGAGGCCGTCACCGACCTTGGTCTGTTTGGCGCTGGAGACGCGGGCATAGATGACCGCTTTGGTGTTGGGCAAAAATTCCGGGTTACTCGAACTCATGATTCCGTCTTTCCTGTGGGTCGTACCTTTGGCCGATCCGCAGCTTTTGTAAATTGATTATGGGGCAAATTATCGCTTGATAATAACACAGTAGACGGATCGTTTTTGATCAAATCGCCTAAATCCAGTTCTTGCCCACAATCGGGATTTGCCTGCTGAAGCGGATGGATGCCAAACCCCAGATCGACAAAGCTGACAATGATCGACCACAGCGCATCTAAAAATTCCTGCTTCTCGGCGTCGGAAAGACCGGAGTCGGCCAGATAGCGCTCGTAAAGCGCATAATCCACGGTGAGCGCATTTGATTGACCGGCCTCACGCGCCAGGCCCGGCATAGTTTCCGCCGTGCCGTCTTTTTCCGCGCTGTTTGTTGTTTCTCTGGTCATACGCTACTTCCTTTCTCGCCTTGTCCTTTGTTCTATTCAAGAACAAAACAGGAACATACTAGGTTAATATTCCTATTTAATCAAGTGCAATCGACGTAAGATTCTTTCGTTTTACTCATTTTAAGTCCTTGTCCGGCTACGTGATATTGTGTGTTGTTCAGCTTTATCTTCAGTTTGACGGGATTGGCGCTGCTGCTTTTCCGCCTCTTGTTGCGGGCGGACATATTGCGCTTCCAGTTCCTTGCCCCATTCATAGAGCTCGCGGCCTTCCGCCGCGCGGAAGGTTTCCTGCATCAAAATCTTGGCCCCGGCATCGGTGATGCCGAGCTCACTGGCCAGCTCTCCCGCTTGTTGGTCATAGGCCCGGTGGAAGGGCATGGTCTTACTGTTCTTGATCAGATCGCCGATCTCATAGGCCTTCGGCCCGGCTTGTTCCTTTTCCTGATCGGTGAGATTTTTCTCGCGCTCGATTAAGGCCTCGCGGTGCTGGTTCATGGTTTGGCCGGTGCGTGCTTTATAAAGATCACGGAGAATGGTCTCGGCTTTCACGGCGTCGAAACTCTCATTGCGTGCCATAGCGTAAGCGTAATCACCCAGCTTCTCTTTGAACTTGCCGGTCTTTTGAATCTCGCGTTCCAGCACGCCGGTGATCGCCATCGCGTCTTCAAATTGCGCGTTGGTCAGCATCCGTCCGGAATAGCTTTCGCGCGCAGCGGCAATGCGCCCAGCTTCCTGCGGGTTATAGTAATTATTCATCGTCTTGCACCTTTACTCGTTTGCTTCACGTTTTGCTTTAATCGCGTGGACGTTCACGGCGGCGATCCGCGCCAGGCCGTCGATCCGCCGCTTGCAGGAAACCGGGTTTAAGGGATCGCTGTTGCCCACGGCTGGGGCTTACTCGCTCCAGTAGGCTCTCAATCGCCTGATGCTCTTGATCATCGAGCGCCGCCAGGTTCCGGTCGAAGCGCTGCCTCACATTGCGATGCGCCTGGCGCACGATCGCGGCTTTGTCGAAACCATCATCGCCGAACCAGCGATGCTTGAGGTGCTTGGCTTTCGCGCCCGCCTCGTCGATCAATCGCCGTCTTTCGGTCTCGACATGGGTGGCGTAGCTGCGTTCAAACCCACGTTTTTCATGGCCGCGTTTGTCGTCGAACGACTTCTTAATGGTTTGATAGTCCCGCCAGTCATCGCCGCTTAAATGATGCTGCGCTTCACGGCGCAAACTTGCCAGATCGAAAGTGCGTTTCAGCTCTTTGGCGATATCGAAACTCATAGCGAGCCTGCTTTCGCGCGCGTAGTTTGCATTATCCGTCCGTTATCTGATAATCTTCGGCCATGCCGATTTTTAAGCACATCGAAGATGTTGAAGAATGGCTGGAGCCGATGGATTATCCGGGCTTCTGGTATTCCGTTCAGTCCTATGACTTGACCTTGCAGCCGCGCTGCCATTGTGATCAGCAGATCAAAGACGGTGAGGCTGATCCGGCTGTCGTGCTGGAAGTGCTTAAGCACATGGCGCGGCTGGAACTGACCAAGCGTCTGGAACTCTCGCGCAGGCCCACAAAGGCCGGACTTTACGCCGTTCATTGAGCAGCCCTCGCATTTGATTTTCGAAACAAAATCCAAGGGCAGCGGCCATTGTGTGGGAAATAGATATTGAGCGCGCCGCTCATGCCGATATAGCTGCAGCGTCCTGGCAGCTCGTAACCCGTCAGGAGGTGCGGCAGGCCGATCAGTTGGTATACGGCAACCAAACCCATCCAGGCGAAAACCCAAACAAAATAACTGGCGCGCAGGAAGCGGACTTTCATGCCGCGATCCCCCGTGGCCTTGGATCAAGGGTCACTTTCGGATCGGGCGGCAGCCGTCCGCCTTCGAGCGGATTGTCGGCCAGTTCGAAGCAATAAGGTGCGATCTGGTTCTGGCGGATTTTCTTAGCATGAATGAATCCGATATCGGCGATATGGATGATCTGTTCATCGCCGGGCAGCATCATCAATTCCGATGCCGTGAAGATGCGCTGTTTGCCGGTGGCGATATTGCCGGAGAATTCGGCGCGGCCTGAATTTAAGGCCAGCGACGGCGCGATAATCTGCTGTTCGCCCATGGCGCGACTGACGCGCTCGGCTTCTTCGAAATTGGAAAATTTCAGCCATTGTTTGACCGTGCAGTTTTCCTCCAGGAGCGCGGTTTCCTTCTCACCATATTTGCGCACGCTGTCCGAGCGGCTCTGGGTGATGAAATGCGCTCGCGCGCCGAAAGCGCGATAGACGGTGATCCGGTTAATCAGCGTGCGAAGCGGCGCGTTGCAATATTCATCGAGAATGTAATCGGCCTTCCCGGCGCGGCCTGAGAGCTGCGCTTCCATCAAGGCCAGCGTGTGCAGACCGAAATGCGTTCCCAGCCGATCGGCAAAGCGCACCGGGTTTACAAAACACACCACCCATTTATCGCGGATCAGCTCTTCATGGGTGAGGTCAGGATGGCATCCGGCTGTGTGCAGCGCCGCCCCTTGCGCAAATATCTTCAGCGCGGTGATAGCGGCTTGCAGATGCTGGGCGTAATGTTCGGGGTTATTTTTGCGCATCTCCAAAGCTTGACGGGCGAGGGCTTGCAACGCCGCATTGCCTTCTTCGGCGTCAATCTCCAAAGCAGCGTTCCAGGTGTCGGGATTGCCGAGTAGCGCCGCCAGACCGCCAGGGGTAGCGAGCCGCTCATTGTGAGACAGCAGGATACGTTGACCGAGGTCTAAAAACTGGCGCGGGCTTTCCCGCCAATAGAAGTTTTTGGCGTCATCATGCGGCTCGTCGATCATCGCATGGTTCTGGTTTTCGATGATGAATTGCAGATCGCCGGGATGATCATTGCGTGCACAGATCGAAGAGCCGAAGGCATTCAAAGACAGACGATGCGGATAATCATGCCCCAGCACATAAGTGTCATCGACGACGCCGAACTTGCGGCCATGCTTCAGGCACATCTCGCCGATCTGCATCGCGATCTCGCCATTCTTGACATCATTGATAAACAGCGCGCGGCTGTAATCGCTGAGCAGGCTTAAGATCGTGGGGACGGCGACGCAAGTGGTCTTGCCGCCGCTTGTCGCGGCAAAGATCAGAGACGAGGCGTTTGATTGCGGCTCCCAGATCGGCTGGCCGTCAAAGGTCAGGCCAAGAAGCCGCTTGCCGGTTCTATCCATCGATCATGCCTCCGCGCCGCAAATCATCCATCGAGGCAAGCTGATCGGATTTTGACGTATTACTCTGGGCCATGATCGCGGCGACGGCTCTATCCCGCAGGTAGAGCTGGGTCATCTCACGCAAGGCGTTGACCATGCAGGCAACGACATTGACCGAAAGAATGATGGCGATAAAACCCCAGCCCCAGCCTTCCAAAGTGTCCGGCCAGATCGCCCAGGCGATGACGCCGGAGAGCGTGCCCATGAACAGATGAAGATTGATGCGGATAATCGCACCGAGGGAAGGGAGGGCAATGATCATGCGGCCTCTCCCTGTTTAAGAGATTGGCGCATGCCAACAATCTCGCGGCGGATATGATTGAGATGGCTATACTGTCCCCAGATGGCGTCACTCAAATCACTGCCGCGCAGATCGCGCGAGAGTAGTTTCAACTGGCCGATTTGCGTTCCTGCGAACAGGATCAGCGCGATGAAAATCGCAAAACTGATCATCTCGCCCACATAAAGCAGGTCGGCAAAAGCCAGGATAAAAGCGGTGAGGGCGAGGGCGATCAACATCGCACCGCCGAAGAACGGCCTCCTCACCGACACCACGGAAATCGAGGCCAGCAGATAGGAATCGCGGTGTGTCGTCACCGCTGTTTCACTGACATGGACGGAGCCGAGAATCATGACGCACCTCCCATTAATTGGCAGAGCGGCGCATTAAGCGAAGTCATCAACGAGGCTTTAAGATTTTTAATTGCCGGCGGCGTGATCAACCGCGCCGATCCGGCATAAAGCGCCCAGGCGCTCGCCTGGCTTTCGAGCATATGGGCGCGGGCGCAATCACAGCGGCTCGTCGTGGAGGTGGTTGCCGCTTCAAGACGTTGCCTTTGAAAATCGTCCAAGCGCCGCTTCTGCTCTAACGCCTGATCCAGGAACGGCAGGCTGGGATTGCCGTGACGGCGGCAAACTTCGCGGCCTTCCGCACCAAACAGCCCCAGCAATCCGTTGCAATCCAGCCTTGGCACAAAGTCAGGCGGCGGAATTTGCGCTTTTGCCTCACGCCCTAGCGCCTGCTGGCAGGTCAAGGACCATTCGGATTTTTGAACTGTCCTATCGCCGATCAATGGACCGCTCGCGCAGTACGAGAAGGCGGCGTAAGCGGTGACAGCAACGAACATGCCGCCGCCGCCCAATTGCGTGACATCGATCATGATCACGCTCCCGCATTCTTGTTGCTAGAGCGGGTGCGCTGAGCGCGGCGCGAAGGTGGAGCCGATTGCTCAAGCGCGAGCAAGGGCGCGTCGGCTTTTGCATTTTTGCGTGTCAAAGCCACAGCGCGTGGAGCCTGCTTCGGCTTGGTGGAACTGGTTTCAACAGGCGCAGGGACCGCGTTCTGCGGATCGCGCTGATGTTTGTCCCATACGATGCCCAAATAGACGAACACCCAAAGGCTTAGAGTCCGTTTGAGAAATCCCTCAATGGCTGATCCTTCGCAGTAGGAGACTTCCCATGGCGACATGGATCATGGCCTCGGAGACGTCGATGCGTTGTTCGTAGTCGCGTATGAGACGCCGCCA
>Ga0315553_10002903_pt1 | contig 13552 bp, 9 predicted proteins | sample SalMarSW160140MG_FD_203099 | JGI IMG/M metagenome (GOLD analysis project Ga0315553, IMG submission 203099) | Salt marsh sediment microbial communities from the Plum Island Ecosystem LTER, Massachusetts, United States - Salt Marsh Sediment SW1601-40 ... | reverse complement strand
GGCATCGGCGGACCATCTTCTTGTAGTTGTCCAAAGTGCGGATACACTGTTGCGCATACTCGTGGAACACCATGCGCCAGTATGACCTGCCCCAAGTGTGGTTCAAGATTAGTGGGTTCAGCGTAACTGTTCTACTTGAATCTCCAATGGTTTGCTGAGGTTTTTCTGTTTCGTTAGAGCTGAAGAGAAACATTTCAAAAAGCATTTTTTGCCGATTAACTACCCTTTTATCTAAAACGTTTTACACACATATTGTAGATGAAACTGATGAGCAGAGACGCCTACAGAGACATCATCCAGCAGCTAATGGAGATGCCTAACCCCACAAAAAGGGACTTAGACTCGCTTAAGATGAAGGCTGCCAGAAAACACGGCTTAGGAAAGGTCCCCTCCAACTCGGAGATAATACAGCACCTTAAACCAGAAGAAACCGCCAAACTGCTCCCAATCCTCCGAAGAAAGACCGTTCGCACCATCTCCGGGGTAACCGTAGTGGCAGTGATGACGAAGCCCTCGCCTTGCCCAAAAGAGGAGCCCTGCGCCTACTGTCCCGGCGGACCAACCGAAGGCGTTCCGCAAAGCTACACTGGTCACGAACCCGCTGCCCTAAGAGGGGCACAAAACAGTTACAGCCCATATGCGCAGGTTAGAACCCGCATCGAGCAACTGAAGGCTATAGGACACAAGGTTGACAAGGTGGAGCTCATCATTATGGGCGGAACCTTCCCCAGCACGCCCCCAGAATATCAGGAAGATTTTGTTAAACAATGCTTGGACGCCATAACAGAAACCAAGACCAGTTCTTTGGATGAGGCGAAAAAGGTGGCGGAGACCAGCCTAATCCGCAACGTCGGAATCACCGTGGAGACTAGACCTGACTGGGCTAAAGAGGAGCATGTTGACAGGATGCTTTCTATGGGTGTAACCCGGGTGGAGGTGGGGGTCCAGAACGTTTACGATGACATTTACGTGGCGGTTAACAGGGGTCACCGCGTAGAGGATGTCGTGGAAGCCACGCGCATAATGAAGGATGCGGGGTTGAAGGTGGTTTATCATCTTATGCCCGGTTTGCCCGGGTCAAGCTTCGAACGTGACCTAGAGGGCTTCAGGGAAATCTTTACTAACTCTCAGTTTAAGCCGGATATGATCAAACTTTATCCCTGTCTGGTTATTAAGGGAACAAAAGTTTATGATTGGTGGAAGAAGGGAGAGTATAACCCTTACACTACAGATGAGGCGGCTCAGCTAATCGCGGAAGTGAAGAAGTTTGTTCCTCCTTGGGTCAGAATCATGAGGGTTCAGCGGGACATACCAGCCAAGTTGATTGAGGCGGGAGTGAAACTGAGCAACCTCAGGCAAATCGCTTTAGAGAAACTGAAGGCGGAAGGAGGCAGATGCCGATGCATAAGATGCCGGGAAGTGGGGCACAGATGGCTGAAGGACAAGGTGAAGCCTGACCCAGACAAGATTGAAGTCAGAACAGTTACTGAAGAGGCTTCGGGCGGAACTGAACTGTTTATTTCTGCTGAGGACCCAGTTAACGATGTTCTGGTCGGTTATGTCCGTTTGCGGGTTCCCTCAGCAATGGCAAGCAGACCTGAAATAGCCCATGAAAACACGGCGATAATTCGCGAACTCAGGGTTTACGGTCCCTTGGTTCCGGTTGGAAAACATTATGCTGGGGCGTGGCAGCACAAAGGCTATGGACGTGTTCTTTTGTCTGAGGCTGAACGAAATGCCAAGGAAGACTACAATCGGACAAAGATTGTGGTCACAAGTGCCCTGGGAACGAAAGAGTACTACAAACGGTTCGGCTACGACTATGATGGACCATACGTTTCAAAGCAACTCAGCTAAAGCTTTTAATAAACTGGGTTCAACTAAAGAGAAGATGTTTTCAGTAAGCGTACCTGAAGGGATAAACAGAGGAGAAGACGGGTTTGAGTGACGAGTTTCCGGGTTACAGGGGGCAAGCATTAAAGTTTTTGAAGAAGGCGGAAGCCGAAATCGGCGATGTTATCCGCATAACCAAAAACGGGGAAAGCTGGGAGGGCATTCTCATTCCCCGGTCAGAGTTTGGGGACGAAGAGCACATCATACTGAAGTTGAAGAGCGGCTACAACGTGGGAGTCCGCGTTGATTCCACAGCGCAGGTAAAGAAGGTGGGGGAGGGAGCTAAACCAGCCTTCACTCCGCCGCCGCTTCCAAAACATAAGAAAGGATTGCCTAAAGTAGCTATTGTAAGCACGGGAGGCACCATAGCCAGCCGAGTTGACTACAGAACCGGAGGCGTACGCTCAGCTCTTTCTGCCAGCGACCTCTACAGTGTGGTTCCCGAACTCTCAGACATAGCCGTGATAGACACTGAGATTCTGTTCAGCATCTTCAGCGAAAACATCACCGCCAAACACTGGATCGAAACCGCGAAAACCGTTGCCAAACACATCAGAAACGGCGTAGCAGGCGTTGTGGTGGCTCACGGAACCGACACATTAGGATACACTGCCGCAGCCCTAAGTTTTGCTCTCCAAGACCTGCCAGTGCCTGTGGTGATGGTGGCTTCCCAGAGGTCGGCGGATCGCCCCAGTTCAGACGCTGCCACTAACTTGGTTGGTGCCGTAGAAGCGGCTGCCGCTGCCCCTTTCGCGGAGGTTGTGATTGCTATGCACGAAACGGTTTCGGACACATCCATAGTTTTTCATCGTGGAACCAAGGCGAGAAAGTGTCACACGAGCCGCAGAGACACATTCAAGTCCATAAACGCTTCGCCTCTGGCTAGACTGGAAGACGATAAGATTAGAATGTTGACCAAAAGTTACAGGAAACGGAGTGTTTCGCGGAAACTGAAGCTGAATCCAGACTTTGAGGAGAAGGTGGCTCTGGTGAAGGCTCATCCCGACCTGAACCCAGAGGTGATTGATTGGTATGTTGAGAAAGGCTACAGGGGGATCGTCCTTGAGGGAACGGGGCTGGGTCATGTGGGAGATTACCTGTTTTCTGCCATCCGAAACGCCATCGGAAAGGGTGTGGTTGTCTGCATGACTTCCCAGTGCCTCTGGGGAAGGTTAAACATGAATGTTTACGATCAGGGCAGAGACCTGTTAGCCATGGGAGTTCTCTCCCTCGATGATATGCTTCCTGAGACAGCGTATGTTAAGCTCAGGTGGGCTCTGGGTCAAACAGCCAAAACTGAAGAGGCGAAGAAGCTTCTCAAGGAGAATATAGCCAACGAATATTCATCCCGAACACTCTATGAGGAAACAGGATACTGAGGAAAACGGCATGAGCAACAAATATTCGAAGATTGGTTTGAAGGCTGGACTTGAGATTCATCAGCAGCTAGACACCAGAGAGAAGCTTTTCTGTTCCTGCGAACCCAAGCTGTTCAAGGGAGAGCCCGAGTTCACTTTTCTAAGAAGATTAAGACCAACCCAGAGCGAGTTGGGTCAGGTTGATTCAGCGGCTCTTTTCGAGTTTCATAAGGAAACGCGGATTCTGTATGAGGCGAACAATGAATCGGTTTGTCTGGTGGAGATGGATGAAGAGCCTCCCCACGACCTGAACAGGGAAGCGGTGGAAATCTGTCTCATAGCATCTCTTATGATGAAGGCTGAGCCGGTGGATGAGATTCATGTTATGCGCAAGACAGTCATAGACGGCTCAAACACAACGGGCTTCCAGCGAACATGTGTTGTAGCGTTAAACGGCGAAATCGACATCAAAGGAAAGAAAGTGGGTATTCAGCAGGTGAGCCTTGAAGAGGATGCGGCTAGAAAAACGGGAAAGGATGGTCAGTTGATCCGTTACCGCATTGACCGTCTCGGAATACCGCTCATAGAAGTTACCACTGCCCCGGTCATATATTCTCCAGAGGAGGCGGAGGAGACTGCTTTTGCTATTGGCAGAATTTTGCGGGCAACCCGTATGGTTAGGCGGGGCTTGGGAACCATTCGTCAGGACGTGAACGTTTCCATACGTGATGGGGCATTGATTGAGATTAAGGGCGTTCAGGAACTGGAGTTAGTCTCCAAAGTGATCGAAAATGAGGTTAAACGTCAACTGAGCCTCCTAGAACTTAGAGAGGAACTGAAGAAACGGGGAGTAAAGGAGGCTGATTTAGCCGAAGAGTTTGTTGACGTCACCCCAGTTTTCAAGAATACAAAATGTAAAGTCATCGCGAAGGCGATTAAACAGAACAACCCTGTCTTAGCCGTTAGGTTACGTGGCTTCGCTGGGCTCCTCAAAAAAGAGCTTGCAGAGGGCATGAGGCTTGGGTCCGAGTTGGCGGGGATTGCACGTTTCTGGGGAAGAGTTGGAGGCATATTCCACACAGACGAGATGCCAGCCTACGGCATAACCGCTGAAGAACTGAACCAGCTAGGGAAACTTCTGAAGAAGGAACCGATGGACGCTGTGGTCTTCGTGGCGGACAAGCCAGAAAACGCAACCGACGCCCTGAAGGCAGTGACTGAGCGGGCTAGAGTAGCATTGAATGGTGTCCCCCAGGAGACTCGGGCAGCGAATCCTGACGGAACAACAAAGTACATGCGCCCTAGACCCGGAGCGGCTCGCATGTATCCTGAAACCGATGTTCCCCCAATTCAGGTGACCAAGGGGTATCTTGACGAGTTGAGCAGCCGTCTTCCCGAATTGCCTGAACAGCTGATGAAGCGGCTGATGAAGGAATATAAACTGAACCAGAAGCTTGCCAAGCAGATTTTGGATTCCGAATATCTTGAGCTGTTCGAGTCTTTGGCAGGGGAGACCAAGGTTTCTGCGACCGTTATTGCGGTTGCTTTGACGGAGACGTTGAAGGCGCTGAGGCGGGATGGAATAAACGTTGAAGCCGTTACTGATGGGCAGTTCATGGGGATGTTTAGGCTGATCGGCGAGGGAAAGACGGCGAAGGAAAGTATTCCCGAGGTTTTAACTTGGCTTGCAGGTCACGAAGAGGCTGGTGCCAAGGAGGCTCTTAAGAGTCTGGGGCTTGGGATGATGTCGCGGAAGGAGCTGGAGGATTTGGTTGACGATGTGATAGAGAAGAACTCGGAGTTTGTCGAGCTGCGGGGAAAGGGCGCCTTTGGACCGTTAATGGGCATTGTCATGAAGAAGGCTAGGGGACGAGTGAAAGCCCAGTTAGTCAACGAGATTCTGAAAAAACGGCTAGACGACACAATAGCTTGAACAAGCGGCTGGATTCGAGCGAACATTATGCTTGAATTATGGAGATGTGAAGGCTGCAAAGAGTTCCTACTTCATATTGTAACCCATCTACCTGAACTCCCACTCACAGTAAGGATCACCCATCGCGATGCACTTAGTTTCTTTGACATGCTGGTTCTTAACAGCTGAGAAGAAGCCATTCAGGAAGCCCGTGGTGAAGTAGCAAGAAGGACCTTTGATCTTCGTTGTGAACAGCTTCGTCTGGGAGCTCTCGCAGTTTTCCACTATTCTTATGGTCTCATCTACCCTAACTTTTCCAACCTTGGTTTTGTTTAGGAAATCTAGAACACGTTTCACAGCCTCATCCTCACTTAACCCAGCTTCCAGAAGCCGTTCCCCGACCTGCTTTCCTGCCTTGGCTCCCCCCATCCCCAACACCATTCGGTACCTCTCACCGGCTAGAGCGGGAAAAACCATGGCGTGACAGACTCGGTGAATGTTCACCATACTTCCCAACGTAGGCCGCTCTAAGAGGGGCTGTCCTTTCAGCAGAAATTCGATTAAGTGATGCATCAATCTTTGATGAATCTTTTCGATGGTCGAGACATCTTTCTCTAAAGAATCCTTCAGCTCATCAATTTTTCCGGGCATTAATTTGATTTCGCAGTAGGGATCCCCTAACCCGATGCACTTCGTCTCGACAGCGTTCCATTCCCTCTCGAGTCCATTCCAACTCTCGAACGCTTGCACCATGCCTGTTACAACAGGAGGTGTATAGAATCCCATCGTCGCATTGATGTTCTCGAATCCCCAGCATTCAGAGCTTTCGTACATCCTCAAGTAGTGTTCATCCGTCTTCGAGATGTCCTCTAGGTATTCCACGATGCCGCTGCGTTCCTGTTTCGGGCCACCAGCCGATCTTGCAATCGCTTTCAGCAGTTTCTTCATATCTTTAGGCTTGCTGAAGTTCTTGGGCATGAACTTGAGGAGGAGTCTCGTGTGCCGAGGAAACATGGCACGCTTGACCTTTTCATTCTTCTTCATGAGCTTGAACATTGAGGGACCGTCCTCCTTGTTCATCTCGTACACCATCATTGGGAACCGTTTGGGATCCCAGAGCATGCCGCTCCAATGGGCGAAGTTAGGCCAGAAGATGTTTACGAAATCCCCCACCGTTGCCCTCATTACTGCTTGATCTCCCCGAAGGTAGGCTGTCAGCGTCTCAGGGTTGAAGACACGCTCTTCCAATCCTATCGGTTCGGGTTCTAGGGATGCTTCAATTCTTGTCGGCTTCAGCTTTGGGTGCTTCACGACGTTCAGGAACTGCTTGCCTTCCTTCGTCCCCATCTGTATGACCCCGTTTGAGATACTCATCATTGCCCCGAGGTCCTCCTGCTTGCCGCAGCCCTCGTCCATACACGCTAAAACACTGTTTCCCTCAGCAGCGAATCTTGACAGCGTCATCCTCATGAACCGCACAACCTCTGGTCCGCTCAAAAGGTAAGGCGAAGTCAAGGAGTCTAGGACGAGCAGAATGTTTTCATGCATCCTCTCCTGAAGCTTGGAAATGGCGATGTTTAGACTAGTCAAGTCCGTACATGAAGCGCCGACCGCGTCTTGCCTAGGCGTAGTCGGAAGCCCCACGGTCTCGTGGAAGGCATCGACGAAGTCAAGGGGGTGTGGCAATGTTTGACCTAGACCCATCTCCCTAAGGGAATCCGCAACATTAGATGGACCACATTCGGTGGTCACATAGATGACTGGCCTCAAGGTGATATTGTTCAGAACCGCTCGATGACAAAATGTTGACTTTCCCGAGCCTGGAGGACCAACCAATAGTATCAAGTTTTTCGGCGGTACTTCTTGTATCTGGGCTAGAGACAAAGATGATCCCTATTACATGCCTATGTGAAAGCTTCTTTAGATTATCGGTAGTTTTCCAACAATCCTAGAGTCGAGTTTCACTTGTAAACTGTTGCACCAGGATATACCTCTATGCCATTAGCTGAGATTTCGTAAGGTCTAGGCTGATTGTCTATGGCCAACCCGCGCATCTTCGACACCTGAAAAACCCGAACTAACCGACTGCTTTTAAGAAAGGTGCGGAGCAAGATAACCCCTTGGGCAAGATACTCCTCAAACTGGTGCTCCCGCTCTACCCCAGTGCCCCTCAACTCAGAGATCAACAGGTTTGTGCACCCCGTCTTTTTCAGGTCCCTCATCAGGTCTCTCATGGCATATATGCGCTCAATCTCATCCGGATACTGGAGAGTAAAGATAGTCAAAGGATCCACGATCACTCGCTTGGCATTCACCTTCTCGACACCCTGCCTAATCGCCTCAAGCAACTTTATCAGCCTGAACTCCTTCATCCCAATCTGAATCAGACCAGTACTCTCCGAAGGCGCAACACGAACCGGAGAAATGTTGATGAAAACAAGCTTCTTCTCATCTTCAAGCTTCTTCAGATCCCAGCCATACTTCAACATGTTTTTCTTTATGTCATCAGGCTCTTCATCAAGCGTAACATACACACCTGCTTCGTCGTGTTGAGTCGCCCCTGTATATAGGAACTGTATTGCGAATGTTGTTTTTCCACTTCCAGGTCCACCGCTTACCAGAATCGTATTCCCCCTCGGGATTCCCTTCCCCACAAGAATTTTGTCCACGCCAGGAATGCCTGTTGGAACGTAATCATCCACCATTTCAAACACCTTTTTGAATCATCCTATAATCTTATGTATAATTAACACTTAACATTTTAGAAAGCTGTTTAGAGGAGCAAACAAAAAAGATGTCAACGAATGAACTAACAAAGGTTGAAAGGAAAAAGCTTCTCGATGCAACGAAGAAAATTTATGCACACAAACTCATGCAAACAAAAGGGTTTGGAATTCTCGCCAGAAAGGCTAAAGATGAAAAGATTAAGCATCTCCTACTACGGATCAACGCCGACGAGACAAGTCACACTGAATTCTGGTTTGAAACAATCAAGGAATTAGGAGGAAAACCTGAAGGAGCATCCAAGACTTTTCTCAGAGATTGGAAGGTGGGCTTCATGATGCGTATCTTAGGCACAAAGGGCTTCTTGGAGTGGACCGTAGTTGGCGAGGAGGAAGGCATCCGAGATTTAGCTGTTCAGGCAGAAAACGTTACGGATAAGGCAATTTCGGAGGCATGGAGTAGAACAGCTTCTGACGAAAGATTACATCTGGAAAGGCTCAAGACCCAAGTTTTGGGTATGGATGTCTGGGAGATAAGGGGCGGGGGAGGGGTGCGGGACATGATCTTTGGAGCCAACGACGGCTTGGTCTCAACATTAGCCTTTGTGGTTGGAGCATTCGGAGCCTTCACAGACTCGCACATTGTTCTATTAACTGGAATTGCTGAACTCTTCGCTGGAACAATATCAATGGCTGTTGGTTCATACCAATCAAGCAAGTCTGAGCTGGAGGTGCTGGAGAGGGAGAGCCAAAGGAAAAAAGTCAAGAAGGGGATGACAGCCGAAGAGGAGAGGGCGGAGCTGATAAAGTTCTATCAGACAGAAGGTTTCAAGAGAGGAGAGGCTGAGGCAATCGTTGATAGGATCGCCGAAAAAAAGGAGGCGCATAAACAGATAGATGCCCTCGAAGAGTTGGGTCTCGCGCCTGAAGAACTTGGGAGTCCAGTTAAGGCCGGTGTTTTGTGTGGGGTATCCTTCGGCCTCGCAGCCTTGGTGCCGATATTCCCATTCGTCTTTTCCCTAAGTAATTGGGACGCTCTGGTAGCCTCCATAGTAGGCACTTTGATCACTCTCTTCGGAGTAGGTGCTATGAAAACTATTTTTTCGAGAAAAAGTTGGTTTCGAAGCGGGCTGGAAATGATGGTTATAGGAGCCTCCGCTGCAGTAATAACCTACATGATTGGAACACTATTTTCTCTTATAATATAACTGGATGTTATGCTTTCTAGAAAACAAATAGAATGTTTACCTGAAGAAAATTTGAATGCACATGCAGAAACTATTTCAAAACAAAAAAGGGGAGTTTGCGGGATAGTCTCGGGTGTTGTCTCCACATTGAGTAATATTCGTTAATGCACAGCGGGTTTCTCACAGCACTTTCTCGAAATCCTTTCTGTCTTTGGATAGTGGGATTGTGCAGTCGAATCCTGCTTTGCATGTTTTTCTTCTGTCTTCTCCAGGTTCGGAGCTGGGGTCCAAGCTTGATCCCGGAGAATCTGGATAAGTGTACAGGTCCTTGTCGGCTTGGAATCTGGTGGTTAATGCCCACTGCCTATCCTGTGGGTTGGAGAGGTTTATGTCCTCGTCAAAAACGAAAATATGCTTAAGGCTCTTATGTGCGTCGAGAGCGGTTTCGATTACCTTTTTGGGTTCTTCGTCGCTTCGTTTCTTTATGCTTACGGAGCAGCCGAGCCAGTTGATTCCGCCGTCCGTGAAGGCTAAGTCTGTGACGTTGCAGACCTTACTGAGTTCCTTGTAGATGAGCGGCAGCTTTCCGAAGCCCATAAGAAACGAGTGCTCGCCCCTTCCGGGAATAAGTGCATAATATATTGGATTCTCTTTTTGCCTCAATATCTTGGTGATTTTGACGACTGGCTGCTGCCTAACCAAATCGTAGGTGCCCGTAATATCGACGAACGGTCCTTCCTCGCCCAGTTCTGGGGTGAGTTTTCCGAGCAGCACAAGTTCGGTGTCCGCTGGTACGGAGATTCCGTTTTCTAGTTTTACCATTTTTATTGGTTTGCCGTAGAAACCGCCTGCGATTTCGGTTTCGTCCATGGGTTCTTTGGTGGAGATTGCGGCTGCGAATAGGAGGGCGGGGTCCATTCCGATGCATATTGCCACGTCGATGTTTTTGTTGTTTTTGGTGTAGCATTGCCATGTGTGGCGGTGGCAAATCCGTGTTGTGCCCCTGTTCTTTGTTTTGACCAGTATTCTGTGGTAGGAGAGGTTACGTTCTGTGCATTCTGTGACGAAGACTCCGGAGGTGATGTATGGTCCGGGGTCAGAACGGTAGTATTTTAGGATTGGCAGTTTTCCGAGGTCCAGTTCGGCTTCCTCGAAGGGGTTCTCAGCTACTGTGACTGGTTTTATGGGGTTGTCTAGGGCTTCGATAAGTTTCTCCTGTATCTGTTTCCAGTCCATGCCGAATATGGTGCAGAAGTTGTCTCGCGTGCAGATGTTCGAGGCTAGCTGGTATTCTGTTCCCGTGTTCTCGAAAAGCAGAGCCTTCTCAGCCTTCCTTATAATGTCAGGAATTTTGTTTAAGGACGTTTTGTTTTTCACTCGTTCAAGTTTTCCTTTCTCTTCCAGTATCTGAAGGGCATGCTTGAAACTAACCATATTTTTCGCCGTGCTAATTTTAGTAAGTCAGTTGGTTATGTGTTTTTCTCCAAAACTATTGCAACATTTATCTTCTCAGGAAATCAAACATGAAAGGGAGGAACATGCGTTGGCTGACGCGCTGATAGGAACAGCGGTTCCTATTCTCTTCTTGATGGGCACAGGATTCCTTTCCAGAAAGTTTGGGGTTCTGAAGCTGGGGGACGAGAGGGTGCTCAGTGCGTATGTGTATTTTTTTGCTTTGCCTGCCCTCTTCTTTGTTGATTTGTCGGAAACAAGTTTTGTTGCAGGGACTCTCTCGTTCATTTTTGCGGGGATAACTCCAATATTTGTGGTGGTGGCGATTTACGTTCTGCTCTATGCTATCTTCAGGTTCTCCAAGAACACATTATATCTGCTCACCTTAAGCACTGTCTTCGGCAGCCTCGCCTTCTTCGGCATCCCCTTCGTAACCTTTGCTTTTCCCTCACAGCAGAGCGAACATCTAGCCACCTTAGCAGCGGCTACCATCGGAATCGCGGCAATCGCAGTGTCAATAACTATGCTTGAGTTTTATCGGCTTGCGAAGTCTCCGAAGATGGAGGGGCTGAAGCAGGTTGCTAAAGGACTTTCAAGAAACCCGTTAATCATTTCGATTGTGTTGGGCATTCTGGTTTCGGTTGTTGGGCTGGAGGTTCCTTCTCCGGTAGCTACTTTTTTGCATATGCTGGGCGGCACCACCTCTGCGGTGGCTATTTTCATGTTGGGGGCTTTTCTGTACGGAAAGGAATACGCCAACCTGAAGAAGGCTTTTGGGCTAAGTCTTCTGCGAATAGTTTTCTTGCCCACCTTAGTGCTGGCAACTCTGACGCTGTTCAATCTGCCCTCCATGGATCAGTCTGTGCTGGTGCTTATGCATGGGATGCCTGTTGCCGTTTCTTTGTCAGTTCTCAGCCAACGCTACAACTTCTTCAAAGACACTATAGCCTCGCTAACCCTGATTTCCTCAGTCGGCGCAATAGTCTACCTGAACATATGGCTGTTTCTTTTAGGAATCTAACCGACTAGAAAAAATTGAAGCAACTGTTTTGTTTTCTTTCTTGGTTTTTCAGAAAAAACACTTTTTTCAACAATCTTCTGTTATTAGGCTCCTAATATGCTCGGGGATGTGGACAACAAATGATATCTTGTTTGGAAAAACAGAAAAAACCTAGTTTTCAACAATGAACCTCTATTAGTCTCCTAATATGAAGCCAGAGAGAGGGCGACACTTCATTTTCTGAACCGCTATAGGTTATCTACACGCTATTCATTGGGCAACTTTCCTTTTTGGTTATCCAAGAATCCATGCTATTATCAACGTTTTCAAGGCTAAAAGGGGAAGAATTATGGAGACCCCGAACAGTATAGCTGTCAGCGTCATTATGCGTAAGGCTTTCTTGATGTGTATCGGCGACAGATCGATATTGTCTCCTATTTTATAGAAGCCCGGTTTCTCTAGCTGAATGTTCAATGCTCCAGCCATTGCCGCTATTGTCCACCCCGCATTAACGCTTGCCATGTTTTTTCTGTCTCTCTGCAGGATTCTCCGTGATTCTCTCCAGTTTTCTCTCAGCAGTAACGCTGCCAGCATCATCAGAATTGCGGTTAGTCTGGCTGGAATGTAATTGGCTATTGTGTCCGTTTTCGCTGAGAACCAGCCGATGTTGATGTGAGTGCGATCCTTGTATCCAACCATCGAATCTAAGGTGTTGACAACCCTGAATGCAACTGCGCCCGGAACACCGAACAAAGCGAAGTAGAAGAAGGGTGAAGTTATTCCGTCTGTGGTTCCTTCAGCTATGGTCTCAACCGCCGCAGAAATTATGTGCCGCTTAGTCAGCTCCTTTGGGCTCCGTCTTACAATAAAGGGCAACAGCCGCTTGGCTCTGTCATAGTCTCCTTTCTCTACCGCGTCTGCGACCGGCAGAGTGTAATGTTTCATGCATTTGATGGCGAAACTGGTTTTCAGCGCAATAGCGGATGCAAGAATGTAGGGTAGCCAACCGAGGAATTCGCGAACCCAGAAAAGCACAAAATAGGCAGGAACCGCAAAAAGGGTGATGAGTAGCAAACATAGGAGGACACCGTTAATCTTTTCAACTCTTGGATTCTCATTCGTGAGTTTCGGTTTGATGTAATCTGTAATCTTGCCCATCCATAATGTTGGATGAATTCTGTCCGGGATCTCTCCGAAAACTAAGTCGATCAAAAAAGCTAAAACAAATATTAGCAAGGAATCCGAAAGAAAAGAAACATCTATGGCAAACATTTTTTCCTTCCAAACTTTCTATGGGCTGTTTTCCACAACTTTCGCAAACGCCTCCAGCAACCTTTCATTCTCCTGTCTTGTTTTAACTGCCACCCGGATGTGGTACTCGTCAAGTCCCCTGAAGGAACTGCAGTCCCGTATCAAAATGCCCTCTTCCAGCATCTTTTCTTTGAGTTGAGCCGATGTGAAACCTGACTCTTTGATGTTTACGAATACAAAGTTGGCGTCAGCAGGGTACAGCTTGAAAGATTTTATCCGCGCTAGTTCACGAGTCAAGTATGCCCTTTCAGCTCTAATCAGTTCGCGGGTTTTTTTCAGATGCTCTTTGTCAGTTAACGCTGCCGACGCTGCAACTTGACCTAGGCAGTTGACGTTCCAAGGTATCTTAGCGTTTGACAGAAGTTTGATTATCTCTTCAGAAGCGATTCCGTAGCCTACTCTCAGCCCTGTCAACCCATAAACCTTTGTGAATGACCGCAAAACGAAGAGGTTAGGATAACCATTTATTTTTTCTATTAGCGAAACTTGTTTCTCCTCGTCCACAAACTCCAAAAAATCCTCGTCAAGAAAAACCAGAACATCTTCCTCAAGAGCCTCTTCAATTATCTCAATCAGAACCTCGTATGATGTGAGGATGCTGGTGGGATTGTTAGGGTTACATACGAAAGCCATCTTCGCATCCTTTATGTCGCCTGAGAAAATGTTCGGTTCAATACAGAAATCCTTAGGCAGTTTCAGGTGTCTCGGTTTGCCTC
>Ga0315553_10002902_pt1 | contig 13553 bp, 13 predicted proteins | sample SalMarSW160140MG_FD_203099 | JGI IMG/M metagenome (GOLD analysis project Ga0315553, IMG submission 203099) | Salt marsh sediment microbial communities from the Plum Island Ecosystem LTER, Massachusetts, United States - Salt Marsh Sediment SW1601-40 ... | reverse complement strand
ATTTTCTCAGGCTGCCAACTCCTAGCTTCTTTCAGAGTTTTAACATTCAATTCGAATTTTATGAACGGTTTGAAGAAAATGATTCTTGAATTCAAATCGTATGTTGAAGTAAAAAAATGCACAACATCCCCAATATTAGAAATTTTCTTCATGAATCCATTTCGAATTAATACTGATTCATTTTCGGACTTATCATGTAGGATGTAGAAATCAATATCAGAAAATGCATCTCCAGTCTTATTTGCCAGAGAGCCTCTGAGAACTATTGCTTTAACACCTGGAATTTTCTTGGTTATGTTCACTGCTCTTTCGACAATCCCGTCGTGCCACTTAGTTGAATCGAGATTACTCATCAGGTCGTCAATCTCATTGTCGGATGGCAAATTGCCTAGATATGCATCTTGCATTGAATGGCCTCTCGCTTTGGTTAGCTGCTACAAATTATTGGAGCTCATTTTTATGTATGCCATGATTTCTACCAAGCACCTTCAGTTGGGTTGAATGCTTGGAGTACAAAGTACATAATAGCTGCCATAAGAACAAGAATCATTGCAAATCCAAGCATGAATGGTAACGCATTTGCTTGATTCCACCACACAAGTGGTCCAAAAGTTTCGCTCCAATCCTCTAACCCTGTTAACTGTCCCAGCAGTGAAAGAGCATATGGTGTCACAAAGAAAAGCAGGAATGCTAGGAACAACCATCCCGCTCGTTTTAGCCACATACGTGATTCATTACTTGCATTCTCACTATCTTCCATGATAGACACGCTCTAATACATTGCACACAAATATCAGCACCTTCACAGGATTAGCTGACTCAATTCAACCTAACAATTTCTCTGTTTATTAAGTCCTTCCCATTACGCCACAACTTCATTGGCGTAAGAGCAAAGGAATATAATCCCCTGTTGTCGAAATAGGAATTAGTTCAAAAGTGATGGATAACCAAACTCTTAAGTAAGGCACAGAGATTTCGCCAATCTGTCCAGAAGGACTGGTGCCATCAGAGATTCAGAGGACTATACCAATGAAGCTTAGAGACTTCATCTTACGTAGGATCTTGCTAGCGATCCCAGTTGTGTTCGGTGTACTGACCATTACATGGTTCCTATCATATGTTGTAGGTGACCCTCTTGCGATGTACATTACTGAGCGGACTCCGGACGTCGCTATACCAGGAATTAGAGCAGCACTTGGTTTGGATGAACCACTAGTTGTGCAGTATTTCATTTATCTTTCTAATCTATTTCAAGGTGATTGGGGACAGAGTACATCTGCAGGAGCAGATACGCCTGTATTGGAAGTCATAGCACTGAAGTTTCCTGCAACCATTGAATTAGCATTAGTCTCAATGATTTTTGCCATAGTACTTGGAATTCCATTAGGAATTATCTCCGCGACTAAGAAGGATCAACCAATAGACCATTTCACTCGTGTATTCTCTTTGGCTGGGGTATCTATGCCTATATTCTGGTTTGGGTTAATGTTGAAGTATGTTCTTTTCTTCCAATTGAACATGGCTGGACTGCCCTATTTCCCCTCTGGTGATCGATATAGTCCGCGTTGGTTCTCATATCCTCAAGAGAGTCGCGTTACTGGTTTCCTTTTAGTTGATTCACTAGTATTTCAACAAAACTATCTTCTCTTTGTTGATGGACTTCTTCACCTTATCCTTCCAGGATTTTGTCTCGGGTACCTGACATTGGCTATCATCACAAGGATGATGCGTTCTAGCATGCTTGAGGTCCTCAAGGAAGATTACATCACGCTAGCTAAATCAAAAGGACTTACAGAACGAGTAGTCATCTATAGACATGCACTACGCAATGCATTGATACCGACCGTTACTGTCATTGGACTTGCGTTCGGTGGCCTGATGTCTGGTGCTGTGCTGACTGAAACGATATACAATTGGCCGGGTCTAGGTCGCTGGGCAGTAAGAGCTATTCTGAATTCAGATATGGCTGCAATTAATGGATTTACTCTTCTGGTAGCTTTGATATTTGTCACAGCGAATTTACTAGTGGACTTGATGTATGGAACACTTGACCCGCGGATACGGTTTGGATAGGAGGATTTGAAATTGAGCTTAGAAACAGATACACAACAATATCAGGAAGACACCGGTTATCCATTCCCAACCCTTGCTAGATACATAAAACGTAGTTTCTATCTTCTAGCAATCGTGGCATTTGCAGTTGGGGTCATAATAATCTTGGGTACATATGCTGTTGATTTTGCTGGGTCTCCTGTGGCGCTTCTAATCGATGTCCTCACATTACCAGATTTTATGCTATCCGCTATATTCCTAATAGCACTCGGAGTTTTAGCAATCTTCATTGGTAGGTTCATATGGGATGGTAACAGGTATAGTCATATTGTTGCATTAGCAATAGCAATCGAATTAGTTGTTTTAGGCTGGCCTCTTCCATTCTTCGGATACATCTTTGATATATTTGCATTAGTCCTATTTTGTCTAACGGTAACTCAGATTGATTGGCCTGTTAATCCTGGATACATCGTTAAGGGAATAATTGCTTGTTTGTTTGTACTAGGTATCGCAGAATTCATCTTTGGAATGGTGATACTATCTGGTAACGTGATTTACGGGATCTTTGATTTCTTTGGATCCGTTGAAGTTCCTGAGTATCTAGGACTCTATATCTTCCATGCATTATTTTCAGTCGTTCTGGGATTCTTCACTATTCAATTAACCAAACCTATAGGAGAAAAAGAGCCAAGCTCATTTAGTTGGTCTCTTTACCTTTCAGTTCCAACTATCATCTTCTTGCTCTTGTTACCTACGACTATTGGTTATCCCTTACTCATATTCTCTTTATCACTTATCGTGCTTATATCATTCCCACCAGGTGTTCGATCTTTGTGGAGTCATGAATTCGTTGAGGATATGAAACCGAGGCTGAAAGAAACAAGGTATAGTTTGTATCTTATTCGTAAGAGTCCCTTGGTAGTTGTTGGTATCATCATCATTGTATCATTTGTGTTCATTGCAATATTTGCAGATCAATTGGCTCCTTATGGCCCAGAACAACGTATCTGGGAAGATGTAGCTGACCCACCAAGTCCTGATCATATATGGGGTGTCGATGAAGTTGGTGGTGATGTCTATAGTCGAATACTTTGGGGTGCTCAAGTCGACCTGAAAATATCATTGCAGGTTGTATTTATCGCAGTCCTACTTGGTACTGTAATAGGGGCTTCATCAGGGTATTATGGTGGGAAGCTTGACGAACTCGTCATGAGGATTACAGATGTCTTCTTTGCATTTCCAGGACTTATTCTGGCTATGGCCATTGTCATGGCATTAGGCGCAAGGAATTTGGAAAACATCTCGATAGCTCTGATGATTACATGGTGGCCTACTTACGCACGACTTGTTCGAGGCCAAGTATTATCGGAACGAGAGAAGCTCTATGTAGAGGCTGCTCGTTCAGTTGGTGCTAGTGATAGCCGTATCCTATTCTTTCATATAATTCCGAACACTATTCAACCTTTGATTGTTCAAGCTACGATGGATACGGGTGGTGTCCTCCTAACAGCAGCAGGTCTTTCCTATATTGGTTTTGGAGCGAGTGCGGGTGTTGCTGAGTGGGGTCTCATGATTTCAAAAGGTCAAGAATTCTTGCTCTCAGCACCTTGGATGGCATTATACCCTGGACTAGCTATATTGCTTACTGCATTAGCTTTCAACCTGGTTGGAGATGGAATACGAGATATTCTTGATCCGAAACTTAGGAGGCGATAACAAAAATGTCAGATACAGAAAAGATAAGGACGTCTGATGAAGTATCAGCTATTGATAAAGCTGATATGGATTTAGTTCTCCAAGTAGAGGATCTTGTCACTAACTTCTACACTTACGAAGGTACAGTACTTGCTCTCGATCGAGTGAACCTCTTTCTTAGACGTGGTGACACAATGGGTGTAGTTGGTGAAACTGGATGTGGAAAGTCTGTGAGTGCAAAATCTATCCTCCGTCTTGTCGAACCTCCGGGTCGTATTGAGCATGGTAGGATTCTCTTCAATGCTTTGGATCGAAAGACTGGGGAGATTACAACGACCGATCTACTAGAACTATCTGAAAAAGAGATGCTTGGTATTCGAGGCGCGAAAATAGCTATCGTGTTTCAAGATCCTGCTACCTATCCTAATCCAGTTTTTAGAGTGGGAACTCAGATTTCAGAAGTAATCAAACTGCATCAGGACCTCTCCGCTGAGGGGCTTGAGATGCGTATTGAGGAGCTTGGGGCAGAAATCAAATATCGTGAACTGCAAGAGAGCGATCGCATTAGGCGAAGTGAGGCTGAGAAGAGACGTAAAGGCTCAGATTATGACGAGAAGGACCAAGAGAAGGAGACGAAACATAAGGAGAAATACAAAGCTCAACAAACACGAATGGAACGCAAGCTTGGATATCTGAAAGGAATGATTGATAATCCTCCTGAGCCACCCAAATTGTACCGCGATGCAGTAGCCATGCGAAGAGCTATTAAAATGCTGGAGATGGTAAAGATGCCAGCAGCTGATCGTGTTGTGATGCAATATCCACACGAGCTCTCTGGTGGGATGCGGCAACGCGCTCTCATTGCTATGGCACTCTCATGCAATCCAAATATTCTCATCTGTGACGAGGCTACAACCGCTTTGGACGTGACAGTACAAGCACAGGTACTCAATTTGCTGAATGAGTTGAAGGAGGAGATTGGAACTTCAATCATGATAATCACGCATGATCTTGGTGTTGTTGCAGAAACATGTAACTGGGTGAATGTTATGTACGCTGGAACTACGGTTGAATCAGCTGCTACTGATGAATTATTCAGTAATCCTATTCATCCATATACAAGTGGTCTCCTGCAAGCAATACCCAAGCTCCATGAGAATAAGGAACGGTTAGATCAAATTCTTGGTATTGTCCCAAATCTGATAACACCTCCACCTGGTTGTCGCTTCCATCCAAGGTGCGAGTTTGCAACAGAAATATGCAGACAGGATCGTCCCGACTTGAGAGAGATTAAACCGATGCATTTTGTGGCTTGTCATAATCCACAAGGGAGTTTCTAGGAGGTAATAAAAATGGATGATAACATTCTCTTAAAGACCGTGAAACTCAAAAAGTACTTTCCATTAACTGGAGGTGTATTCCGAAAAGTAGTAGGAAAAGTACATGCGGTTGACGGAGTCAATCTTGACATTGTAAAGGGAGAGACCCTTGGTGTGGTAGGTGAGAGTGGATGTGGCAAAACAACTCTCGGCCGTACTATTTTGCGTTTACTTAGTCCAACCTCTGGGAAAATCATCTTTGATGGGAGGGATATCACTCGGCTTGACCAGAAGGATTTACGTTCCATTCGTAGAGAAATGCAAATAGTATTTCAAGACCCAATGGCTTCGCTTGATCCAAGAATCACAATCAAGAAGACTGTCGGCGAACCTCTAATTGTAAACGGAGTTGCCAAAGGTCAACAGGTTCGAAACATGGTACTAGACCTTCTTCAGAAGGTTGGTCTAACAGAAGACCACCTCAACCGATTTCCACATGAATTTTCAGGTGGACAACGACAACGTATCTGTATAGCAAGAGCGCTTGCTTTGAATCCTAAATTCGTTGTGATGGATGAACCGACATCAAGCACTGATGTATCTGTGCAGGCACAGACACTCAATCTGATGAAAGACCTTCAAGATGAGTTTGATCTAACCTACATGTTCATTTCACACAACCTGAGCGTTGTTAAACATATGAGTGATAGGGTTGCTGTGATGTACTTAGGTCAAGTGGTTGAGCTTACTCCTCAAGACCTCTTTAGGAAGTCATACCATCCATATACTTTCGCTCTTGTATCTGCAGTACCTGTACCTGATCCAAGGTTTGCAGGACGCGCTCAGATTCTGAAAGGAGAGGTGCCAAGTCCAATCAACCCACCAACCGGTTGTCGCTTCCATCCACGATGTGTATTCGCGCAAGGTATCTGTAAGCGTCAAGAACCTAAACTCGATGATATGGGCGGTGGACACTTTGTTGCATGTCACTTCGCTGGCGAACTTGACTTTGGCATTAGTTCTCAGATGGATTATGCAAGTGCAGTAGGACGAGAATAGGAAGTGTAGACAATGGGTGACGATATCAATTGGGATGATTATATGTATCATGAACCTGGAGCAGGTTCTGCAATTTCGCTGGATCTAACTGATTATGCTGCTCTGTTCATTGCATCCCTTGAAACAATCTATCTTCCAATTGTTATTATGGGAGTATTCCTATTCGCTCTTTCAGTGTTCTTCACCCTAATGTTTTGAGGAGAGTTCATGTCTACGAAGAAGTACAATACAATCTTCGAAATGATGGCACTCTCTTCACTTCTTGTTATTCTTGATATTATCATTGCAAGTGTGAGTGCAGTAATAGTTATTCAATCAATATTCCCAATTGTTTCGAATCTTCTACTGGTAGAATTTTCATTGTTGCTCATCATTGGTGCATGCATGATGTCAAGGCAACCAATGACCGAGGAGAAGGAGAAAACGGAAACAGGTGAACGTTCTCAGGCCTTCATGATGTATCTATTAGGGCGCAAATTACTTGGAGCATCGGTTTTCGCATTCCTTTTCTCTTTATTATTTGCCTTCATACCCTAGAAATCATCGTAATCCTCAAACTCATCGGAAGTCCTCAGAAAACCGCGTTTTGATATCATTGCAATGATTCTAGTAAAAAGGTAGATCAAGAATGGAATGACTCCTGCTAAGTATAACAATGCGAGAAGGAGTGAGAAATCTGCTAAGAAGAATGCAGGTCCCCATAACAGGAGATTTGAGAATGCGGCAATAGACCAAGCAATAGCTGATGGGACTAAATCACCAACAGGAAATATTGCTATACATGAAATTCCAATCATGAGATTTATTATACCCCATTTCTTGATCGAATCTACTGCTATTTTCACATATACAAAATCGTTCTTGCATAATCTGCTGTATTCTGCGGCGATCAAGGCATCGAGTAACTCCTCAGACACACGGGGTTCCCCAGGTCCTATCATAACAAGAATGCCTGCCATGAAAACCACGATGGCTACTCCCAATGTCTGAATTCCCTCAATGAAAAGAAACCCTACTATTACCGAGATCATTCCCATTAATAGACCAATCCAAATCGCTGCTGCCAATGTATTACTCATAAGATAGCTTTGAAACGCATTTCCCATCCTACCATGTTTTCGGATCGTCATGTTATCATAGACCCATTCATGTGCAAAGCAGTTTGTATATTCTGTTTCTCCACTCAAATCAATTTCAGTGACATCATATGTTTCTTCAAGGCGAGTTTGAAATGCTGAGAATTCAGGGATTTTACGAATTCGAAAGATTGCTACTGCTACAATAAGAATTCCTGTGACAAGAAAGGCAATCTGGAGTTCCATGATTCAACCTACCTATCAGTAGAGAATGAAGCGAGTGATGGTGTTCTCTATTTCAATGATGTGTTATGTCATTCAGTAGACTTGCTAAAACATACAGCCAAATGTGGGCGAGTAATGCATGTTCCGGTTTTTCTTCTGGATACCATCCAATTAGAAGAGTCACATCCCCTCGTAATCCGGAAGATATTGATCCCGTTTTGAGTGTGACATTCTGTCCATCCATTTCTATCCCAATTCCGGAATCGTAGTAGATCTTCGGACTTATGGAAAATGTATAATCAAATTTCTTGTTAGGAGTTGCACATAATTCAACGGAGAGATTGTGAAGCTCTACTCGCATTCTGAATCTTGTATATTCATACTTGGGCACAATTTCTGTTTTTTCTGGGATTGTGGGTAATATCACAGGACGTCTGTTTGCTTCGTAACCCACAATATCACTCTCTATTAGACCACAGAAATTTCCAGCTTTTCCAGATATTGTTAGCTCTTGGCGGGTTCTATCTATATTCAATTCTAGTTCAGTAATTTCATGTTTTACAACCCCATATGGATTCTCTCTACTCACTGCCTCAGAATCCCAATAAAACCAGGGGACGCTGATCATTGGATATATACGATCAGAAGAACGAATCTTTTTTCCCATCATCTTCCACAGATCTGGATTCATAAGAAAGAGTGTAATCGTAAGAGAGTGCAGAATTTTGGATACCTTGTTAAAGAAGACGAATTTCTCTGCTTTTGTAGGAACTAACCTCTCAGTAATCTCTGAAACTTGCTCAAGCGTTAATGAGGTTCTATTTGATTTCTTGAGTTGTGTCTTTTGATTTTCATTCAGGCGTATTATGTCACCATACATTTCTTTGAAAAGAACCAATGCTTCTTTATCAAATACTAAGTTAGTTTCCATATGATATCCTCACAGCGTCCGTTCCATGATGAAAAGAAAACCCTTCCGGAATGCTTGAAAGCATGTTAACCAGATATGCATTGATTTCAATTGAAAACAATGATTATTCCCACAACGAATGAAGATGAAGTCATCGAGTGGCTTCTCTTTTACAACAAATATTGTAGGAAACCGAAAGGTGACCGTAAAATCAGCATTTCTGACTTGCAAACATTAACAAGCTTGGAACTCATTGATATCGATTCACTTAGAATTGGTTACGAACAAGGTATTCCGAAGGCAATCTGTAGATTGGAGTTCTCGAGAGACAATAAATCAGCTTATCTAAGTGATTTATGTTTCTCACAGAGCACGATGGGCACTATATTCATTGACTCAGTATTAGAAAATGTTAGACAAAAAGGAGCACAGTCTGTAATCACTTGGGTTCCTGATGGTGATGGAAAAGTAACCGAGCTGCTCGGGGATTTCTCCTTTGAAGCAAGGAAAGTTCATCTTTTACTTCGAAATATCCTACTGTATTCCCCAGACGAGTCGAATTATAAAATCGAATCTTTTGAATCTCCCCTGAATGCTCAATTACCTGTTCATTCTGAACGAATAATTTGCATCTCTCTCAGAGAACTCTATGGGCATTTTGAATTATCATGGGATCTTATCGCGAAAATTGGTCCTCTTACAAGTAATAATGAATTCCTCCTAGCTTATCAATCGAGGTCAATGAAGCATATTGGGGCGATTCTATTCAATCATCCATTTCATGATGATCCTGATTTAATTGTTCAACCCTTGAAGAGGCTGTTTCGTTTGTTATATGATAAGGGTGTTCGAGAAATCCAATCCGAGATTGATACTGATCAGAATCTCAAGCAAGCTTTCCTTACAGCTGGATTTGGTATTGACTCAACTCTCTTTCAATTAGAGATGGACATAATCCATTAAATTAAACGAGCGTCTCATCAAAAACGCGCCAAATATCTTATTGAGTAAATAGTCTCAAAAAGATGTATATAGCTCCCCGAGAACTTTGATTCCATGAGTGTTTTGTCGGGAGGAAATGAAGTCTAACGTTAAGAACCAAGTTACAATCATGTCGATAGGAAATGGAGTGCACCTAGATTCACAATTATCTGGCACCAACCTTTCATATTGGTGCTCTAACGTTCAGACTTGGCAATAAACACCCATTCGTGAGCGCTGAATGCGCTCACACCCTTTTTACACTGCATAACCGTCGCGAAATCTTTCTACATCTGGTGGAAATCTCTGTTCAACATGAAATACCGATGATGTCTTTACACGACCAATTAGAATTGAGCTGAATTTTCCAATTATCACAAGTAAGAGAGGAATGATGGCTGACAGATATACAAGTGCGAGGAGTATTGAAACGGGTTCTAGATAGGTAACGGGAACCCATAGTATTGTGTTAGCTACTTGCGCTACTCCCCATGCGAATGCTGTTGGGAGGTCTTCAGCAGTGGGTACTAATATTAGGAATCCAATGCTCACGAAAATCTTGACAATGATTGAAACCAAGATTTGGTCTCGTGCAATAACAACGAACGGATAGTCATTTGAATTGATTTTATCAAATCCTACTTTCTCAAGCGCAACAAGAAGTTCTTCAGACATCTTTGGGGGACCAGTTCCATAAAGGATAAGCATCCCAATGAATGCGGCGCCCATAGATGTCCATAGCATTGTTGGTGATGAAAGGATTATAGACCACATGAATAATGGGATTGCAACAACAGCTAGTGCAAGAAACATGAAACCGTAGAGTGTATCATCGAGAATTTTATCGTTGATGAGAGTATAGAATCTTCCATATTTTCTTGTTGTTAAATTATCAAGCACCCATTCTTGAGAGTAGCAATCTGTGTAACTTGTTTCTCCACTCATATCAATAGTCTGCTTACCGTATTCAGATTCAATATCCCGCATCATCCTACCTGCCAAACCAAGATATCTAGCTCTTAGAACTGCTGATATGAGAATAATCATACCTACAGCGAGAAATGCTATGTTCGAAATCAACCTTCTGACCACTTCTTTTTACATTCTATTTGCCTAATGAGGGTTTTCTAACACGCATTGTCATCAATCTCACCATATCTATGACATCTGATCCAATGTCGCGGTTCAATTTCTCGATATTCAGGGATCTCAATCTTGCATATTTCCTTCGCGAATGCACATCGAGGATGAAACACACATCCTGATGGTAGGTCTGTCAAAACTGGAGGTTCTCCAGGAATTCCACGAAGCGCAGGGCGTTTTCCTCCTGCTCTCATTTGCATCATTGCTATTGTCGGGAATGATGTCATCAAACCCATGGTATACGGATGACCTGGTTTGTGGAACATCTGAACCGCATCACCAAATTCCATTATTTTGCCAGCATACATCACAGCGACTCTGTCCGCAAGTTCAGCTATTACTCCTGCATCATGGCTGATAATAATGCTTGAGACATCGAAATCAATTTTTATCATGTTTAGAACATTCAGAATTTGTCTTTGGATTGTGACATCGAGTGCGCTAGTCGGTTCATCTGCGATGACTAGGAATGGGCCATTCACTAACGACATAGCAATCAATACTCGCTGAGCTTCTCCTCCACTGAAGCTACCCGGGTCTAGAACATACCTTATTTTTGAATCTCCTAATTGCACTAAGTCTAAAAAGTCCAAGACCTTCTTCTTCAATTCAATAAGTCGAACATTTTCATCATGAATTTCTACTGTTTCACCGGTCTGCCAGCCAATGCTATACTGTGGGTTCAGGGCTCGGGTAAGTCCTTGAGGAATCATTGATATCTGCTCACCACGAATCTTTACCAGTTCCTCTTCATCCATCCGAGTTAGATCCATTCCTCTAAATATAACACTCCCACTGACTCCTGGTCGTTCCTCTGTACCAGATTTTTTAGCCTTGTCAAATTCTTGTGCAAGTCCAGGTATGTTGGATGTGCCAGCCGCATATTTTGCAACCCGATTGAATAGCTGCATGATAGCTAATGCGAGTGAACTCTTCCCACAACCGCTTTCACCTAGAAGACCTACACATTCGCCTGGAAATATTGTGAACGAAACATCATCAACAGCTTTTACATATCCCTTGGAAACAAGATAATATGCTCTAAGGTTCTTGACTTCTAGGATAGGTTCAGTTTCGGTCATCACAGGCACGATAGTTGTCGAGCTCTTCATGTTATTAAAGCGTATTACCTATGCATTCGCAAGCGTCCAATGTATTAATGTAGCCCATTATCTGAAATGGCTGAACGAATTGGTGATAATTATAGCAGATGCGAGGGTATTCTTTACTTATAGGAACACGAGTTCAAGGTACAATATGTTAGATAAATTAGAGCACATCTTCAAGAAACTTGGACTCGATACTTCGATTGCACATGGCGATAGGGTCATGATTAATACGCCTATGGGACTATGATATTGTAGACTTGAGTAAAACATGAAGTTCAAAGGTGACCCTTTCGATTGATTGATTAGTCACCCAGAGACTAATCCCAAATCATTGGAGTGAAGAAGATGAATAAGTCGGTAGTATATTTCTCTGATAGAAAATCTCAGACATACTATAACATGATAGATAAACTAGAACACGTGTTCCAAAAACTTGGACTTAACGAGGTGATTAAGCCTGGTTTCAAGGTGATGATTAAGACACACTTTGGGACATGGGGGAATACAAACTATCTACGTCCAGTATACGTGCGAAAGGTAGTTGATATGGTTAAAGAGCTAGGTGCTCATCCATTTGTAGCAGAATCATGCGGGCTTGGATATGGTTCAGGAGGGAGCTATGGCGGCAGGACAACCGCAACTGAATATATCTCAATGGCTGCATTAAACGGTTTTAACGAGGGAACAGTTGGAGCACCAATAATAATGGCGGATGGATACTGGGGTACCGATGTCTATAAGGTAAAGGTTGATGGCGAGTACATCAAAGAAGTCGATGTAGCTGCAGCTACGTTGGATAGTGATATAGTCATCATGCTGAGTCATGCGAAAGGGCATGGGCTTGGTGGTCTCGGTGGAGCTATCAAAAATCTAGGAATTGGCCTTGTTGGAAAACGAGGAAAGGCTGCCATGCATTTTGGTGAGGTGTCAATTGATGAATCAAAATGTCTTGGTCCAGAATGCTCCAAATGCTTGAAGGTTTGTCCTGTGCGATGCATATCAATGAATCAGAAAGCTACAATCGATTTCGATAAGTGCATCACTTGTGGGCATTGTAGGAGTGTATGCTCTCGTGATGCTAAAGCCAACGCTATCAATATCGCATGGAATCCTCCACATACTCAAGCACCTCGATTTGTTGAAAACGCAGTAGGTGTGGTAAATTCAATTGGTTCAGAAAAATTCTACTATATCAATCTCGCTTTAGATATCAGTGACAAGTGTGATTGTTGGAATACCGGAGCTGAATTGTTAGTTCATGACTTGGGTATCTTTGGCTCAAAGGATCCGCTTGCTATCGATCAAGCCTGTTTTGATGCAATCAATGAAGCTCCCCCAAATCCGATGTCATCAGTTTCAGAATCGCAACTTGGAGAAGACAAGCTGAAGGTTGCTCATGACCAAAAAGATCCTGAAACTGGAGATCTCATATCCCTTGCTGATGTTCAGTTTAAGCATGCAGAGAAAATGGGTTTGGGAAAGAGGGAGTATGAACTTATCACCCTCACTAAGGATCCTCCAGTGCGAAGCGGACCCCATTAGTCTGGATGAGTGATGAAAAATGGAATGGTTTAGACAAGCGCTTATCGAGGCCCACAAGAAACAAAGAAAGCATCTAGAGTGGATCCTGTCTGGCTTAGAAGAGGAACAATATTCAAGACAAGTGACCGATGAACAGGTCCTAACAAGCATTGAAAATACGGTCCGTCATATTGGGAATGCTGAAACCTATTGGTTCCATAAATCGAATCACAATATTGGACCGCCAATAGGTGAGATTGGATATAATGGTATTATAGAACGACTTGCTGAGAATTCTAAAAAGATAGCGGAAGTCTTGTTATCTTGCGATTCGAAGCAACTCCAAATTCGTACAGGCATGAATAAACAGACTCCATCAGTTGCGTGGGCGCTCTTGAGAACATACCAGCATGGTCTCTACCACGCTGGACAAATTTCCAAACTTCGAAGAATCCTGGGTGCG
>Ga0315553_10002900_pt1 | contig 13559 bp, 8 predicted proteins | sample SalMarSW160140MG_FD_203099 | JGI IMG/M metagenome (GOLD analysis project Ga0315553, IMG submission 203099) | Salt marsh sediment microbial communities from the Plum Island Ecosystem LTER, Massachusetts, United States - Salt Marsh Sediment SW1601-40 ... | reverse complement strand
AAGGGCCTTGGTGCCGATTCCGAAGAGAAGCACGAGCCCGTGAGCGACATCGACACTGGTGTGGTGGATAGTCTGAAAGCGCTTGACCCCAACCGGCCGATTAGAGAAGCGGACATTGCGATAGTGCCGCCCCTTCCGTTATGCTAACTTAAGTCGGCACGATGGCCTGCCTGAGCGTTCGGGAAGGCAATGAGACGACGCCAATTCTCACTGTTTGGCGGTGCAGCGGTAGGATGGCCACTCGCGGCGCGGGCGCGGCCCAATATCCGGCACCGCCTTAAATTTTATTCGCGCTTGTCAAACGGTTTGAAATACTTCGCGTCGCGGCTCTGCTGTCGCTCGTCGTGGGCTGTTGAGAGTACTCTCGTGAGTGTGGAACAGGATTAGGGCGCTACCATGGACGTTGGCGGCTGGCTGCGAAACCTGGGACTCGGGCAGTATGAGCCAGCCTTTCTTGAAAACGCTATCGACTTTGATGTGCTGCCGCAGCTGACCGAAGACGATCTCGAAAAGCTCGGGATGGTGCTGGGCGACAGGAAACGCGTCATCAAGGCGATCAAGGCGATAGCTGGGGGCTCTCCCAGTGAACTCATCACGAGCGAAGTGAGGGAGTCGCCGAGCAACCATCCCCCTATGGCTGCTGCTGAACGCCGTCACTTGACCGTGATGATCTGCGATCTGGTGGGTTCGACTGCTCTAGCGACCCGACTCGATCCAGAGGACATGAGCGCTGTGATCGATGCCTTTCAGGCCGCCTGCGCCCGTATCACGCTGACCTTCGACGGCTTCCTTGCCGATTTCCGGGGTGACGGAATATTGGTCTATTTCGGGTATCCGCGTGCACATGAGGACGACGCCGAGCGAACCGTGCGCGCGGCGCTCGATATCGCTGCCGCTGTTGCACGGCTGAAGACGCCCGCGGAAGAGCCGCTCTCGGTCCGCATTGGCATAGCCACCGGTTTGGTCGTTGTCGGCGACCGTGGAGGCGAGGGTGCGTCGCGGGAGCATACTGTGATTGGTGACACGCCGAGCCTTGCGGCGCGCCTTCAGGCCTTGGCAGAGCCCGGGACGGTCGTCGTCGCCGCTTCTACACGTCGGCTGCTCGGCGATCTGTTCCGCCTGCGCGATCTTGGCGTTAACAAAGCCAAGGGATTTGCTGAGCCGATCGCGGCGTGGGCGGTTGACGGCGTGTCGGCTTCCCAGAGCCGCTTCGAGGCGATCCACGCGGCGGGTCTAACTAAATTCATCGGCCGCGAAGACGAACTCGATTTCCTTCTGAAACGCCAACGGCTCGCCTGGAAAGGTGAAGGTCAGATCGTGCTGATCTCAGGCGAGCCAGGGATCGGCAAGTCCCGTCTTGTGGCAGCTCTCGAAGAGCGGATCGCCGACCAGCCGCACACATTCTTGCGATACCAATGTTCGCCTCACCACAGCAACAGCGCGCTTTATCCGTTCATCGCCCAATTGGAGCGAGCAGTGGGGTTCAAGACAGACGATACGTCCGAAGAGCGCCTTAACAAGCTGGAAGCGCTTCTCGCGATAGCCGCACCACGAGTTCAGGACACAGCCCCGCTTTTTGCTGCGCTGCTATCGATCCCGTTTGGCGACCGGTATCCGAAGCTATCGCCCAACCCCGCACAGCAACGCCGCCGCACGTTCGCCGCACTGCTCGATCAATTCGAGAGTCTCGCACGTGAGAAACCGATCCTTCTCTTGTTCGAGGACGCGCACTGGGCCGATGCCACCTCCGTAGAGCTACTCGATCTGACTGTCGAGCGGGTGCGCCAATTGCCGGTCCTTGCCCTGTTCACCTTGCGACCGGAATTCGAGCCGCCCTGGGCTGGTCTTCCCAATGTCGGCATGTTGACGCTCGGTCGCCTCGACCGCAATAAAGTTGAAAGCATAGTCACCCAGGTAGCCGGCGGCCATGGTCTGCCCGCCGAAGTGATGAATCAAATTGTCGCCAAGACGGACGGCAACCCGTTGTTCGTCGAGGAGCTCACAAAGGCGGTGCTCGAAGGGGGTATTCTGGTCAAGGACGCCGACGGCTATCGACTCGACGGGCCTCTGCCTCCGCTTGCCATTCCAACGACCCTTCAAGATTCCTTAATGGCGCGGCTCGACCGCTTGGCGCCGGTGAAGGACATCGCCCAAATAGGAGCGGCCATCGGGCGTGAGTTTTCCTATTCTTTGATGCGCGAAGTGGTCGGACGCGAACCGTCGCTAAAGCATGCTCTCGCCAAACTTGAGCAGGCCGAACTCCTGTTCCGCCGTGGTGAGCCACCTGAAGCTGTCTACAGCTTCAAGCATGTGCTGGTGCGGGACGCGGCATATGAGAGTCTGCTCAAGAGCCGCCGGCAGCAATTGCACGGCCAGATAGCGCGGACAATGGAGGAAAAGTTTCCTGACATTGTGGTGAGCCAACCGGAAATCTTAGCGCACCACTTCACTGAAGGCGGTCTTGTTGAACCCGCGATCGATTACTGGCTTAAGGCTGGCAATCTCGCACTCGGCCGCTCAGCGAACGCTGCTGTCAGTCATCTGAAACAAGGATTGAAACTGATTCCAAGTATCGACGACCCGATGCTACGCAACAAGTCTGAGTTGCTGCTCCAAACGTCGCTCGGCAACTCCCTTCGGACGACTACGGGCTGGAGCACTGAGAGTGTTAAGCATGCGTATACGCGAGCACTTCAGTTGTGCAGACAGAGTGGGCTTGATGAACATACCTTTCCCGCAGTGTTTGGATTGTGGACCTGGAATTTCCTGCGTGCAGAGCTTCGTGAAGCTCAAGCCCTTGCCGAACATTTGCTGAATACGGGCGAGAGTGCAAACAACTCAGTTTATAAGGTTCTTGCCCACGAAGCTCTAGGGTTTACGTTATTTGCGCAAGGGAAATTTGCCGCTGCCCACACGGAGCTAGAACGCAGCATTATCCTGTGTGAGGACAGCAAGGCTGCCGAGTATCTTGACCTGTCAGCGCAAGACCCGCGAGTTCATGTAAGGTCATACGACGCCATGACACTTTGGATGCTCGGCTTTCCAAATCAGGCGTTGCGGCTTTGCTCGGAGGCCCGCCGTTACGCAGATGTATTTCGACATCCGTTCAGCGAGGCAATGGCACGAACGATAAGCCTCCGGGTACATCAACTTCGCGGCGAGACTGCCATCGTTGCAGGTCAGGCTAACGCGGCAATCGCGCTCTGCGAAGAGCATGAGTTTGTGCACTATGTAGCCATGGCCTTGATTTTGCGCGGATGGGCAAGGGCCGAACAAGGCGAGTTTGAGAAAGGTATTACCGAGATTCAGGAAGGTTTGGAAAAAGAACGGGCCACCGGCGCCTTATTATTTGACTCGTACTCTCTCGGGTTACTGGCTGATGCATGCATAAAGAACAAACGTTACGAGCAAGCGCTCGAATTTTTGGGTCCGGTGCAATTGAGGCTCGATGAAGAAAACACCGAACGCTTTTACGCGGCTGAAATATATCGTTTGCTCGGCGAAACATATCTACGATCGAACAAAGATCTGGATCAGGTAGAACATTATTTTTCCAAAGGCCTTAAGGTTGCGCGCGAACAGAGAGCCAAATCTCTTGAACTTAGACTTTGCCTGAGTATGTGTGATTTGTACGATCTGAGACAAAATGGCGACAAGTGTCGCTCACAACTCGGCGAGATCTATGAATCTTTTAGCGAGGGTTTTGACACTGCGGATCTCGTCAGAGCCAAGGCAAGGCTAGAAAATGCCTGATTGAGTTTAAGTTCTCGTGCGGTTTTGTCGAGAATTGCGGAGGCGCGGCCACTGCGTGACCGTGAATCAGCCGGCGACCTCCGTCCCGCGGAAGTCGGGTCTCACTGAAACAATTTAAGGGTCAATGCGTTGCGTATGCCCGTGCCTTAGCGGTTATAACTCCTCTAACTCAGACGGGGCGCAGAACCGGCAGACTTACTGAATCACCAAATCTACAAACTCATTATTGATTGTCTCCAGAATGTACTCGCCGTCGTCCGCCATCAAAAAATGCGAACCTTTGCGCACATGGTTGTTGAATCCACCGCGGGTCAGTTCGCCCCAGCCGGCGGAGTCTTCTTCCGATACCCACGGGTCGGAATCGCCGACAAAACTACTGATCGGGAAGGAAAAAGGCTCGACAGGCTGATACTCGTAATTGTAGGCCATCCCGAACTCGGCGCGGATTGTGGGTAACAACACCTTTTTCAGCTTCGGAATCTCCAACATCCTGTTAGCAGCCGGCATATCGAATTGCCGTATGATATCCGCAAAGATTTCGTCCGGTTGGGCGTAAGGAGGAACTCGAATATCAAACTCCCGTTGCAGCATCATGTCGTAAGCCAGGTTGTCTTCAAACTCGCTCCTGCGCCTCAACAGATGCGGCGGCCTTACGCCGCAGGCAAACGCGTGCTTGATTAAGTGCGTGTGCTCTTCTGGCAGCGCGCAAAGGGTCGCAAACATAGTGAGCCCGCCCAGGCAGTGGCCGAAAAAGGCGGATGGCCTGTCCAGCCAGTCAACAATTTCCGGCAGCAGACCCTCAACGAAAGTATCCAAATCATCGACGGCTGTTTCATTGATACGGGTTCCGCGCCCCGGCGCCTCGACGGCGACCACCTCTATTGCGTCATCGAACAGTTGCGCCCAAGCCCGAAACGATACAAGGCCGCCTCCTGCATAGGGAAAACAGAACAAACGGGCTTTGGCATCCGGATTGGGACGAGGTGCGATCAACCACTTTCCGGTGGTAGGCGAGGCGACCTCAAAGGCGGGGCGAAACACCGCCGTCCCAAAATTCGCCATCCCGGTTCCGGTGCCGGCGGATGGTGTCCTGTCAATCATTCCGACGTCCGGATGATCCTGCCGGCCATTTCCGTTTTCGGCAGGATTTATTGCTGTCTCTTCTGGCGCGTGATCATCGGCGATTTGTTGCGGCCCTGCCCTGTCCGGGGATTGACCCCATGCGTTTCGAACTCCCGCCGACCGTAAACCCGGAATTCCGTGCGCTGCAGGCACCGCTCGAGAATTGACGTATGCGACGCCTGTGGGCGGGCTTTCAGGCAACGCTCTGACGGACGCCGCCGATGTTATCGCCAAATCAGGTTCGGCGGCCTGGCCCCGCGCGGTTCGTGCAATCAGATCGGACAAATGATCGACCAGCTGGTTGATTGTCGGTCCGTAAATGAGCTCCGAGATCGAAACTAAAACACCAAATTCGTCCTCCAGGTTATTGGCGAGCGTCACGGACCTCAGCGAATCAAGGCCAATTTCATTCAAAGGCTGATCCGGGTCTATGGCGTCCACAAAGCCGAGCTCCGCCATGATGCGCTGTTGCAATCTGCTTAAGAACTGTTGGCGTGTGTCGTCATTATTCTCCGGCATTGGATGCGCAGCCGGAGCGCCTCTTCCCTGTGCAGATTTGGGCGATCCGAAATCCTCGTTTCCATTAAGAAGCTCCGCCAGGAACGGGGACTTGCCTACCTTGCCGGCGTAAGTCGGCCAGTCAGCAACTGCGACCGCGATCCGTTCTACGTCGCGGCTCATCAACTTGTCGAACGCCTGCATTGCGACATCGGGAGAAACAAATCTTACACCGAGCGACGACCACATCGCCTCACCCCGAGCGCCCGAAACAGTGGCCAACCCACCTCCTGACCAGGCAGACCAGTTGATCGCCGTGGCCGGTAAGCCCGCGGCGCGGCGGTGAGCTGCCAAGGAATCGAGGAATGTATTGCCGGCGCTGTAGTTCCCCTGGCCGGCGGAGCCCAACAGGCTCAACAAGGAAGATTGCAAGATAAAGAAGTCCAGCTCCAGCGATTTTGTGTACTCGTGCAAGAGCCAGCTGCCGTACACTTTAGGCTCGAATACGCGCGAAAATCTCTCCCAATCAAGTTGGGCCAGTATTCCATCATCCAAGACACCGGCCGAGTGAACCACACCTCTTAAAGGCGGGAATTCGTTGCTGATGATCTGCATGAGGCGGCTTATGTCTTCATCGCGGCTGACGTCGGCCGCTACGACACGGATTGTTGCGCCGTTGAGTTCAGTTGCGTCCCCCAATTGTTGTGTCGCTTCGGCGCTCGCATTTCGACCGGTCAAGACAAGGTGTTTTGCACCTTTACTGATCAGCCATTTCGCGACACTTTGCCCCAACATTCCGAGACCACCGGTCACAAGATAGGTGGCGTCTTCGCGGACGCGTGGCAGCTGCGCGGGCAGTTCTGCAAAGGATTGCCTGACCAACCTTGGAACACTGCGCTGGTTATCGGCAGAGATGGCAATCTGGGTCTCACCATCCGGCTGGAGCAACTCCGCCGCCAATAAGTCAATGTCCGGCACGCGGTCCCCGTTCAACTGTAGATCAATCAATCCACCCCAAATAGCGGGGTATTCGATCGCGGCCGTTCGCCCCAAGCCCCACAGCGGCGCCTGCACCGGATCGACATACTGATTCTGACCCTCTGTTTTTTGAGCGTTCGCGGTTACAAACCATAGCCGCCTTCCCGTCGGATTCGTCGATCGGGTCTCGGCAAGGGCGCGCAGAATTGCCAGCGCCCCACGGCACATCATCTCACTGCCGCTCTTCAAACTTGTGAGGGTCAGGCCTTCTATGGACGGGGCATCCAATCCCCACAGGTAAACCACGCCATCGCACGGTAGCGTCTCGCTGGCAGCGAACTGCTCCAGCAACCGGCGAAAATCGTGAGGCTTCCGTTCGTTCACGGCCCATGTTCGGGCGCCGTATTGGGCGAACGCATCCGCTCTGTACACGAGATGGCAAAGATGACCCGCGGCTTCCAGGGTGCCAGCCAAGGTCACACCGACACCTTTTGCATCAGCGAAAATCATCCAGCTTGCCGGGGCACGATCCTTCTCAGGCCTGGCAGCCTCTCTAACGCACTTCCGCCAGGCTGCCCGATAAAATAAGTCGTCAGTGCCAGCTCGAGGCGTTTGCACTTTAGCAAGCGGCAACAGGCGCACGGTCAGTCCTTCCAGATCCGCCACCAGCCGCTCCGCGTCGTCGTAAACCCGAATGTCGACCACCTGCGTATCGTCTTTCTCGACACTCCGCAGCCTGATATGTACCCACGCTTTGTCGATCCCGTCCTGATAGCAGCGAAATCCCTCCAACGAGATGGGCAGGTAGGAGTTACGGCGATCGCCTTTGGCCTCCTCCGCACCATCGAGGACAAGAGGATAGGCATGCAGGCACGCATCCAAAAACGCCGGATGCATCACGTATTGCGTATTTGCCAAACCACAGGGTAGCTGCACTTTTGTAAGCGCCTCACGTTGACCAACGTGCAATTCCCGGACGCCACGAAAACTCGGTCCGTATTCAAGCCCGAGCTTGTCTAGCCAATGATAGAAATCAGCAACAGACATTGTCTGCTGGCAACGTGCTAGGACCAGCTTCGTCGAAAAGGCTGACCCGGACGGTACTTCTGATTTGCGCAGGGTGCCCGTCATGTGGGTATGCCAGACCTCTGACTCCTTAGTGTCTGCGCTTACCAGTTTGAAACTTGCCCTGTCCGACTTCAGCGAGGTTACCGAGACCCGCACAGTCCGATTTTCTCCATTGGCAAATGACATTGCCTGGTGATGCATCGCATTATCGAAACTGACTCGCGATGTCCCGAAATGCATCCGGCCGACGACCGTCGCAGCCTCCAGTTCGGCAGTGGTCGGGAGGACGACGGTTCCCGCAACCCTATGATCGGTGAAGAAGCTGGCGTGCTGCACGCCGTAGCACGCTTCATAACATGTCTCTTTGGTCGTTGAATTTATACGCGTGCCAACCAACGGATGGGGTCGTTCGACAACTTTCCGAGCGCGTTGAGCATGGATCGTATCGTCCTCTATCCAGTAACGTTTGCGCTGGAAGGGGTAGGTGGGCAACGGTATTCGCCGCCATGAAGCGTCGGCATGCACTGTGGTCCAATTTATATTGTGGCCGGCGAGATACACCGCGACAAGCATTCCAGCAATCGACTCGGCGTCTGACTTTTCGCGGTTTAGTGCTGCTATCCAGGCAGAAGATCTGCTTTTTGCTCCAAGGCAAGCTTGCGCAATCGGCAGCAGCACCGGGTGCGGCCCGATCTCGAGAAAGGTTCGACATCCAAGTTCAGAAAGCGCAAGTACCCCATCCCCGAACCGCACCATCTCCCTAAGGTGCCGGCGCCAATAGAATTTGTCTGGCGCGGTCGGCATCAACTCGCCAGTAACGTTGGATACTAGGGGCAGCTTGGGCGCGCTATACTTGATCTCGCCCGCAACGTCTTCCAGATCATCAAGAATCGGTTCCATACGCGGCGAATGAAATGCGTTGGAAACCTGCAATTCCCGATAGCTGAAGTTTTGCCGACCCAGCTCTTTCGATAGCATTCTTAATGCATCGATCTCACCGGACACGACCGTATTCAGCGGTCCATTCATTGCGGCCACAGTAATCTCGGGAGCGATCTTGTCGATGAGCGTTCGCACAATGGATTCGCTGGCGAATATTGCTGTCATACCCCCATCGCTCGGTAGTCGGTGCATTAACGCACCGCGAGCGGTAACCAATCGCATCGCGTCTTTAAGCGTGATGACATCCGCCGCCCAAGCAGCAACAATTTCTCCCAAGCTGTGCCCAATTACCGCGTGAGGTGCGATGCCCCAGGACCTAACAAGCTCGGCGAGAGCATATTCAACTGCAAATAATGCGGGCTGGGTGTAGTCGGTGCGGTTAACCAGCGCAGCATCGCTGTCCCTGTCAAAAATAACGTCGCGCAAGCCTTGCTCAAGATACGGCTCTGCCAGAGCATGACAGTAATCCATGGCATTTCGAAAAACAGAGTGCGTACGATATAACTTCGCGGCCATGCCGGCATGCTGCGAACCCTGACCGGAAAACATGAATGCGATCGGCTCATTTCTGGTGGGCCGCAGGTTCGAAGCATCCTTTGTGACCGTTCGCAGCCACGCTGCAAGGTGCTTTTTCAGCTCTGATACCGACCGGGCAGGGGCAGCGAAGCGAAAGGCAAACTGGCTTCTACTGACGTTAGTGGTATAGCAAACGTCGCCGATCGGCGCATCGGGATTGTCCTTCAACCAGTTCAGAAGCTGCTCGACACGTGCCACCAACGCCTCAGCGCTCTTGGCCGAAAGAGTGACCAGACACGGAAAATGGTCTGCTAACTGATTCCCGGCCGCAACGGTCGGCGGCGCCTCCTCGATGACCGCGAAAGCATTCGTGCCGCCGATCCCCAGGCTGTTTACCCCGGCTCGTCGCGGCGTGTCCGCAGCGGGAAAGTCTCGGAGCTTCGTGTTTACGTGGAAGGGCGACGAAGCGAAGTCGATTGCAGGGTTCGGAGTTTCAAAATTGATGCTCGGCGGAATTCGTTTGTGATGAAGTACGAGCGCGGCCTTGATAAGGCCGGCGATTCCCGCAACCTGTTCCGGATGCCCGATATTGGCCTTGACCGAGCCGACAGCACAGTACTGCTTGCGGTTGGTCTGCTTTCGAAACGCCATGGTCAGCGCTTCAATTTCCAGCGGATCACCCACAATCGTGCCGGTTGCGTGGCATTCGATGTAGCCGACGCTGTCTGCGCTTATCCCAGCCGACTTCAGCGCATCGGCCACCGCTTGGGACTGCTGGCCCAGACTCGGCGCGGTGTAGCTGCTCTTAGCTGAACCATCGTTATTCGCCGCGGTGCCTTTGATTACCGCAAATATGTGGTCGCGATCAGCGACGGCTCGTTTCAAGGGCTTGAGCAACACTGCGCCGACGCCGCTGGCAAAAATAGTCCCTTGGCCAACCGAGTCGAAGGGGCGGCAGTGCCCGTCTAGGGAATGAACGTTCCGCTTTTCCGCCAAGTATCCATCGACTTGCGGTACGCGCACTACCGAACCTCCTACTAGCATCATATCGCACTCATTGAACCTCAGGTTCTGACACGCCTGGTGGACTGCCAACAAGGACGAGGAGCAAGCAGACTGAATTGTGAAACTGGGGCCAGTGAGATTAAGCTTGTAGGAAATGCGGGTGCTTAAAAAATCTTTGTCGTTGTTGATGTGTGAAATGCTTGCTGTCTGGCCAGGAAGATCTGCATGGTGGAGTTTTGCTAGGAGATAGCTCGTAACGACGCCGCCGGCGGTCGAGAGAACACCAACCTTTCCCGGATAGACAGCAGGATCATACCCCGCGTTTTCGAACGCCTCCCAGCACACCTCGAGGAACAAGCGATGCTGCGGGTCCATCAGTGCTGCGTCTTTTGGAGAGTAACCGAAGAACGATGCGTCGAACATCTCGACGTCCCGCAACATCGGTGCAGCCTTTACGTAACTGGGATTGGCAAGCAAGGACGGGTCGACATTGGCTTCAACAAGTTCTTCATCAGAAAAAAAAGTGACGGACTCAACGCCGTCGCACAAATTCTTCCAATATTCTTCAGCTGTGGCCGCTCCAGGAAACCGACAAGACAGGCCGATTATCGCGATGTCATTTCGTCGTGGAGCACTCATTTCGACGCCTCGACCACAACAAGACGTTGGACGTTAATGCCAGCTCAGAAAATCATCGGATCAAAAACTCATCTATTTCTGCGGAAGATTATAGCTTTTGTGACCTTTGTGAGTGTGCAGAGTTCATCGGTCGGGTCGGTTAGGGGTTTTCCGCTCGTGTTGCCACTAGCCTTTATCTTTCCTCAGTTTATCGATTAGTTTGGATATGGAGGCTAGGACCTCTTCTTGAGTCTCGATAAGAAGAATTGAACCGGAGACTAATTTGGGGAAGGTTTTTGTGTAGGTCTCTTTTATTTTTTCTTGCAGATCGCTATCGAGGAGATTCCTCCACTTTGCCGACGGATCCAAGATCATCATTAGCGCTTGCAGTTCGCGTGACGTGAGATTCTCGATCGGCCGAACATTGCTGGCGTCCTCAATGCCTCTTTTCATGAGCGCGAGTAGGTCTCGTTGTAGGGACAACCAAGGTAATGTCAACAAAGCGAAATTCCTCAAAACGCGGCTTTCGCCGTTTTGAGCATGATCGCGACCGCTGTCCTTTTCATTCGGCATCAGGGCGCCCCTCAGATGTTTGACGGATGTCGACCGTCAAGCGGGAAGGTGGTCGCACCGCCACGCGTCTCGTCATCCGTCCTCGCTATCGTCGGCGGGGAAATACAAACGACCGTGTTAAGATACATTTTGTCTGACGGTTCAGCAACGCCATGGTCGCGCCTTTCGCTCGTGCGCCGCAGTAAACCGTTGCCATTCAACGGTCATTCGACGTTTTCGTAAATGAGCCGCTTGAGCACGTCCAGCGACAAAATGCTTAACCCTCCGCGTTCCAGCCTTACCCATTTTTGGCGCTGCCAGCTGCGCAATTGCTTGTTCGCACTCTCGCGGGAGATGCCGATCAGTTGACTAATTTCGCGTTGTGTCACCCTCAGTTTTTGCCCAGGTGTAGACGAGGAATGTTCATAAAGATACAGCAGCGCTTTTGCGAGGCGGGCTTTAAGTCCAAGAAAGACGATGTCTTCGACTTGTTCGCTAGTGCGCCGCAAGCGCCTGCACAAGATTTCCAGCAAGCGTAACGTAAGTTTAGGAAAATCGTGCAGCAAGGGGAGAAAATCCCGGCGTTCAATAACCATAAGCTCACCGGATTCGATCATCACCGCGTCGGCTGTGCGTGGACCTCCGTCGAGAAACGCTATTTCTCCAAAGATCTCGCCGGGCACGATCAAGTTGAATACGGCATCTTTCCCCTGATCGGACGGCGCGCTGACGCGCACCGCGCCAGCGCAGACGGCATACAGATTGGTCCCCGCATCGCCTTTGCGAAAAAGCAGGGTCCCCTTTTTTACTTTGCGCGTGAGGGCGTGGGGTATCAAGCGCTCAACGATCCGGTCGTCCAACCCGCTGAAGAACGGGTGGGAACGAAGCAGACGCCCCTTGTCCAGCGGATTTGATAAATATTGCGTGTTGACGCGCATGACAGATTATCCGGCTTGCCCAGCGTAACGTCTGGCAAAATCGCTGCCTATCGGCAGCTATCCTAAGTCGGAAACGCTTGCTTGGGTACGCGAATTCTAAGCTTGAAAACTCGCGACTTTTCGGCCTTTGCATGCTCCGGCGGTTGCATATTGGGGCAAAATCGCGCCTACGAGTTCAATCTTCGTGGCAATTTGCCAGCGCAGCCAACGGACTTAAAAGAATAAATTTAACTGTGAAGCTCCTCACAAAGGAGGAAGCTCGCCGTCCCTACCTTCGTGTGCAGCAAAACGGACAGCTTCAGAAGCGTCCATCGCGCATGGAGGCGAACATGTCTCGCGTTCATAAGATTCCTGACGTTCAGTGGTACCTGGTCCAGTTTCTCTTTGAGCGGCTGAGTAAGATTCGGATCCGAAATGCATTTGCCGATGCGCGGCGAGCCCAAGTTGCCCGCCTGCTAGCGCAACAAGACGGCCCGCCCTTCGATAGCTATCGGGGCACAATGACGCGTCCGCACGAAAGCGGAAATGCTGCGATTGGTCGCTGAATGAAGGCTCGAACGGCGGTCCAAGCAGGGTCGGAAGAGCCACTCGATGAGCAGCATTTTCGTGTTTTTAAAAATCTCTGTGAGCGAGCTCACATTGGCCGGCAGCACACCGCTTTACAAGGGCCGCGATGGATACCGGCTTCATGCCACAGGGAGGCGCCCATGGCCGTCTCATCGCATCCTCGAAAGCCCGAAGCTAAAATCAACTCGGAGGAAATTTTCGTCGGACTCGTCTGGCTCGTCCTCTACGCCGTCATGATCCTGACCGGCCTTTGGCGCAATGCGGGGCCGGCGCTGGCTGCAATCGATGTTTCGGGGCTCTTTTGACGGGAGTCCGGCAATGCAAATGCAGCAAGTTCAGTATTTTCTGGCTCTGTGCCAGGAGTGCAATTTCACCCGCGCGGCGCGGCGGTGCGCAGTCACGCAGCCAACGCTGACCGTCGCGATCCGCCAGCTGGAAGCAGAGCTCGGCGGCTCGCTGTTCAAGCGTGAGGGGCGAATTAGCACCTTATCCGGTCTCGGGGTTGCCGTGCAGCCGCACCTGGGAGCGATAGATGCCGCTGCGGACGAAGCCAAGCGCGCGGCAGCGGCCTTCCTTGCGGCAAGCCCAGCCGTGCCGCCCTTGCGGCTGGAGCCTGTCCCACGTTTCAAACCAGAGGAGAATGCCATGCGTAAAGCTGTTCTCAGTGCGGCCATTGCCGTCACGGTGCTTCTCGTCGCCGGAATAGCCATTCACACGCTGCAACCCGCAACGGCATCGTCGTCCTCGAAAGCGGGCGACATCGTCGGCATCTACAAGCTCGAGTCGACAATCGACCTCAAGGCGTTGCCGAGACAAGAGCTCAATTACGTGGATTGACGAATATAGACCACACAGAAACGACTGAGGTCCGGATCTGGCAGATTTTGTTGTAGAAGTCGGCGATTAGACGCTCGCGTCGGCGGCCTTGATTTTTAATACCGTTGCCTACCGGCCGCTTGGCTACTCGGCGGGGCTGATGCGGTATTGGGGACGCTTACAAAG
>Ga0315553_10002899_pt1 | contig 13564 bp, 9 predicted proteins | sample SalMarSW160140MG_FD_203099 | JGI IMG/M metagenome (GOLD analysis project Ga0315553, IMG submission 203099) | Salt marsh sediment microbial communities from the Plum Island Ecosystem LTER, Massachusetts, United States - Salt Marsh Sediment SW1601-40 ... | reverse complement strand
GGACGATGCTGCCGTAGCGCCGGGCCACAGCCTGGATCGACTCGGCGAACAACTGAAACAGCGTCTTGTGCCTCACAGGCGAGATGGGGAACATGCCCTTAGGCCCGTCGAACCCGAGCCTCGTGCCCTGCCCGCCGGCGACCGTCAGGGCGGCGACCTTCCCGCCGGCAATCCACTCCCGTCCCAGCCGAACGGCATCGGCGTAGCGCCCCACCTGGTCCAGCCCGGGGCGGCAGGGCAGGGGGGCGGCCGGCTCCAGATCTGCCCAGGCGGCAGCTTCAGGGGTCGAATCCAGATGATCTCGGACCAGCGCGCAGGCCTCTGCCAGATCGAGCAAATCCAGATCGGCCAGCAATTGACATCGCTGCTCATCATCAAGCCGCGGCCAGAAGGCAAGCACATGCCCCTGTCCCAACGCCTCCAGGCGATTGCCGAACTCGTGGTACCGCGCCTCCAAATCCATTGCTGCCTCCAGTCGTGGTGCGTGATTTGAGCGCGCCACGGAAAGTGCCGATAAAATAGTTACGGCTTCGGCCGAATTCAACAGCGACCGTCTTTCCGCTCAAGCACAGGTGAACCAGCGTCCCATGGCCGGCGACGAATACCCGACGAGAAGGAAGTTCTTCAGGCAAAGCGCCGCCTTGGCAGCGGCGGCCCTGACGGCGCAGCGCCGTTCGTTCGGGCGCGAATCGCAGCCCACGACTTCCGCCGTCACCCCGGAGCGAACCGCTGGACGCGTGGTCGAGCTGTCCAACGAGCGCGTCGTCTCAGGCAGGATGGTCCATCAGCACATTCTGGGCGAGATGCTTGAGCGAGGCATTGCGGAGTTCTTCGGTCAGCCGTCCGCCGCCGAAGGGTGGCGCACGCTGCTGAAGGACGACGATGTGATCGCCCTCAAGTTCAACCAGTCGGGTGCAGCCGGTATCGGTACCACGCCGGTGTTCGCTCGCGTGCTGGTGGCAAGCCTCCTGGCCGCCGATTTCACGCCCGATCAGATCGTCCTGCTGGAACTGCCCAACGGCGTGGTCGAGCAGGAGACGCGCCGACCGCCTCAGGGTTGGACCCAGCAAGTCTATGACTTTGGCAGTGGGCGCGACCGCCTCATGGCCGTCGTGGAAGAGGTCACGGCGATTATCAACGTCCCGTTTCTGAAAACCCACAACATCGCCGGGATGTCCGGCTGCCTGAAGAATCTCTCGCACGCGTTTGTGCGGCACCCGGGGCGATTTCACGCCAACGGGTGCGATCCCTATGTGGCCGACATTGTGTCGCTGCCGGCCGTTCGCGACCGGCTGAAACTGCACGTCGTGGACGCCCTGCGGGTGGTCTCGGCAGGCGGGCCTGACGCGCGAGAGGCCAACATCGACACCGCGAGGACGGTGCTGATCAGCCGCGATCCGGTCGCCGCCGACACCGTCGGGCAGGACATCCTCGACGCCCGGCGCTTGGTGCGCGGGCTGCCGCGACTGGCTGCCGACTCGGGCAAACTGCCCATCCTGGCCACCGCGGCCCGCAAGGGGCTGGGCATGAACGATCCGGATGCGTTGGACCACGTTAAGATACGCTTATAAAAGAAGTTACGCGTCTCGACACGTGGCCCGGCAGTGGGCGTGACTTACGAGCAATAAGCGCCGGTGGCAACCGCACGCAGAAAAGGCCTATAATCATAGTGGTTGACAGGGGCGCGGAGCGTGTTAGCATAGAGGCGGTTACGGTACAAGGTTGGATGCTGTGCCGGGCGGCGAGCCAATAATACCTTTAGCCATCATACCTCATTCATTATCCCACTCCCGCCCGGGTCCGTAACCTGCAAGAGTTGGGTTGCTGCCAGGCAGCCTGCGTGATGCGGGGTAACGGCGTTGCGGACCATGCATTGCCAGGATTCATGGCGAAGAGCGAATGTGAGCGTGGGTGCGGATATGCACGCGCTTCGTATGAGTGCGCATGCACGTTGGCCCCAGGCGTATGGCTGTCCGCCTGAACGCCGGTGCGTTGCCGGCGGCGTGACGGCCCGGATAAACTGCGTGCGCCCGGTTGAACGTCGGCGAGTGACCGACGGCCGGACAGGTCGACCCCGAATAGGCGGCGAAAACGTCGAGCACAGAGCCGTTTCGGTGACATCGCATTCATGGCATTCTGATCGAATCTTGGCACTGGGCCGCGACTAGGTCGGCTGCGCCATGCAAATGGTGTGAAGGAGGTATTGTCGTGCGAAAAACCAAGGCTTTTACGCTGATTGAGCTGTTGGTGGTGGTGGCGATCATCGCGCTGTTGATCTCCATCCTGCTGCCCAGCCTGTCCCGCGCCAGGGAGATGTCGAAGCGTGCGGTGTGCGCATCGAACCTGCGCGGCATAGGCCAGGCTATGTACATCTACGCCAACGACAACTACGAGCAGTTTCCGGGTACCGAGATTCTCTCTGACGAGGCCGGCGAAAACGCGTGTCCGGGCCGTTATCGGGACCCCGAAGACCCAACGCAGGGCGGCGTGCCGGGCGACCCGGCCAAGCCACGACCCGATGGCAACCCCCGCAAGAGGGACGGGACACCCTCCACGACGGCCGACCTGTGGCTGCTCGTGCAGAGCGCGCTGGCCACACCGAAGCAGTTCATCTGCCCCAGCACCAGCAAGACTCCCGACGATTTCGGCGGTGGAGACCCCTCGCAGTTGTATGACTTCGCCGGCACGGGCGCTGATCCGCTAGTTGGCTTGAAGGTCTCGGCGGCGAACCTGAGCTATGGCTATCACTATGGCCATGATGGCACCGAGGACGACGACTATGGAGGCGGGGTGAGCAACGGGACGAATATGGACCCGCGGTTCCCCGTGATGGCCGATGAGAACCCCTGGGTCTACGGTGAGGACAAGGGCCTGATTCGCAATGAGGATGATTTGAGCAACTGTAGTGCTGGAGAATCGCCCAACGGTAACAGCCTCAATCACCAGGAGGACGGGCAGAACATCCTGTACGCCGATTCCCACGTGACGTTTGAGAAGAACCCCATGCAGGGAATTGAAGGCGACAACATCTACACTCGCGGCAACAGCAGCGAGGATGGTGGAGACCCCGACCGATGCGGGTTGGTGGGTGAGCCTATGGTCGCGGCCGGTCGCGGCGGCGGGGCAAACCTCTTCTCCAGCACCGATTGCCTCATCATCCCGTAAGGCTGATCGGTTCAATGTGACGACAAGACAAGGGGTGGGTCGCCATGACCCACCCCTTGGTCTTGCGCCAAAACGCATGTGTCGGGGGCAAGGGCCATCGTGGTAAGTCGGTGCGAACCGCCCGAGCAGTGGGTCTGGCCGGACGCGTCAGGGCTGAATCGCGGCCACTGCGTCGGCAGCCTCGGCGTTGGCAACATCGTCCACGATTCGGGCCTGGCCGATCCGGTCGACCAGGACGAACCGCATTCGGCCGGCTACAAACTTCTTGTCGTGACGCATACGGCGTCCGAGAGCGTTGGCATCCAAGCGATGGGGCAACCTGGCGGGAAGCCGCAGCCGCTCGATGAGCTCGCGGATCTGGCTGGCCTGGTCCGGATCGAGCAGGCCGCGCTCGGTGGCAATGTGATTGGCTGCTACCATTCCCAACGCCACAGACTCCCCGTGCCTAAGCCCGAACTGAGATTCCGCCTCAATGGCGTGCCCAATCGTATGCCCGTAATTCAGGATCGCCCGCAGTCCGACCTCACGCTCGTCCGCGGCGACGACGTCGGCCTTAATCTGACAGTTACGCTGAATCAGTTCGGCCAACACGTCCTCGTCGCCGCCCAGGATGAGGTCGGCACGCTCTCGGTGCCACGCGAAGAAACCTGCATCACGGATGGCGGCATGCTTGATGCTTTCGGCCAAGCCGGCATGCAGGTCACGCTTGTCGAGGGTGCGTAGGCATTCGACATCGATCAGCACGAGTCGTGGCTGGTGGAAGGCGCCGATGAGGTTCTTGCCGGTCGGGTGGTTGACGGCCGTTTTGCCCCCGACGCTGGCGTCGATGTCGGCCTCAAGCGTCGTAGGCACCTGCACAAAGGGCAGCCCTCGCAGCCAGGTGGCGGCTACAAAGCCACTCAGGTCGCCCACCACGCCGCCACCCAACGCAATGATGGCCGATTGACGGTCTACGCCCAGGGCGCTGAGCTGGTCATAGAGCTGGCCGGCCACCGCGAGCGACTTCGACGACTCACCCGGCGCGACCTCAAGCAGGGCGGCCTTACAGCCGGCGGCCGCCAAAGAGTTCACCACGCGCTTGGCATATAGCCCGGCGACCGTGTGGTCGGAGATCACTACGGCGCTTGTCGGTTCGAGCCGTGGCCCCAAGAGGCCGCCAACACCACTCAGCAGCCCCGACCCAACGAAAACCGGGTAGCTGCGATCGCCTAGTTTGACGTCGAGTGTGAGCATAACAGTCTGCCACAGTGAGCGTTACGATATTTTCCCGCTGGCTTCCGCCCGTCGGACGCGCCAAGCGTTTGGTAGGGCGGGCTCGGGTGGTCGCCCTCATCGTGCCGGAGCATCACAGTACTACGATAGCGGCCCCCTGGTGGCGTGGCCAGCCGTGGACCACGGCTAAACTAGGATCTCTTGCCGAATTGCCCCGACCAAAGGTGCTGGGCGATGCCTGCCGGCCGGATACGGCGGGCGGGGCCGCCGCGAAAGAGCGCGGCGATGGACGAGCAGCCATAGGGAACTACCCCATGATCGAGGCCATGTTGTTCGCTTGCGCGGGGCAATCGATGATTCCCCGTCAGTAAAGGCTCAAGCGGTGACGGCTAAACGTCGGAGGCATATGTAACGTTCTTTCTTATAGGACCTTACGACTGGTTTAGGTTGGTTTAAGTCGCCGAATTGTTGCGTAAGGTTGTTGCTTGGTGAGCGGCCAAGAGAAACCTTAACTTTCTTTTTTACAATAGGTTAAGAGATGTGTTCGGTTCTGATGGGCTGCATATTGCTTCCTCGATAAAGTCTTGACCGCTGGGGGAACGGCCGGTAGAATAGGCCCGCAATATGGCACGGTTATCTGCTACGACAGCCGCTCGCCGGAGGCGGAACAGCAACGGGGAAATCCGGACCTACCGGTCGGCGCTGAGGTTCCTCGGGTCTGTAACCGATTACGAGAAGCTCACCCGCGTAGGGTACAACCACACAACGTTCAACCTTTCCAGGATGAATCGTCTTCTGAAGGCGTTGGACAACCCTCATCGCAGCTTCCGCAGTGTGCACATCGCTGGTACGAAGGGCAAGGGCTCGACGGCGACGATGCTGGCGCGGATGCTGGAAGCATGTGGGCGGCGGACGGGTCTCTATACGTCTCCCCACCTGGTGGACTTGCGCGAGCGGATCAGCATCGATGGTAAGCTGATTGGCGAGGCGGAGCTGACACGGGCGATAGCCAAGATCGCGCCGGTGGTCAAACAGCTCCGCAGCGACGACCCGACGTTCTTCGAGATCATGACGGCGGCGGCGTTTCTTCATTTCGCCGAGAAGGATGTAGACATTGCGGTGGTCGAGACGGGGCTTGGGGGCCGCCTGGATTCGACCAACGTATTGAAGCCCGACGTCTGCGGGATTACCACGATCAGCTTGGATCATCAGCAACAGCTAGGTAGCTCGCTGGCGGCCATCGCGGAGGAGAAGGCCGGAATCTTCAAGAACGGTGTGCCGATCGTGAGCGCCCCGCAGACGCCGGAGGTTATGCAGGTGCTCAGAAGGGCGGCAGAGAAGGTCAACACCGACCTGCGCATCACGGGGGAGGACATCGATTTCAGCTATCGGTTCGAGTCGTCTCGTCTGGTGGGGCCCCATACGCGGGTCTGTCTGACCACTCAGGTGAGTCGCTTCGAGCACCTGCATGTACCTCTGATGGGCGAGCATCAGGCGATTAACTGCGGTGTGGCGCTGGGGTTGCTGGATGCGTTGAAGGCGCAGGGCCATCAAATTGAGGATCAGGCGGCGATTGACGGGCTGGCGGCGGTCAAGTTGGCCGGTCGGATGGAGATGGTCTCTCAGGAGCCGCGGATTCTGGTTGACGGAGCCCACAATGCCGCCAGCGTGGATGCGTTGATGCGGGCGATCGGCCAGAATATCCCCTATGACTCGATGGTCCTGATCTTTGGGTGTAGCGCCGACAAGGATGTAACCGGCATGCTGGACCGACTCCGCTATGGGGCGGATAAGGTGATTTTCACGCGCAACGGGTCGCCCAAGGCGGTTGAGCCGGCAGAACTACTCAGCCGGTTTGTGGAGCTGACCGGCAAGATGGCTCAGACGGCAGCGACGCTGGACGAGGCGCTCGCGATTGCCAAGCGGGCGGTCACGCGAGAGGATCTGATCTGCATTGCGGGTTCGTTCTACCTGGTTGGGCAAGCCAAGCAACTGCTGGCGAGCAAGTAAGCGCGTGGACGATCGTGCGATTGAGGCCGGGTCCGGCGGCGGGCTCGGCTTTTTCTTTGTCGCCTGGATAGCGAGCGCGGCCTATGGTCTTGCGCTTGTGGGCTTGGGCGCTGTGAGCTAATCTATCGCCGCGATGGGTAAGACCACTCTACTGGATGCTCGGGGCATAGCGCAGGCCCTCGAAAAGATGGCTGCAGCCATCTCGCGGTCGATCCCACCGGGCGCGGAACTGGCCGTCATCGGCATTCGCAGGCGCGGCGACGTGCTGGCAAAGCGGCTGGGCCGGCTGCTTGCGTCGATGGGCATCTCTCCGTCGGCGCACGGGGCGCTCGACATCACCTTGTATCGCGATGACCTTGCCCAGAAGGGCGGGACGGCGGAGGTGCGGGCGACGCTAATCGACTTCGATATCACCGACAGGTACCTGGTGCTGGTCGACGATGTGCTCTACACCGGGCGTACGGTGCGGGCGGCGTTGGATGCGCTGGCCGACCTGGGCCGCCCACAAGCCATCCGGTTGGCGGTTCTGGTCGAGCGACGCGGTCGCGAGCTTCCGATCCAGGCCGACTTTGTGGGGCTGTCGATCGAGGAAGGCAGCCAGCACGTAAAGGTCAATCTCCAAGAGGTGGACGGTTGTGATGGGGTGGAGGGTCGATGAGTAAGGAGAAAGGTTTCGTCTGGCGGCGACGACATCTGCTGGGCCTGGAGGACCTATCCAGGGAGGAGTTGGAGCATATTCTGGATACCGCTGCCGGGTTCAAGGAGGTATCCACCCGTAGCATCAAGAAGGTGCCGGCCCTTCGGGGCAAGGTGGTGGTGAACCTGTTTTTCGAGGACTCGACCCGGACGCGAACGAGCTTCGCGTTGGCCGCCAGCCGGTTGAGCGCAGACGTTCTCGAGTTTTCAGCCAAGACCTCGTCGGTGAGCAAAGGCGAGACGCTTCGCGACACGGCACGCAACATTGAAGCCATGGGCGTGGACCTGGTAGTGGTTCGCCATCCGGCGGCGGGGGCACCGCTTTACCTGACGCGGTGCATCGAGCCTAGCGTGGTGAACGCCGGCGACGGGCAGCACGAGCACCCCACACAGGGGCTGCTGGATTTGTTCACCATCCGTGAGATGAAAGGTCGTATCGAGGGCCTGAAGGTGGCGATCGTGGGCGACATCGCGCACTCTCGCGTTGCGCGGTCCGATCTGTTCGGCCTGCGCAAACTCGGCGCCGAGGTCACGCTAATCGGGCCTGCGACGCTGCTGCCCAAGTCGTTCGAGGATATGGGGGCGTCGTTGAGTTACGACCTGGACGAGGTAATCGGGCGCGTCGACGTGGTCAATATGCTGCGGGTGCAGAACGAGCGGATCACCAGCAGTGTGTTCCCGAGCGTGCAGGAGTACTCGCGTCTGTTCGGGCTGACGCGCGAGCGGTTGGCTCGGGCCAAGCCCGGTCTGCTTGTGATGCACCCCGGACCGATCAATCGAGGCGTCGAGATCGCCAGCGACGTAGCGGACGGTGCGCAAAGCGCGATCCTGCGGCAGGTGAGTAACGGGTTGGCCGTTCGTATGGCCGTATTGTTCCTGTTAAACCAGGCTGGCACCAAGGCGGCCTGACGAAGTCGCCACGTAGCACTTAAAATGTCTATACCGAGCATAAAGATCACAAACGGGCGGATCGTCGATCCCTCACAGAATCTGGATACCCAGGCGGATTTGCTGTTGGCCGAGGGCAAGGTGGAAAAAATCGGTCGGGTCGGCCAGGCCGAGGAGACGATCGATGCGAAAGGCCTGATCGTTTGCCCCGGGCTGATCGACATGCACGTGCACTTCCGCGAGCCGGGCGGCGAGGAGGCTGAGACCATCGCGTCCGGATCGGCCGCTGCCGTGGCAGGGGGGTTCACGAGTGTGGCGTGCATGCCCAACACCAGCCCACCGCTCGACACGGAGGCCGACATTGAATTCGTTTACCGTCAGGCGTTGCGGGCAGATCAGTGCAACGTCTATCCGATAGGAGCGGCTACGAAGGGACGCGCCGGTGCAGAGTTGGCCGAGATGGGTCAGATGGTCCGGGCCGGCGCGGTGGCGTTCAGCGACGACGGCGCGTCCATCGCCAAGAGCGGCGTGATGCTCAAGGCCATGCAATATGTCACCATGTTCGATCGGTGCATCATCCAGCATTGCGAAGACCCGGATCTGGCGGGCGAGGGCGTGATGAACGGGGGCGCCACGGCAGTCCGCCTGGGCCTGCCGGGCATCTCATCGATCGGCGAAGAGTTGATCGTTCAGCGCGACATCGTTCTGGCGCGGACGGCTGGGTGCCGGTACCACGTAGCGCACGTGTCGACTGCGCGTGCGGTGGCGCTTTTGCGCCAGGCCAAGGCGGGTGCGCTGGCCGTAACCTCGGAGGTGTGTCCGCACCATTTGCTGTTGACCGAGGAAGCATGCGTAGGGTACGACGCGAACTTCAAGGTGAATCCGCCGCTGCGGACGAAGGCTGACGTAGAAGCGTGCTTGCAGGGCGTGGTCGACGGGACGATCGACTGCCTGGTGAGCGACCATGCTCCCCACGGCGCGGAAGCGAAGGAGTTGGAGTTTTTGGCGTCCCCGTTCGGCATGATCGGACTGGAGACCTCGCTGGCCCTGTTTGCCCGGGCGCTGATCGAGCCGGGACTGATTGGCTGGCCTGAGTTGGTTTCGGCGATGACCATCAAGCCGGCGCAAATCCTCAAGCTGGAGAAAGGGTCATTGCGTCCTGGAAGCGATGCGGATGTGACGCTGATCGATCCCAACCGGTCGTGGCGGATCGACGCAACCCGTTTTGCCTCTAAGAGCCGCAACTGCCCGTTCAACGGGACGGAAGTGCCGGCCAAGGCCGTGATGACGATCGTCGGCGGCCGGATCAAGTACCGGGACGTGGACAGTGTGAGACGGTAGCGCGTCGCCTGATGGGTGGGGATTGCTGCCCAACCGAACGCCAGTTGCCCCGTCAAGACCATGCCCGTTGTGATCGATGGCTACAACCTGCTGCATACGGCACGCGGGGCGGAGGGCTGCTCGCAGCTTGGGCGGAGGCAGCTCTGCGAGATGGTGGCCGCCTGGTCGCACAGGACGGGCGAGGCGGCGTTGCTGGTGTTCGATGGGGCAAAGCCGTCGGAGGCGCTGGCCAGTCAGTTGCACGCCGAGGGTGTCGACGTGGTCTACAGCGGGGCGGGGCGATCGGCCGACGAGGTGATCGGCGAGCAGATTCGCAACAGTTCAGCGCCGCGCCGCCTGATTGTGATCAGTACCGATCGAGCCATCCGCCAAGCGGCCCGACGTCGTCGATGCCGACATGCCACGTCGGCTGAGTTTTTGGAGTTGATGGTGCGGGTGCTTTCGAGGCCGCAGCGGCCGCAGGTCGAGCCTCCGGAGAAACGCAAGGGCACGCCACCGGAGGAAGTGGACGACTGGCTGCGACGGTTCGGCTTCGACCCGGAGGAGGACCCTGGGCAGGATCCGCGGTTCTGATCTCCACGGTGCCCTGAGGGTTGAGTATTTGGCAGTGACCTAAGTGTGCAATAGGGGAGCGGCGGCATGCCAACGTTTTATGAAGACTTCGATTTTGCCTCGATTCGACAGTCGCACGAGGCGTTTTGGGCCGGCGAACTCGATCGGCCTGTGGTTCTTTTGTCGGGACAGCGGAAGAACGCACCGGCCACCCAGCCGTGGCTAGGGTATGTCCAGGCCTACGGCGACATGCCTGTCGAGCAGATCGTAGACATCGCCGAAGCGAACATTCGGGCAACCTGGTACGCCGGGGACGGCTACCCATATCTGTTCACGAACTACGGTGCAGGCTCGGCGGCGGCGTACACGGGACTGGCCCGTGCCCAGTACTCTGGCGAGGGCGGGGTATGGTTTTACCCGGCGGTCGATACCGAGTTAGCCGATCTGCGGGTCGAGCCCCGGACTGACACGGAATGGTTCATCCACACCGACCGCTATATGCGGGCGATCGTCGAGCGGATCGGCGGCAAGACTCAGATCACGCTGCCCGATCTGGGGGGCATGCTGGATATCCTGGCGAGTATCCGAACGACGGAGACACTGCTGACTGACGTGATCGACGCGCCGGATGAGGTCGAGCGCCTGGTGTGGGAACTTTTCGACGCGTGGTGGGCTTATTACGAGCATTTCTACGCCATTCTTGAAGGCCACTCACCGGGATGCATGGCCTGGGCTCCGGTGTGGTCGCCCAGGCGAACCTACATGTTTCAGAGTGATTTCGCCTATATGGTGAGTCCTCAGATGTGCGGGCGTCTGGTGATACCCGAACTCACCGAGTGCTGCCGACGAGTGGACCACGGCTTCTATCACCTTGACGGAGTGGGGCAGTTGCCGCACCTGGATCTGTTTCTGGGCATCGAAGAACTGCGAGGCGTTCAGTGGGTGCCCGGGGCGGGCAAGGCCAATCCGTGCAAGTGGCCCGACGTGTTCAAACGAATACTTGCAGCGGGCAAGCGGATCCAGACCTGGGCGATGGAGCCCGACGAGATCTTCGAAGCAATCGAGTATACGCGGGGTGGGCGAGGCATCATTTTCCAGGTCCAAGGAGTGGGGGAGGATGACGCCGACGCATACGTTGAGAAGGTGTTTCGCGCCGCCTCGCGAACCGGCTGACACATGGCTTGTGCGGCCGGCTACTCGTCCAGCTCTTGCAGCTCGAAGTGTTCCTGCTGTTGGGCCGTCTCCCACTGCTCGACGGTGAGGATGACCTCGCGGGCCTGCGAGCCCTTGTATGGCCCGACCACGCCGGCCGCTGCGAGTTGGTCGATCAGGCGAGAGGCCCGGGCGTAGCCGATGGTCAAACGGCGCTGGAGCAGGCTGACACTGCCGCGCCGGGTTTCGAGCACGATCTGGGCGGCCTGGTCGAACAGCTCGTCACGTGGTTCGTCGTCTACGCCGCTGTTACGAAGGTTGACCAGTTCGGTGTGGAACTGCTGGGGCACCGAGCCCTTGAGGTGGTCCAAAACGCGCCGCAGTTCGAGATCCTCGACGAACGTGCCCTGCGCCCGGCGCAGCTTGGCCGATCCGGGCGGCAGGAAGAGCATGTCGCCTGCCCCCATAAGGACCTCGGCCCCGTTCTGGTCGAGTACGATGCGCGAATCCATGCGGCTGGCGACCCGGAACGCAATACGGCATGGAATGTTGGACTTGATCAGACCGGTTACGATGTTGGCCTGCGGACGCTGGGTGGCCACGATGATATGGATGCCGACGGCTCGGCTTTTCTGTGCCAGCCGCGACAGGTGGTGCTCGACGTTCTTGGCGGCGACCATCATCAGGTCGGCCAACTCGTCGATGACAATGATGATGTGGGGCAGATACCGGGGGATGCGGCCGGCTTCGTCCTCGGTGGTGGGGTTGAACCGCGCCATGATCTGATCGGGGCCAAGCTGGTTATACGCCTGAATATTGCGTACGCCGGCTTCGGCCAACAGCTCGTAGCGCTCGTCCATCTTGGTGGCGGCCCAGTCGAGGATCATTTCGGCCTGCTGCATATCGGTGACGATCGGACACATCAGGTGCGGCACGTCTCGAAAGACGCTAAGTTCGACCATCTTCGGGTCGACCAGGATGAGCTTGACGCGATCGGGCCGCTGCGTCATCAGGATGCTCATGACCAGGGCGCTGATGCAGACACTCTTGCCCGAGCCGGTCGTGCCGGCAATGAGCAGGTGAGGCATGGTGGCCAGATCGACGACGAGGGGATTGCCGCTGGCGTCCTTGCCCAGGCAGAGGGGCAACGTTGTGCGAGCGACCGAGTTGCCCGCCAGAGCCAGTAGCTCGCGCAGACGCACCTTCTCCTTGTCGATGTTGGGGACCTCCACTCCTATCGTGTTCTTGCCGGGGATGGGTGCAACGACGCGGACAGCGGGGGCCTTGAGCACTCTGGCCATGTCGTGGGCCAGGGCGTGGATCTGGCTGACCTTTACGCCCGGGGCCAGTTCCAGCTCGTACATTGCCACCACCGGGCCGGTATCGATCTGGACGACGCGGGCCTGAATGCGGAAGTCGGCCAGCGTCCTCTCCAGCAGGCGGGCCTTGCCCTTGACGACGCTCTCATGGTCAACGGGTGGCTCGTACTGGGGCTCGTCGAGCAGTGTCAGTGGAGGTAGATCGTACTCATCAAGTTGCTGCGGCGAGGCCCCCGCCCAGTCTTCGACGTGGTCGACAGCTACCTTCTGGGGCGGTACGAGGTCTTCAGACTCCAAGACATCCTCGTCGTCGACAGCAAACTCAGGTGCTGCCTCGTCAACGGATGGATCGTCGGCCTCTACAGCGTCGATTTCTTCGGGTGCATCCTCGTCTGCTTCGACCAGTGGGTCATCCTCGCCTGTATCGGTGGGAGGTTCGTCAAGCAATGTCTGGTTTGGTTCACGCGTGACGCGGGCGACATCGGCGGATGCATCGAGCGCAGCGAGATTCTCGTGCTGTACGGCCAGCAGGCGGCTCCTGCCGGTGTTGATGACAGGTTCGGGTAGCGGCTGCTCGGTGTCTTGTTCGGTGGCGTCGGTGCTTTCGATCGACGTGATCTCGGCGGTCGGCGGCTCTGGAACGTTCGCAGGGCAAGGTTTCCTGACCAGGACGGGCGGCAGCGCCGTACGCAGACCGATGGTTCGCTTGACAACCCAGATGAAGACCGCTGGAGTGGCTCGCAGCACATCGTCGGCCGCCAACAGCAGGCCGATGAGCAAACCGCACAGCAAGATCACCGTCGAGCCGAGGGTGCCGAACTGCGATCGCATGAGGGTCGCCAGGGCGATGCCAATGATGCCCCCGTGCCCCTCGGGCAGAGAGGTATCCGAGCCGGGCAAGACCATCCTGGCGATCGTGGCCACGACAACAGAGGTCATCGCGATGCCGACCGAGCGAAGCGCCAAGTCCGTGACAGACCGACCTCGAAGCGCCTTGACGCCCACCAGTGCCGACAGCAGAAGCAGAGCGTAGACGCCTTGTCCCACCCAGTGGAATAGTTGGTACGCGACCCACGCGCCGATTTTGCCGCAGGCGTTGTGCACCGACTGTGGATGCGGCCACGTCTTCGTGCTGGGCCAATCGCTTGGGCTAAACGTACAGGTTGCCGCCAGGAGGAAAGTGAGCGCCAGCAGGGCGAGTACCGCATGCACGGTGGGAATTCTGCGTA